>ENA-UOUL01001122-UOUL01001122.1-bioreactor-metagenome-genome-assembly--contig:-NODE-1122-length-40479-cov-15.108633_pt1 | contig 40479 bp, 31 predicted proteins | sample MGYA00249838_ERZ747220 | MGnify/ENA primary metagenome ERZ747220 (study PRJEB28778, sample SAMN05720191) | bioreactor metagenome | isolation source: Anaerobic biogas reactor | place: USA:Washington... | reverse complement strand
GCTGACACCCGCTAGACGGCGAGAAATACCGCGTTTTGCCGTGTTTTCTTGGGTTTTCGGCGATAGCAAGAAGCAAATTCCCACTCGGCCCTCGTCGGCAGATGATAGCCGTTTGCCTCCCCCGCAGGTCGAAAAACGTCCGCCTCAAACTCACAGTCAACACGCTTTCCGTCACTATTGATGCGCCACCACTTCTCCTTCTTCCGTTCATGTTCGTAGCAGGGTGTCAACTCTTCCTTCCAGCTCAGCCAATTACAAAATGCTGCCGCGTGATACCAACTGACGCAATTCATCGGATGGTCCGGTGTGGGGCTGCTCGACTTAATCCAGGAATGGGGCTTCAGCTTCTCCTGCTGGTACTCGGCGTCATCAAGGTATTGCTGGAACAAACCCACTGATATTTCCCGGTCGGACAGGAAGAACGGACGAGTCATCCTGACTTCCGGCTCAGATGCGCCGTCGCCCCGCATCGCGTCACCGGTCGAGAACTTACCCGCCGGGATGCCTAACATCGTCATCCCTACGCTGTTGACGTACCACTCGCGCCCCTCCATCGGTTCAGTAGAAGCCGCAATCTCCGGCGGTGGCAATCCCCATTGCCGAAGCGCCCAGCCGGCGGCGCTATGCACCCCAGAGTCGAGTTCCGCCTGATACCATTCAGAAAGCAGCGGCTGCCACGCCTGCTTCACCTCGTTTGTAACTTCCTCTGGCTGAATGCTGCCGACCCCAAGGCACACGCCAGATCGGAATGTGGCGTCAGGAGTTCCTCGGGCGACCGTTGCCAGTTGTCCGAAGTCGCCGTGCCAATCAGGAAGCGTGTGGATGAGCGTCGTGCGCTCTATCGGGTTCGGCGCCAACTGCAGCATTTCCCGCGCCACGGATGCTTCTCCAAGATGCATCGCGACAATCGCCACGCGGGCTTTGCCACGCCAGTCCTTCTTTGCCTCGGCTTTCCCAGCCGCTCGTCGCAGAGCGTCCCCCACAGAACCCTTCGACTGCCCCAGCGCCAATATGATGTTCGCACACTCACCGGCAGGCGAGGCGACGATGCTGTCACTTAAGAACTCCCGTTCAATCTGTCCGAAGGACGCCAGCGCCAAAGCCGCATGGAGGCGACAAAGCGGATCGGTCTTTGCGTCCGAAAACCGACTCCGCAAAACAGGGATCGCGTAATCGGGTATTTCGCGCAGGTTGCCAATCGCGTAGGGCATTACTTCGGGAGGAGCTGTCAGCACTGCTTCAATCAGGGACTCGGTGCGTTTCTGTTGTTCCTCCTTCGCCAAGACTTCGCTGCGCTGCGCCTGCAGGGACTTCTCGGTGGCCACACGGCTCGATTCGGTGGCCTTCACGCCGAAGATCGTCGACACGACGGTTCCAACCACGAGTGCCGTGGCGGCCGTGGCGATCAAGCTGGAAACCACCGGGTTGCGGCGGCACCAGCGCCAGAGGCGTTCGGCTCGCGTCACCGGTCGTGCCAAGATGGGACGGCCTTGGAGAAAACGCTTCAGCTCCATGGCCAGATCGCGGGCGGAACGGTACCGACGGGCGGGATCCTTCTCCAGGCATTTCAGGCAGACCGTCTCGAGATCCCGATGCACCCGCTTGTCCAGCTTCCGCGGACTGGGCGGTTCGTCGTTGATCACCTGTTGCAGCAGCATCCGCAGCTCGCCGCGAAACGGCCGCTCGCCGGCGAGCAGCTCGAACAGGATGACTCCGAGCGCGTACACGTCGGAACGCCGATCCGCCTCGTGGCCGCCGCCGCGGGCCTGCTCCGGAGACATGTAGGCGGGCGTGCCGAGGATCTGACCCTCGACGGTCATCGTGATTTCACCCGTCTCTCGTTTGGCCAGCCCGAAGTCCATGACATGCGGCTCGCCAACGCGATCTATCATGATGTTGCTGGGCTTGAGGTCGCGATGCACGACGCCCTGCTCGTGCGCGTGGTGCAACGCTTCGGCGAGCTTCACGCATAGCGCTGCGGATGCTGTCTGGCCAGGTCGCTGACCGGCCAGCCACTTGTCGAGCGATATGCCGTCGATCCAGTCGCTGACGATGTACACCACATCGGCGTCGACGCCCACCTCATGCACGCTGACAATATGCGGGTGGCGAAGCTGGGCCGCCATGCGGGCTTCGCGCAGAAAACGATCGACATCGTCCGGACTCAGCTGCGTACGGCGAGGGATCTTTACGGCTACGATCCGGTCGAGCTGCGTGTCACGGGCCTTCCACACCGTCCCGTAGGCGCCGGTCCCAAGTGGTTCGAGTAACTCGAAGTGCGCAACCGAGCGGCGGCTGGGCAGAGCCGCGCCCGTTCGCCCGGTCCTGTCCAACGTGGACGCCGCACCCAAGTTGAACTCCGTGCCGCACGATGGGCACTTGATCTCCTCCAGGGCGACGGCGCCCACCAGTTCGATCGGGTTCTGGCAGTGCGGGCACGTGATTCTCAAAGCGTTTTGGGTCGGCGGCCCGGTACGAGTGGCGGTCTCAGTTTCACTGGCACCACTTTCGCCCTCCACGGGGCGTCCTCCAGCCGCTGGCACCTGCCCGATATCCGAGAAGATCTGAGCGATCAGCGAGCGATGTTCGGGAAACCGTGCGAGGTACTCTTCGGCCGTCGGCTGCTCGCCGCGGCGACCGCGGTAGTCGAGGTCGAGCACCAACAACTCGCGTAGCAACGCCGGCCGGGCCGATTCCGCGACCTGTCCCAGGTAGTCCTCGATGCGCGGCACCTGCTGCGATTTCCAGACCGCCTCGAACTGATGCCGATGCACCACCCGCTCCACGATCGCCAAGTGTCGCGGAAAACGGCCACGGTAGGCATCCGCCTGGACGACTTCGCCGCGTTGGCGACACTGGTCAACATCTTCGCCAAGCAATTCTTCGAGAAGCCGTGCCTTGCCCGCAGTTTCGATCTGCTCGAGGTAGTCCTCGATCCGCGGTCGGCCTCCCGATTGCCACTCGGCCAAGAACGCGTCGCCGAGTTCGTCGATTCTTCGTTCAATCTCCAGAGACGGTGGACTGGCTTGGGTTCCGTGCGTTTCCGGAGAGGGTGAAGTAGGGGGCATTGGGGCTCCCTTCGCAGTCCTAAGCTGGAGCCTCGTGGGCCGACGAGGGCTAAGATGCAACGCAGCAGGTATTCGGACGCGTTTCAGTATCCGGTGGGAGTAGGAGCATGTCAAGACGATTGCCAACCTCCGGTTCTTCCCTAGAGATAACCGGAAACGACGCTCGCAAGCCGCCAACGGGAAGGAGGAAACCACGCTGATTTTCGACCAAGGATGCGCGCGGGAAGCCCCTGCTGTAGGGCGGTGCCAGCCCGTGATGCACCTGGACGCTTGGCAATGATCGGTCACGCACTACGCGGGCCGCTTCCCGTTGCGAAGCGTCGCCGCCCGTAGTACCATCCCCTGCAGGCCTCGGTTTCCAAGATGCGAGCGGACCAAATGAGCGACCATTCAGTCACACGGTGGATTGGAGAAGTGAAGGAAGGCGACGAAATAGCAGCCCAGCAGCTGTGGGACCGCTACTTCGAGCAACTCGCTGGGTTGTGTCGTAAGAAGCTGCAGGGACACCCCCGCCGGAGCGAAGACGAAGAGGACGTGGCGTTGAGCGCTATTGCCCGGGTGTTTACTGGACTTCAAGACGGCGTCTTCCCGCAGGTGACCGACCGCGACGACCTCTGGCGTTTACTCGTCCGTATCGCTGCCAACAAGGCGGTCGATCGCATCCGTGCCGAGGCCGCCGCGAAACGCCATCCGCACGGGGGTGTGGCAAGGATTGCTCCACGGAGTGCAGAGACCTCCATCACGGCCGACGAACTGGACCAGGTGGTCGGCCGTGAGCCTACACCGGAATTCGCGGCGATCTTGGTCGAGGAGTCCGATCGACTCCTGTCACGATTGAGTGGCGACAAGTTGCGGCAGGTGGCCATACTTAGGATGGAGGGCTGCACGGTCCTGGAAATCGCTGCACGACTCGGAACCTCGGAACGCAGCGTGCAACGAAAACTGGCGTTGATTCGACGGGAGTGGTCGGGGCAATAGTCCTGCGAGTTGATAGACGCGTGGTCACCCCCCCCTCACGCGATGCGACGTCGACAGGTCGCAGAAACCGCGAACTGACGGCGAATCGCAGTCAATGCTCTTAGGCAGCCGGATCGCAGTTCCGCATCGGACACGATTCACACCGCTACCGCGAGCGGGGTTCCCACCAGCTTATCCCTAATCCATCGATTTCGAGGAACCGGTACTGTTTCCGGTCCTTGTGCCAACGGCACAGAGCGAATAGCGGCAACCTCTCGGTCTGCGACGGACTTTCCGGGCCACTGCATGTCTTCGTCTCGCCTACGAGAAGCCACATTCCGGCTTGGCCGAGGAAAAATGTGGCAGGTCAGAGGGCCGCTTTCCGGTTGACACATTGGGGACCGATCGTTGGCCGGCTCGGCTTCCCGTGACGACCATCAGCAATCAAGGAGACAGGCGATGAGACTGCTACCACTCTTCCCGGTTCGGCGTGGGTCCGGTTGGGGCGTGCGAAAGGACGAGGCTAGGCGTCGCAGGCGGGCGGCGAGCGGCAGGCGACTGGGGCTGGAAGCCTTGGAGGACCGTCGGTTGATGACGGCTGGTGTCGGGGATGTGGGTGGCGACACCACGCCGCCAACGGCCACCGTGGTGATCAATGGCGACGCGACTTGGACGAATTCACGCAGCGTTACGGCGTCCTTGACTGCGACCGATGACCTCAGTGGCGTGACCGAGATGCGCTACGCGATCAACGGTTATGCCGAGGCACAGTACAGCCCGTGGGAACCGTTCGCCACCACCAAGGTCCTGCAACTGCCTAGTTGGCAAGGGGCGAACTACGTCAACTTCCAGGTCCGTGATGCGGCCGGAAACGTGACCTGGGTTTGGGATTCCATCGCGTTGGATATGGTGGCTCCCACGGCGAACCTGCAAATCAACCAAGGCGCGGCGATGACGAATTCGCGGATCGTAAGCCTGGCCCTGACCGCGGCCGATGCCAACAGCGGCCTGGCGGAAATGCGATTTGCGATCAACGGCCAGGCCGAGGAGAAATACAGTGCATGGGAGCCGTTCGCCGCGACCAAGGCCCTGACGTTGCCTAACTGGCAGGGAACCAATTGGGTCAACGTGCAAGTTCGCGACCGTGCGGGCAACGTCCGCCTGGCCTACCGGTCGATTATTTTGGATACGGTGGCTCCGACCGTGAGCTTCAACATCAACGGCGGCGTGGCCTTGACCAACTCGCGAACGGTGAACTTGGGTCTGACGGCCACCGACGCCACCAGCGGTGTGGCGGATATGCGGTTCGCGATCAACAGCCAGGCGGAGGAGAAGTACAGCGCGTGGGAGCCGTTTGCCACAACCAAGACGCTGACGCTGCCCAATTGGCAAGGAGCCAACTGGGTCAACATGCAAGTCCGCGACCGGGCCGGCAACGTCCGGTTCGCCTATCGGTCGATCGTCTTGGATACCGTCGCGCCGACGGTTGCCCAAGCTGCGCTTGCGGCCGACAGTCCGGTGACGGAAACCTGGACGGTGCTGTCGGTCTTGGGGGCGGACGCGAGCGGAGAAGCCAAGCTTGTTTATACCTGGACGGTTTCGGCGATGCCCAGCGGCGCACCGGCACCGTCGTTCAGCATCAACAGCAGCAACGCGGCCAAGAGCACCCAGGTGACGTTTTCGCAAGCGGGCACGTACGCCTTTACGGCCACGATTGCCGATCCCGCGGGCCTTTCGGTCAGCAGCAGCGCGACCGTGTCTGTGCTCCAGTCGTTGACCAGCATCCAGGTGACTCCCGGCAGCGCCGCCGTCACGATCCAGACAACTCGCCAGTTCGCAGCTCAGGGCTTGGACCAATTCGGCAGGCCGCTGACCAGCCAGCCGGCTTTCACGTGGACGGTCGGCGGCGGCGGTACGGTCGATTCTCGCAGCGGGCTGTTCACGGCGCCCGGATTGCCGGCCGTTTCCACAGTGACTTCCGCAGCCGGCGCGGTCACCGGCACGGCGACCGCGACCGTTGTCCTGGGGCTGAACGACCTGGACCTGGACCTCCTGACGGCCACCCGCTTCGCCAACGACAGCAGGATCGATCGAACGGAAATGCTGGAGATCCTCCGCAGCACGGGCGCCGACGACCAACTGGTCGATGCATACGAATTTGCGGACCTCAAGGCGATCCTGAACAAAGCATCGCTGCTGCAGATCCCCGGCTACGCGCGTGTGCTGGCCGACGATGTGGTCAACGGGAACCCGGCCAACGCACGCTATCAGGGGCAGACGCTGGGCAACTTGGCCGCCGGCAGTTCGGCGACTCAGTTGAACATGTTGGTCGACAAGTGGTTCCTGGGGGCGGATCGTCCTGCGGCGGCTTTTCCCTACCAAAGCTTCGCAGGGTCGTTGTTCGTGAACAACCCCACGTACACGGACATGAACCAAGGAGGCGTGGGCGACTGCTATTTGATCGCCGCCTTGGGCGCGATCGCCAAGAGTTCGCCAGCCGCAATCGAAAACATCTTCATCGACAACGGGGACGACACCTGGACCGTCCGCTTGTACGTCGGGACGACCGCGGATTATTTGACCGTAGACCGCTTGCTGCCTGCGTTGCCGGACGGTTCTCCCGCTTACCATGCCGTGGGCGGTGGCCGCTTTTCCAACCCGGCCAACGAATTGTGGCTGGCCCTGGCCGAGAAAGCCTACGCCCAATGGAACGAGACAGGCCGGACGGGGCGTAGCAATCCGGAGAACAGCTATGCGAGCATCTCGAGCGGATGGATGGACACGGTCTCCAATCAGGTACTGGGCAATGCAGCGACGACTTATTGGTGGCTGCCGGATTCGCACAAGCAGTACCTGATCGCCGGAATCCGCGAGAACAAAGCCGTAACGTACGCAACAAAGAAAGCTCCCGGCAACGGACTGGCCGGGCCACATGCTTACGTTGTCACTGGATACGACAGTACCAACGACACCTTCCAACTCTATAACCCGTGGGGCGATACTCACCCCGGACCACTTACCTACTCGCAGTTAAGAAACAGCGGCCAGTGCTTCACAATCGCAGACGCGTGGAGCACGTTGCCGCCGACTGGTCTGCCATCTGGCGCCGCCGTGGGGCAGACGCCGATCCTCAGCCAACCAGATGACGCGGGGGTGTTTCTTTGGCACTTGCGCGGGGTGATTATTGCCGACTCGCCGTTCCGCGCTCCGTCACATCCGGCACACATGGCAGCAGATCAGACCGCGAGTCGAAAAATGGAGTTGGCGAAACACCATGCGTCGTTCCGCCCATCCGCCCCCGCGGTCGATGCGTGGTTCCGGGCCGTGGCGGACGACGAGTCGTTCCAGCCGGCCGAATTCGCCCAATCCTGGGACGAACTGTCAATCATTGCCGCCACGGCCGTCGCGGACGCATTTTCTCCGAAGACATAAGACATGGACACGGGAAGATCTTCCGGAGCGAAGGACCAGGACACACTTTTGCGTTGCCGTTGCTCGAACGGACACGCAGTGAAGGCACCGATAGGGACTTGATCTTGCAGTCACAATGGGCCATTCCGGTAATTGATGGGCTCGTCGTGTTCGCCTAGAATCCATGCTGCTGTTGCACGACGAGAAGAACCGCTTGAACCGAGGACAGAGGTTATGGCCAGGCAGCCACCCAGCAGCTTCTTGCAGCGAATGTCCGAGAGCCGAACCACTTCCGTTTCCGCCCCCGCCTCATAACCTGCGGGTCGTCAGTTTCGTAACCCTGTCCCGGGTTATGAGCCCGCGAGACATTTTTTGTCTCTGTTTTCATTTCGAAGAGTGTCCGGCCCGCTCAACTCGCCCCCGAAACCGCGAACCAAGACGCGGCCCACGGGTTAGCAGAAAAGCCGAGGTGACCCAGCCCCGGCTTTTTTCGTTTCAACGCCAGTTCCCGCAACATGTTACGACGACCGCCTATCTCGCCCCCCGTCTCTCTGGTTCGCCCGTAGAGACTTCCGACCAACACCCTCGTCTGGCAAAATCGGCCCCAAAAACGCCCGTGTCTCGGAAGGCTTTTTTGGGTTAAGTGAGTTGTCCGGTTCCCTATAGGGAACCGGAAAGTGGTTTCCGGCTCCCTTAGATGATCGGAGGTATTCAAACAATCTGCGACCGGCGGGTTATGGGGGGTGAGGGGCTGACGTGTGGGCGAGAGGGGCGCCACGCAGCCAAGTCCAGATCGCCAAGGTTTCCTTTTGCAAACTGCTCATCATCTTGATAACGTGGATAAGGCAGGGCGTTTGTGGCAGTCTTGAGCTTTCGGCACAAGTGCCTGCCTCGTTTCCTAAAAACTCAGGTACAAACTCGTCTTCATGAGGGGAGACACGCCGTTGATTTGGTACTCTGGAACTCGCTCCTTTCGATCCCAACGGCAGACACGGCGTCGCACGGTGCGGGCCCAGAGGCGGCTGGCGTTTGAGTCGCTTGAGACGCGGCGACTGCTCGCACAGGCCACGCTCGTTGAGCAGTTCTTCCGCGCCGACGACTTCTCCGTTTCCGCCAGTTTCAGCTACGAGTTTCACAGGCCGGGAACGTACGACTACATCGACAAGATCCCCAACGGGACCTTCACCAGCGAGTCGGGGCGGGTCACCTGGACTAGCCCTCAGGACGGCAACGGGTTCTTCGAAGGTGCCGCCACGGGCGACGGACGAAGCACGGTTTACGCCGCCGGAGCCCGGCGCGAATGCGCAAAATACGGATTCGAAGACCTGGGGCAAATCGATTTCAGTCTGGATGCCTCGCAGTCACGGTTGATCGTGGACCATTCCGAGCCCACTTCGACTCGATACACCTGGTACCATGATTCGCTCGACGGCCGGTGCGCGGCGCCGAATCCACCTCCCTCGCGGTTCTTCGGGGGTGTCACCAACTTGTATGCGGGCACCTTCGACACGTCGAACCACACGGTCACGATCCGCTACGAACAGACAACTCCCGATGAAGTCAATGTCGTCACCAAACCGGCACCGGTGCAATGGGCCGATCAGGACGCCACGGACTTCGTACTCACGCTGCTTCCCTACCAGCCGCACTGGGCTCTGTCCGAGGGGTGGGTGGGCATCCCGCAGACATCGCCTTCCCCGCCAACGGATCTGATCGATCTCGAACAGGGCGGGTTGGAGTTCGTGGTCGACATGCATGGCCAGCCGCTGAAGACGACGGACGCGCTGCAGCCGGCGGCCACGGTGAGACTCTTCTGGGCTTCGTCGGACACCGACACGAGCGGTGCGGAGATCCCTCTCACTTCGACGACGGACCCCGTGGGGCTTTACTGGAACAGTTCTCAGTTGCACGCGGTCGTCGAGCGATTCCCGGCGGCCCCGCCAGACGCGACGCACGTGCGGGTCCAAGTTGACGCCCCCGGTGGCATCGACGCCAATCCGGCGAACAATTCGCGTTACCTGCGCATCGGGAGTTTCCATGCCCGGAACGCCATCGGCGGTCCGATCACCGCGGACGTACCCCTGGACGGACTCGCGGACAGCGTGCTGCACGAGTCGGACCGGTCGGACCCGGCGATCAAGGTGTATGCCTATCATCCTCGCTCCGCGCTGGGTGCCACCGTGCAAATCGTGGACGACCGTGGTGCCTACCAATACGATCCTCGCGCGGTTCAAGAACTCCAGGCGTTGTCTCCCGGCGAAACGGTTCAGGACGCCGTGTCGTTTTGGGCCGTCAAGGACCAGGCGATCGTCAGCGCGGCGACGTATACGATCCTCGTGCAAGGCGTTAACGATGCCCCCCAGGCTGGCGACGACACCGCAGCCACGACCAACTTCCAAGTCCTTCCGTTATTGTCCGGACAACTACTGGCCAACGATTCGGACGTCGATCACTGGGACCAGGTGGCGGTGAAGTCGGTTGCGGCGGCCAGCCAGCGGGGCGCGTCGGTGCGCGTCGTGCAGACCGACGCTAAGGGGCGGATACTGGAAGTCGCGTACGATCCGTCCACATCGGGCACGCTCCGGGGATTGCTGCCGGGCCAACAGCTTGTCGACGAGTTCGAGTACGAAATCACCGACGCACACGGCGGCACGGCAACGGCCCGCGTGACAGTCACCGTGACGGGTGAAGCCGATACGATTACGATCGCTCCTGTGCTTCCCCAGGTGACGGCACGCGACGTGCCGCTTCCGGCCATTGCACTCGTCATGACGGACCGGGCCGGCGACGCGGGCGGCCTGCAGGTTACGGCGACCGCCGCGGATTCCAGTCTGGTTGCGGCGGGCGGTCTGCAGATTCAGGGCAGCGGCGACACGCGCACGCTCGAGATCACCCCAGCCGCTGGTGTGACGGGGAGAACGTGGATCACCGTCACTGCTGAGGCCCCCTTGGGCCGCTCGGCGGCGGCCGGTTTTCCCTTGGTCATCGGCACGGCGGACGACCTGGACCTCGATGGTGCTCCCAACGACGAAGAGGATGCCGCGCCCAACGGCGGGGACATGAACGGAGACGGCATCCCCGACAGCCGTCAGGCCAACGTGGCGGTGCGGAGAATTCCGGGGCAGGAGGGGCACTACTTCCAACTGGTCGTGCCGGTGAATTATTTCCTGGCTCGCGTCGGAGGCGCCGAAAGTCCCGCGCCGTCCGGACCGGCTGCCAACGCTCTGTTTCCGGCCGGGTTGATTCACTACGAGATTCTGCTCGACAGCGCCGGCGCGTCGAGTACGGTCACGTTCCGCACGAGCCTGCCGACGCCGCCCCTGAATCGTTATTTCCAGCACGACGAGAGCGCACCCGGCGGGCAAGGCTGGTCGCTGTTGATGCGCAATGCTGCCGACGGCGCCCGCGTGTTCGCCGATCGGATCGAGGTGCTGGCGCGGGACGGGGGCCGCGTCGATCGGGATCAAACCGCCGACGGCCGGATCAGCGGCGATGCGGGCTTGGCTCACGTCGACCATCCCTGGCAGAACATCCTCCCCGCCGACGTGGACAACGACGGAAGAGCAGGTCCGCAGGACGTGCTGCTGCTCATCAACTACCTGAATTCCGGTTTCGAGGCATCGTTGGGGAAGTTGCCCCGCGCCGGCCAGTTCCTGCCGGCTTTCCTCGATCCCACGGGCGATGACCGGCTTGAAGCCGTGGACGTTCTGCGCGTCATCAACCACTTGAATCAGGCTGCGACGTCGGGCGGGGAAGGCGAGGCGGCAGGCATGCCTGGGACGCAAGGGGCTGTCCAGCCACTGAGAAGCCGTCTGGGTTGCCGTGACGATTCCGTCGCGATCCGGGACTTGAGTTTGCGTCACATCCCGCAAGATGCCGGCCGACTGCCTCAGGCGTCGGCGCGTCGCCTGGCGAGCCGACGCGAGGCGTCCGCCGTACCTCAGCACCCAGATCCGCTCCAGGCCGACGCGATCTTTGCAGGGCTAGAGGCGGCGGAGCTTTGGAGTCTCGATCCGTAGGCTCCGCACGAGGTTCGCACGTCTTCAGAGGCCCGGCTTTCAGAAAGAGCCAGCCTTCGGCGACGACGAAACAACGTCTCAGCCAAGTAGTCTGGCTTTCTGCGCGGCTTCTGCTACAACGGCACCAGTCGAGCAGCGTCCAGGAATCGCCCGCCAGCGCGCGAGTGGAAGAAGCTTGGCTTATCCGGAAAGCCGGGCTTCTCGATCGCAACTTGGTTCTTGACGCCGCCTTTTCTGACGGTGGCCACGTTCTGGTTTTCACGCATCGAGCTGGAATGCGACTGGCTGCGATGGTCCTTAGACATTGGAGAAGAACCATTTACGCACCTGAATCGCGTTCGCGAGGTTGTCATTGCCGACGTCTGGCATTTCAGGCGGGGGATTTGGCCCGAGTTCTGCTCGCCGACGGGCAACGGTCACACGGACGGCACCGGGCTGCCCGTCACATGGAGTGAAACCGAGAACGTGGCCTGGAAGACTGCGATTCCTGGCCGCCGTTGGTCATCACCGGTGATCTCGCACGAGCAGATTTGGCTGGCCTCGTTCCGAAAACTATCCGCAACGGCGCAAGCAAGAATGACTCTGTAGAGGGGACATGGGGTGTTGACGTGGCGGGAGAACTGGCAAGAATTAGTGTTTGACGGCTGACTCTCTTGTGCTGTGTCCCAAAATCTGCTTTTCTGGGGAGGTCTATCATGGCTCGTCGGCGTTTGGCGGTCGAAGCGTTGGAGAGGCGTTTGCTATTGGCAGGAGACGTTACTGCCTCAGTCAAAGGTGGATGGCTGGTTGTCACCGGGGACGATCAGGGCAATCAGGTCCAAATTGAGGATTTGGGCGGCGGCACTTACAACGTCGTGGGAATGGATGGCGAGACGATCATCGGAACCGGTCCGTTCGAAAGCCCCAAGGGCATTAGGGTGGACCTAAAAGGAGGGGATGACAGGTTGGTGATGAGTGGCGATCCTGTGTTCGATGTCCCTGGCGACCTGTCCATCAAGATGGGAGACGGCGCTGACATTGTGTTGCTGGAGAATGCGGATATCGACGGCAAGACCACGGTAGATCTGGGCAAGGGCGCGGGCGGCGTCACGGTTTTTGGTACGGATTTTGGCAAGGATGTCGCCGTGAAATCGGGCGGTGCATCAGGCGAAGAGGTCTGGATCGGGATCGAATTGGCCAACGTGATAGGCAATCTGTCGGTAACGACGGGAAAGACTGATGACGACGTCTGGCTGGACGGCGTTGCAGTCACGAAGAATGTCACGATCAAGACCGGCGACGGCGAGGACGATGCGGGGGTCGCCGGATGGCGGGGCGAGGACGAGGGCGAGGACGAGGTTCGCAGTCTGATCGAGGGCAAGCTGTCGATCGATATCGCCAAGGGTGGCGGCTCGATGTGGCTGACTGAATCCACCGTCATGAAGGACGTCTCGTTCAAGGCGGGCGATGCGCCGGTTTGGACGGACGGCTTGTCCAATGGCGTCGATGTGTGGAATGCCACGATCGAGGGCAAGCTGACCGTCACTCTGGGCAAGGGCAATGCAGGGGTCTGGTTCGGGCAGGTGGTGGTGAACAAGGACGTCAAAATCACCACCAACAACGGGGACGATGAGATCAATTTCTCCCCCGCGTTTTCAGGTGACGAGCCGGAACTAGCTGGGGAAGGCGAAGGAGACGGTGACTACAACAACATTTTCCTCGGCAAAGTGACCGTGAACACAGGGAAGGGCGCCGATGGAGTTGTGATCGCCTCTTCGCACATTGCCGGCTCGCTGACCGTCAACACGGGCGACGGCGATGACGGAGTGGCCTTGTGGCAAGTCCAGGCGGGCTCCACCGTGTCGATCAACACCGGCAATCACAGCGACCTCATAGCCGTCGTCGAGTTGCAGGCGGCGGGCAACGTGACGGTGAACAGCGGGAACGCCGGAGCCGGTTCCAGCGATCAAGTCCTGATCACCGACTCGAACATGGACAAGAACTTGTCCGTCAAGACGGGCAACGGGGACGACAAAGTCGGCATCGGCGACAGCGTTGAGATCGACGCCGCGCTGGCCGATTTGTTGGCGGAATATGAGTGGGAAGACCTCGGCATCGTGGCAGAAGCGGTCGCGGTGTGGGGCAAACTCACAGTTGGTACCGGCAGCGGGTTCGACTTGCTCTCGATTGGTTTGTGCGAAATCGCCGGCTCGGCGTCGGTCGACATGGGCGCCGGCGATGACGGGTGCGAGATCCTGGATACCATCGTCGGCGCCGGTGCTTCCGTGAAGATGGGTGCCGGCGAGGATGGCTTGGCGATCGGGGACAGCCAAGTGACCGGCAAAGCGACCCTGGACGGCGGGGCCGGCTCGTTCGATGGGCTGGAAGACTTGGGCGGTAACACATTCACACAGCCTCCGGTGATCAAAGGGTTTCCGTAAACCTTCCAGGTCGCCAGATTGGGACGCGGCGTGAACGCGGCACGGGCGAACGGCGGGACGCGGGGCGGGAACGGCGGCACCTGCCGGATCGTGGCCAGCGACTGACGCTCACAGGCGGTGCCGATCGTGTGGGCGTCCGGATGCCGGGGGACGTGGGACGGGAATGGTCACGATGGTGGCCAGCACCTGTCGGATCGCGGCCAAGCGGCTGACGCTCACAGGCGGTGCCTATCGTGTGGGCGTCCGGTTGCCTGGGGACGCGGGACGGAAATGGTCACGATGGCGGCCAACCCCGCCGGATCGCGGCTTGGCTACGTCGCGACACCGGGGCCAATCGGCCAGAACGCCCGTGAACGCGACGCGGGGGCGACAGCATCTGCCGGATCGCGGCTAGGGGGCCAACATTCACAGCCACGCCCATTGCATCGGAGTACAAATCAGCTAGACTGCCCGACATTGCTCTTGCCGTGGGTTTTTCGGACCAGGAGTCATCTTCTATGAAGCGAATCGGGGTTTCCCTTCTTGTACTTCTCGCAGGTTCTCTTGAAGGGTGCGGACGATCGGACACCGTTATTGACACGGACGGGACCACGGCGACGGTCACCAAGAGGGGCGACGGCGTTGACGTCACGGTAAAGGGGCCCGATGGCGGAACGGTACGGGTGGCGAGCGGGGAGGAAGGTGTCTCAGTACCCGAGGGATTCCCGAAGGATGTGCCGCTCTACCCCGGTGCAATCGTCACGACGGCCGCCACCGTTCAGAATGCCATGAACGTCGTTCTGAAGACGAAGGACCCGATCAGCAAAGTAACGTCGTTCTATAAGGAGAAGATGAAGGACAACGGCTGGGAAATCCAGACTGCGGTTGACACGGCCGATGGCACCATGCTCAACGGCCACAAGGAGAATCGGACTCAGATGACAGTGATGGCCCGTGATGGAGACCACACGATCGTCACCCTTGCCATCGAAACGGAGAAGTAGCAGCGACGACTCGGTCCCCGCAGGTTACCGAAGGTTCCGACGTCGCTGGAACAGTTGTCGGATCGAGTCCGAAGGCTACTAATCCCTCGGCAGCCAGCCATTGCGGCTACGTCGGCCCCTCGCTCACTTCGCGACGCCAGACCGTTCCGACCAGGCTGGGGCCGCGTGGGTGACAACGGGCCATCATTTGCCGGATCGCGGCTTGGTTACGTCGCGACGCCGAGGCCGCTGGCCACACCGCCCGTGAACGCGGCACGGGCGAACGGCGGGACGCAGGGGCGGGAATGGCGGCACCTGTCGGATCGCGGCCAAGCGGCTGACGCCCACAGGCGGGGGCGATCGTGTGGGCGTCCGGTACCCTGCCCAACGGCGTTCGGTCATTTTCCGCCGCAGTCGTTCGCAGCGACCCACGTTTCGGCAGCCTCCAGTGCGTCCAGAATGGCGTCGTCTTCAAGATTGGAGCAAATGCCGCTTTTTCCGAAGAGATTGGTCCGTTCGGTTAGCAGCAAGACCCAATCGACGGGACGCTTGCTCAATTCGTCCAAAATGTCATCAAACGTTGCTTCACTTAATTCCACAGTAGTGCCCTTCACTGCTTGTGGCCGTTTCCCATCGCTCGCAAGCTGCCATTAACCGTCTCGGACGTGGGTCCACGGTAGCCAGCAGCCTCCATAATAAGCTGGCTGGCAGTCGTTTCGAGACGTTGCAGCTATCTTTCTCCCAGAAAGTGTGTCGTATTCGAGGCCGACCTGCGAATCAAGGCATGATTATCGCCAGCTGCGATGAACGGGCAGGTTTTGAGACGTTGAAGCGGGTAATGCTGGATATGGCGACAGGCGGCACCCACGTTGCCACGCTGGCCACAGGGACGCGGCTGCCGGATCGTGGCCAAGCTACGCTCACATGCGGTGCCTATCGTGTGGGCGTCCGAATGCCTGGGGACGTAGGCGTCAGCCAGCCCCTGCCGGATCGCGGCGGCTACAGCGACTGAAGCTCACGGGCGGGGCCGGGCAGGATGCCGGAGTAGCTTGTGGGACACTGTGTCCCACAAGCTACTCGGTGGCTCGGACCAGCAGGGCCGCAACCCCGTGGCCAGCACCTACCGGATCGCGGCCAAGCGGCCTACGCTCACAGGCGGTGCCGATCGTGTGGGCGTCCGGCTGCCTGGGGCCGTAGGCGTCGGCCAGCCCCTGCTGGATCGCGGCCAGGCTACGTCGCCCACGTTGCGACGCCGGGCCGTCTGGCAACGCAGACGCCACTTCCGCCCGTGAACGCGGCACGGGCGAACGTCGGGCCACGTGGGCGGGAACGGCGGGACGCGGACCCGACGGCCAGCCCCAGCCGGATCGCGGCCAGCCTACGCTCACAGGCGGTGCCGCTCGTGTGGGCGTCTGGGTGCCGTGTCGCGGCCAGGCGGCTACGTTGCGACGCCGGGACCACAGGCCACAACGCCCGTGAACGCGGCACGGGCGAACGGCGGGACGCGGGGGCGGCGGCCAGCACCTGCCGGATCGCGGCTGGCCGGCGCCCCAAAATCGTGCTCGCCCTACGTCGCACGGCTGGCTTGCGGCAGACAGCAGCCGTTCCCGCCCGCCTGCCGCGACGACCTCGATCAGCTTCGCCAAGGCGATGGAGCAACCGTGGATGTCACCAATGGCGATGGTGCGGGGCATGGGGCCTCCGGGGCGTCTGGCGGAGCGAACAGCGGATTGGCAAATTGTACCGCCTGCGGCCAGACCCGATTATTTCCGGCCCGGACCAACCGTGTCATGGGGCCGCCGAAGAATAGAATGTCGAGACCCAAACAACACGAAAGGAATCACCCGTGCCCAAGTTCTACGTCGAATCCGGTCCCGTCCGGCTGATCTTCGATGCGGCCACCGCCGAGCAAGCCGCCGTCATGGCGTTCCAGTGGACCTGCGACAAGCAGGCGGACATCGAGTCCGCGTCGCCGCTGGACCATGCGCTGGAAGCCGAGCAGCGCGGCTGGCAACTGGGGGATGAAGTTTACGTGAACGAGCAGGGCTTCGGCCGATGGGACGGCGAGGCGTTCGAGACCCTGGACGTCTTCGAGGCTTGGCTGCGGTGCCCGTTGCCGGTGGTATGATCCAGGTAGTCGTCGGCAGGCCGCTCCGGCCGGTCCATTCGGACGTCGGCGGCACGCCGCGCAATCCTGCAATCACCGAGGCAGTTCATGCTCCCCTATGACCGGCTACTGTCGGAAACTGAGTTCGTCGCCTTCGACCTGGAGACGACCGGGCTGTTTCCCGTTGTGGACCGGATCGTGGAGTTCGGTGTCGTCCGGTTCCGGCTCGACGGCCGGGGACTGGGCACCTGGGAGCAGCTTGTTGATCCCGAGTGCTTGATCCCGCCGGAAGTGACCGACATCCACGGCATCACGGACGCGATGGTCCGGGGTCAGCCGACGCTGTCCCAGGCCCTGCCGGGATTCCTGGATTTCCTCCGCCCGCCCGACACGGTCCTGCTGGCCCACAACGCCCCGTTCGATCTGGGCTTCCTGGCCTTCGCGGCGGCCAAGACGGGCCTTGCCCTTCCCGCGAACCCGGTCATCGACACCCTGGACCTGGCACGCACCTGCGTTCGCGGTGTCTCCAGCCACCGGCTGGAGGCCCTGGCCGTGCACTTGGCGCTGGCAACGTCGGTGGACCATCGGGCGCTGTCGGATTCACGCTTGGTGCTGGCGTTGTTCAGGCACCTGGCTGGCCGCCTGGAGCAGCTCCGTACGGTCGAGGACCTGTTTCGCCTGTCACCGCCGCTGACGGCCGACGATTCCGGGACGCACCTGACTGAGCCGCCGGTGGGCCTGGAAGATCTGGCCGTGGCGATTTCCGAACACCGGACGGTGATGATCGTCTACGACGGCGGCACACGGATGGCGGCCGACCGCAGAATCACGCCCAAGGCAATGCTGCAATCCAACGGCCGGCAGTACCTGCTCGCCTACTGCCACGCGGCCAAGCTGGAAAAGACGTACCGGCTGGATCGGATTCGGGAGGTCCGTCCGGCGGAGGCCGCCAGCGTCCTCACGTGAGACGTATCCGCCTGAACGCCGTTCAGCCGGCTTGGCAGGCTTCTGCCAAACACGGTCGTTCGACCGGTCGTACGGCAGGCAAATCGAGGACGCCGAAGACTTGTCCGCTGCCGTTCCTGAACCCCACCTCGCTGACTTCGATCTCATCGTCCAACTGGAACTCCAGGGCCTCGACCTCCCGCATGCGGTCCCGTTCTGGTTCCCGGAAGACTTCCGCTCGGCCGGCCATGGACCACTGAATGGCCTTCACGGCGGCGTCCTGGGCAGTCCGGGCATCCAGGACCACCCGCACCCAGCCAGATCGAACGTAGTATTTCGCCATCGCTTGGTTCCTCCCGTGTTTTCGTTGGCCAGTACCATCATCTCTGTGGCCATGACACGGTTGGTCCACGGGAGAAAAAATCTTCGCAGAAGCCGGCCGGTTGGCGGACGAGGGCCGGCGCCGCCCCGGCGGGCGCTCCGGCCGGCTTGATGGCCGGTGTTGGAGCCAGGCCACGGCGATTTTGGCGTCCCGCCGGTGTGCCGAACAGAATTCTTGGGGCATTTGACCAAACGTGTCCACGCCGGCGGCGATGATGGTTGTGTGGGCCAGGAATCTCGTAGGGGAGGCCAAACCATGCGTCAACTGATCTTCCGAGCCATGCACCAGTCCGACGACCTGGTCGTCATGTTCGACTACACCGACGCCAAGGGGGCCGTCAGCCACCGCGTCGTGAGCCCGATCCGGTTCCTGGGCCAGGACCGCTTTCTGGCCCTGTGCCTCAGCCGCGAAGAACCCCGGCAGTTCTACCTGGAAAGGTGCCAGAACGTGCGGCTGGCCCCGGCGGCGGAGTTCGTGATGCCAGTGGCGATGGCCTGTTAGGTTGGCGGGACGCGGCCGTATCCAGCCACGGTCAGCGGCACCGGCAGGGAATTTTTTCGGGGGGGTAGGCCCCCTCCCGCGCAATCCGCAGAGTCTTCCGTTGTCGTGGTTCCGGCTGTTTTCTAGGCCCCGCAGGGCGCGCCTGACGGGATTGAACGGACGCCGACCGATACTCTGGCGATCCAGCCGCCGCGGATCGTCGGCGCCGCATGCGAAGTGTTGAATACGAGAGCCTGGTTGCTTTCGACTGCGCGCAGGTTTTGGTAGAGTTTATGAAAACTCGAACGGGGTCATCTTGGCTGGAGGTCCGAGCCGTGAGGACATTGCGCGACTATTTCAAGATCGCCAAGGCTTCCAAGTTCCTGGGCGTGAGCCAAAACACGCTGCGGAAGTGGGCCGATCAGGGCCAAATCCCTGTGTACGTCAACAAAGCCAATGGCTACAGATTGTTCCTACAGAAAGACCTGGAGAAGTTCCTGGGGGACACGGCCAAGCCGGCGAAGCAACCGCGGAAAGCAAAGTGATTCCAACTAGACGGCGGTATTCGTGCCTATCCGCCGGACGAATACCACGGCCTGATCGTCTTACGGCCTCGCAGGCAGGCGAAAGCGCCGGTGCTCGCCTTGCTGGAAAGGGTCGTAATCCCGCTGCTGTCGCGCGAGTCGGTCGATCGCTGCCTGTGGATTGTCGATGAACGCGGCGTCCGTATTCGTGAAGGTGGTTCGCCGGGTGCCACCTGACCACCGAACGCCGGTCACCCGTGCTCCCGCCGGTTTGCCGTCCGAGTTGCTGAGGATTGTTAGATGCCCACGTTGAAACCCTGGTATCAAGTCGTCACGCCCCGCGAGGATTTGCGGGAGAACCGTCCGATGGACGCGTCGGAGTTCGCCGTCCACCTGGACCATATTCGCGAAGGCCGGGAGAACGTGTCGCAGGACTATCTCGATCCGGCACGCTTCTTCGACCGGACGTACCTGACGGAGAGCCTGCTGGAACTGTGCTCGCAGGTCGTCCGCCGGCTGTCGGGCATCCAGGTCGAAACCTCGGCGGTGTTCAACCTGGCCACGCAGTTCGGCGGCGGCAAGTCGCACGCGCAGACCACCACCTACCACTTGGCCCGGCACGGGGAAGCGGCGAAGTCCTGGAAGGGCGTGGATCGGATTCTGGCCAAGGCCGGCGTGCCGCAGGTGCCCAAGGCCGACGTTGCCGTGTTCGTGGGCACGGAGTTCGATGTCATCCACGGTCGCGGTGGAACTGGGGAGCCGGTACGTAAGACTCCGTGGGGCGAAATCGCCTGGCAGTTGGGTGGTGAACAGGCCCTGGCCGCCGTGGCGCAGCACGAGGCCAAGGGCGTTGCCCCGGCGGGCGATACCCTGCGGGCCATGCTGCCGTCCGGGCCTACGCTGATCCTGATGGACGAGGTGATGAACTACGTCAGCCGGGGCCGGAAAATGGGCCTGCGCGACCAGTTCTTCGACTTCGTGCACAACCTGTCCGAGGAGGCCAGGGCACGGAGGAACCTGGTCCTGTGCGTCTCGATTCCAGCGTCGGAGCTGGAGATGAACCCCGACGACATGCGGGACCATGACGCCTTGAAAAAGCTGCTCGACCGCGTCGGCAAGGCGATAATGATGTCGGCTGGCACCGAGATCTCCGAGATCATCCGCCGCCGGCTGTTCGAGTGGTGGGGGCTGCCGGACGACGGCCGCAAGACCGCCAACGCCTATGCCGAATGGGCCATCGAACATGCCCAGGAACTGACGGGCATCGACGCCGACACGGCCAATGAGAAATTCCAGTCGTGCTACCCGTTCCACCCGTCGGTGCTGTCGGTGTTTGAGCGGAAATGGCAGAGCCTCCCGCGGTTCCAGCGGACGCGCGGCATCCTCCGGCTGTTGGCGTTGTGGGTCGCCCACGCCTTTCAGGAAGACCACCGCAAGGCGTCCCGCGAGCCGCTGATCATGCTTGGCTCCGCGCCGCTGGAAGACCAGACCTTTCGCACCGCGATGTTCGAGCAGTTGGGGTCGCACGATTTGGAAATTCCGGTCACGACCGACATCGCCGGCAAGAAAGACGCCCATGCGGTCCGGCTGGATCGGGAAGCCCCCGATGCCGTCAAGAAGGCCAACCTGCACCGCAAGGTGGCGTCGGCGATCTTCTTCGAGTCCAACGGCGGGATGAGCCAGTCGAAGGCCGAGGCGGCGCTGCCGGAAATCCGGCTCGGCGTCGGCAGCCCGGAACTGAACCTGGCTGACGTTGACCACGTTCTGGAAGGGCTGGTCGGCACCTGCTACTACCTGAACTGGGACCGCAACCGCTACCGCTTCGGCCTGACGCCGAACCTGAACCAGATTTTGGTGACGCGCCGCGGGGCCGTGAAGCCCAAGGAGATCGACGAGCGGGTCAAGGAGCAAACGCAGAAGCTGTTCGGCGAGGGTCCGAAGGACATCGACCGCCGGTTCTTTCCCGAACGCAGCAACGACGTGCCCAACCGGCCGGCGCTGACGCTGGTCATCCTCGGCCTGGACCACACGCTGGGCGACCGTTCGACGTTGCCGCTGGTGGACACGATTGTCCGGGAGTGCGGCACGTCCGGCCGCACGTTCAAGTCGGCGCTGATCTTTGCCCTCCCGGATGCGGCGGACGCGATCCACGAGGCCACGCGCAATCTGCTGGCCTGGGAGGGCATCGAGGACGACACCGACACGAAATCACGGTTGGACGAAGCCCAGAAGCGGCTGCTGGCCCGGAGCCTGCACCGGGCGGACGGCGACATGAAGGAAGCCATCTGGCGGGCATACCGCAACCTGTGCCTGCTCGGCCCGGACAACAAGCTGCGGCAGATCGACTTGGGGCAGGTTACGTCCAGCATGGCCCGCAGCATCGTGGACATGATCCTGAACGAGTTGACCCGCACGGACGAGATCACCTCCGGCGTCGGCGCCAACAAGCTGCTGAAATACTGGCCGCCGGCGCTGACCGAGTGGTCCACCAGGGGCGTGCGGGATGCGTTCTTCTCGTCGCCGCAGCTTCCCCGTCTTCTGAACGCCGATACCATTAAGCGGACCATTTCTGACGGGGTCAGTCACGGCACCCTGGGCTACGCGGTCAGGGAGGACGCAGGGCAGTACAAACTGCTGCACTTCAACGAAAGCCTCGCCGAGGCGGATGTCGAGATCGCGGACGAGGTCTTCATCCTCAAGGCCGTGGACGCCCAGAAGCTGCTGGAACCGCCCCGGTTGCACCGCCTCACCATCAAGCCGACCGAAGTGACGCTCAAACCCGGGGAGCAAGCCTCGTTCGCGTGCAGTGGCACCGACCAGTACGGCCAGCCGTTCGCCATCGGTACGGCGAAATGGTCCGCCACGACTGGCCAAGTAACCGCGGCTGGCCTCTACACTGCGCCCCAGGACAGCACGGGCGGCCTGTTCACCGTGAAAGCCGAAGCGGACGGCCTGGAGGCCATCGCCGAGGTTCGGGTTCTAAAGCCGCAAGGCCCCGGTGGCGGCGGGACGGGTGGTGACGAAACGAAACCGCACAAGGCGGCGATCCATTGGGAAGGCAGCGTGCCGCCGCAGAAATGGATGAACTTCTACACCAAGGTCCTAAGCCGCTTCGCGTCCAACCCCGGCTTGAAGCTGCGGGTAACCTTCGACGTGCCCGCCGAAGGCGAGCAAGGCCAAGCCAAAGCTGACGAAGCCCGCTCCGGCTTGAAGGAGCTGGGTTTGGATGACGACGTGCAACTGGGCTAGACACCGTGTTTCATCCCGGCGGACCCTGGCAGTGGCGAGTGGCCAATCGGTAACGGAGGCAAGAACAATGAACAGCAAACGCACCCGTGTGCAACCTGTCTTCGGATGGCTTCGACAACACGCAGGATCCGACTGGCCCGCAACGCTGCTTCGGTTGGCGACGGGGCTCGCCATTGAGATCAACCCGGGTCCACTCGTGTCTGCCAATTTCACCAAGGAAATCACGGTTCCGGCCAGTCCCACTCGTTTGGCGTGGATGATTCGGAACTCGCATCGGTTGGTGCCCCAGGACGGGCGACGATGGAAGGAGTATCGCCAGCGGGTCACCGAGAACCCGAAACTCGCTGACACGCTGGCAGCACTCGACTCCGGCCAGCGGGACGGTCTGCCAAAGAAGCTGGTATTGGAGGGAAAGACCCACTGCGACTGCCTACTGGAGTGTGAGCGGGCGGTGATCTGGGTGGAGGGTAAACGGAACGACTGGCTCGCCCCGAACACGAAATGGGACGTCACGAGGGACCAACTTGCCCGAAACCTGGAGGCATGCTGGCTTCTGACGCGGCAGAAACAGAAACAATACTGCCTATTGGTCTGCCACGAGCACGCCCTGAAATACCACGAGGAGCTTCTTATCGCAGGATACCGGACCGGCACCTGGGTGGGCGGCTGGCCGCACCTGGATGAAACAACGCGGCAGGAGCTGGGAAAACGGATCGCCACCCTCACATGGTCCCAGATTGCCGCGGAATGGCCTGGACTTAGGGAGTGTCGTGAATTGATCGACTTGGACTGAGGCCGACCGTTGTTGGAGCGGCATACCAGTGATCCGCCGGGCAACGCCGGCAGCAATCGACGCGAGACGACGGAACCTGCCTACCGAAAACAAAAAGGGAGGACCACGTGGGCGGACGAAAGCAAATAGGCCGCCGCGACATCACTGGCGACAAGGGTATTGCCCTCATTCACCGGATCGTCCTCGATATGGGCTTTGTCTGGAACACGACGAAGCTTGAGGCCGGCATCGACGGATACATCGAGCTGCGCGACGATCAGTCAGGCGAGGTCTCCAACTTCATTCTCCAAGTCCAGAGTAAAGCTGGAGCCAGTTGGTTCAAAGCGGAAACGGCGGACTCCTTTGAATTCATCTGCGACGAGCGCGATCTCAATTATTGGCTCGCGGGCAACGCCCCTGTGATTCTCGTCGTCTCGCGTCCTGATCAGGACGAGGCGTACTGGGTTTCTATTAAGGAATACTTCCGCGATCCGCACCGGCGAAAGTCCCGGAAGATCGTCTTCAACAAAGCCAGTGACCGCTTCGACGTGAACTGCCGTGATCGCCTCTCCGTTCAAGCGATCCCGGCGGACAGTGGCCACTATCTCGCGGCCTTGCCGCGGACCGAGGCCCTGGTCTGCAACCTCTTGCCTGTCCTGCACTATCCCTCCAGGCTGTTTCGCGCCAGCACAAAGCTTCGGTTCCCTGGACAGGTTTGGGACGCGCTTCGGCAACACACAACGTCTCCCGAAGGCGAATGGCTTCTGCACGGCGGTTTCTTGTATTCGTTCCACGATCTGACGTTCATGCCCTGGTCCACTGCATGCCTTGCCTCTACCACGCAGAACCTCTCCGCCTTAGAGTGGGCCAACTCTGATGACGCTCACAAGCGATACGTCGTTGTCCGCATGTTGACAATCTGCATGGAGCAACTGCTCCACCGCCAAGGGGTTCGTTTCTCAAAGGCAAAGGAGCATTACTTCTTCCGAGCGCCGTCTGACTTGGCAGACATCAAGGTTGGGGGGGTGACGGTCTTCAAAGGCTACGCGAGCAAGTCGCATCCAGAACGTATCGCTTACTACCGCCATCGAGCCATGAGGGCACAGTTCATGCGGTTCGATAAGCAATGGTACGTGGAGATAACGCCGACCTACCACTTCACCCATAACGGTTCGGTGCTGTCACGGTACTTCGAGGAACGACTCAGCGGCATCAAGATTCTGGAACGACAGAACAAGGTTCACCTCCGGCAACTGCGTCTGTGGGCGGAGGTTCTACAGCAGACCCACCTCCGTCCCCCGTCTGGTCCTCGGATGGTACAGCGGGCGTTATTCGACGAACTTGCCCCTCCTCCACCCGCTCCGGTGATCGAACCGTACCCGCACGTCACCTTCGGACCTCCCATTGAATTCGAGACCGAAGTCGGTCTTCCAGAAACCGCGTGGTTGCCTGCGGAGGAAAGAAGTGAGGCCGATGAAGACGAAAATCAAGCTCAACGGAGGCTGTTCTGATATGAAACTCGTTCGCTTCCAAGAGCCTCTTTTGCAGTTCGGAACCAGCCAACATGTGGACGTCCGTTTTGGCATCCTGAACTACTGTCCGCTGGATTTCGAAAATCCGCGTGCCCCGAGGCAAATCCGTGTCGGCGTTGTTGGTAGTGCAGTATCGCTCGAAGGCTTGCGTGATTGGCTGGAACGATGCCGTAATGAGATTCCTGCAAAAGAAAGCCGCCAACCTAATCTGTTTCCGAGATTCCCTGGGTTCAATTCGGACTGCGCGTTTCATTCGGAGTTGCTTCTTGATTCCTCGCTGGAGCGTCAGATTTCTTCCGAGGAACTCGCCTCCATACTCAAGGTCAGTGTCCCGGGCGAGCAGAAGGTCCATGCCGCACGTGCCATCGTTGAACAAGTCCGGTCCCTTCTGGACAAGAAGCCGCCAGACGTCATTGTCGTTGCTCTGCCACAGGAACTGCTGAACGCATTTGAGTCACCCGAGGAAGGAATTGACCTAGAAGATGAGACTGCAAATGCGCAAACGCCAGCCGGAGATCGCATCGACTTTCACGATCTTCTCAAGGCTCGGTGCATGTCCCTTCCCCGCGCATGCCCGATACAGATTGTCTTGCCCGCAACGTATGACGCTTCCAAGCGACGACGTGGGCGGTGTCGAAATCGCGACGTTCGGCCGTTACAGGACGAGGCGACGCGAGCGTGGAATTTCCACACGGCGCTGTACTACAAGGCCGGCGGCACGCCGTGGAAGCTGACTCTCGATCCGACAAAGCCGCAGACGTGTTTCATTGGAGTCGGATTCTTTTACACGCTTGACCGGCAGAAGATTTGCACCAGTGTTGCGCAGGTCTTCAACGAACGAGGGGATGGCGTGGTGGTTCGCGGCGAACCGGCGGTTTACGATAAAGTCGATCGAAGCATCCACTTGGATGCTGACGCCTCCTACAGGCTGCTTGTTCGCGCTCTGGACGAGTATCGACATGAACATCACACGGTTCCCGCGAGAGTTGTTGTTCACAAGACGTCTTGGCACAATTCGGCGGAGGCGGATGGTTTCTTGAAGGCCATCGACGAGTATCGGATCCACTCGATTGAACTTCTGAGCCTTAGCCGGTCGTTCACACGGCTGTTCCGTAACGGATTCTACCCCCCACTGCGCGGTATGTTCCTGACACTGGATGAGCACAGTCATATCCTCTACACGAGAGGTAGCGTCGAGTTTTACGCAACGTATCCCGGCATGTATATGCCTCGGACGCTGAGGGTCGCCTGCGATCGAATCGAACAGACGCCTCGATACTTGGCGGAGGAGATCCTCGCGCTGACAAAGATGAACTGGAACGATACACAGTTTGACGGCGGCCTCCCGATCACAATTCGGGCAGCACATGAAGTTGGGGACCTTCTGAGGTACACCGCCCCATCCGACAACATTCCACCGCATTACAGTTTCTACATGTAGACAGAGCGCATGCCGAGCCTGCCAAGCAATGCCTCGGTCTGGGGGATCGGAAATGGCTGGAGGCGGTTTACTCGACGGAGCGGTTGGAGCCCAACGTCGGCAGCAGCCGGCGCCAAGTAGGGGAACCCGACCATGGCGACGATCACGACATCGACGACACTGACCGTCCCGGAGCTGCGGGAACGATGGCTGCCGCACAAGGAGCGGCTGAATGCCACCGGCAGCGGCCACCCCACGGCGGTCCGCTTCCACCGGGCCTGTAGCTGGCTGGAGGAGGCTGAGCGGTTCCACACCGAGGATCAGACCGACCACGCCCTGATCTTCCGCTGGACCGCCTTCAACGCGTTGTACGGCCAGTGGGACCTGGACCGGCACGAGCCGCTGGCCGACCGGCAGAGCTGGCAGGTATTCCTGTCCCGGATGCTGGAGTTGGACACGACCGGACACACCGTCTCGCTCCTGAACGAACACCGCGGCTTGGTCCTGGCGATCCTGGGGAATCCGTACCTGAACGACTACTTCTGGCAGGACCCTTGCCGCGAGAAGGCTGGCAAAACAAGGCAGGGCGGGCGTCACAAAGCGGAAGCCTGGTACGCGCAGAAGGACTGGCCCCTTATCCTGGACCGGGTCGTCGATCGGGTCTACCTGCTCCGCTGCCAGTTGGTCCACGGTGCCGCCACGCTGCGCAGCGGACTAAACCGCGAGGCGGTCAGGCACTGCGCGACAATGGCGGGCCTGCTGGTGCCGACGTTCCTGCTGGTTTGGATCGACCACGGCGCCGGCGAGGACTGGGGCATCATGTGCTACCCGCCGGTGAACCGCGGGGCCGGTGACATTCGGCGGCGTCGGCCGCAGTGATCGACTGTCGCAAATGCCCCGCAAACTACCCTTCCCTACAAGCTTGCGGTACGACTACAGCACACGCCCCTGGTCGCAAATGCCCCGCAAACTACCCTTCCCTACAAGGGCTGCGGTATTCACTCAGCGGTTTCCAGACTTTTGGTTTCCACGATATTCTGAAATTCGGCCAAGATGTCGGCGCAGTGTTGAGACAGGTAGCGGACCACCCGAGCGTTATCCAGGAGCTTTTTCAGATAGCCGATGGCCAGGACCAGATTCAGTACGTTCCGGCCATGTGCTTCTTCGACGGAACGCAGATCCTGGCTGAGATTCTCCATTTCTCGCTCCATGCGCGACATGTCTTCGGGGCTCAGGTTCGCCACGTCCTTGGGCTTGTCGGGCTCCAATAACTGCTCCTGCGGCGTGGCAGCCAGCAGGCACCGGGCGTAGCTGGCCGAGAAATTGTTGGCTGCGACCATGAGTTCGGCCATTTCGATCTGCCGCATCGGCTTGACCTTCCGTATCTCCCGGAAGGCGCCGTTCGACGCCCGTTTTTCCTTCAACAGTTGCACCGCCTCCGAGCAAATCCCGTCCAGAAGGTCGCGTTTGCGCCGGATGGCGGCAACATCCACGGCAAGCGTCTTGGCGATCCGCTCCTCGGAGACGCCCTGCCGGATGGCCTCCATGATCATGAAGTGCTCCTGGATGGCTGAGAGTTGGCTGACCTTGTGGTTGTAGGTGAAGGCTTCGTCGTCCTTCGCGACAAGGCAGTTGACCTTCTCGACACCCATCTCCTTGAGTATGGCGAGGCGCACGTGTCCGTCCAGCAGAATGTACTGGGTGCTGCCTTTGGCGTCGGGAAACACGATCAACGGTTCGATGATCCCAACCTCCTGGATCGAGGCCGCAATGCGTCGGTACTTCTCCGTCTTGCTGATCATCGGACTGAGTTTCCGCACGGGCAGGATGCTCGCCAGGGGGAGCGAGACGATGTTGGTGTCACACGCGAGGCGTACGCGATTGGCCATGGTCAGCATGCCTCTCCATGAATCTGGGCAGCGAGGTACTGGGGGAGGGAATCCAGTGACTCGGCGCGCAGGAGGGTTATGAAGTTTTCGTCCTGGAATAGCTGTTTCAGGGCTGTCACAGCGAACACGAGCCTGGTCTCGCAGTGCTTCGCTTTCTGGACGACCGCCTTCTGTCGAGCCGTCTCCTCACGGTAGACCCGGAGGAGTTGTTCCGACGAGACATCGCCATTGGCACGGCTGTGAACCCCACGGTGAAGGGCTTTTCCCCGGCTGCGCCGCTCTTCTACCAGACGGCGAACCCGGAGCAGGGCCTTGCCGCGCAGTTCCTTCTTCTCGTAGGCGTCCGTCAACGCCCTCTGAACAGCCGCGTCGTTGGAACTGGCGATTGTGATGGCGACAGTGAGGGGCACCTGCTCCTTCTCGACGGCCCGCAGCAGTCGTTCCTCACCCTTGGCCAGCAACTTCAAGATCCCGTTGACATAGGAGACGTGCAGTCCGGCCTTGCGGGCAATATCTACGGGGGAATCGCCGCGGTCCTTCATGTCCGCGATCTTCCTGGCGTGCTCCATGGTGGTGGGCTGACGCCGCGCCAGGTTCTCGATCAGGCTGATCAGCATCAATTCCTCCTTGGTGGCCTCGATGACGATCGCCGGGATCTCGGTCTCGCCTAGGCTCTCGTATGCTTCCAATCGGCCCTGCCCACAGCCCAGCAAGTATCGCGTTTCGCCATCGGCAGTCCGGTACTCAGCCACCGTGATCGGCTTCTTCAAGCCAATCTCGGCGATGTTGGCGACGATCTGCTTGAATTTCTTCTTGCCCCGCGTGCGGGGATTGGGGACGGTGATCTTGTCGATCGGAATCATCTGGACTTCGTTCTGCTCTCGATTCATGCCGCCACCTCGATCTTTCTGCGTTTGGCCATGAGGATGAAGTAGTTCAGGTTGTCGAATTGGTAGGTGTCCAAGTGGACCCCGTTGCTCTCGCATAGGAGCAACTTGGGTGCGCCGATGTCCATGATCGGCAGCAGGTAGTAGTCGGCCGGCTGCTTGTTGGTCGCGTCCATGCGGACCAGGATCGTGATGTCGGGAACAAGCGTCCCGTCGATCCGCACCAGCCATCGAAGCATGCCACCCGCGGTCTGTCGGCACCGGGAAAGCACCATGGACGCTGTGTACGCGTCGTTGATCAGGAGCAGGTTCGTGGCGACATCTCGGGTGACGTGAGCGCCCACCGCACCAAGCTGTCGGAGCACATCGTCAAGTAGCTGGAGATGGAGCTGCCCGATCGTCCGGTTGATCTCCAGAAAGCTGTAATCCCGGTCCGGCCGGTACCCTGCAAGCTGATAGGCGCGGAGGAGACTGCCGAACCGGGTCCGGTAGGCGGAGCTTGCTGGCATGTCCTCGGCCGAGTCGATCAGAAAGCTGGAGAGGATGGAGTGCTTGGTCAAGAGGGTGCGGAGTCGCTCGACCATCTCGTCGTCGGTCAGGCGCCGGGTCCGCGCTAAGATGATCCCGTGAGCGGTATAGAAATCCTCCGGGCTGATGATCGGCTGGAACGCGCCCTCGCGACGAACCCACATGTCCGGCGTATTGGCCACCCGCTTCTTCTTTAGCTTGAACGACCTGCGGTTGTAGACATTGTTGCCGATGTACTTCTCATTGGTCAGGACTTCCCGCACCGTGCCTCGGGTCCAGGGTCGGCCGAGGTCGGTCAGGATGCCGCGGGCGTTGAGGATTTCGGCGATCTCCCGTTCGCTACGGCCCTCGCGGATGAACATCTGGTAGATCCACTGCACGTTTCGGACTTCTTCTTCGGGGCCATGTACGAGAATGACCCGGTCGGTCTGGAGGCTTTTCTTCTCGCCCCGGCCCAGGACTCCTTTTTCCTTGTGGGTGTGGTCGATCAGCATCCGTCGCAGCCCGTATCCGGCCGGGCCGCCCTGGCGATAACCCAGCTCGATCAGCTTGCACTGGCCCTTGAACACCTTGGACGACAGCTCCCGACTGTACTCGGCCGCCATCACCCGCTTGACGCTCTTGATGATCGTGGCGGCCGGCCCGCCGTCGTTCTCGAACTGCTCGGCGCAGTAGTGAACGTCGATCCCGGCCCGCTTGCACAGGTACTCGTAATACGCGCTCTCGTCAGTGTCCTGGAAACGGCCCCAGCGGCTCACGTCATAGACCAGGATGGCGTCAAAGCCCGGGTTGCCGGCCTGGACATCGTCGATCATGGCCCTCAGGGAATCGCGGCCTTCCATCTTTAGGCCGCTCTTGCCGTCGTCGGCGTAGGTTCGGACGATCTCATAGCCGCGCTTGGCCGCGTACTCGCGGATCACGTCGGCTTGGTTCTCCGTGGAATACTGCTGATGTTCGGTGGACATGCGGACGTACTGCGCCGCGCGAATACGATCTGGCCGTGTGGTCGGTTGCTCTTGGTCCATGTTGGCTTCCCTAACGCAGCCGGGGCAGCACAATGAAGTCTGCCGCGGAGTGTCGTGACAGTTGTGGGACGCAGGGAGATTGGCGAAGTCATCTGCGCGCGCTTTCCTGCGACCATTGTTATGGCACGCAATCACGTGCCGCCTTCCTCACATCATGGGCAGGAACTGGGGCAAGCCTCGGGTGAAAGCTGTGTGATTTCTGTGTGAACTTCCTACAGTTTCCGATCAAGTGTCAGCGCGAGATGGTTTCGCACGGTGCCGTTGATCGCCGATGCGAGTTCTTCCATGCCGGCCTCCCGCAGTTTGCGTCTGAGCACCTTGACCACGCTTCGCACGGCATCCGGGCTGCGACAACCCTGCCAGACTTCGTGCAGGAGTTCGTCGTGAGAGAAGAACCGATTTGGCCACCGCACCAACCGCTCAAAAAGCCGAAAGGGGAGGTTGTTGCCCAGAAAGCATGTCTTGCCTCGCCAGCACACGGAATACGAAGCCGAGTCGGCTTTCGGACGATCATCCGAGATTGCATGGCACTTGTGGGTTGACCGTGTGTCGGCCAGGGACTGTTCGTCCAAGTTAAAGCCCAGCCCGTCGTTGGCCATTTCCAGCAGACTGTGAATCATGGTCACGGCGGAAGTGGCGGCCGTCGCCAGTTGGGTTAGCGTGTCAACGAATTGGTTGGCCTGTTTGGTTCCTAGCATGGCAATGTTCCTTCGCTTGTCGAAGCGTTTCGCAAACAGCCATGCCCTGAATGTTCCCATGCCGACGACCAAAGTGTTGGGTAAAGCTGTCGGGGTCAGTGATGACAAGGTCGAACGGCGTGGACCTCCGGCCGCTCCCAGGGTACGGAGGGGTTCGCCGGCGATAGAAAATTATGCCCCACGCGACTGGTGCCCACGTCGTAGGCAGCCCAGCCTGCCAGCCGTAGGTAGCGCGGGCCGGCAGTGGGCCGGCAGTGGGCCGTCGCCTACTCGAAAAACAGAAGGGAGAGCGCGCCCGTGATGCGTCGGCGCGAAGCTGGAGTACAATATCGCCGTTGCGGCTCGTCGGTAGCCGCTAGGGGGAGAGGGCGAGTATGGCCCATAGCCGAATCAACCAGACCGGTCGCCATCCAGCCATTTCGGATGATCTGGTGACGTCGATTGTGCTATGGATGAGACGCTGGCGGACGTCCGGCCTCGCAAAACGGCTGGTCATCGAATTCAGCCCCCGCCTGCGGCAATCCCTGGCACGCAGCCTGCCTTCCCGCCGTCTCATCCGGCTCAACCCGGTGCTGCAACGGCCTCAAAACGCGGCGTTGCTGCCGGAAGTGCTCTGCCACGAAGCTGCCCATGTTGCCGTATTCGAGCTGTACGGTCCCCGGTGCCGACCCCATGGTCCCGAATGGTCCCGGCTGGTCACGATGGCGGGCTTCACTCCGACTTTGCACCTTGCGATCGACGGAGAGCCCCCCAGAGCAGACGCACGATCTTCACCCGCCTCCCGCTATGAGCACCGCTGTCCTGTCTGCCAGATGGTACGTTCTGCCCGTCGGCCGGTGCCCGCCTGGCGCTGCGCCGACTGCGTGGCGGCCGGCCTCGACGGCCATCTGCTGATCACCCGCCGTCCAGCAACAAGGGGAGGCCACCAATGACCGCTGACGCCTGCCCCTTCTGCAATATCCCAGAAGACCGCGTCTTCTACCGTGGACGCCTGGTGACGGCAATGTGGGACGCCTTCCCGGTATCTCCGGGCCACGCGCTGTTGGTCCCCTGCCGGCATGTGGCAACCTGGTTCGAGGCCACGGCCGACGAGCAGCAGGAGCTGTTGCACGCCATCGAAGTGGCCCGGGACGCAATCACCAAGGCGTATCCCGTGCCGGACGGATTCAATATCGGCGTCAACGTCGGCGAGGCCGCCGGTCAAACCGTCTTCCATCTACACGTCCACGTGATTCCCCGGTACAAGGGCGACGTTCCTGATCCGACCGGCGGCGTCCGCGGTGTCATTCCCGGCAAGGCCAACTATCGGCGTGGGCCGACCGCCCAAGACCGCTTGCTGGGGCAGGCTCCGCACCATCGGGCACTTGTCCGGGGCGGCGATCACGATCCGTTGCTGCCGCACCTGCTGGCTGAGCTGGACCGGGCGGTGGGGGCCGACATCGCCGTCGCTTTCGTGCTGCGCAGTGGCATACGGCCCATTCGCGAACATCTGCGGGATCTGCTGGACCGGGGCGGCCGGGTCAGGTTGCTGACCGGCGATTACCTGGACGTGACTGATCCCCAGGCCCTGTGGGAACTGTATGACTTGGACGGCAGCCTGGATCTCCGCGTGTACGAAGCCGCCCAGACAGGCTTCCATCCCAAGGCGTACATCTTCTACCGTCCCAGCGGTGAAGCCACGGCCTATGTAGGCAGCTCGAATCTGACCGGGCCGGCACTGGAAAGCGGCGTCGAGTGGAACTACCGCATTGTTTCCTCAAGGGATGGGACGGGTTTCACGGACATCGTGGAAGCGTTCGAGCAGTTGTACCGGGACCGGGCAACCCGCCCCCTCGACGCGGCCTGGATCACGAAATACCAGGCCCGCAGGCGCCCACCGGCGGTTATCGTGCCCGTGGAGGTCAAGACCGAGGCCCCAGAGCCTCCGCCCGAACCCCACGAGATCCAGCGGCAGGCGCTCGCCGGGCTGACGGCAACCCGCGCAGCCGGCAACTCCGCCGGTCTGATTGTCCTGGCCACGGGCTTGGGCAAGACGTGGCTCAGCGCCTATGACAGCAGCCGACCGGAGTTCGGCAGCGTGCTGTTTGTGGCCCACCGCGAGGAGATCCTGACGCAGGCCATGCAGACTTACCGGCGTATCCGGCCGGAAGCTCGGCTGGGCCGGTACACCGGCACGGAGAAGCTGCCCGACTCGGACGTCCTGTTCGCGTCGATCCAGACGCTCGGCCGGCAGCAGCACCTCAAGCTGTTCTCGCCGGATAGCTTCGACTACGTCGTCGTGGACGAGTTCCACCACGCAGCAGCCCGCACGTACCGGCGGCTGATCGACTACTTCGCGCCGAAGTTCCTGCTGGGCCTGACGGCCACGCCCGAACGCATGGACGGCGGCGATCTGCTGGGACTCTGCCAGGAAAATCTGGTTTTCCGCTGCGACGTGATGGCCGGTATCCGCCAGGGCCTGCTCTGCCCGTTTCACTACTTTGGCGTGCCCGATGAGGTCGATTACGCGAACATCCCCTGGCGCAATTCGCGATTCGACGAGGAGGAACTCACGCGGGCGGTGGCGACCCGATCCCGTGCCCAGAACGCCCTGGAGCAATACCGCCAGCGTGCCGGCAAACGGACTCTGGGGTTCTGCTGCTCCCAGCGCCATGCTGATTTCATGGCGGACTTCTTCAATGAGGCGGGCCTTCGGGCGGCGGCCGTCCACTCCGGTCCCAGCTCCGCGCCCCGCGCCACGTCCCTGGAACAGCTCGCCGCCGGGAATTTGGACGTCATCTTTGCCGTGGACATGTTCAACGAAGGCATCGACATCCCGGCCATCGACACCGTGATGATGCTCCGGCCCACGGAATCCAGCACGATTTGGCTCCAGCAGTTCGGTCGCGGGCTGCGTCTGTTCCCGGACAAGCCGCACCTCACGGTGATCGACTACATCGGCAACCACCGTACGTTCCTGCTCAAACCCCGAACGCTGTTCCAACTTGGTCCTGGCGACGGCGCGGTCGCAGCCGCCCTCAAGCTGGTGCTGGCGGGACAGGTGGACCTGCCCCCGGGCTGCGAGGTGACTTACGACACCGTGGCGGTGGACATCCTGAAAGCGCTGCTCCGTGCTCCCAGTCCGCCGGAGGCATTGCGGAGCCACTACGTCGATTTCCGGGACTTGCAGGGGCAGCGCCCCACAGCCGCCGAGGTTTTCCACGAAGGCTTTAATCCCCGCGCGGTGCGCAAGACCTACGGCTCTTGGCTGCGCTTCGTGAACGCGATGGGGGACCTGTGAGAAACCGAGCAGGCGGTAATCCAGGGGGCCGGTGGGTTTCTGGACAACCTCGAAATCACGCCGATGACCAAGACCTTCAAAATGCTCACAGTGCAGGCGATGCTCAACACCGACACGCTACCGGGCCGTATCGCGATTGATGCGCTCACGGCGGAAGTCGCGCGTGTTGCCAAACGATCGGCCGCGCTCCGGGCGGATGTGGGAACGGCCCTGAACAACAGTGCCGATCTGCGGCGGCTGATCGAAACGAACCCCATCGTAGCCTGGGCACACGGCGGACGCGCCAATGTGGAACGGTTCTTCGCCTACGAGGACGGCGTGTTCCGTACCTTGTTCAGCGTGGAGCCTGACCTTCGCGAATCGTTCCGGGAAGCCGGTCCCGGCTTTCCTCGGCCTGAACTTTTACGGGAACCACTGCGTCCATCCCGACCCGGGCATCACCCTGTCGAAAACGTGGATGCGGCCGACACGGGAAATGGGCGTCGTCAACAATCGGGCTACGGAAGCCGCACGCGGCTGCCAGGCCAGTCGCTGGCAGGTCGAGAAGGTGTTGGCTCGCGGCTACGGGCTGGCGACCGTCTACTACGGCGACATCGACCCTGATTTCCCGGAGGGCTGGAAGCTCGGATTGCGTGCGGCGTTGAGTCCGCAGGGCAAGGACACCGTCTTCCAGCCGGACGACTGGGGAGCGATCGGCGCCTGGGCGTACGGGCTGAGCCGAGCGATGGACTACCTGGAGCAGGAGCCGGCCGTGGACGCCAAACACGTGGCGGTCATGGGGCACTCGCGGCTGGGCAAGACTGCTCTATGGGCTGGCGCCCAGGATGAGCGGTTCGCCATCGTGATCTCGAACAACTCCGGCGAGGGCGGGGCCTCGCTCGTACGCCGACGATTCGGCGAGGCGATCCACCACTCGGTGAGCATGGTCCCGTACTGGTACTGCACCCGGTATCGCCAGTACGCCTGGCACGAAGCGGACCTGCCGGTGGACGCCCACATGCTGATTTCGCTGATCGCTCCGCGGCCGGTCTACGTCGCCAGTGCCACCAAGGACCTGTGGGCCGATCCGCGCGGCGAGTTCCTGGCCGCCAAGCATGCCGAGCCCGTGTACCAGTTGTTCGGTCGAGCCGGCCTGGGCGTGGCAGACATGCCGCCTGCTGATCATCCCGTGGGTGACTTCATCGGCCACCACGTCCGCACCGGCGACCACGATGTCACGGCCTACGACTGGGAGCAGTACATGGCGTTCGCCGACCGCCATTTCCGCCACGGAGCGGCGGCGGCAGAAAAACGCCCAGGCGGGGATGGGAGGAACTCGCCATGATCTTGCTGGACAGCCGAAGCCTGGCCGTGCTGTTGGTCCTTTGGGTCAGCGTTGCAGCCAGCCAGGAACCAGCCCGCCCGCCGGTGCCCGCGAACTCGGTGGAACGGTCGGTCATGGAGCGAATCAAGGGACGGGCATTTCCCTCCGTCTTCCAGGCTTGGAGTCCTGCCCAGAATGTCCGCGATGAATCGCCGTTGCACACCGTGGCCCGTCACGATTTGCTCTGGCACGGTCCGCAATTCTTCGGCCTGCGTTGGAACAACGGGTACACCGGGTTTGCCGATGGGTTCACGGCCGAGAGCATTCAGGCCGCCCGTTTGTTCCGGCAGAAGCTGTTGAAGCTCAACCCAAATCTCGTCTTGATCGCGGAAATTCGCTACCGGGACGCCCACCGGAGCTACCTGCCGGAGGGCCATGCTTGGTGGTTGCGGGACAAACAGGGGCGAATCGTTCCCGGATGGGAGGAGGGCGGGTTCTTCTGCCTGGACTTCCATAATCCACAGTTCCGGTCACAGGTTGCCGCCCAGGCCAAGGCGGCCGTGAAATCCGGGGCTGTCGATGGCGTGTTGCTGGACTGGTGGTCGGACGATGCCAGCCGGCTGGAGCTGATCCGCGAGGTGCGGGAGGCGGTCGGCGAGCGGGCGATCATCATCGCCAACGCCAATGATCGCCAGACGCCTCAGACGGCTCCGTTCATCAACGGCTACTTCATGGAGTGTTACCGCAGCCAGACAGCACAGGAGTGGATGACCATTGCCGATACGCTCGTCTGGGCAGAAGCCCACCTCCGGGAACCACGGGTCAACTGCCTGGAAACCTGGTTCCACAAGTCACGCGACGATCTCGGTCTGATGCGGGCAACCACGACGCTGGTGCTGACGCACTCCGACGGCTATTGCCTATTCTCCGATCCCAACCCGCTTCCCACACCGGATCACCTGCACAACTGGTATCCGTTCTGGGAGCGGAGCTTGGGAAAGCCGATTTCGGAACGGCAATCGCGTCCCGATGGCACCGTGAGCCGGGAGTTCGAGAACGGCGCAGCGGTGTACAATCCACTGGGCAACCGTGCGGTGTTGGTACGATTCTCAGACCGACGTCGCAGCGTGGCGACCGGAAAGGCGGGTCTGGAACACGCTCTGGGTTGTCCCGATGGCGACATCTTCTTGAGGGTCAAGTGACGCGAAACATGTCGAGCAAGCCGAATCTGGACCCCAAGTGGCTCCAATGGTCAAAGCAGTTGATGGCCATCGCCCAGAACGGCCTGACCTTCGCGAGCAACCCGTTCGACAAGGAGCGATACGAAGCCGTCCGGGCCATTGCCGGCGAGATTCTATCGGACCACACCTGCACCGCCCCGTCCCAAATCGTGGACCTGTTCTCCGGGGAATCCGGCTACGCCACACCGAAAGTCGATGTCCGCGGCGTGGTGTTTCGGGACGATACCATTCTCCTGGTCAAAGAACGGGCTGACGGTCTGTGGACGCTGCCGGGCGGCTGGACCGACGTGAACGAAGCGCCCAGCGAGGCCGTGGTTCGCGAGGTGTTCGAGGAGTCTGGCTACCGAACCCAAGCGACGAAGCTGCTCGCCGTCCTGGACAGGTCCAAGCATCCGCACGTCCCGCCGCTGCCGTTTCACATCTACAAGCTGTTCATCGAGTGCGAGCTGGTCGGTGGTGACGCTGAGACCAGCCACGAAACGGAAGCGGTGGCGTTTTTCCGGGAGCACGAGTTACCGGAGTTGTCGATCTCCCGCACGACTCCGGAGCAAGTCACCTTGCTCTTTGAGCACCGGCGTTGCCCGGAGCTGCCGCCCGATTTCGACTAATCGCTCACGGTTTGCCGTAATCCATCGGCAGGAATTGCAGACGCTCCCAAGGGAATCCGCTCAGGATCGCGTACACGGGCGTGCCATTGAACAGAGCGGGGTAGGGATCGGGCTGTCCCAGTTTGGTGTACGACTTCGGGTTCTGCGCCCTGAGCGTAATGGCCCCGGCCTTGTCCCAGACGACAAAACCGTATTTCTGGGCCGCCTTGGCAATCGTCTTGCCGACCGGGTGCATCTTGAGGGCACCCACATCGACAGTCGGATCAAGCCGGAATCTCAGCCCCTCGGGAATCCTGCTTGGGGCATCCTTCGGGTTGTAGCCGTCCGAACGATTCGCCGGATACGACACGACCGACCATTTCTCGGTATCTACCAAGGCGATGCCCAGCACGTGCCCAATCTCGCCGCGCTGCAATTCCTCCGCCGTGATCTGGCCGCCCAGGAACGGCAAGCCCGTGGCCGTCGTGCCGTAAGGCTTCTGCCAGATACCCAGGTTCTTGGACACGTTTCGCATGCAGCCGCCCCAGCAGGCTTGCCACTGGCCGCTGACTTTGCGGGCCTGCCAGAACTCCCACAGCGTATCGCTGGACGGCTGGTAGACTGTCATCTCGGCGTCAGTCCCGTCCGCGGGCTCCGCGTGCTCCGGGATCGGGACGGCTTTCCACTGTTCCGCGAGCTTCGGATCAGAGAATCCTTTCTTCTGGCAATCCCATTCGGTGACGCGAACGGTAGCCGTGTTGGCATCTGCCACGTACACGGGACTCGCGTAGGCGGTCAGATTGATGGAGACGGTGCCGTAGTACGCTTTCTTCTGACGCACAAACTCGGCCACGAAATTCGCCGAGTTGGGATGCAGCGGCACGTCGGCGGGCAGCGGCGTGTACCAGAAACTCGTCGGTGCGAAGATGGTGGCCGGATTCGCTGGCGGCTCCGCGGCGGCAACTGCGTTGACGCCGAAGTGACCGGCCAGTAGGGCCGCCAGGATGATCGGGCGCGTGGGGATAGGTTTGCGCATGGCTGGGTCCTACATTACGGAGAGCGGGCCGGGTGGCGGCCCGTCAGTTACCGACTTCCTGCACGTCTGGCGTGCCATTCTTCTCTAACCTGCTTACTCGCTCATCAGCCGGTCGGCCAACTTCTTCATCATGGCCGTGGCGGGGCCTTCCAGCAATGTGTAATCACCGGTGGGCCGCGTCTTCACGTCGATGATGTACTTGTTCTTCACCGGGGAGAAGATCGGGATCAGGTGCGAAGCCGGGGCGACCTGGGCCGACGTGCCGATGCAGATGAAGACCCCGTCGTGGCGGTCCACCTCGTCAACGAGCACCGAAAGCTGGTCAAAGTCGAAGTTCACGGCTTCCCCGAACCAGACCACATCGGGCCGCAATTGCCCGCCGCATTTTGGACACAGATCACCGAGCTTGACCGGCACGTCCTGATGCGTCTTGAAGTCGCAGGTGTAGCCGCCGTCACTGAAAATATCGTGGTGGAATTCGCACTTCCGCCTGATGATCAGCCCGTGCAGATGCACGACGTTTTCGCAGCCTGCGCGTTCCAACAGGTCGTCGATGTTCTGGGTGATGTTCAGCACGTTGAACTTCGCCTGCAAACGGGCGATGCTTCTGTGGGCCTCATTGGGCTGTGCCGTCTGTACCCCGCGGAATCGCAGTTCGTAGAAACGCAGAACCAGTGCCGGGTCTCGTCTCCAACCGCCAGGGCTGGCGACATCCTCGACCCTGTGGTTTTCCCACAGGCCGTTGGAATCGCGGAACGTGGGGATGCCGCTCTCGGCGGACAGCCCCGCGCCGCTGAACACGACAACCGTTCGTTTCCTGATCTCGCTCTGTTCAGGCATACGTGTACCTCTGCGTCTTCGCCGATTGTACAAGCCGCTCCCGACATCGGGTAGAATATCCGTCCGGCGCTGTCTGTCACCAGAGAGCGACAGGCTCGATGCCGGTGTTTTTCCCAGCATCATCGGGGGAAATGTTCCCCGTGATGCGATCAACTTGCGGAGTGAGGTGCCATGCGCCGAGTCTTGCCTGTTCTTGCGTTGACGGTCGCCGCAACATGTTCCGTCATGGCAGCGGACGCGGTGCCCTCCGCTGCGACGATTGTACCTGGCGTTGTGGGCGACGGCGTCCACGATGACACGCTCGGCTTGCAGACGCTTCTCGACGCGGGCAGGAGCGAAGTCCATTTCCCATCGCCACCCGTCCGCCTGCTCATTAGCAAGACGCTCAAAATGCACTCTCGGCAGACGTTGGTTGTCGGGCGGCACACCGTGATCCGACTCAAGGACGGCTCCGACCAGGTGATGATCACCAACGCCGACCACGACGAAGGGAACGAGGACGTGAGCGTGGTCGGCGGTATCTGGGACATGAACAACCTGAACCAGTCGTTGACGGAGTACCAGAAGACCCGCAACTGGCGAGGACGCCCCTATGCCCCCGAGTATTTCATCGGCGTCTTAATGCGGTTCAACAACGTGAAGAACCTATCCCTCCGCGGCTTGACGCTGAAAGATCCGGTCACCTTCGGCATGCAGTTGGGGAACCTCCGGCAGTTCACCATCGAGGACATCACGTTCGACTACAATCTGAAACGAAGCAACATGGACGGGGTGCACGTCCACGGCAATTCCCGCTGGGGGCGGATCGTGAATCTCAAGGGCACGACCAACGATGACTTGGCGACCGCGCAGAAATAACTTGAACAAGTTTTACTTTCTCGGCGATAGGGTATAGTTCCATTCGCCGTGGAATTCGT
>ENA-UOUL01001117-UOUL01001117.1-bioreactor-metagenome-genome-assembly--contig:-NODE-1117-length-40611-cov-5.170869_pt1 | contig 40611 bp, 40 predicted proteins | sample MGYA00249838_ERZ747220 | MGnify/ENA primary metagenome ERZ747220 (study PRJEB28778, sample SAMN05720191) | bioreactor metagenome | isolation source: Anaerobic biogas reactor | place: USA:Washington... | reverse complement strand
ATGATAAGCAATGTGGCAAATAGCTTGCGTTTAGAAGGTAAAAGTCGTTTAAATTCAAATAAAAGTACGGCCAGGCCGTAATAAACTGCTATCGGCGTCATAACAACCATAATATTCGAGCCTACATAATACAGGGAACCCATCTCATCCCGGCCCCATAACCACAATGCCAAACCCACAATTAATACCCATACCAATGGCCAGGGCATCATTTCTTCCGTATAGGCTTTCCTTTTTAGACGCTCATCCGGGCTTTTTCGGCTTAAGAAAGAGGCCAGCAAAAGCATGAAAAATACTTCCATAATAGCCTGAACATAGTACAGGGCCGGTAGATGCCGAACTATACTCCGGGTCATGGTTCTAAAGCTCTTTTCAAGCTCGGCCCGGCTTAATCCCTGGGACTCATAAAAGCCAATAAATCCAGAATCTTCATAGGCTTTTAATGACTCTTGCACATAATTGTTTATCTGTAATTCCGTTTGCTCCATGCCAATCTGCCCGCTATTCCAGTAGAGAAGACCCAGAAATAATGAAACTCCTAATACGGCAGCAGCTACTCCCCATTTTTGAATACTATAATAAGCTTGATGGCGGTTTATGAGCAAGCTCATAAGCAGGGCCGGCAATCCAAAAAAGGCCGCATAAAAAAGCAGGGTGCTGGTTCCAGCAAGCCCATATAAAAGGGAGAAATTGAGCAGATATATCAAGCCTATCTGGCGCTGTGAGAGAGTCAAACTCCCCCTGATAAGCAGAGCACCCCAGCCAATAGCTATGATAAAAGCCAGGGGTGGGAGCAGTACAGTCAAACACAAAAGCAGAGAACTAATAAGGGAAAGCTTGATAAATGCCGACAAATTACCACCTCTTCTTGCTCTCAAGGTACTTATATAGTTCGGAAAGATCACCCGACCAGCTGCCTATTTCTTCTGACTCCTTTATGCTGGTCCTTAACTTTTCCTTAATGGCTTGATCCAAAACGAAGAAAGTCACGCCTACCCGCCGTGCCAGCAGGTAGGTAATAATAATAATAGTGCTGGCGGCATCCTGAATAGCATCATTTCCCTTCTGCAATAGAGCTTTGAAGAGTGCTGCCATCGAATCCACCAATTCCGCTTTGAGCCACTCGATAGTTTTTAAATTCTGGGCGATGTCCAGTTCTTTGACCTTTCCCTTCAAGTGATTACACCTCCTGCAGTACTTTTCTTCATCAAAGAGCGCATTTCCTGCAAAAGCTGATCATATATCACGGTGACGGTTCTGCTGATATATAAGTATATCAGCAGAACCGTCACCGTGATATACATGCCGGGCGTACATATAAAAGAAAAAGCCCTCCGGCGAGGGCGTTTTTTCTTTGCTTATTCAGAAGTATAGGGAAGAAGAGCCATGATCCGAGCCCTCTTTATGGCTACGGTCAACTGTCTCTGGTGATGGGCACAATTGCCGGTTATTCTGCGAGGTAATATTTTCCCTCTTTCTGTAATATAGCGGCGGAGCCTGGGAATCTCCTTGTAATCAACAACTTCAATTTTATCGGCACACCAATTACATTGGCGTCTTTTTTTGCGTCGATCCTTTTTCAATTAATCTGCCTCCTCTGACTAGAAAGGTATATCCTCATCTTCGTGCTGGTCAACCAGATCGATGTTATCCATGTTTACTTCTCGTCCCAAATCGCTCCAGTTGTCATCAAAATCTCGTTTGCTGGTCTTATCAGCATAGTCAGGGGTTGAGCCTCTACTCCCTGCCGGTTTCCCCATGAAACGGACATCTTCCGCCACTACTTCGGTAACCCAGCGTCTTTGTCCTTCTTGATTGTCATAAGTTCTAACCTGTATCCTTCCTTCAATCGCTACCAAACTACCCTTGTTCAGGTAGTTAGCACAATTTTCCGCCTGCTTGGCCCAAACCACGATAGGAATAAAGTCAGTTTCCTCCCGTTTGTACTTGCGGTCAACCGCCAATGTAAAAGTGGCCACAGCAGTCCCGTTCTGGGTATAACGAAGTTCCGGATCTTTGGTCAATCGACCAATCAAGATAACCCGATTCAGCATGGCTTTCCCCCCTGTTCCCCTAAAAACAATATAATCATGCGTTATTTTTCATCCTGGCGAATAATGATGTGGCGCAAAAAGTTCTCCGAAATTTTGATAATCCTGTCCAATTCATCGACAGTTTCCGGCTTGCCTTTGAAATACCACAGGCTATAAATACCTTCTACATAATCGTCAATGGCATAGGCAAGTCGTTTTTTGCCCCACCCGTCTGCTGCATTAATGAATTCACCGCCAAAATCGGCTATGATCTTCTGCAGTCTTTCTTTGGTTTCCAAAACTTGTTCTTCTTCCAAATCAGGTCTGAGGACAAACATCATTTCGTATGTGCGCATCGTTACACCTCCTCCCTACGGACTAATCCATGGCATGGATTTCGGCCCCGTTCTTACCCGGGGCAGGGACTTCAATTGATTATACCAGTATTGTAAATTTGTTGCAAGAAAAAACACCAGTAAAAAAACAGAATTGACCGCGTCCTCCCCTGGCCATTATGCGGCACTTTAAGAAGCCCGGTCAACTAAAAAAAGCTAGTAGTAAAGCCGTTTAAATTATCTTTTTTTCTGGTAGAATTTGCTGTAAAACCTCGTATTTATCCCCCGGAAGAAGGTTAAAGTATTCCTTTTATTAATAGGGTTTGCAACAAGGACAGGGGTTTCTCAATAATATAGGTGTCGTTAAATAATGCCTTCAAAATGGCCATTTTCTCCCCACTATCACTTTCCTTAAAACCAATGATACAAAAGCGTTCGTCCTGGGGCATGCTTTTTACCGTTACCAAATCACCCGCTGTGAAGCCCTGGTTGCCAGGATTTTTAGCATCCACCTGGCTTCACCTCCTTTAAGGCAGATTATGTAGTTTATTATATGCCCATACGGAAGAAAGTGTTAGTGAGCTTCTTTTTCCACCCGGATCATGCGTTTTTCAAACTGAAGCCGGGGCAGCATTACTATTCGGCCACAACCCTGGCATTTGATTTTTATGTCCGCCCCCATACGGGTAACCTCCCAGTTGAAACTGCCGCAGGGATGTTGTTTTTTCATACGGACAATATCCCCCAAGCCAAAGCTCTTTCTTTCCATACATCTCTCCTCCCCTAATAGCAAGTTCTACAAAAAAACAGCCAATTGTCGCCTGCCACCGCCTGCCACAGGGACGGTTTTTGTGGCTGGCCGAAACGGAGCCGGGATTGTTGGCAAATTCGGGCTTCTACATCTAAACCAGGTGTCAAGGAGACGGTCCTTTTGACGCCCCTCACCCCTCACTTTACCTACTAAGTAGGTCAAGGGTTCTGTCCCTCGGCCCCGCGACTGTCCCGCACTCTTATCGGGCTAAAATGCTCGCCCCGTACTCTACCTATTAGATTACAAAAAGAGCCCCGCTTTTCCATAACCTGCAGTAGTTCACCCGCCTTTTTCTCCGCAACGGCTATCAACAGGCCTCCGGCAGTCTCTGGTGAAAAAAACAAATCTCGAATCAAAGGATCAATGTTCCCTGCATACTCCACTTTATCTTTCAGATAATCCCGGTTGTTATACGCACCGCCTGGTATTAGCCCCAGACCGGCATATTCCAGGGTTCCTTCCATAAATGGAACTTTGTCGGCGAAAACTTCCACTTGAACATCGCTGCCCCAGGCCATTTCATAGAGGTGTCCCATCAGCCCAAACCCGGTAATATCCGTGGCTGCATTTACCCCTACTTCCATCATGGCCTGGCTGCTTTCCCGGTTCAGCATGGACATCCACTTTATCGCTTCTTTATAAGCTTCACCTGAAACCATCTCCGCTTTGATGCTGGTAGCAATCACGCCATTGCCCAGGGGTTTGGTCAAAAATAAAAGGTCTCCCGGTTGGGCCCCGTTGTTAGCTATAATTTTCTGGGGATGAACCAAACCGGATACCGCCAGACCATATTTTGGTTCGTTGTCATCCACCGTATGCCCCCCCACCAGCAAAGCTCCTGCCTCCAATACTTTACTGAGACCGCCTTCCAGTATCTTCCGGAGAACTTGCAAATCCGCACATTCGGGGAAACATACTACATTTAAAGCCAAAATGGGGGTACCCCCCATAGCATATATATCATTCAGGGCGTTAGTTGCGGCTATCTGCCCAAAGATGAAGGGGTCATCAACCATAGGCGTAAAAAAATCAATGGTCTGAATCAAGGCCTTTTCCTCGTCCAGTTTTAAAACAGCCGCATCATCCCTGCTCTCAATTCCTATCAAGAGATCAGGATGTACCGGTAAAGGAAAATCCTTGAGAATAGACTCCAGGGCCTCCGGCCCTATCTTAGCTGCTCAGCCGGCAGCCCTTACCATCTCTGTTAGTCTGGTTTGCTTCATTTATTTCCCCCCTTCCCGTTTTCGCCTGCTCACCTTTGCCGGGTGCAACCTTGATGGTATACGTAAGGTACATCAGGCGTACCCGCAGGGTGCCGGGTGCTGCATCTATGCTTCGCCAGCGCTTTGTATATTTATGCAACCTTTCTGCACCAAAAGGGGCTTTTGCAGTAGGGTCAATTATTCATCCTGCCTCATTACTAATTGGTAAAGCTCTGCATAAAAACCCGATAGGCTTTGTAGGCTAAAAATACATCCACTTTGCTGGAAACCTCAAAAGGTGAGTGCATGCCCAGCAAAGCCACCCCCAGATCTACCACTTCCATACCATAACGGGCCATGTAATGGGCTACGGTTCCTCCCCCTCCTATGTCCACTTTCCCTAATTCGCCCACCTGCCAGAATACTTCATTATCATCAAAAAGCCTCCGGATCCTGGCTAAAAACTCGGGATTGGCATCGTTGGAATTACTTTTTCCCCGGGAGCCGGTATACTTGGTTAACACTACTCCCCGCGAAAGAAAACTACAATTCATCTTCTCGAATACTTCGGGATAATTGGGGTCAACCGCCGCATTTACATCGGCTGACAGGGCACAAGAATTGGCCAGGCTCTTACGCAGGGCCAAATAATTGTTGTACCCGGCTTTACTCATTAATTCAGCCATGAGGTTTTCTATGATAAGTGATTGCAGTCCGGTATTGCCGTTGCTTCCAATTTCTTCCTTGTCCACAAAGAGGCAGATCGCAGTTCTCTTGGGTGCTTCCAGCTCCAGCGCAGCCCTTAATGAAGTATAGGCACAAACCCGGTCATCCTGCCCATAGGCTCCGATCATACTGCGGTCAAAACCAATATCCCGGGCCTGAAAAGCGGGAACCGCCTGCAGTTCTGCACTGCTGAAATCCTCTTCTTCTATGGCATATTTTTCTTGTAGAATCTGCAAGACTTGTTTCTTAATAGGGTTATCTGCAGTATCTCCCAGAGGTTGACTACCTACCAAGATGTTCAGGTTCTCCGCTGGAATCGCTTCGGACATCTTTTTTTCCATCTGTTCTTTGGCCAAATGAGGCAGGAGATCCGCAATGCTCAAAACAAAATCATCATTTTCCTCGCCAATAACAACACTCACCACTTGTCCATCCTTTTTAATTACCACACCGTGTAAAGCCAGAGGGATAGCCAGCCACTGGTATTTCTTTATCCCTCCGTAATAATGGGTTTTGAACAGGGCCAGGCCATCTGCTTCATATAAAGGATTAGCTTTAAGATCCAGGCGGGGGGAGTCGATATGGGATACCACCATGTTGACCCCATTCTCCATAGCTTCCTGGCCAATAACCACCAGGGCACATATTTTCCCTTTTTGCTGGAAAAAGAGCTTTTGCCCAGGCTCAAGAGAAGCAACCCTATCCAGGTCAATAAAACCATGCCCCTGGGCTGCCTGCTTTATGTAAGCAACCGCCTCTCTCTCCGTTTTTACCTGATTGAGAAAATCCCGGTAACCCTGGTTGAAATCATGAACCATCGGTAAATCCGCTGGTTTTATTCGTAGCCAGGCATTCTTTTTTAGATTTTCTTTTTGCTCGCTCAAAATGTTTCCTCCTTTTTATGAATAAATTTGTTGATTTCGCTGTAAAAAAGTTATAATTATACAACCCTATGTTAACAAAAAGGGGTTTTTGCAATAGAGTCATTGTTGCATACCTTAAATTCCTCGCTTTAGCTTTTGCCGCATCCACGCTCCCTATACTTTATAGTATCAGAAGAAACTGTGAAGCAGTTTCAACACAGCGCTGCAATTCCCAATAAAGTCTTGCCGCAGGTAAAGAGCTCCAGGAACCAGGGAGCCAGCCATGACATGCCAAGACTATTGTTTATACTGACAGCCCAGGCCGATCCCATCCGGGCCGCCAGGTTGATGGCCGGATAAAGCAGGCCGATCAAGAAAATCATAATTATAAGATTTTTCGCCGTTACCAGCAGCAAGCCCAAAAGGCGGTTGAGCCAGTCCAAACCTCCGCAAGAGAGCAGGCGGTTTAAGGCAGCAAAAACCAGTTTTATTATAAAACTGCTGGTAAAAAGTATTAGCAAAAAACACAGCAGTAAGAGCAAGAGTTGAGCCAGGAAGGCAGTTGGATCAACCAGTATCTCAGGTAGTCCCAACCCCTTCCCGATCGCCCCCCATTCGGGGGAGTAGACCGGGGTGGGCATTCTCTCTGCCAATAAATCACCCAGGGCCTGCGTAAAGCCATAGTGTTTATCCAGGTAAAAGGCCAGTTCTTCTCGATATAGAACGGCTAGTATTAAGCCGCCCAATGTACCCAGTAATCCCCCTATCGCATCCACCAGCCCCTGGCGATAACCAGCCCAGGCGCTCAATAATATAATGCCTATAAATAAATAATCCAACAGGTTTAAATGCATAATAGAATACCGTCTTAAAATTTTTAAATATCCATGCAGCTCCGATACTTATTTTACCATACTATTTTAATCAACAGCATCATAAGACTGATTCCATAAAAATATCGTTAAATCTGGCCGATTTTCTTTAATTGATCCTCCTTGTTTTCAGCACAAGTATAACGAGGTGAAATATGTCCCCTGCTTCTTTACGCAGTCGGTTTTCTATTAACAAAACAGGCGGCGGGTTCTAATCCCCGCCTCGCTGCAAAGCTGTGTTGAAACTGCACCGCAGTTTCTTCCGATGCCTAAAGAAGCTATAAGATTTAACTTGTATCTTACCCGTTTTTCTTGACCTGAACCCTGGTTTTCGGTATTTTTAAAATTATTAGGGTCAAACCTTCTCCTGATTAATATAGAAGAGGATGATAAACTTAATGGATTTTCAATCTCTGGATAGTATTACCGCCATCAGCGCTTTTCTAAAATCATATGGCCTGCTGGCTCCCATAGTAGCTTCTGCTCTGTTCATTGTTCAGGCCATATTCCCGGTTTTTCCTTACGTGATTCTGGCCGCGGCAGGAGGCCTTTTGTTTGGTTTTAAACTGGGCTTTTTCCTGGCCTGGTCCGGTGCTCTGGCTGGTGCCTGCCTGGCCTACTGGATTTGCCGACTGGCCGGCTCAGAATGGGTAATTAATACCATACAGTCTCGCTTTTCTTATGATATACGGGAAATAGATACCCGTTTGGCCTTCTGGAGTATCGTAATTGCCCGGGTGTTGCCGGTGGTTCCTACCCCGATAATAAATGCCGCCGCCGCCCTGGCCGGGGTCCCTTTTTGGACCTTCTTCTTTTCCTCTGCCATCGGCAAGCTTCCCACCGCCTTGCTTTATACCGGTCTGGGGCTTTGCCTGTTCCAGGTCAAGGATATTCGCCTGACCCTCTTGGTGCTAGGCCTGATTCTCCTCCTCCTGGTCGCTGGTCGCTACCTGGGGAAAAAACGTCTGCTTTCCCCCTAACCCCTTCCTCCCACCCTGTAATAATTGCCCTTGCATTAATACCGGACATAGGTCCTGTATTGTATTGACAAATCGAACAATTTCGATTAGATTTAAGTTAGGCAATTTTCTGCCATATTAGAGAAACATCTCTTTTTAACCATGAACTATTTGTAGCCAGTGCCTGATATTCGACCAGGGGGGTGTTGGTTTTCAGCAAATTTCCAGAAGATATTAAAAAACCTTCTTTTATATTATCCGAAAAATTACTGGCTTCAATATTTGACTCTCTTCCCGATGCGGTATTGGTTATTGATATCAACAAAAAAATCATAGCCTGGAACCGCGCCCTGGAAAAAATGACGGGGATTACAACTGCACAAATGCTTGGTAAAAGCAATTATGAGTATAGCCTTCCTTTTTATAGGACAAGGCGTCCCCTGCTTATCGATTATGTATTAAAACCTGAGCAGAATATACCCAGGGAATACTTGTCTCTTGGCCGGGAAAGTGACGCTATGGTATGTGAGAATATTATTCATATCGAAGGTCAGGAAGAACTATACCTCTGGGCCAGGGCTGCACCCTTATACGACCAAAACGGTGAGCTGGTGGGAGCAATTGAATCCATTAGGGATATTACTGCACAAAAAAGAATTGAAAAGGCCATTGGCAACAATGAGCAACGGCTCCGTTATATTGCCGAACATTTATTGGATATTATTATTGAAATCGATAAAAGAGGCTTAATTAAATATAATAGTCCCTCCCCTACTCTTTTTCTAAAACATAATCCCGAAGAACTAATGGGAAAGCCCATCTATAACCTGCTGCATCCCAATGATATCATGCTTCTGACTACAACTCTTAAGGAAGTAATAAAAAACAAAGTATCCAAATCGCTTGAAATTCGCATTAAAGATAGCGAAGGAGATTATCATTGGGTTGAACTCGTAGTAAATCCACAATTTAATAATAACAGCGAAGTTGCTGGAGCCATCTGTGTAGGACGAGTGGTAACGGAACGCAAACTCGCCGAGGATGCTCTGAAAGCCAGTGAGGAAAGGTACCGCGAGCTTTTTGAAAACGCCAATGATATTGTCTTTATTCAAGACATTAGCGGGCCATACCTGGACTTTAACAAGGCGGCGCAAGCTACTACTGGTTTTACCAGGGAGGAACTTCTGAGTATCAGCATGGAGCGCTTGGTGGCTCCTGAGTACCTGGATTTGACCAAAGAGATGATGAAGCAAAAGATTAATCAAGGGGGAGCAACGCGTTACGAGATTGAACTAATCGGGAAAAACCGGAATATAATCCCTGTCGAAGTAAGCAGCCGTTTAATCAGATATAGTGACCAAAGCATAGCCATACAGGGTACCGCTCGCGATATAACCAAACGCCGACAAGCGGAAAAAGCTCTGGCAGCGGAAAAAGAGCGGCTGGCGTTAATTCTTAGCCGTATCGGTCATGGGATAATTACTACAGATAATAACGGGGTTATCACCTTTATCAATACAGAAGCAGAACGTTTTTTTGAGTGGAAGAATGAATATGCCCGGGGTAAAAACATGTTAGATGTGGTGCCTCTGGTTGAAGATTATACTAATCTCAACCGCAGCCTCCTCCTGGCCTACAACCAAAAACAGCACCCAGTGGATATACGCATCATAAACAACCTGGGACAAATCAGCCTTTTGTCTACTACGGTCACCCATATTCCGGGGAATAACGGAAATAACCATGGTATGGTTTTCGTTTTTCGGGATGTAACCGAATTGCGCAAAGCCGAATCCCAGTTGGCTCTATCTCAAAAATTAGAATCTATCGGCCAGCTGGCCGCAGGCATTGCCCATGAGATAAACAACCCCATGCAGTATATCGGGGATAACCTATCCTTTCTAAATGAGGCCTTTGCCAATATTTTCTCCATATTAGAGCAAGTCAAAGCACTTGCCAGTTCCCAAGATATATCGTCATCTATTCTAGATTTAGTAAAACTCTTAGAAAAATCCCAAAGGGAACTTGATTTCTTTCGAAATGAGATTCCCCAGGCTATTCAACAATCCCTCGAAGGGGTAACAGGCGTTTCTGATATTGTGACCGCTCTAAGGAATTTTGCTCACCCCGGATTCGGCGAAAAACAAATAGCCAACATCAACAATGCCATAATGGGAACGGTCTCCATTGCTAAAAATGAATGGAAACACTTAGCAGATCTGGAGTTGAATCTGGGTAACGATCTTCCTGCTGTTAAAATGGTGGTTAATCAAATTAACCAGGTGCTATTGAATATAATTGTTAACGCCTCGCACAGCATACAGGACGCCATTGAAAAGGGCCTTTACCCCAAGGGAAAAATTGTTGTTAGTAGCCTGATAAATGAATCTTATGTTGAGATACGAATTTCCGATAACGGTATGGGTATTCCCGATACAATAATAAATAAAGTATTTGATCCCTTTTTTACTACCAAAGAGGTTGGTAAGGGCACCGGTCAGGGCCTGGCCATTTCCCATGATATCATCGTAAATAAGCATAATGGGTCGATTGAGCTGGAATCCGAAGTTGGCCGGGGTACCACTTTCTATATTAGATTGCCCATTGAGGGTTCGATATGAGGTTTAGGGGGTTAAGCTGATGAATAAAAAGATATTGCTGGTTGATGATGATGAAAAGATCCTGGCATCTTATAGAAGGCAATTAGGCTTGCGCTTGGAGCTTCTTACCGCCAACAATGCGGAAAAAGGCTGGGAAATTTTGCAAAAGCATGGTCCCATAGCCGTAGTTATATCAGATTACAAGATGCCGGGTGTAGATGGCATTGCCTTTTTAGAAAGAGTAAAAGAAATAGCACCCGATACGGTTAGAATCATGTTAACCGGCTATGCCGATATAGATATGGCCATAAACGCCGTTAACCAGGGTAATATTTTTCGCTTTCTGACCAAGCCCTGCCCGATTAAGGATTTCGTTTATGCCATAGCTGCCGCCCTGGAACAATACCGGCTTATATGCTCCGAGCGCGAACTGCTGGAACAAACCTTGAAAGGAAGCATAAAGCTGCTTATTGATATACTATCCATATCTAAGCCCCAGGAATTCAATCAGCTCTCCCGCCTGCGTAATCTGGCCAAAAGAATAGCTCTGCGTCTTAATGTGGAAAAACCCTGGGAACTGGATTTGGCCTTGATGCTATCCCCCATCGGTCTCATTACCATTCCCGAGTATATTCTGCAAAAACGAAATTCCGGAGAGTATTTATGTCCCGATGAAGAAAAAATGTACCAGTCACATCCAGCTACAGCCAAAGATCTATTATCTAACATCCCTCGCCTGGAGAATGTGGCCGAAGCTATTGCCTATCAGATGAAAAACTACCATAGCCAGGAGCCCTGTTCTGGACTTGCCGAAAAGGAGATACCTCTGCTCGGGCGTATTCTCAAAGTAGTTTTGGACTTTAATACGCTGATAAAAAAAAGCTGGTCGGCCACCTATGCCCTGGATTACCTGCAAAAAAATGCGGATTATTATGACCCCGAGGTTCTCTCCGCTTTGATTATTGAAGTCCAGAACCTCAAGGACTGGTCAAAAGAAGCTGCTGATGGCCGCCTGATAAAAATCAAGGATATTAAAGTAGGTATGGTATTGCTGAATGACTTGCAGGATGATAAAGGGCTGGTTCTACTTCCGCAAGGTCAAGAGATTACCCCCGTTTTGCAAAAGCGCCTTTTAAATTTTGCTGAGAAATCCCGTATCCGTGAAACAGTCCGGGTGCTGGAACCCCTTGGCGATAAAGCAGCAGGAAATCCCTTCGGTGAAAACTAGCGACCTGATATCTAATTGTACCTCGCTATGCAACCTCGTACATCATCGTAAGGATGAACTATCACAAACGCATTATAGTTTCATTACAATAAGATAAGAAAGGGGTCTAAACCCCTTATCTTCAGGGTTTTAGGCCCCTTTCTTTCGAGGTTAAGTATCAACTTCAGGATGTCACAGCCACAAATAAATGTTGTATTGCCACCGTAGCATTCATTTGTTTTTTGCTGACAAAAAGTGGTCGATGACAAAATGATTCACCCGGGCAAAATATAGTGAAGGACTTTTTTGGGAGGTGAAGAGTTTGGTTAAAAAAGCAAAAAGTGTTGCCCGGAACAGAATGCCAGACCCAAGCGTACTGGAAGGCATCCCTGCTAAAGACCCCCATGCGGAATTTGCCAAGAAAGATGCCCTTTTCAAACAACGCCGAGGAGCCCAAAGATAGTCCCAATTACAACGGGGGCCACATTGGTCCCCGTTGTATGCTTTTCCTTTAATACCCGCGAGGACCAAATCCCGTTGAAGTTTTTCCCTTGTCTGCCTCTACCAGTGATTACTGCCGCCAGCAATAGCGGCGGAATGGAGGTTATTATGTGTTATTTTATAGGAATTCGAAGCAATTTTCTGCTGGAAAATTACAGGTTTATAGAAGATACTCTGGTATTAGTTACTTATGCTAAACATCAACATCAAAAAGAGAACGATAAATATTACTATCTGTTAACATTAAGGGGATGTTCCTGTGATATGGTAGATTCAAAAGACAATGCTTTAAATCAAAGGATCAGGTCTTTTTTATCTAAATTTCCAGGAAACCAGGAATCGGAAGTTATGTTACATTGGGAAGGCGGTGAGGTCATTTACGAAATAGGCAACAATTATGAAAAGCTGAGACCTCTAATGAAACAACATATAATATCAAAAGAAGACTTTCTGAACTTATATCCTTCTTTGGAAAGGGATTCCGTATATGTTTTAACTTAAGGAATAGCTTAAAAGCCTGTATTTAGTCATTTGGCGGAAGCGTGTGAGAATCGAACTCACCCACGACGGGACCACCGCCGCGCAGACTGGATTTGAAGTCCAGGCGGCCCACCAGGACCGATCCGCTTCCTTGATTAAAATATCCGTAAACTATTGCAGTTATGGGAAACTGCTTCATGATAAAGAGCAACTTTATGGTGCTGCGTAGATGAGTATATATCCTGAAAAGTCTTTTGTCAAATCAGCCATGGCAAAAGCTCTATCTATTCTTCACCGCTTTCTTTTACTATTACTGACTCAATTTCATATCCCCGTTTTTGAAGCTCTTCCAGCAAAAGTTCATATTTCAAGTCTTCAATGCGAAGGATCATTTTGTAGCGCTGGCTTTTATTATCAAAATAGACCACCGCATTTAAAATATTTATGCCCTTTTCCGCAATCAGTCCGGTTACTTCCGCCAGGCTGCCGGGGCGATCCTTGACAAAGCAGTCTATCCGGCTGTGAGCTCTATTTACCCCCAAAATATCAATCAAAGCATCAAAAATGTCGGTTTCCGTTACTATGCCGACCAGTTTCTCCTGCTCCAGCACCGGTAAGCCGCTAACTTTGTTTTCCCGCATTATTTTAGCTGCAGTTTCGATGTAGTTTTCTGGCCCAATGGTAAGGACTTTTTGTTTTTTTGGCACTATATCTTTTATTTTAGTCTTGGCCAGGAGGTAATTCAGTTCATGGATGCTTAAAGAGGTAGCAGAGGAAGGCGCGGCCTGGTTAAGATCGGTCAGGGTTATAATCCCGGTCAAGCGGCCTTTGTCCATCACCGGTAAGCGCCGGATGTTATTTTCTTTCATGAGACGAAAAGCTTCAGTGAGACTGGTATTCATTTCAACCGTTATAACATCCTCGGACATACGGTCTTTTACTTTCATAGTCTTACCTCCTCATATAATATGGCTGTTATACAAAGATTATTCGATCGTCATCTTAAGCATGACTCTAAGCCAGAAGACCATTCCGTCTTCCGTCCTCCGCCTTCCTATCCCCCCAGGTAAGCCTTCTTTACTTCTTCACTGTTTATCAACTGTTCAGCCGTTCCCTCCAGGACTATTTCTCCGGTTTCAATGACATAGGCCCGGTTGGCAATTGACAGGGCCATATTAGCATTCTGCTCCACCAATAGTATGGTGGTTCCCCGGGCATTGATGTCTTTTATTATTTCAAAAATCTCCTTTACTAACAAGGGTGCCAGGCCCATGGAAGGTTCATCCATCAGCATCAACTCGGGCCGGGCCATCAAGGCGCGACCAATAGCCAGCATCTGCTGTTCGCCTCCACTCAAGGTTCCGGCGGTTTGTTTTCTTCTTTCCTTGAGCCGGGGAAAGCGGGTAAAAACATTTTCCAGGTCGCTTTCTATTCCTTTCTTGTCTTTGCGCAAGTAGGCCCCCATTTCCAGGTTCTCCAGAACGGTCATGGTGGCAAAAACCCTTCGACCCTCCGGTACCTGGGATATGCCCAGTCCCACAATTTTTTCCGGAGGCACTTTGCTGATATCGCTTCCTTTAAACATAATTGCACCATTCCTGGGCCGCAACAGGCCGGAAATGCTTTTTAGCGTAGTAGTCTTCCCGGCTCCATTGGCTCCAATCAGGGTTACTATACTGCCCTCTTCCACTTCCAGGGACAGTCCTTTGAGGGCATGTATGGCACCGTAATATACATCGATTCCTTTAACCTCAAGCACCGGCTATCCGACTTCCTCTCCCAGGTAAGCTTCAATTACCCGTTTATTTCGCCTTATTTCTTCCGGCAGGCCTTCAGCAATAACCTGCCCATAGTCCAAAACATAGATGCGCTCGCAAACGCCCATGACCAAAGACATATCGTGTTCAATCAACAGTATGCTAAGACCAAAGTCTTTCCTGATCCAGCGTATCAAGTCCATTAATTCCCGGGTTTCATTGGGATTCATTCCTGCAGCCGGCTCATCCAGTATCAATAGGGTTGGTTTGGTGGCCAGGGCCCGGGCAATTTCTAATCTTCTCTGTTCCCCATAGGGCAAGCTGGATGCAATTTCTGCGGCTTTATCCTCCAGGTTGAATATCTGCAAATATTCGTGGGCCTTTTTATTTATTTCTATTTCACCCTGGAAAAATCCCGGGGTTCTAAGCAACGTTTTCAAGAGGCCATAGGGTGCATCTTTATGCAAGGCAATGCGGACATTGTCCAAAACGCTGATGTCTTTAAAAAGCCGGATGTTTTGGAAGGTGCGGGCTATTCCCTGCTGGCAAATAGTATAGGGAGCTAAACCGGTGATATCTCGTCCCGAAAAAATAATATTACCCTCATCCGGCTTGTATACCCCGGTAATCAGATTAAAGACCGTGGTTTTACCGGCTCCATTGGGTCCAATCAGACCCAGCAGTTCACCGTCTTCCAGGCGGAAGTTAAAATCCAGCACTGCGCTGAGCCCGCCAAAGGATTTGTTTAAATTATTTATCTGCAAGAGGCTCATTTTTCTCACCCCAAATCCTGCCCCAAGTCCGCCGGCCCCATTCCTTATTGCCCATCAAGCCCTGAGGCCGGTAAACCATAACCACCACCAGAGTAACTGCGTAAAGAACCATGCGAATAGCCGGGAAAGTCTGCAAAGCAGCCGTAAGCATGGTAACAAAAATAGCGGCTATAACCGCCCCGGTGGTACTGCCCAGCCCGCCCAGAACCACCATGACCAGGATGTCAAAAGACTTTAAGAAATTGAAAGTTGCGGGTTTAATAATATAGAAATAATGGGCGTAGAGTGCTCCGGCCAGCCCGGCAAACAAGGCACCAATAACGAATGCCAGTACTTTGTAATTGGTGGTGTTTATGCCCATTAATTCGGAAGCCACTTCATCTTCACGCACGGATATTATAGCCCGGCCATAACTGGAATTAATAAGATTTACTATAATTACTATAGTGAAGATGGTAAGGCCAAACAACCAGGGCCAGGTACTGTAACGGGGTATCCCCAGAATTCCGGCGGGACCGCCTATGAAATCGATGTTTTGTAAAATTACCCGGATGATTTCCCCAAAACCCAGGGTGGCAATAGCCAGGTAATCCCCCTTTAGCCTGAGGGTGGGCACTCCTATGATAAGCCCGGCCAGTCCTGCAGCCAGGCAGGCAGCTAGCAGACCCAGTATAAAGGGCTGACTGTAAATAGTAGTAACTACTACCGCCGCATAGGCACCCACAGCCATAAACCCGGCATGACCCAGGGATAATTGCCCGGTAAAACCGTTAATCAAATTAAGGCTTACCGCCAAAATTATATTTATACACATAGAGGATAAATTTATCTGGTAGTATTCATTTAACCAGCCTGATACTATCAGGTACTGCACCAGGGTAAAAATGCCTGCTAAAACCAGTACTTCAATCAGAAAGCTCCGTGGAACAAATCGCTTTTTCTCCATCTTCTCACCTACACTTTTTCCCCGGTATCCTTGCCAAACAAACCGGTGGGTTTAACCAGGAGAATCAATATTAAAACACCAAAGGCTACCGCATCACGGTAGAGTGTACTGCCATAACCGCTGACCATGGTTTCCAGAATCCCCATAAGAAATCCCCCGACCATAGCTCCGGGTATTATGCCAATTCCCCCCAAAACAGCCGCTACGAATGCTTTTAATCCGGGAATAATACCCATCAGCGGGTTAATAGTGTTATAGTAGATTCCTATCATCACACCGGCAGCAGCAGCCAGGGAAGAGCCAATAGCAAAGGTTATGGAAATGGTTCTATCCACACTGATGCCCATCAAAATTGCGGCCTCACGATCCAGCGAAACCGCTCGCATAGCCTTGCCGGTTCTGGTTCTTTTAATAATATACTGCAGGGCGATCATAAGAATAACGGCCAGGGCAAAAATAAAAATATCCTTATTGGATATCAACAATCCTCCGATTTGATATTTATGGAGGGGAAATGCGGCTTCGGGAAATACCCTTTGTTGGGGCGTTAAAAGAAAGAGGGTAAAATACTCCAAAAACAGGGATACCCCGATAGCGGTGATAAGGGCCGCAATACGAGAGGAGTTCCGTAACGGTTTATAGGCAATCTTTTCTATCAGCACTCCCAGGACAGCACAGCTGAGCATAGCAAATATCAGTGCTGCAAAAATATTGCTTCCCAGAACTGCTATAGAAAAAAAGCCTACATAGGCTCCAACCATCATTATGTCTCCGTGGGCAAAGTTTATCAGCATTATTATTCCGTAAACCATGGTGTAGCCCAGGGCAATCAGGGCATATATCGCCCCTAAAGATAAGCCATTTATCAATTGTTGCAAAAATTCCAGCAATACTGCCACTCCCAACTAGAACTATAGCTTTATTATCTCTAATATATCTACGAGAAGCCATTCATTAAATATGGAAATTTCTTGGTGAGAGATGGTGTTGGGACAGCTCAACTCTCCTCTTACCGCTTTCTCAACATATTGTGCTTGGGCATAAATATACTCGCTCACTATATTAATCATAATAGGTCAAAGAGAGGGTTGCCCCTCCCTTTAACCATGGGCTTATAGTATTACCGTGATATTAATTTGCCGTCTTTATATTCGATTACCACTATTTCCTTAACCGGATTATGTTTTTCGTTAATACTCATGGTACCGGTTATTCCCGGGAAGTCCTTGACTTTAGCCAGAGCCTGCGCTACCTTGGCGGGGTCAGCTTCGCCAGCATCTTTTATAGCCTGAGCCAGTATTTTAGCGGAATCATAACCCAAAGCCGCAAATGAGTCGGGAAGCTTTTTGTATTTGGCCTCGTAAGCCTTAACAAAAGAAGAGATTGCCGGTGAGGGGTCTTCTACGGAATAATGGTTGGCAAAATAAGTGTTGTTCAAGGCTTCAGCTCCTGCTACTTTGACCATATCCGGTGAATCCCAGCCATCGCCGCCACCGATGGGAACCTTGATGTCCAAATCACGGGCCTGTTTGATCAGTAATGCTACTTCAGTGTAGTAGCCGGGTACATAGATAAATTCCGGATTTTTGCTTCTCAGTTTGGTAAGAGTGGCTTTAAAATCCTTGTCCCCATTAACATAACCTTCTTTAGCCACAATTTCTCCACCACCGGCTATAAAGGCTTCCTCGAAATACTTGGCCAGTCCTTTGGCATAATCATCCGAGGTACTGCCAAAGATGACAGCATTCTTTACCTTAAGGTCGTTTAAGGCAAAATCGGCCATACGCCTGGCCTGGTCAGCATCCAGGTAACAGACCCGGAAAATATAATCCAAGGTCTTGCCAGTCTTTTCGTCTACAGTAACATTTTCCGCAGTAGCTGCCGGAGCAATAAGCGGTATCTTATTCTGCATCATAACCGGGGTACTTCCTGCTACAGCTCCACTGGTCAGAGGACCCAGCTGGGCTATAATCTTTTCTCCCGCCAGGGCCGCGCTATTATTCATAGCTTCGTCCGGTTTGGACTGGCAATCTCTTTCAATGTACTTCAATTCTTTCCCTAGCACTCCGCCGGCCTGGTTGATTTCTTCGATGGCCAGAACCATACCATTTCTGGAATTGGAGCCATAACTGGCCAGGTCACCGGAAAGTTCTACATTGATTCCTACCGGTATGGTTTCGATTGCCGCTTTATCTCCTCCGGCTTTATCGCCACCTTCTTGCTTGCCGCCACAGCCGGCCAGAACTCCCAGCGTGAACAACATCAGCACCAACAACACTAGCCTCTTGCTCACTCTCATTCTCCTACCTCCCCTTTTTTCTTATGTAATCATGACCTGCTGTCCTCCGGTCATGAAAACAGCATATAAAATTCTAGATTGCCTGCAGTTCCCATTTGCCGCAGCGATCACCCCAGCGGGCTATCAAATCATCATTCTCAAAAAACTGTACCACTTCGCAAGCGTTTGAACAACCCTGGCATTCAAAACTACGGGTCTTAAAAGTAATCTCCCTGATATTAAAACCTTTGAAACTGCTCTTTTTCTTCTTCTCCACGGCCCTCCGGGCCAGCAGGGCTGCTCCGATGGCTCCCATAACATCATACCACGGCGGTACGATAACATCCATTTCCAGGTATTTCTTAAAAGCTTCCACCAAACCCTGGTTAGCGGCAACTCCTCCCTGAAATAAAACCGGTGGCAGGATCTCCTTGCCTTTACCTACATTATTCATGTAGTTCCTGACCAGGGCTTCGCATAGACCAGCAATGATATCCTCATTATTATATCCTAGCTGTTGCTTATGTATCATATCTGATTCGGCAAAAACAGCACAACGTCCTGCTATCCGAACCGGATTTTTTGCTTGCAGAGCCAGGTTGCCAAAGTCTTCGATATCTATGGTCAAGCGGCTGGCCTGCTGATCTAGAAATGAGCCGGTTCCGGCTGCACATACGGTGTTCATAGCGAAATCGGTTACCACTCCCTCACGCAGTATAATTATTTTAGAATCCTGCCCGCCGATTTCAATAATGGTATTGACCCCCGGCACCACCTCAGAAGCCGCAATAGCATGGGCCGTGATTTCATTCTTCACAATGTCGGCACCTATTATCATGCTGCTGAGGTAACGGGCGCTACCCGTAGTTCCAGCCCCGATTATCTCCACCTGGCCCTTTAGCTTCTGGCCTATGGAATAAAGCCCCTGCTGCACGGTGACAATGGGTTGGCCACTGGTACGCAGGTATTCCGCCGCCACCACCTCATTACTCTCGTCCAAGACTACCAGGTTAGTGCTTACCGAGCCCACATCAACACCAAGATATGCCTTCTTCATATTGCCCATCTCTCCCTTTGGCGTTTGTGTTCCCGCCGTTTTTCCAGCAGGTCCACAAAAGCCTCCAACCGGGTCTGCACTCCAGCCTTTCCTGTTTGTTCGTCAATAAATAGCGTTAATACCGGTATGTTAAAATCCCGGCTCACCGCAGGTATAATGCTTTTGGCTACTATTTCCGGAATACAGGCAAAGGGGGCCAGTTGCACCACCCCATCAAAACCATGCCGCGCGTACAATATGGTTTCCCCTATACTGTTAACCCCGTGCCCACCAATAGGAGCTTCGTTTAAATAGGGACGGGCCACCTGGAAAATGTCTCCCTCCAGGTTTACTATGGTATTCTTGCGGGTGTAGGAACTGAGGTAAATGGAACGGTCCGTATAAACCCCCATCTCTCCCAGCATAATCTGCAAATAATGATTGGCAGAAGGTTCTAAAACCACATATATTTCCCCGATAATTCCTATCTTTAAGGGATCGCGGTTCTCATCCCGCCGTACTCCTTGCAGGACTTTCAGCCCTTCTTGCCGGGCCTCATTTACCTCATCTTCTCCATTGGCTTCATCCACAAATTCCAGAGCTTTCCATAGAGCCCGGGTGGTATCCCCTCTTTTCTCTTCATAAGGCCTTATACTATGCGATTGCATCTCCATATCATCAATGGCTTTAATTTTTTCCCAGGCCACCTTCAAGACCTGAATAAAGGCTTTCACTGATAAGCCCCCGCTCACCCGCAAGCGGTGCAGCTTTCGCCAGAAGTCTCTCAAGTCACAGAGCGGTGGTTCAAAGGCAATCACCTTCACCTTTTTACCGATTTCATCCAGGATATACTGGTGCATCACCCAGTAATAACCGGCCCGGCAAGGCCCCATACCCCCGGAGGTCAGTATAATTTCCGCTCCTTTTTCCGCCACCTCCAGGTAGGTTCCCATCAATATCTTAAAGGGTATGCAGGCAAATTCCGGGGAATAACGCACCCCCAGATCCAGTGTTTTCTTGCTGGGCTCGGGGGGAACGATGCACTCATGACCCAGATGGTTCACCAGCCATTTGAACGCAATATAGGAATAACCCATATGGGGGAAACTGATTTTCATTTCCTCTCCCTCCGGTAACGCAACATATCTACAAAAGCTTCAATCCTGGTTCGGACTCCCGCTTCTCCCGTATGCTCATCAACGGCGATGGATAAGTAAGGCCGGTTGCCTCTCCGCCGGCTTTCTATCTCCAACAGCCTGTCCACCATGGAATCAGGCCCACAGGCAAAAGCCGTAAGGTGAATAACCCCCTCTATCTCCGGGCGCTGCATAAAATGCAAGGCTCCGTAAATCACCCGGTTGGAAAAATACCAGAATGTACTCTTGGGCAAGGTTTTGGCCTGCTGGTTCATCTTCCGGTCACTTATTATATCCTGAGTATATACCTTGACCTTTTCTTTTTCCAGTATAGCCAGCAGTCCCGCATTTATATAAGCATCATAAAGCAGGTAAGGATATCCTACTACCGCTACCTGCAAATCATAATTCTCGTTACTCTTTTCCTTTTTTGGAATCGGATTCTTTTGTTCAATAATCTTCAGGGCTTCCAGAGGAAGCATCTCCTGGTAAAGCAGCCTGTTGTATTGACGTTGCTGTTCACGGGCCCTGTTGAAGGCCCGTTTAATCTCTTCCCTGCTGTTGCCCAAGCCCTTTCCGATTTCTTGCGAGAGCTGCCAGAGCCCGTCTTTTCCTTGCTTAAGGTCAACCCTGACATCTATGATTTCCGGCAGATCATCCATAGCCAGGCGAAGCATATCCGGCAAGCCCAGAAACTTGGGGCAAAAAGTTTCGCTGCCAAAATCCCCGTGGCTACGCACACTGACCAGGCGGGGGCAGAAAATATAATCAACCTTCCCCGCCAGAGCAGCAGCATGTCCGTGATAAAGTTTTATGGGGATGCAGGCATCGTTTACCGCCTCTTTGACGCCTCGATCAAGAATGGCTTTACTGGTAGCTGGCGAAAGTACCACTTCATGGCCTAGTTCCTCAAAAAAGGTCTTCCATAGCGGAAAATAGATAAAATAGGCCAGGGTTCTTGGGATCCCTATCTTAGACACTTGCAAAATCCTCTCCCTTCTCCCTCCTTCCTGCGAAAGCCAGGAGAAAAAAGCTAAGCTTTAACCCGTATATCCCCTATCCGGCGGGTGAAACGGGTCTTGTCGTAATGCTCCAACAATGGCAAGGTATACCTGCGCGAGGTGTTAAACAGGTCGCGGGCGGTGGCCAGGCTGAGCTCCTTTTCCCGGCCAAAATGTTCCTCCAGGATCTTCTTTCCTTCTTCCAGGGCCTGGGTAGAAAAATATATATCCCCGGAGAGCTTAATCAATAATCCCTGGTTGAGCAGGTAGGAAATGATTTCGCTAAAATCCTCTCCATTAAGCTCTAGCTGCTGCTCTAATTCCTCCAGAGAAGGAGGGGTAAATAACTCTTTATCCATCATTTCCTGAATTTTTTCAATGGCCCGCTTTTCTTTCACTCCCGGCTCAGGGCTGTAGCCCGCCAGCCGAAGCTGGTTGTTCCGGCTGTTTATGCTTCCCCTATCCTCCAGGTATTTTATTATGGCATTAAAGCTTCGGGTATTAATGCTTTTGAAAAACCGGCTTCTCATCTCTTCCCGGGGATAACCCCCCCGCAGAGGATATTGCCGGTGGTATTCCTGCAAGCGGTTCCCTATCTCATCGTTTATCTTTTCTAAGCTCCGGGTGCTCATGTATTCCCCATTTTTTAAATCCCCTACTTTTTCGTCCAGGAGCAATTGTTCCAGCTCTTCTTTAATATGCTCTTCTTCATGGCCGGTTTTCCGTGCCAAATCAGAGCTGGTAAATGTGGCCTCAGCCGCTTCCATCTCCTGTAGAATCAGGTCATAGAGGCTGCCTTCTTCTTTCATTACCAGTTGCTCCAGAACCTCTTCCCGGAAGCGTTTCTGTTTGGGGGCATGGGGGTCAATTATGTTTCCGCCGCCAATGGTAGTCACCGGTGAATAATACCTGATTACAAAAGGGTCTCCTTTCTGGCAAACCACCGGTTTTTCCATGACAATTTGCGCATAGCTTTCTTGTCCCGGCTGCAGTTCGTCCCGATCCAGCAAAACCACCCGCCCTAGAGCCTCCTCAGTCCCCAGGTGGAATCTTATCCGGTTCCAGTTTTTCAGGGTTCTTTTGCTGGAAGACAAGAGCCTTAACCTGGTATCAACCCGGTAACTGGGATGGAGATAATCCGGGGTGGACAAGAGGTAACCCCTTTTTATCTCCGCTACTTCAATACCCTGCAGGTTGACCGCTACCCTCTGTCCCGCCAGGGCTTCCGTAACCCTGGCTCCGTGTACCTGCAGACTTCTGATTTTGACCGGTCGCTGCACCGGCATAAGTTCCAGGCTTTCACCGGTCTTTATTTGCCCCGACCACAGGGTACCGGTCACCACCGTGCCAAAACCAGCTATAGTAAAAACCCGGTCTATGGGCAAACGGGCCTGCCCCAACACCGGTTTCTCTTCAACCTGGGCCGCAATCTTTTCGATTTCCTCCAGCAATTGCTTTATCCCTTCTCCGCTGACGGCTGATACTGCTATCATGGGACTGTTTTTCAAGGCAGTCCCGGCCAGGTATTCCTTTATTTCCTCTTCCATCAGCATCAGCCATTCTTCGTCAACCAGGTCTTTTTTAGTAATAGCTACTACCCCCTGCTTAACCCCCAGCAATTCAATTATATCTAAATGTTCCCGGGTCTGGGGCATGATTCCTTCATCGGCAGCGATAACAAAGACCACCATATCAATCCCGAAAGCCCCAGCCAGCATATGCCGGATAAAGCGCTCGTGTCCCGGCACATCAACAATGGCCGCCTTATGGCCACTAGGCAGCATAAAGGGGGCAAATCCCAATTCAATGGAAATACCCCGCTGCTTTTCTTCCTTCAAACGGTCGGTATTAACTCCGGTCAAGGCTCTTACCAGAGTGGTTTTGCCGTGATCTATATGTCCTGCCGTTCCAATAATAAGCCGCTTCATCTATATATCCCCTTTTTCCTGGACAACTCCGGCAATCAAGTCCGCTACCTTTATCTCATCACCGGGTAGAAGGGTGCGCACACTCAAAAGCATTTTATCCTCCTGGCGCCGGGTAAGCAGAGCCGGGCTTCCCAATCGCAGTATTTTGGCCGCCTTCTCCAGGCCAGGTTGGCTGAATTCGATTTCCACCCCGAAGCCGGGAATTTTATAGGTGGGATAGGCTCCCCCGCCCACCATATCCTCCAGTTCCACCAGCTTAAGCTGTCTGATTCCCGATAAGCCTTCAGTCCTCATTTCCAGCAATTCCAACAGTCTTTCGGCCTTTTCCCTTAGCTCCTCCCGGCTTAAAGCCAGCATTTCTATTACCGGAATGTTTTTTTTCGGAGAACCTAGCAGATATTCCAGCAAGGTTCCTTCCAGAGCAGCGATAGTGAGTTTATCCACCCTTAACGCCCGGGTGAGCTGGTTTTTCTTCATGGCTTCTACCAGAGCCTTTTTCCCTACAATAATCCCTGCCTGGGGCCCTCCCAGTAGTTTGTCCCCGCTGAAGGTAACGATGTCCACCCCAGCCGCAACACAACGCTTCACCGCCGGTTCCTCCCGCAGTCCCCAGTCATCTTTATCATAAAAGATGCCACTGCCTAAATCCTGCATCACCGGCAGCTCTTTCTCCTGACCCAGCTTCACCAGTTCCTCCAAAGGGACCTCCTGGGTGAAACCCAGTATTTTGTAGTTGGAAGTGTGAGCCGCAAAAAGCAAGGCGGTTTCCGCATTGATGGCGGCGGCAAAATCGCTAATATAGGTTTTATTGGTTGTTCCCACTTCTACCAATCTGGCCCCGCTTAGCTTCATTACTTCCGGAATACGGAAAGCTCCCCCTATCTCCACCAATTGTCCCCGGGAAACAATCACTTCCCGCTCCCGGGCCAGGGTGTTTAAGCCCAGCAGAACTGCGGCTGCATTATTGTTAACCACCAGGGCCGCTTCGGCGCCAGTCAGGCGGGTCAATACTTCTTCCACATGGCCATAACGCTCTCCCCGCTCCCCCTTTTCCAGTTCAAATTCCAGGTTGTTATAGCTACTGGCCATTCGCACCATATAATCTATGGCCCCTTTACCCAGCGGAGCTCGTCCCAGATTGGTGTGAAGCACTACCCCGGTTCCATTTATCACTTCTTTCAGGCTCCCCCCGGCCAGGCGGGAAACCATATGCTCTACCTTCACCAATATCGCTTGCATCAGCTTCTCTTTCTTTATTTTCTCTTCTTTAAGAAAGAGTTCCCGGCGCAGTTCCTCAGTAGCACTGCGCACTACATCCACCATAAAATCGCGCTGGTAGACTTCTATTAGCTGTTTGATTCGCTCATTCTTAAGCATTTCGTCAATGGAGGGTATATTTTTCAAATTATTCATCTTAACCTCCCTGGTTTATACAGTAGTTCTAACGGTTGTTGAACGATGATTAAACCGTTGTTAAACCATCGTCGGTCAGTTTTTCCGGGGAATGTCTGCGGTATCTTAACGATGTTAAACGGTTGTTGAACAATCGTTTTTACCCGTAATAACCCAACATGGTCGCAACCCTAATAGTGACACCCTTAGGGTGAGGGCCACAACCGCCAATGAAAAGTAGCTTAATATGCGCTTGTATAATAAGATAAAATCGAGAATACCCCTTCTAATCACCGTTCTAAAGACCCTTCCATCCTCCGTCTTCCGCCTTCAGACAACCGACAACCAATAACTCCTCACCCCTTACCCCTCACTCCTCCAAGGGGTTAGTTCTTAATATTATAATACAAGAGCAGTGCCATGTCTTTTATACCCTGGTAAAGCAATACGGAAATTATTATTATCCCCAGTAAACCAAAAACCGGGTAAATCTTTCCTACCAGGGACGAAAAGCTCTGCATGGCCAGGGGCAAAGATAGGGTCATACACAATAGCAGACAACTTCCGAAACCTAAACCGGAGAAGTCAGCTATGCGTTGAGTAAAACCATAAGCATTGGCTATGGCGGTAGTTAGTATCCCAATCCATAGTATCAGAGTATAGAACTGTTTAACCCCAGGCGATATTCTTCCCATAAGATAGAGCATGGGCACTTCATAGTGCATAATCGCCGGTAAAAATTTGCATAAAGACAGGTAGCTCAGTACCACCAGTATCCCCAGCATAAGCCCACCCCATGCAGCCCCAGCTATGCCTTCCCGGCAGTTGCTGAGGCTTTGGTATTCACTTAATACCACCATCGCTAAAGAAAAATTGTAAGCCACATAGAGTATGCTGGATATTATCCAAAACCTGCTATTAACCGGGCAGAGGTAAACACTATAGCTTCCCAGTGCCTGGCTTTCCATAAAAAAGACTACATAGCCGGTGACGAGCAACAAGAAAAGGATTTTTACGGGAACCAGCATATTAAAAGAGAATATTAAACCTTTTTTACCGGAGAACAAAAAGAATATAACCATTAAATATGTTAGCAAAATCCCCAGGCTTTTCGGTAAATAAAGGTGTTCTTCAAATACCGCCCCACTGGCAGATAACATGGTGCTGATACCCAGAAACAAAAATGCTGCCAGTAGCCAGTCAATTAGCTTTCCGCCTTTATTACCCATAAGACCAGCCAGCAAATCTTGATAATTGGATACCTGATGGCGATGGGCTAAATAAAGCAACATTCCCCCACATAGCGCAAAAGCGAAGGTGGCCAGAAGCGTACCTTTTAAACCATCACTGCCATAGACAACAAAAAACTGGATAATCTCTTGCCCCGAGGCAAAGCCCGCCCCAATTACCGCCCCCAGATAACCCATAACTAGCACTAATCTGGTTTTTATTTATAGCCTCCTCCTCATCTGATACCTTTTTATTCCATGCTTATTCTTATCTTTTTTATTTACGCATAAATATTTTTCCAGCCGTCAAGAATAAAGATAAAAGTCTAGGAGGAGAAGCAGTGGAGTTACCCAAGCTGAGCCGGCAAAATTGTAAAGATTCTTTTCATTGTGATGACCCTCTGTGTTTTAGTAAAATGGAGCGTAGCATTAGCTTCCTTTTGCAGGATTTAAACCAGGACTATAGCCGAGAAATAGTTTATCTTTGTATTGGTACCGACCGGGCAACCGGAGATTGCCTGGGGCCGCTGGTAGGCACCCGCTTGCAATCCCTCCTTCGCTCAGCTCATATTTACGGCACTCTGGAAAAACCCGTACATGCTACCAATCTGGATCATTTTCTTAATATTATTAACGCTGAGCACCATAATCCATTGCTGGTTGCTATTGATGCTTGTTTGGGCAATGCCGATAGAATTGGTTATATAAATGTAAAAAAAGGAAGTCTCAAGCCCGGTACGGCTTTGCGAAAGGTATTACCTGAGGTGGGTGATTTCCATATTTCCGGGGTAGTAAATATTGGCGGTTTCCTGGAACATATGGTTTTACAGAATACCCGGCTTTACACCGTCTATAAGATGGCCGATATAATTGCCAAAGGCTTATGCCTGGCCCATTCCGGCTTTAAGCGCCATAGCCTGGCGGCTTGCCAGGCCAGTACCTTGAATCAATAAGCTGGAGATTAACTCTATATATTTAAGCATCGGAAGAAACTGTGGCGCAGTTTCAACACAGCGCTGCAACGAGGAGGGGCACTATAGTCTGCTGCCTGTTTTGTTAATAGGAACTTTGGCCGCTTAGCGGGGGGTATTTTTCACTTCATTATATGTTCTTGGCTACTGCCACTGTATTCCCCTTTTTCAGCTCAACTTTTTCCTGTGGGCGAATCATCTTGGAAGTACCATCAATAAAACCACCTTCTTCTATAGAAATTAGACTGCAACTGGCATCTCCCAAAATAGAACCGGTTGCGGTGATTTCCAATCTCCCTCTGGCCTCTATATTTCCCTCTATTCTCCCAGCCAGAACAAGGTTGTCCACCAATATTTCACCTTTGATTTTCCCCTTTTCTCCCACAATAAGGTCACCTTTTACATCCACTTTCCCCTCAACATTACCATCAATACGAATTGAACCGGAAGAACGAATCTCTCCCTTGACTTGTACTCCATGCGAGATTAAGCTTTCAATACTTTGCTGTTTTCCTTTTTTCCACAACCTAATCCACAACCTTTCTCGCTAATCCAACCCGTCTTCTCCCCTCAGGGCAGATAGTTAACCGGGCTTACGCTTTCATTGTTTTTCATTATGCTAAAGTGCAGGTGGGGGCCGGTACTGTTACCGGTATTCCCCAGGCGGGCTATTGTTTCTCCCTTTTTGACTTTGTCACCCTTATTGACCAGGATAGCGCTATTATGCCCGTAGCGACTAATAAAGCCATACCCATGATCAATCTCTACGGTTTTTCCATAAACGGCCTTCCATCCAGCAAAGATGACCTTCCCATCTCCCGCTGCCAGCACCTCTGTTCCCACAGCCTCTACAATATCAATGCCATCGTGAAAACTCGACTTACTGCTGCGGAAAGGAGATTTTCTCCAGCCATAGGGTGAAGATATCTCCCCGTTTACCGGCCATTGGTTGGGACGACTTCTATAATATGTTCCTCGCTGGCTAACCTCGGACAGCAAGCCGTTTATCTCATCCTCCTGCCGGTTTATCTCCCTTTTAATATTTCGGGTCGCTTCTAAAACATCGTCACCTTCATTTTCCGCTCCTCCGACTCCACTTACTATTGTTCCTCGGGAGGGTTTTTTATTAACTTCCGCTTCCGGCATAATTCCCATCAATTTTTTTATTTCGTTTTGTGTTCGACCTATACCCTCCTGCTGCTTTCGAATATTTTGAATTTCTTTTCCTAGCAGTTCTATGGTTTCATCCTTTTTTAGGCTTTCCATCTTAATGTTTTCCACCGAGCTTATCTCCGACTGGCTCTGAATAAACAGGTAAGTTATCATAGCAGAAAGCAGTACTATGCTGGATAAAAGCAAACTACCCGCCAAAATATATTTTCTGGCCAAGCCTATATGAAGCGCCTTTCCAGTTTTTCCGGGAATTATTATAAAAGTGAAGCTATCATTAGTCTTTTTTCTTGGGCTTTTTTTCCGGATTTTCACAATGTACCTCGTTAGATCTTAGATGCTTTTTGTCTTACCATAATAGCAATATTTTTCTATCTTGTAAAACCGCACAGCTTTTTAGTCCCCAAAACTCATAAATAAGCTAGATTTATAAATTACACAACAAAGTTTAAGCTTAGGGGATAATTTCATAATACCGTCTTAGTTATTATCTCTTGTTTAAAACCTTTTTGGGCCAGTTTCCCGTAATTATTATGCCATTATTGAACCCTATTTACTCCGCTGTCATAATATAATCTGCGATTAGTCCCTTGGATTTTGTTCCTCCCTAACTTAGAATGAATATATATAGAATGTGACTGGAGAGGAAAAATGGGGGTGGTTCAATGTCAGATAGAAAGCCATATAAATTGCTTATACTGGACATTATAGACAGCATAGCCACTGTCACTCTGCATGCTTCGCCGGTAAACGCTCTTTCTCAATTATTGCTCGATGAAATCTCCACCTGCTTTTTCAAGATATCCCAGATTCAGCCCCGGGCTGTTATTCTCACTGGTAATATGAACTATGGCTTCTCTGCCGGCGCCAATATACGAGAACTGGTAAATCAGAACCCGCAAAGCAATCGCCAGTTTTTCGCCAACCTTTACCAGTTATTTAATCAACTTGAAAATATCCCCTTCCCGTTTATTGTTGCCATTAACCGATTTGCTATGGGCGCAGGTCTGGAACTTGCTCTCTGTGCTGATATTCGGGTTATGGATGATAATGCCCGGGTGGCAGCAGCTGGAGTAAATATGGGCCTGGTTTTCGGAACCCAGAGGCTTTCTCGGTTGGTTGGTTTAGGCCAGGCCAAAAGTATGGTATTAACCGGTCGCCAGGTATTTGCCCACGAGGCATATGATATCGGCCTGGTCCAGTATTTGAGTCCGCCGGGGCAAGCACTAAACCAGGCTTGGAAATTGGCGGAACTTATAGCTCAAAAATCATCCCTGTCTGTTCGAGGGGCAAAAAAGGTTTTAAACGCTGGTTTTGATCTCCCTATAGATAAAGGTCTTCACCTGGAATTCGAGCAATTGGAGAAAATGCTGGCTAGCGAGGACTTCCAGCAACGCACACGGGCCTTTTTGAATAAGACCGCTAAGAACTGATGGATATCGAATTTAAGATAGACCCCCTTATTGTGTTTTTCTATACTTTTCAGATATTCAAGTAAGATTCCACTGCAAAAACCCCTTTTATTGCATAAGAGTTGAATAAATATACAAAACGCTGGCGAAGGTGAAAGTGGGCGGTCGAAGACCGTCCTTACAATGCTTTGCTGTCGCTATTAAGGTTGTTGCGCCTGATTCGAAACGATATGGGGGTCATTCCCTAAGTACCCTTCGGTCGCTTTTAAGGGAGTTGAGCGATATATTTATACAAGCCAATGAATATTAATAACTTTTTGCAGTGGAGTCAAGTAATAATTTTAAATGCTCTTAGATTTTACTTGGGCGGGTTTGAATTGTTCTATTGCAAAAGAAGCAGAAATGTTTCACGTGAAACATTTCTGCATTTACTGAGACTAACTATAGATTTTCTGTTTTTCCGGCAGGAGAATCTTACTCCAAGCCTATAAGCTCTACTATTCGTTCCAGATCTTCCAGGCTATAAAAGCTTATTTCAATGGTTCCTCCCCTGCCCTTTTGCATCACTTTCGTCCGGGAACTAAAATAGCTCTCCATTCGCTCTTCCAATTCCATTATTACCGGATCTCTCTTTTTCTCTACCTGCTTTCTTTTTATAATTGACTTGGCTTTCTTTTCAGTTTCCCTTACCGAAAGTCTCCCGGCAACTATCTCTTTTGCCGCTGCGATTTGTTCCGCCGCAGTTGGCAGGGATAAAATAGCCCGGGCATGTCCGGCTGTTATCTCTTGCCTTTCCAGCATCGTCAATATCTGCTCCGGGAGAGCAAGCATTCGCACCATGTTGGCTATATGGGAACGACTTTTACCAAGTTTCTCTGCCAGTACTTCCTGGGTATAGCCGTAATTATCCATCATATATTTGTAGGCCATGGCCTCTTCAACGGCACTCAAATCATCTCGTTGTATATTTTCCACCAAGGAAACTTCGGCCGCCTGAACATCATCCATTTCTCTTATTAAAGCCGGCACCTGTATTAAACCAGCTATTTGAGCAGCCCGCCAGCGTCGCTCTCCCGCCACCAGTTCAAAGCCATCCTGCCTATGCCGTACAATAAGTGGTTGTAGCAAACCATGCTCCTGGATAGAATCTGCCAGTTCTTGAAGGGACTTTTCATCAAAGTTTTTTCGTGGCTGATCTTTGCGTAATACTATTTCGTCCACTTTGATCTGTGTAAGTTCCTGCGTCTCATCAAAAGCTAATTCGTTAGACAGTAATGCTTCAAGTCCTCTACCAAGACCTCTTCCCTTTTTTTGCACGTTCCAACACCTCCATGGCCAGTTCCCTGTATTCCTCGGCTCCTCTTGATCGCGGGTCATAAATAACCGCCGGCTGCCCATGACTGGGGGCTTCACTAAGCCTTACATTACGGGGAATAATGGTCTGGTATATTTCTTTAGGGAAATAGCGTTTTACTTCATCTACCACCTGTATGGCCAGATTGGTTCTTCCATCAAACATAGTCATGGCTATTCCCTCCAGCTTCAAGCTACGGTTAAGTCTTTTTCTAACCAATAGGATAGTATCCATCAGCTGACTCAAACCTTCCAGGGCATAGTACTCGCATTGCAGCGGAATCAGAACTGAATTACTGGCTACCAGCGCATTGATCGTCAATAGTCCCAATGATGGAGGACAATCCAGGAATATATAATCATAAGCCTCCTTAATGGGCTTGAGCGCATTTGCCATGTAGTGTTCCCGGTTTTCCCGTGTAGCCAGTTCTACCTCAGCCCCAGCCAGTTGAATGGTGGCTGGAATTATCTCCAATCCATCTACCTCAGTAGCAGTAATAACCTCTTTGGCCGGTAAACCTTCAACTAACCAATTATAAACGCAATTCTTTAAACGTTTCCGGTTGATACCCAGGCCACTGCTGGCGTTTCCCTGAGGATCACAATCTATTAGCAGCACCTTCTGCTCCCCCAGGGCAATACTAGCCGCCAGATTTATGGCGGTAGTAGTTTTGCCCACACCCCCTTTTTGATTTGCAATCGCAATAATCTTTGCCATTAACCTTGTCCACCTTTCCCCAACCTGCCTTTCTTATTTCGCCTGTCCAAACTCTAATTCCTGCCCCAAAACAAAAAAAGCGGGTATTCCCGCTTTGAATTTCTTATTCTATAAAGCCAATTGTTGGGTTTTCTTATGTTTTCCAATCCTTATATTAATCTCGTATTCGCTATCTACATCCTTTTCCACCATAACAATATCAATCCCGGTCTGTCGTGCTCGTTTAACCGTCTCTCTGATAGTGTTTAAGAAAATACGAGCATCTCTTATTACCATGGATACACTCTGCCCTTTGGGTTTCCTTCCTATTTCCTGGGGAATGTTGTTACGACTGATTCCTTCCACCAGCTCTTCCGTTTCTTTCACGGTTAGTTCTTTCTCATATATCTGTTTTACCACCTCCAGTTGCATCTCCGCCGAGTTCAATTTTAGCAAGGCTCTAGCATGTCTCTCACTTATACGTTCGGGTAGAATTAGGCTCTGCACCGAAAGTGGTAATTTTAAAAGACGAATCTTGTTGGCGATAGCCGCTTGGCTCTTCCCAATCTTTCTTGCCAGTTCCTCCTGGGTTAATCCAAAGCCGTTAATTAAACGATTATAGGCATTGGCTTCTTCGAAATAATTTAATTCTCGTCTTTGCAGGTTTTCAATCAGCGAGATGGTAGCTACCCTTTCATCATCCATCTCCTGAATTATGGCTGGTATTTCTCTTATCCCCAGCAGGCAGCAGGCTCGAAATCTGCGTTCTCCCGCAATTATTTGAAAGCCATCATCGCGTGTCCGGACGATAATGGGTTGAATTATGCCATAAGCTTCAATCGACTGAGCCAGTTCCATCATTTCCCTCTCATCGAAATCCTTGCGGGGTTGAAAGGGGTTAGGGTAGAGTTTCTCCACCGGTATTCCAGTAACCTTCACCTCACTGCTTTTTCCCAGTAGTCTTTCCAGTTGTTTTAATACCATCAGTATCCCTCCCTATAATGGCCTTTTGGCTGGAATCCCCACCCTTCTTGGGTATTTTGCGGGGGTATCCCGCTCCTTTTCTACTACTACTATGGCCCTATCCCGTTCTGCCATCAAGCTATAGGTAAAAATATCAACTACTTTTCCCCCCAATATATCCAGGGCGTTGGCAGCCTGCTCAATTTCCCGAGAATAATTCTTTCCTTTCCATAGCAAAAGCTTTCCCCCAAGACGAAGCAAGGGCAGGCCATATTCCAGCACTATATTCATCATGGCCAGAGCCCGGCAACTGCAAAAATCAAAGCTATTGCGCAACTCACCGCGCCCCACCTCTTCTATCCGCTTACGCAGCACCTGGCAATTCTTCAATCCACAGCGGTTGATAACCGCTTGTAAAAACTCTGTTTTTTTTAGATCTGATTCCAAGAGAAGGAATTCTCCCTCTGGGCAATAGATGGCCAGTACCAGTCCAGGGAAGCCGGCACCACTGCCGATATCTACAACTCTGCTTCCTTTTAAATCCATAAAATTTAATAAACTGCGGCTATCTTCAATATGTTTTTCTAATTCAACCGGCAGGCTTTTACGACTCACCAGGTTATGCCGGGAATTCTCCTCAATCAGCATTTCTTTAAAAGCCTTTACATTATATTCCACATCGACCTCTTATTTCCTTCTTTTCTTTTCCAAAAAAATTAAAAGAACATTTATATCCGCCGGATTAACCCCGGCAATCCTTGATGCCTGGCCAACAGAAGCCGGTAAAATTATTTTTAATTTTTGCACAGCTTCCTGGGACAAACCATAGACTTCATTATAATTAATATCCGGAGGTATCATTTTATTTTCCAGTTTTTCAAAGCGTTTAACCTGTTCCTTTTGCTTCTCAATATAGCCTTCATATTTAGCTTGTATCTCCAATTGCTCCAGTATATCCGGATCATTGTCCCGCAGCCAGCCTTTTTCCACATAATCATATATACTCAGTTCCGGGCGCCGGAGTAATTCCCAGAGGGAGACTCGATCCCTTATTGCTGCCGTGTTTTTGCCGGATAAAAAATCCGCCATCTCTTCATCTGCCGGGGTAAATGAGCTGAATTTGAGTTCATTGCTCTCCACCTCCAATATCTCCTCTTTTTGCTGATAGGCCATCCACCTGTTATCATCTACCAGACCAATCTGGCGGCCTTTTTCCGTTAATCTCAAATCAGCGTTATCCTGCCGCAAAAGCAAGCGGTACTCCGCTCGTGAAGTCAACAAACGATATGGTTCCACAATTTCTTTATTAATCAGGTCATCAATCATCACGGCTATATAGGCTTCACTCCGTTTTAAAATAAACGGCTCTTTTTCCTTAACTTGCAAAGCTGCATTAATTCCTGCAATCAAGCCCTGGGCAGCAGCTTCTTCATAACCGGAAGTTCCATTTATTTGGCCGGCAGTAAACAAACCCTCCACCGTTTTACATTCCAGGCTTAGTTTAAGCTGGGAAGGGTAAATAATATCATACTCTATGGCATAGCCGGTTCGCATAATACGAACATTCTCCAAGCCAGGGATGCTTTTTAAGACTTCTATTTGTACATCTTCGGGCAAACTGGTATTTAAACCTTGCACATACATTTCGTCGGTGTCTCTTCCCTCTGGTTCAATAAACAGCTGGTGAGAATCCTTATGGGAAAAACGAACTACTTTGTCCTCAAAAGAGGGGCAGTATCGCGTACCAATACCTTTGATAATCCCGGTATACATGGGGGCGCGGTCCAGGTTATCCATTACAATCTGGTGAGTTTTTTTATTGCTATGGGTTAACCAGCAGGATAGCTGGGGCCGATTAATAAGGGGACTAATAAAAGAGAAACGTAAAGGCCGTTTATCTCCTGGTTGCTCAATCATTTTGGAGAAGTCTACACTCTTACTGTCTATGCGCGGTGGGGTTCCAGTTTTAAATCGCCCCAGGCGTAATCCCATTCTTTTAAGACTTTCCGAAAGACGGGCTGCCGGAAACTGATTTCCTGGTCCTCCATCAAAAGAAATATCACCGACTATTATTCTCCCCTTCAAATAAGTTCCGGTAGTGAGAACCAGTGCTTGACATTCGAACCTGGCTCCAGTCCTGGTAACTATTGCTTTCACCCGGCCAGCCGACAACTCTATATCCTCAACCTCGGCCATCAAAATATCTAGTTTTTTCTGATTGAAGAGGGTCTTCAACATTTCCATGTGATACTGGCGCTTGTCGGCTTGGGCTCTTAATGCTTGCACAGCGGGGCCTTTGCCGGTGTTAATAGTACGGATCTGTACATTGGCCTTATCGATATTTAGCGCCATTTCCCCTCCCAGGGCATCAATTTCCCTTACTACTTGAGCCTTGGCCGGCCCTCCAATGGAAGGATTGCAGGGCATCAATGCAATATGGTCTATACTCATGGTAACCAGCAAGGTTTGGCATCCCATGCGCGCCGAAGCCAGGGCTGCTTCACAGCCCGCATGCCCGGCCCCAATTACTATCACCTCATAGCTTCCTGCCTTATAAATCATAACTTCCCCCATTTAAAAAATTACTCTAATGCGAAACTCTTTGCAAAAGGGTTGCATAAATATATAAGCGATGGCGAAGCATAGATGCAGCACCTGTCGGGCACGACTGATGCCCCCTACGGTCGCAATTAAGGGAGCTGAGCGGTATATTTATGCAATCACCCTATCTCCAACCGGCTATTTCCCTATGCAAAAGTCATGGAATATTCTTTCTATGACTTCTTCCTTTAAGTTTTTGCCGCTTATTTCCCCCAGAGCCTCCAAAGCTCCCCATATATCCACTCCCAGGCAATCCAATGAGACCTTTCCCATTGCCGCCAGGCTTTCTTCTATATGTCTTTTCGCCGTTAATAAAGCATTTTTTTGCCGCAGGTTAATCATTACCTCCATGTCATCACTCTGTAGTTGACCGGAGAGAACAGCTTTCTCAATGCTCTCCTCCAGTTCTTCCAAACCGGTTTCTTCAATAATACTTCCTCTGACTATCTTAACTCCGGGAAAGAGCTGTTCCAGCTCAGCTTCACTTATATTCTTTTCTTCCAGGTCTTCTTTGTTAACCAGTACTATTTTATTCTTCTTCTCAATCTTTTCGTAAATCTTCCGGTCTTCCTGATCTATCCCGGTTCCCACATCTAATATAAAAAGCACCAGATCTGCTTCGCTGATTACTTCCTGGCTTCTTTCTATCCCGATTCGCTCCACCAGGTCTTCCGTAGAGCGTATTCCTGCGGTATCCTTTAACTTTACCGGTATCCCTCTAATGTTTATATAATCTTCAATAATATCCCGCGTAGTACCAGGAATACTGGTTACGATAGCTTTCTCTTTTCTGAGCAGAGCATTAAGTAAACTGGACTTGCCTACATTGGGCTTGCCGCAAATGGCAACATTGATTCCCTCTCGGTATATCTCGGCCCTTTCGCCTGCCAACAAGAGCTTGTCTATCCGATTCTTTACTTCTTGTAGCTTCCCCTGAGCCGCACTATAATCCAGGTCCCCCACCTCATCCGGGAAGTCCAAGCTGGCTTCCAGCATAGCATTTACTTCTATCATCTGATCCTCCAGCAGATTAATCTCCTGGCTGTTTCTTCCGGCCAGTTGCTTTAAGGCCAAGTTCATTCCCCGTTCGGTTTTGGCCCGGATAACTTCGATCACTGCCTCTGCCTGGCTTACATCCAGCCGACCATTTATAAAAGCTCTCCGGGTAAATTCCCCCGGCTGTGCCAGTCTTACCCCTTGCCGCATTACCGCCTTCAGGCAGCGCCTGGCCGGTAAAGTTCCTCCGTGACAGTTTATTTCCACTACATCTTCCCCGGTGTAGCTACGGGGAGCCCGCATTAATCCCAGGAGAACTTCATCAATAATCTCCATTTTCTCATCACACAACCAACCCAGACTAAGTGAATAGCCTTCTTTATCCGAAAGCTTAATCCCCGCCCGGTAAGGTTTGAATATTCGTTCCACCTTTTCTATTACGTCATTTCCACTTAGCCTTACAATAGCTATTCCACCTTCCCCCGGTGCGGTGGAGATGGCCGCAATATCATCACCGATCATTCTTTTCCCCTCACTTTAAACCTGGCTGATAATGCAAGACCCCTATTATTGCATAGGGTTTGCATAAATATACAAGCGAGCGTTGGCGAGCGGTATATTTATACAAGCCAATGATTGTAAAAATAACTTTTTGCAGTGACCTCAACAGTTCTTTTAGATATATTACCAAAAGCGACCGGCAAATACACTTAAGTACTAAAATTAAAAAGGAGGCCCTTTCCCTGGGCCTCCATCACTGTCGTTTTTATTTCTTTAAAGATATTACCACTTTTCTATTGGGCTCGTCTCCTAGCGAAAAGGTAGTTATCTGGGGGTCAGCCTGAAGAATGGTATGTACTATTCTTCTTTCCTGGGAACTCATTGGCCTCATAACTACATTTTTTTTGGTTTTCTTAACCTTGTCTGATAGTCTTAAAGCCAACGCTTCCAGTGATTCCTCTCTTTTCTTGCGATAGTCTTCCACATCTAACAAAACTCGAATTCTTTCCTCACGCTGCCGGTTAATGATTAAGCCGATAATGTATTGTACTGCATTTAATGTTTCGCCTTTACGTCCAATCAAAAGACCCATGTCCTTACCTATAATGTTTACTCTAACCCGGCCGCTTTCACATTCCACTTGATTAATCTGATAATCGATTTTCATCCGGTTCAGTAGATCTTCTACCACCTGGCGAACTTCTTCTTCCGGTTTCTTCACCAGGGAAACCCTTACTACAGCAGGTTTTTTCCCTACCAGACCTAGTATTCCTTTACTGGGTTCTTCCAGTACTTCAATAGAAACATCCTCAATGGCACATTCTAGTTCATCCAGGGCCGCTTTGACAGCTTCATCAACGTTTTTTCCCTTTTTTTCTACTATTTGGACTTCCATTAACCTTCTTTCCTCCTTTTTCCCTCCCTGCTACCTTTTCCTTGGCCACAGTATCCTGACCACTTGATTCCTCCAGTGTTTCCTTCTCCATTTCCAGCTGAACTCCTGTTCCAGTAGCAGTAGCAGTAGCCAATTTTGCTTTATTACTGCTCCAGTTGATATAAAGCTGCTGTAAAATTCCTAAAATATTAAAAGTTACCCAGTATAAAGGTAAGCCTGCCGGCATGGTGGCTGCTATCCAGGCCATAAAAAGTGGCATTACATACAACATGGACTTTTGCGTGGGATCTTTGGTGTCTACCATAGAAACGCGTTGCTGTATAAAGGTGGTTGCCGCCGCTAAAACTGCCAGAATATACCAGGGGTCAGAACTGCCAATGTTAGGTATCCATAAAAATCGGGCATGTTCCTCTACCGCAAATTTAAAGTTGAACAATGATTGGTAAAATGCAATAAATATCGGCATCTGTATCAATAGGGGCAAGCACCCTCCCAGAGGATTAACCCCATGTTCTTTATACAGCTCCATTACTTTTAATTGCATGGTTTGCGGGTCATCTTTATATTTGTCCTGGATATATTTCATCCGTGGTTGAATTTCTTGCATAGCCCGCATGGATTTTAGCTGTTTATGCGTTATCGGAAAAAGAACGATTTTTATTACTATGGTCATAAAGATAATAGCCAGACCGTAATTTGCTACACCCAGGCTATCGGTAATACCATACATAAACTGAATTACACTGGCAAACCACTGAACAAAAGAATGCCACAAATTTCCTCCTGCCTATCAAATCCTCTAGTCTTTGATGACAGGTTCCACCTCCTTCTAGCGAAGCAAATGCCCGCGAGGTAACCTAATATCAAGGTACCGGATCATAGCCACCCGGATTGTATGGATGACATCTGGCCAGTCTTTTTACAGTTAACCAGCCTCCTTTGACTATTCCGTATTTCCTTAAGGCCTCAATGGAATAGTTGGAACAGGAAGGATAGAAACGACATGAAGCAGGCTTGAAAAAGGTTGCCTTTTGATATATTTTAATCAATTTTATTAGCATTTCTTGCAAAAAGTCCCGCCTTCTTCATAATGGCAATATAATCTTTTTCCATACCTTCAAAAGAACTTTTCCCAATACCAGCTCTAGCTACCAGGACAATATCATGCTTGTTCTTTACTTGTCCCTGATATTCACGCACTATGGCTCGCAACTGTCTTTTTATCCTATTCCTTATTACCGCCATACCGATTTTTTTGTTGGTAATGAAACCAAAACGATTATTGTCCAAGGCATTTTCTACATAATAAATTATTAAAAATCGCCCCGATAACCGCTTACCTTTTTCAAAAACATTACGATATTCTCTACTAGTTCTGATTCTTGCCTTTTTATCCAGCATAAAAACCTTCCCTGGGGAAAATAAAAGGCCGCTTTTACGACCTAGGCGGAAATACTTTTTCTTCCCTTTTTTCTCCTGTTGGCCAATACTTTTCTTCCTCCTGCGCTGGCCATCCTGGCTCGAAAACCATGTTCTCTTTTTCTTTGCCTGTTCTTCGGCTGAAATGTTCTTTTCACTATATTACTTGCCTCCTACTTGGTGAGCTATAATCTTATCTATAAAGCTCACCTATAAAATCATATAAATACCCTACCATTATATTGATTAAACCCTTTCAATGTCAAGAAAACAACGAATTCTGCTCACTTCAAATTTTGAATTTTTTCTGCTATGATTATACTATATTTGTGCTTTAATCCCAATTAGCCTGTATTAATCTCTTTTTTTATCATTTTAAAAATTAAAATTTTTAGTCTAAGAAAGACTTTTCCACAACTTGTGTATTTCTTTATTGGCTTTTCCACAGCAAAGCGGAGGTAGCTTATGTCTAATTATAAAGATTATTCTCTTGTATGGAATGAAGTACTTGATTCTATGTATCAGGAAATTGGTTCTACCAGTTTTGAAATCTGGTTTTCCCGGGTAAAATTCTCCTCCTTTCATGACAATATCTTTTGTATAATCGTTCCTGATTCTCTAACCAAAGAGTGGATTGAATCACGCTATTTGGATATAATGCAGAATAAATTGCGTCGACTAATCGACTCGAGAGTAATCTTGAGCATCCGTACGGAAATCCTTTCCGGGAAAAGCGATCCTGTTTCCGCTTTAAATCCTAAATATACCTTTGACACTTTTGTTGTAGGTAACAGTAATCGTTTTGCCCATGCTGCCTGTTATGCTGTCGGTGAATCTCCCTTTAAATCCTATAATCCTCTTTTCATATATGGGGGGGTTGGCCTGGGTAAAACTCATTTAATGCAAGCCATAGGCCATCATATTCTTTCTAGAAAACCTAATTATCTGGTTATGTATGTTTCCTCCGAACAATTCACCAACGATATGATAAGTTCCATCAAAGACGACACTACCTCTTTATTCAGGAATAAATACCGCAGTATTGATGTTCTTCTCGTTGACGATATTCAATTTTTGGCCGGTAAGGAGCGTACCCAGGAAGAATTCTTCCATACTTTTAATACCCTCCATGAATCCAATAAACAAGTAGTTATTTCCAGCGACCGACCTCCCCGCAACATTCCTACCCTGGAAGACCGTTTACGTTCCCGCTTTGAATGGGGTTTAATTACTGATATACAACCTCCTGATCTAGAAACCAGAATTGCTATTTTACGCAAAAAAGCACAAGGGGAAAACCTCAATATTCCCTATTCTGTTCTGGACTACATTGCCAATTACATTGATTCGAATATCCGGGAACTGGAGGGAGAGCTTATTAGACTGGTAGCCTTTGCTACTATTAATAACAAACCCCTGGACATGAATACCGCAGTTGAAGCATTAAAAGATATTATGCCTCCCCCTCGACCCCGTAAGATAACTATAGAAACCATTCAAAAAACGGTTGCTGCCCATTACCATTTGGAAATAAACGAAATTGTTTCTAAAAAAAGAAATAAACAACT
>ENA-UOUL01001116-UOUL01001116.1-bioreactor-metagenome-genome-assembly--contig:-NODE-1116-length-40683-cov-13.728858_pt1 | contig 40683 bp, 39 predicted proteins | sample MGYA00249838_ERZ747220 | MGnify/ENA primary metagenome ERZ747220 (study PRJEB28778, sample SAMN05720191) | bioreactor metagenome | isolation source: Anaerobic biogas reactor | place: USA:Washington... | reverse complement strand
TAGATCACATGAACAACAGGATACAGAGAATAATGGAAAGTAAAAGAACCCATTGAAAACTTAGTAATCATAAGGGTTCTTTGGCAGGGGCAGAAGGACTCGAACCCTCAACAAAGGTTTTGGAGACCCACGTGTTACCATTACACCATGCCCCTACGGCCTGGTCATTATAAACAGTTGCATCGCCGGATGTCAACGGGAAAGGCGTCCGGGACGAGCCATTGCGGGAAGCGCGGGGCACCCTGCGGGAGCCGCGCGCGTTGACAGCAGCCGCGGGGCATTGTAGGCTTGGACAGGCGTTTGGGAGGGCCTAATGGAGAAAAAGCGGCTGGCCATGTTCGATTTTGACGGCACGATGATTGCGGGCGACAGCATCGCGGACTTCGTGCGGTTCAGTTTTTTCAGGGGCAAGCTGTCCTTTGCCCGCGTCCTTCACGTTTCCCTGCTGACCCTGCTGTGGAAATGCGGGTTTGCCAAGGTGGAGCGGGTGAAATCCATGGCACTCCGGCACCTGGGCGGCATGGGCGAAGGCGGCGCCGAGGCGCTGTGCCGGGCGTTTGTCGCCGACAGGCTTGTGCCGCGCGTTTATCCGCAGGCGCTGGCCCGGATGCGGGAGCACGCGGCGGCCGGGGACACGGTGATGCTGGTCTCCGCTTCCCCCCTCGTATACCTCCGGTACCTGAAGGAATTCCTGCCGGCGGACGCCATCCTGGGCACGGTGACGGACGGGGCGTACCGCGTCCTCGTCAACGTGGTCCGGGAAGAGAAGCCGCGCCAGATCCGCGCCTGGCTGTCGGAGAACGGCCTGGAAGCCGACTGGGCCGCGTCCTTCGCCTACGGCGACAGCGCGAACGATTTGCCGATGCTGCGCCTGGCCGGCAACCCGCGCCTGGTCAACCCCAAGGGAAAAGCGCTGCGGCTGGGCGCCGGAATCCCGGCGGAGAATTGGAAGTAGACATCCTTCATTTCCGGGCACCGTAAGGATAAGATTTAGATTAGGAAAAAAGCCGGGGCGGCTGTATCAGCGTATCAATAAGCCTTACTACAGATGTGAAAAGCAGGGGGAATCGGGGGGCGGCAGCCCTCCGATTATCATCGTGCCGTCCGGCAATGCCTGCCGCGTGAGTCATTTTCGTGATTAATGGAAACATTCCAGAGCCATCCTCCGAACCGAAAAGGCCCGCAGGCTCTTTTCGACAAGCAAAAACAGCCGGCGACCGGCTGTTTTTGATGATGGAAACCGGGGTTCAGCGCTGCTGGGAGGCGTCCTTGATTTTCGCGGCCTTGCCCTGGCGGGAGCGCAGGTAGTACAGCTTCGCGCGGCGGACCTTGCCTTCGCGGACCAGCTCGATGCGGTCCACGCGGGGGGAATGCAGCGGGAAGGTGCGTTCCACGCCGATGCCGTAGGACATGCGGCGCACGGTGAAGGTCTCCCGGTTGCCGCCGTTGCGCTTGGCGATGACGGTTCCCTCGAAGGCCTGCAGGCGCTCGCGGGTGCCTTCCACAACCTTGACGAAGACGCGCACGGTGTCGCCCACGCCGAAGGGCGTGCGGTCCCCGCGCATCTGCTGCGCCTCGATGCTCTTAATCAGTTCACTCACTGGGGCTTCCTCCTTTTATCCAGACGTTCGTGTTCCTTGCGGATACAGAGGACCGCCCGATGTCGCAAAAGGGATACTAACACAACCGCCGGGCTTCGCGCAAGCCTTTGCGGCAAGAAATGCGGGGTTTGGCGTCAGAAAGCGCGCCGGCGCCGTCCGCGCGCGGGCCGGGTCAGGATTTCGCGGGTGACGACCGCCTGCACCAGCGACTCGCGGGACAGGTTCGGGATGACGGCCGCGCGCCTCGCATTCCTGGACACCAGCAGGGCGGATTCCCGCTCCTTGTCGGCCTGTTCGCGCCAGGAGGCGTTGTCGGTAAAGCCGCCCATGTCGTCAAAATGGGTCCTCTCGGGCGCTGCCTGTTCCCGGGAAGGCGGAGCCAGGCTCCCCGGCCCGGGGAGCGCCCCGCCCTGCCCGGCCTTGTCCGGCGCCTCGGCCTCCCTGAGAGGGCGCGTGGCCGGCGCGGCTTCCGGGAAGGCGGCGGGGGCCGGCGCGGGCGTGAACGTCCTGCGCGGCCGCCCCTGTGTTTTATTCTTCTCCGCCTCCTTGGCCAGTTTCCAGCGGATATAGCCGATTGCGGCGAAGAAAAGGAAGAGAAGAATCAGGCCCTGGTCAGGCATCTTCCGCTCCTTCCCGGCGGCCGGCCGTCAGCCGCCTCTTCACTTGCCGATGCGCGGGTCGTCCGGCGCGCCGACGCTGGGGTCTGCGGCCTTGGCGATGCTGTCGCGCATCTGGGTGTCCGCCATGACGTTCTGCATCTGATAGTAGTCCATGACGCCCAGCTTGCCGCTGCGCAGCGCCTCGGCCATCGCCAGGGGCACCTCGGCCTCGGCGGCGACCACCTTGGCGCGCATCTCCTGCACCTCGGCCTTCATTTCCTGCTCCCGGGCGACCGCCATGGCGCGGCGCTCCTCTGCCCTGGCCTGGGCGATGCGGCGGTCTGCCTCCGCCTGGTCCATCTGCAGCTGGGCGCCGATGTTGCGCCCCACGTCCACGTCGGCGATGTCGATGGAGAGGATTTCAAATGCGGTGCCGGCGTCCAGGCCCTTGTTGAGCACCGTGCGGCTGATGAGGTCCGGGTTTTCCAGCACCTCCTTGTGGGTGGGCGAGGAGCCGATGGTGGTGACGATGCCCTCGCCCACGCGGGCCATGACCGTCTCCTCCCCCGCGCCGCCGACGAGCTGCTGGATGTTGGTGCGCACCGTCACCCGTGCCTTGGCGCGCAGCTCGATGCCGTCCTTGGCGATGGCCGCGACGGAGGGCGACTCGATGACCTTGGGGATGACGCTCATCTGGACGGCCTGCAGCACGTCGCGGCCGGCCAGGTCAATCGCGCAGGTCTGCTCGAAGTTGAGCTTGATGCCCGCCTGCTGGGCGGAAATCAGGGCCTTGACCACCCGCTCGATGTTGCCGCCCGCCAGGAAGTGCTTTTCCAGTTGGTTGACGGTCAGGTTCAGCCCCGCCTTGCTGGCGGTGATCAGCGCGTCCACCAGCCGGTGCGGGGAAATCCGCCGCAGCCGCATGCCGATGAGCATGAAGATGGTCAGCGGGACGCCGGACGCGCGCGCCCGGATCCACAGGCCGATGGGTACGTAGCGGAAGAATACGACAAACAACAGGATGACCGCGACAATGACAATCCCCAGCATGATTTCCGGCATACCTAAACCTCCTGAGCCAAACAATCCCTGATTCATTCTTTCCCTGCCTTTTCTACCAGTACCCTGGCGCCTTCCACCTGGCGGATGACCACCTTTTCCCCTTCGGCGATGAACTCGCCCTGGCTGACCACGTTGAGCCGGACCCCGTCGAAATCCGCGATGCCGGCCGGCCTCAACACCGTGGCCGTCGTGCCCGCGCGCCCGACGAAGCCGGTCAGCTCGTCCTGCGCGATGAAGCCTTCGTCCCGCGTCTGCGCGCCCTTCAGGATGAGGGGCGAGCGCGACAGGCGGCCCTTCGAGGCCGAGCGGAGCGAGAAATAGACGGCCAGGCCGCCGGCCACGATGACGACCAGCGCGGCGCCCAGGCCTGCCAGCATCCCATATTCCATCCAGGTGAACACCACGCTCATCACAAGCAGCGCGATGCCGGAAATGCCCGGAATGCCGAAGCCCGGCATGAACATCTCGACAATCAGCAGCGCAATCCCGACGACGGCGCAGATGAGTATCGGAAGGTTGTTGACAATGAACTCCATACAAATCCCCCTCCCTCAGTTCGAATATACCACCGAATCGGCCGCTACGCCCGCGCCGCCTGCGAAGCGCCGGGCCCGGACCCGCCCGCGCCCGGCTCCGGCTTGGCGGACGGCAGTTCGTTCAGTTTGTCCCTTACCATCTTCAGGTCCTCCCAGGCGTCGCGTTTCTTGGACGGGTCCCGCAGCAGGGCCGCGGGGTGGTAGGTCGGCAGGATGTACACGCCCTTGCGCTGCGTCCACTGCCCGCGTGCACGGGTGATGCGCAGCCCCGGCCCCAGGACGGCTGCGAGCGCCGTGGCGCCCAGCAGCAGGATGACCTGGGGGCGGATGAGCCCGGCCTGTTCCCGCAGGAAAGGCAGGCAGGCGGCCATTTCCTCCGGCGCGGGGACGCGGTTTTGGGGCGGCCGGCACTTGACGGCGTTGGCGATGAACACGTCCCCCCGGCGAAGCCCGATGGCCTCCAGCATCCGGGTCAGCAGCTGCCCCGCCGCTCCGACGAAGGCTAAGCCCTGCCGGTCCTCCTCGGCGCCCGGGCCTTCCCCGATGAGCATCAGCCGCGCGTCCCGGTCGCCCTGGCCGGGCACCTTCCGGGTGGCGCCGTCCGCCAGGGGGCATTGCCGGCAGGCCTCAATCCGCTCCAGCAGGGAATCCCAGGACAGCAGCCGCTCCATCTCAGCGAAGCCGGGTGTTCAGCAGGGTAAAGGTGTCGGTGATGTCGCGGCGCAGCCAGTTGACCAGGCTGAAAATCAACAGCACCATGATGAGAATCACGACAAAGCCGACGACGACGCCGACAAAATCGCTCATGCCCGCCGCAAAGCGCAGCTGGTCCCTGCGCGCCTGGCGCTCCTCTTCCTCCCGGGCGAAGTAATCCTGGTGGTCCATGCGCATCCCTCCCCAAATACATTTTACATGACCCGGGGCGTCCGGGCAAGGAAACGCGGGCGAAAGGCCGGGCGGAAAACCGCCCCGCGCATTCCTTTCGCTGTTCACCGCTCCGATTTTGGGATATACTGGGCCGGGAAAACGCCTGGAGGTGCGAAATGCAAAAGAAACCCATCCTCGCCGTCATGGCCGCCGGCATCGGTAGCCGCTTCGGGGGCCTCAAGCAGATGACCCCCTTCGGCCTGCACGGGGAAAGCCTGATTGATTATTCCCTGTACGACGCCCTCAGGGCGGGGTTCGAGCGGGTGGTGTTCATCGTCAACACCCGCATCAGGGACGATTTCCGGCAGCTGGTGGGGCGGCACGTCGAAAACCGGATGGAAGTAACATACGTGATGCAGGAGCTGGACCGGCTCCCCGAAGGGCTGACGGTGCCGGAAGGCCGCGCGAAGCCCTGGGGGACCGCCCACGCCATTCTCTGCGCCGGGGACGCGCTGGACGCGCCTTTCTGCGCCCTGAACGGGGACGATTTCTACGGCCTGGACGCGATGCGGCAGATTTTCGCGTTCCTGGACGGCAACCCGGAGCGCAACGTCTTCGCAATGGTGGGGTTCGAGCTGCAGAACACCCTGTCCGAGGCCGGCTACGTCTCCCGCGGCATCTGCGAGGTGGATGAAAGGGGTTACCTGAAGAGCATCGTCGAGCGACTGCACGTCATCCCCACCATCGACGGGCCGATGTACACACTGGACGGACAGCAGTACACGCGCCTGCCGGGGGATACGACGGTGTCGATGAACATGTGGGGCTTCACCCCCCGGGTTGTCGGGGAAATCGAAAAGCGCTTCCCGGTCTTTTACCGGGACGCGATGGCGAACAACCCGCTGAAGGCCGAGTTTTACCTGCCCAACCTGGTGGGCGACCTGCTGAAGGAAAACGCAGTCAGCGTGAAGGCGCTGCGCTCCGGGGACCGCTGGTTCGGCGTGACCAACGCCTCCGACCGGCCGCTGGTCGAGAAGGCGCTGCGGGAATTGACCGCCCAGGGCGTCTACCCGGACGGCCTCTGGAAGTAAATCGCCCGTTCAACCTCCGTATGAAGAAAGCCGCTGGACAGCGGCTTTTTCGATGGGAGCGTCCGGGTTCTGGCGCGGCTCAGGCGGGCAGCGCCTGCACCGCGATGCCGATGAGCCCGGGGCCGGTGTGCACGCTCAACGCCGGGCTGACGTCCGTCTGGATGAAGCGCTCGCACTGGGGCAGGCGGCGCTTGAGTTCCTCCAGCACGCGGGCGGCCTCGGCCTTCGCGCTGCCGTGCGCGACCGCGACGGCAAAGCGGACGTGTTTCCCGGCTTCCTGCACGGCGATGGACACGGTCCTCGCCAGGGCCTGGGCGCTGCCGCGCACCTTGGCGACTGTCTCGTAAATGCCCTCCGCGTTGCAGCTGATGACGGGCCGCATGCGCAGCACCGTGCCCAGGAGGGCGGAAACCTTCCCGATGCGGCCGCCCTTTGCCAGGTATTCCAGCGTGTCCAGGCAGAAATAAATCCTGGACTCCCGGATGCATTGCCCCAGCGTTTTCAGGATGGCCTCCAGGTCGGCCCCTTCACTGAGCATTTCTGCGGCCAGCATCACCTGCTGCCCGGAGCCGATGCCGATGTTGAGGGTGTCCACCATGCGCACGTCGAGCTTGCCGTATTCCTCCGCCAGCATGCGCAGCAGGTTGTGGGTGCCGGAAAGCCCGGAGGAGATGGTGATGACGAGCACCGTGTCGTAGCCCTCCGCCGTCATCCGCTCGAACAGGCCGTTGACGTAGGCGGGGTCGGGCAGTGAGGTGCGCGGAATCTCCTCCCCCAGCCGCCGGTAAATCTCATCCGGCGTGATGTCCACCCGGTCGTTGTATTCCCTGTCCTTGTAGATGATTTTCAGGGGCGCGACAAAGATGTTGTGCCGCGCCGTAAAATCCGCCGGGACGTCCGAGCCCGAATCGGTCAGAATCGCGATTTTCCTGTCTGGCATGTTTTCCCTCCCGCACCGGATAGGGGCATTATGACGGCCTCAAAACATCCTGTCAACTTGTTCCAGTGCGACGTCCCCGTCCCGCGGCGCCAGCAGCGCGTCCATGGCGGAGCGCTCCTGGCCGTCCGGGCCGACGTAGCTCAGCAGCGTGCCCAGGTCCACCCGCCGCGAGGATGCGACGATGTTGTCCACCACGTCGGGGTGCGCGCGCTCCAGGCCGGCGATGAGCGCCTTGATTTCCGCGCGCTTGCCCCCCCGCTCGCTTTGGGTCACCCGGCAGGCGCAGGTAATGGCGGTGACGCCGCAGGCGTCCAGCCAGGCTTTCACCGCCTTTTCCCGCACGAAATACAGCGGGCGGATGAGCTGCATCCCCTCGTAGTTGTCGCTTTTCAGCCGGGGGGGCATCGCCCTGAACTGCCCGCCGTATAGGATGCTCAGCAGAATCGTCTCCGCGGCGTCGTCCCGGTGGTGGCCCAGGGAGATCTTGTTGCATCCCCGCTCCTGCGCCTGCTTGTACAGATGCCCCCTGCGCATCGCCGCGCAGACGTGGCAGGGGGAATGCTTCACCGTGTCCACCACGGAGTAGATATCCGTCTGGAACACCTCGGGCGCAAGTCCCAGCGCGTCCCAGGTCGCCCGTGCCTGCGCGAGGCGCTGCCCGTCGTAGCCCGGGTCCATGCTCAGGTAGGTCACCCCAAAGGGAACCTCGCTGTATTTTTGCAGCGTCTGCAGGCATTTGGCCATCAGCAGGGAGTCCTTGCCGCCGGACAGGCAGGCGGCGATGCGGTCCCCCGGCTGCGCCATGCGGTAGCGGGAGACCGCCGCCAGGAAGGGACCCCAGATTGTCTTTCGGAAGCGCGTGGTCAGCAGGTGTTCCGCCGTATCCATCCGCCCGGGCTGGCTCACAGTTCCCCTCCCTCTTCGCCCTTTCGTGGAAGGCGCCCCCGTATCATGCTATACTTCCCCTATTCCGTCAATGAAAGGAAAACAGATGCTAAAGCACATGGAAGCCATCGTCCGGAAAGCCTCCCGGGTGATGCTGGAGGGGGGCGCGGGCGGCGTCAGCCAGAAAGAGGGGCACGCCAACTTCGTGACCGAGGCGGACAAGCGGACGCAGGATTTGCTGGAGAGGGAGCTGACCGCCCTGCTGCCGGGCAGCGTGCTGTACGGCGAGGAGAAGGAAAACAGGGCGCTGGGGCCCGGCCTCACCTGGGTCGTGGACCCGATTGACGGCACCTACAACTTCATGCGCGGCATGAACCACTCCGCCATATCCGTCGCCCTCGCGGAGGATTATCAGCTGCTTCTGGGGCTGGTGTTCGATCCTTTCCGCGGTGAGATGTTCACAGCCCGGGCGGGAAAGGGAACGCGGAGAAACGGGGAGCCCGTCCGCTGCGCCGAAGTTCCCTTCGGGCGGGCCCTGGCGCTGTTCGGCACCTCACCCTACGAATCCGGCCTGGTACGCCCGACCTTCCGGGCGGCGGAGGAACTGATGCGGAAGGCCGCGGACATCCGCCGCTCAGGCTCCGCCGCGCTGGACCTGGCCTACCTCGCCTGCGGGCGGGCGGATATCTTTTTCGAGTATTCGCTCTCCCCCTGGGACTACGCGGCGGGCAAAATCCTGGTCGCGGAGGCGGGCGGCGTGTTCCGCCTGCTGGACGCGGACAACGCGCGGCTGGACTTCACGAAGCCCGCCGCCGTATTCGCCGCGAGCAAAGCCTGCGCCGAACAAGCCGAAGAAATCGTGAGCCGGTGGTTCCGGGCGGGCGGGGAGGTACAGGAATGCTGAAGCGCTCGTCCCCCCACGTGCACACCCAGTTCTGCGACGGCCAGAGCACGGCGGAGGAAATGGTCCGTTCCGCCATCGCGCACGGTTTCGTCAGCCTGGGCTTCTCCAGCCACGCCCTGCAGGATTTTGACCTGGACTACGCGCTGGACGGGGAGGGCGAGCGTCAGTATATCGACGAAGTCAGCCGGCTGCAAAAAAGGCACGCCGGCGACCTGCGCATCTGGCGGGGCATGGAGCGCGACTCGCTGTCCATCGCCCGCCGCGAGCCGTTCGAGTACGTCATCGCTTCCGTCCATTACGTCGCCTGCCCCGACGGCAGCGTCTTCCCCGTGGACGGGGACGCGGGGATGGTCCGGGACCGCGTCCAGGCCTTTTACGGCGGGGAGGGCCTGCGCCTGGCCCAGGACTACTATCGCCTGCTGGGCGAATACATCAGCGCCTACCAACCGGACATCATCGGGCATTTCGACCTGGTAATGAAGAACAACCGGGACGGCCGCCTGTTTGACGCTTCGTCCCCCGCCTACGTCAAGGCGGCGACCGACGCCATGGACGCGGCAATCACCGGGTGCTCCCTGATGGAGGTCAACACCGGCGCCATCGCGCGCTCCGGCGCCCGCGAGCCCTATCCCAGCCACCCCCTGCTGTCCTACTGGCGCAGCATCGGCGGGGAGGTCATCCTGTCCTCCGACTGCCACCTGGCGCGGGACATCACGGCGGGTTACGAGACGGGGGAAGCCGCCATCCGGAAAGCCGGCTATCAAAAAGCCGCCTTCCTCGGGCGGCGGGACGAGCTGTTTGAATGGTGCCGCTTATAAAGCCGCGCCTGTTTTGTTTCGCTAATAAGCCGACAGGTTCCGGGCGCGGCGGGCTTCGTTGAGGGCGGCGACGCGCTCCGTGCGTCGGCGGACCCGGCGCGCGGTGAGCAGGCTGCTGCGGTAGCGGTCCAGTGCGAGACGAACCCCGACCGCGACGGGAATCGCGGGCAGGGCGCCAGCGCCCGCGGCCATGACAGCCGCCCCGGCCGCCAGGCCGGCCCCGGTCTTGAGCATCCGGTAGGAGGCGTCCTGGAGGGCGGCCTTCTGTGTTTTCCGCCCCAGCACGACGGCGCCCTGCTCCGTCACGGCGATGACGGCGAACGGCAGGCCCAGGCTCAGGGTGCCAAGCAGCTCCGACAACAGGCCGCTGTCCTCCATCAGCCCCAGGGAGACGGTCACCTCGTCCACATGGCTCAGCGCCGTCGTGATGCCGTCCACCAGCGCGCTGCGGTTTCGTTTGCGATAGGTTTCCAGAAGCGTTTCGTAATCCATTTTACCTTCCGAACAGCCGGATGAGGGCTGTCACGATAAACCCGGCGGCGATGACCGCCGCCAGCCAGGTGGCCTGGCGGAGGATTCTGGCGAGCCCGGCCTCGCCTTTCTGCCGACGCTCCGCCTTGCGGCCCAGCTCGTCCACGCGGCGGGTCAGGGACTCCAGCTGCTGCTCGACGCCGCGCAGTTTCTGCGCCAGCTCGTCCTGTCCCCCGCCCTGCAGCTTCAGGGCTTCCCGCAGCGCGGCCTGGTCCTCGGACAGGCCCTCGGCCAGGATGGACATTTCACGGGTGAATTCCTCCACCAATTTCGGCAGCTCCCGGCCGGTCAGCGAGTCCGCGGCGGACTGGAGCATCCCCCGGGACTTGCCCAGCAGGCCGGGTTTCTTTTCTCCAGGCCCCGGCCCTTCACCGGTCGCGGGCAGGGGCGGTACCTGCGGTTTCCGGTCCATCTTCAGACCAGCCGGATGCCGCTGACGGCCTGCTCGGCGCGGTAGCGGGACATCAGGGCCTGGATGCGGTTGTAGGGGTTGAGCAGGGCGCTGAGGCTGCGGTCGTGGTTGAGGGTGGCGATGAGGTAGGAGATATACTTGCTCATGTCCGCCTCCACGAACCACTTCGCGTTCTTGAGCGCCGGCGGCCGGTAGGTGAGGTTGGTGGCGATGACGCGGGAGATGATGCCCTGCTGGTAGGCCTCGTCGTACTCCTGGACGCCGTTGGTGAAAAAGGCGAAGGTCACGATGCAGAAGATGCGTTTGGCCTTGCGCTTCTTGAGTTCGCGGGCCAGGTCGAGCATGGATTCGCCGGAAGAGAGGATGTCGTCCACCACGATGATGTCCTTGCCCTCCACCGAGGCGCCCAGGTACTCGTGGGCGATGATGGGGTTGCGGCCGCAGACCACCTGGGTGTAGTCCCTGCGCTTGTAGAACATGCCCAGCTCCAGCGCCATGACGGAGGAATAATAGATATTGCGCTGGACCGCGCCCTCGTCGGGGCTGACGAGCATCATGCTGTCCTTATCCAGCCTCAGGTCCTTGACCTCGCGCAACAGGGCCTTGAGCATCTGGTAGGTGGGGTGCACGTTCTCAAACCCGCACAGCGGGATGGCGTTCATCACGCGGGGGTCGTGGGCGTCGAAGGTCAGGATGTTGGCGACGCCCATGCGGTCCAGTTCCTGCAGCATCATCGCGCAGTCCAGGCTTTCCCGCGTGTTGCGGCGGTGCTGGCGGCTCTCGTAGAGCATGGGCATGATGACGTTGACGCGCTTGGCCTTGCCCGCGATGGCCGCGATGACGCGCTTCAAGTCCTGGTAATGGTCGTCGGGGGACATGGGGACCTCGAAATCGTACATGCGGTACGTGACGTTGTAGGCGCAGACGTCCACCAGGATATAGATGTCGTACCCGCGCACGCTCTCCCGGATGACGCCCTTGCCCTCCCCGGTGCCGAAGCGCGGGCAGGACGCCTCGATCAGGAAGTCCTCCCGGCCGTGCCCGGGGGAGGTGTAGAACTCCTGGTCCTGCAATTCCTGCAGCTCATGCCATTTGAGCAGCCAGCGGTTGACATCCTTCCCCATCTCGTCGATGCCCGACATCGCGATGACGCCCAGGGGCCCGTAGGGCATGTTGTTGAGGTTCTGGTCCCACTCCGACAGAAAATTGTTCATGGCGCTGATCCCTCCAACCGCTCTGTTCCGTCCGAATCCAGGGGCTCACTCCCCCGCCGCCGGCAGCAACTGAAGCTTGGGCAGGCGCTCCTCCTGGCCCGCCGCGTCCGTGCCGACCGACAGCCCCACCATCCTGCCATAGACGCGCACCGGGGTGTCAATGGCGAAAGCGGGCTCCGTCTCGGCGTTGAGCACCATCAAATCCTCAAAGCCCTGGTCCGTCTTGCGCAGCGCGAAGCGCAGCAGCCATTCGCCGTCCGCGTTCTCCACTTTGGTAATATAGCCCTCGTAGGTGAGCGTCTGGCCGTCGTAGGCGTCGGGGTTTGAAAGCAGCTCGGCATACCCCGGGCTGGCGGCGGACTGCCTGACCGCGTCCTGCCGCGATTGCTCGTTGAGGAATCGGTTGGTCTGGTACTGGAAGGTCCGGTCCTGGAGGCCCTTCTTGGACAGGGTCAGCCGGATGTCGTAAACGCCTTCGCGGGAGGTGTCGATGGGGAAACTGAAGGCGCCGCTGCGCGGCACGTTCTTCACGGTTTCCACCCCGTTAACCGTCAGCCGCGCGGAAACGCCGCTTTCGGTGGTGACGCCGGAGAGGACGAGCTCGTCCGACAGCAGCTCCGCGGGCGGCGCGCCGGTAATCTGGACAGGCAGCAGGCCTGCCTGGTAGCGGATGTTGTAGGCCTTGGAAAGGTCTTCCAGACCCTCGGAATGGACGGTCAGGGTCATCAGGTAGACGTCCTCGCCCGGCAGGTCGATGGGCAGCGTATAGTTGCCCGCCTTGTTGGCGACGGTTTCGAACACCTTGGAGGCGCCGGTCGAAAAGGACATGACCACCGCCGTCATGGAGGCGCCCGCCTTGGTCTTCCCCTTCATGGTGAAGGACGGCTTGCTGGTTTCGACGGGGGCCGTCGCCGTCTCGTCCAGGGTGATGGGAAGCGGCGGCAGGGGCAGGATTTTGCTGAAGGTGAAGGTGTTGAACACCTTGTTGAGCGCGGTATTGTCCCCGCCCTTCAACTGCCGGCCGAACACCTGCATGTCGACCGTGATGGAATAGCCGTTGCGGACGGTGCGGCGCTGGTATCCCCTGCGCACCAGGTCGCCGCCCTCGCGGTACTCATAGCGCAGCTGGAGGAAACGGCCGATTTTTGCGAAATTCTTCCATGAGACGGCGTCGTAACGGTAGCCCAGCACCACCCAGGAACCCCGGGGGCCGTGGGAGATGCGGTAGGCCGCGCGGACGTCCGTCCCGTGCGCGTTGACGTCGAAAATCCGCTGCGCGTCCACGTCCTGGAGCGCCGTGACCACCAGCACCCGGTCCTCCTCCTGGTCATAGGCCTGGAGCAGCACGCCGCGCGCCTCAAAATCCGCGGCCAGGCCTTCCACCGTGAAACCGCGGGAAACGATGAACGCCTCGTTGTCCTTCAGGTTCCCCGGCGTGAGCACCGTCTCGTAGACGCCTTCGGGCAGGGTGACGCCCGCGTGGATGCTCTCGAACGTATAGCCTTCCGCGCCCGCGGAAAAACCGGGCAGCAGCAGCGACAGCACCAGCGCAGCCAACAGAATCACCTTTGCGCGCATCATGTGCCTCCTCCCTTGTCTCTGCCGCCATACTACCATATCCCGCGTTCCCCCACAACAATCCTCGCCTGGGGCCGGGCCCGACGGGGGTGCCCGGAAATGCGAACTTTCCTAGAAAAAAGCGTGAAATCGTTTGCGTTGTATGGTATAATGGGCGGAAGGAACAACGAGGTGAACGGCATGGAAAAGGCGAAGCGGAGCGAGCGGCTGGTCGCGATGACCCGGATGCTGTCGGACAGCCCCAACCAGATTATCCCCTACCCGGTTTTCTGTGAGCGGTTTCAGGCGGCCAAGTCCTCCATCAGCGAGGACGTCGCGCTGATTGGGAAGACCGTTGCGGAGCATGGCTTGGGCAGGGTGCTGACGGTGACAGGCGCCGCGGGCGGCGTGCTGTTCCGGCCCGGGCTGTCCCGGGCGGAGGCTCGCGAGGTGCTCCGGGGCGCCGCCGAGGCGCTCAACGATCCGGGCCGCTCCCTGCCCGGCGGGTTTTTGTACCTGTCCGACCTGCTGGCCAACCCCGTGCTCACCCGCAAGATGGGCGCCATCCTGGCGGAGCCCTGCTACGACCTGGGCGTGGATTTCGTCCTGACCATGGAGACCAAGGGGATTCCGGTCGCCATGATGACGGCGGACGCGCTCAACGTGCCCCTGGTCATCGCCCGGCGCAGCAGCAAGGTGTACGAGGGCAGCGCGGTCAACATCAGCTTCCCCGACGGCAAGGGCGGCATCGAGACCATGTCCCTCTCCCGCCGGGCGGTCAGGGAGGGCCAGCGCGCGCTGATTGTGGACGACTTCATGCGCCACGGCGGCACCGCGCTGGGCATGGTCGCCCTGATGCGGGAGTTCAACACCCGGGTGGCGGCGCTGGCCTTCATGCTGGCCCAGGAGCGCGAACAGCCGCTGACCAGCCTGCCCGAATGGCCGCTGCTCACCTTTACCGGCGACGGCATCGGCGCGCCGATGCGCGTGCGCGTCGCCTCCTGGCTGGAGGAAGCGGGGAGCGAAGCGCGATGAGGGCGCTGGTGGGGCTGGGAAACCCGGGCCCCGAATATGAGCTAAGCCGGCACAACGTCGGCTTTTTAGCCCTGGACGAGGCCGCCGGGAGCCTGGGCTTGCAGGCGCCCAGGCGCCAGCTGAAGGGCCTTTTGTACGAGGGGCGGTTCAACGGCGAGCGCGTCGCGCTGCTCAAGCCCGCCACCTACATGAACCTGTCCGGCGAGGCGCTGGTGGCCCTGATGAACTGGTACAAACTGGCGCCGGAGGACGTGATGGTGTTCTCCGACGACGTCGACCTGGCGCCCGGCGTGATGCGCATCCGCGCCAAGGGCGGCGCCGGCACGCACAACGGCTGGCGCAGCATCCTGGAGATGACCGGCAGCGACGCCTTCCCCCGCGCCCGCATCGGCGTAGGCGCCCCGCCCGAGGGCTGGGACCTGAAGGACTGGGTGCTCTCCCGCTGGGACAGGGGGCCGGAGGCGGACGCCGTCCGCGCGGCGGTCTCACTGGCCGCGAAGGCCGGCCGCAGCTTCCTGGAAAGCGGCATCCAGCTGACGATGAACCAATACAACGTCCTCAGCCGTCCCAAGAAGGAAGAGCCTGATGCGGAGCGCCGGGATGAGGGCTGACGTCCTAGGCAGGATTGCCGCGCACCCCTCCTCCCTGGCGGCGAAATCGCATATCGGGTCCGGCAAGCGCGTCGCGCTCTACGACATGACCCCGGGCCTGCGGTTGCTGTATGCACTTTCGCTGTCGCGGGAGCGGCAGGTATTGTACCTGCTGCCCAGCGAGCGGTCCGCCCGCCAGGCGGCGGAGGACGCCAAGCAGGCGGGCGCGGAGGGCGTCTCCTTCCTGCCGCAGAAGGAATTGCGCTTCCTGCGCGCCGTCTCCAGCCGGGAGGACGACTGGCAGCGCGTCAAGGCCCTCTGGCAGGCGCTTTCGGGGGAAGCCCGGACGCTGGTCTGTTCCGTGGAAGCGCTGCAGGCCTATCTGCCCCCGCCGGAGTGGATGCGCGCTTCCTCCCGGGTTTTCCACCGGGGAGACGTCCTGCAGCCGCAGGACGCCGCCCTTTTTTTGACCGCCGCCGGGTACGAGCGGGTGGAGCTGGTGGAAGGCCGGGGGCAGTTTGCGCTGCGCGGCGACATCCTGGACGTTTTTCCCCCGCAGGCGGACCTGCCCGCCCGCGTGGAGTTCTTCGACGTGGAAGTCGACTCCATCCGCTCCTTCGACCCGCTGACGCAGCGCAGCGTCGGGCAACTGGAAACCCTTTCCGTCATCCCGGCGCTGGAACACCTGCTGCCGGAGGGCGCCCGCGGCGCGGCCGCGGAGCGGGTGATGGCGGCGGTTGCATCCCCGCCGCTGGAGGCAAAGGACGGCCGGGGCCTACGGGGCACGGCGGTGCAGGCGGAGGAAGCGCCGGCGCCGGACGTGGAGCGGCTGCGCGCGGACGGCCGGTTCGACGAGATGCACATGTGGGCGCACCTGCTCTATCCTGAGGGCTCCTCCCTGCTTTCCTACCTGCCAGGCGCCGCCGTGGTGCTGGACACGCCGGACCGCGCGGCGCAGCGGCTGAAGGAAAACGGGGAAGGATACGCCGGGATGCTCGCCCAGGCGCTGGAAAGCGGCCTCGCCTTCCCGGCGCAGGCGGGGCTGATGCGCCAGGCGGAGGAAGCGCTGGCGCTGCTCGAGGGGCGCGGCGTGGCGCTGGCGCAGGAATTGCTTCGCGGCATGGCCGGGCTGGAGCCGGAAGCCGCCTTCTCCTTCCAGAGCCGGCGGCCGGACAGCTACCGGGGGCGGCTGCGCGAGCTGGCGGACGACCTGCGGGCCTGGCAGGAAGCCGGGACAGCCGTCTACCTGTTTTCAGGCGGGCAGGCGCGGGGCGAGCGGCTGACCGCCGCCCTGGCCGCGCAGGGGCTGAGCGTCCCGGCGGAGGCACCGGACGGCGCGGCGGGGAAGGCCGGCCCCCTCCTTTTATGGGACGGCCTGGCCGAAGGCCTGCTGCTGCCCGGCGCGGGCCTCGTTCTGCTCTCCCCCCAGGACCTGTTCGGCTCCGCCCGCCAGAAGGCCCGGAAAGCCCAGACGGCGGGCCAGCGCATCGAGGCCTTCACCGACCTGTCCGAGGGCGACTACGTGGTGCACGAGCACCACGGCATCGGCGTCTATCAGGGCACCGTGCGCCTCCAGTCCGAGGGGGTCTGGCGGGATTACCTGTTCATCCGCTACCAGGGCAGCGACAAGCTGTACGTGCCGGCGGACCAGTTCGACCGCGTGCAGAAGTACATCGGCAGCCCGGACGCGCCGCCCGCCCTCAACGACCTGAGCAGCAACGCCTGGTCCAGGCAGAAGTCCAGGGTCAAGGCGGGGCTCAAGCAGCTGGCCTTCGACCTGGTCAAGCTGTACGCGGGGCGGCAGGCCAACCCCGGCTTCGCCTTCGAGAGCGCCGAGCCCTTCGAGGGACAGTTCGCCGACCAGTTCGAGTACGAGCTGACGCCCGACCAGGAGCAGGCGGTCGGCGAGGTGCTCTCCGACATGGCGAAGCCCCGCAACATGGACCGCCTGCTGTGCGGGGACGTGGGCTACGGCAAGACGGAGGTCGCCATGCGGGCGGCCTTCCGCGCGGTGATGAACGGCAAGCAGGTGGCCCTCCTGGCCCCCACCACCATCCTGGTGCAGCAGCACGTGCGCACGCTGCAGAAGCGCTTCGAGGGCTTCCCTGTCATGATCGAGTACGTCAGTCGGTTCCGCACCCCGCGGGAGAATAGGCTGACCCTGCAAAAGGCGAAGGAAGGGCGCGTGGATATCCTCATCGGCACCCACCGGCTGCTGTCCCGGGACGTGGCGTTCCATAACCTGGGCCTGCTGGTCATCGACGAGGAGCAGCGCTTCGGCGTGCGGCACAAGGAGCTCATCAAGAACTACAAGTCCACCGTCGACGTGCTAACACTCAGCGCCACCCCCATCCCCCGCACGCTGCACATGAGCATGGTCGGGGTCAGGGACATGAGCCTGCTGGAAACCCCGCCGGAGGAGCGTTTCCCGGTCGCCACCTACGTGGCGGACTACCAGGAGGCCCTGGTGCGCGACGCCGTGATGCGCGAGCTGGCCCGGGAAGGCCAGGTCTTCTTCCTGTACAACCGGGTGGCGGACATCGAGCGCATGGCCTCCGCCCTGCGCCGGCTGGTGCCCGAGGCGCGCCTGGCCGTCGCCCACGGGCAGATGCCCGAGCAGGCGCTGGAAGACGTCATGCTGGACTTCTACGAGCGCAGGGTGGACCTGCTGCTGTGCAGCACCATCATCGAAAACGGGCTGGACATCCAGAACGCCAACACCCTCATCGTCTACGACGCGGACCGCTTCGGGCTGTCCCAGCTGTACCAACTGCGCGGCCGGGTGGGGCGCGCCAACCGCGCGGCTTACGCCTTCTTCACCGTACAGCCGGACCGGATGCTCAGCGAGTCCGCCGAGAAGCGCCTGTCCGCCATCCGGGAGTTCACCGCCTTCGGCGCGGGCTTCCGCATCGCGATGCGGGACCTCGAAATCCGCGGCGCGGGCAACATCTTCGGCCCCGAGCAGTCCGGTCAGGTCGCCACGGTGGGCTACGACATGTACGTGAAGATGATCGAGGAAGCCATCCGGGAAGCGCAGGGTGACTTCTCCAGCCTCCGGGACAGCGAGCTGGAGACCCGCGCGGACCTCAAGGTCAACGCCTACCTGCCGGAAACCTACGTGCGCGGCGAAGCCCAGCGCATCGAGGTGTACAAGCGCATCGCCATGCTGCGCACCCGGGAGGAGGAGGAAGAGCTGGTCGCGGACCTCATCGACCGATTCGGCGAACCGGAGGAGCCGGTGATGAACCTCATCTCCATCGCGCGCCTGCGCGCCCTGGCCAATTCCCTGGGCGCGGACCAGGCGAGGCAGGAGCGCGGCGCGGTGGTCCTGCGCTTCGACCCGCGCTACGCCGTCGATCCCGCCAGGCTGTACAAGGCGATGCTGACCGCCGACCGGCGCATCAGCCTGAGCGCCGGCAAAAAGACGTCGCTGGTCTTGAAACTGCCCGGGCTCGAGCCGCGGGACGCGCTGCGTGAGGCGGTCCGGCTGCTGCAGGCGCTCAAGGACGCGCTGGACCGGACGCCGGGGGAGCCGGAGGCGGCTACATCAGCTTCTTCTTCTTGAAATAAAACAGGATAAACCCCACGATCAGGACGCAGGTCACCAGCACCAGGGGGTAGCCGAAGCGCCATTCCAGCTCGGGCATGTGCTTGAAATTCATGCCGTACCAGCCGACGATGAGCGTCAGGGGCAGGAAGACCGTGGTGACCATGGTGAACATCTTCATGACGACGTTGAGGTTGTAGTTGAGCGTCGCGTCCAGCGTCTCCCGCAGGTGCATGAGGTTCTCGCTCTGCGCCCGGACGCCCTGGACGAGGCGCTCCGCCTTGGCCGTGAACACGCGGAAAAGGCCGGTCTCCCGCTCGCCCAGCAGGCCGTTCTCGTTTTCCTCCAGCTCCGAGCCGATGTCGACCAACTGCTCGTAATAGTTGCGGATGAGGGCCAGCTGGTGGCGGTACGCGTAAATCGTCCGGTTCAGCCGCTCGTCCGCGCGGTGATGGACCACCTGGTCCTCCAGGGCGAGCAGCTTCTCCTCGAACCGCTCCAGCATCCGGTTGCCGCCCCTGAGCTGGCGCTCCAGGAAGCGGATGAACACGCGGTGGACGCCGCCGCCCGGCTTTTCCTGGGCGAGGATGGACTCGACCAGCTTCAACTCGCTCCCGTCCCCGTCCTGGATTTCCACCAGGCACAGCAGCCCGGGCTTGAGGATGAACATGACGCGGTCCATCTCGCCTTCCACGTCGCCGACGTTGATGATGTTGATGAAGCCCAGGCTCATGCCGTCGTAGACGTCCAGGCTGTTGCGGAAGCTGCCGGGGCCGTTGGGCAATTCCTCCAGCGCGGAGGGGTCGATGCCCAACCGCTCCCGGTGCTCGCGCAGCTTGTCTGGGGTCAGGTAGCAGAAATTGGCGCCGCCGGCCAGGAAATCCTCCTCGCCGACTTTCTGGGGCAGCCCTTCCCCCAGGCGGTAATACACCGATTGCGACATGCGCTCCCCTCCTCTTCGCCTGCAGTGTACCGCCTGCGGGCGAAAAATTGAAGACTCGTTGCCAAAAGGGACGGCCGTTTCTGCCGTCCCTTTATCGAACTGGTGGAAGCCGGCTTTTGTCAGCCCGCGGCCTTCTCCTGGTTTTTCTTTTCCCCGATGCCCAGGATGAAGTTGACGACGATGCCCAGCACCGCCGCGCCCGCGATGGCCGGGACGTTCAGGCCGAAGAAGTCGATGCTGCCGCCGAAGCCGTAGTTGACGCCCAGGCCGAAGGTCATGATGACGGCGATGACCGCGATGTTCCGCGCGCTGAACATGCTGACGCCCTTGTCAATCAGGATCGCGATGCCCTGCGCGGCGATGGCGCCGAAGAGGTAGATTTCAAGCCCGCCGATGACGGCCTGCGGAATCCCGTAAATGACCCGGATGAGCGGGGTGAAGCAGGAGACCACCATCGCGATGACGCCCGCCGCCATCATGACCGGGATGGAGAACACCCGGGTGATGGCCATGGTGGAGATGTTCTCGCCGTAGTTGGTGCCCGCCGGCCCGCCCACGACGCCGGAGACCATGTCGCACAGGCCGTCGCCGATGAGGTTGCGGTCCAGCAGGGAGGCGATGTCATAGTGCTTGCCCTTCTTCTTCGCCTCGTTGTTCACGTAGATGTCCAACTGGTAGATGTGCGCGGTGGACTCGGGGATGGTCGCGATGGCGATGGGCATGATGGCCGCGACCGCCGCCCAGGATACGCGGGGGAAGGTGAAGGCCGGGAGGGAGAAGATGCTGCCGTCCCCCAGTTTCCAGAGGGAAGCGTTCAGCGCGGCGTCCGGAATCTGGCGGAAGAGGTTCATGTCCGGACCGCCGACCGCATAGATGATTCCGGCGACGGCGCAGCCGAACAGCGCGCCCAGCAGCAGGGGCAGCTGCCCCAGCAGGCCCTTGAGGTAGCGGGAGAAAATCATGGTGGAGAACAGCGTGGACAGGGACACCACCCAGACCCAGCCGCTGGAGAACACCGACTTGACGGCCGGCGCCTGCATCGCGGCGGCGGCCGTCTCGCCCAGGGACGCGACCGCGCCGTTCACGGCCTGCGCGGCCGCCTCGGCGCCGACCCCGGCCAGCTGGGCCAGCTGCCCGATAAAGGCGCTCCCCGCGTTCGCGAGGGAGTTGACCGCCGCGGCGGGCGCGGCGTCCTGCATGGCGACGCCGGCCAGGGTCAGGCCGATAATCATCGCGACCGGGCCGGTCACCTGCGCCGGCAGGATTTTCTCCACCTTGTCCCGGCCGCCCCAGCGCACCAGCAGGCCGGCGATGATGGAAATCAGGCCCGAAAAGATGATGCCGAACTGCGCCACGCTGATGAACTCCGGCGGCAGGATGCCGGCGTTGGCCCCCATCGCGGCCTTGAAGGTCACCGCCCCGAGCTTCATGCTGGAGATGGCCGTCAGGTAGGCAAAGGAGGAGCCGTAGTACATCGGGATTTTCCGCCCCGTAATCAGGATGAAGCAGACGGTGGCCAGGCCGGAGGCGAAAATCGTGGTCGACACCTGGAACCCGGTGATGAGCGCGACGGCGACCGTGGCGGGGAACATCACGATGACCTGCTGCAGGGCGTAGAGCAGGAGTTTACCGGCGGGTGGCCTTTCGTCCGGTAGGTAGCTGTTGTTCATGACCCGTTCTGTCATCTGCTTCGCTCCTTCAAACGTATTTGTGCCCAGGCCTAAAAAAAACAGCCCCTGAGAGCTGTGGTCCGGAGTGGGGCTTCGTCATCTTCTTCCCTCCAGATGCGTCGTCCTGTGCACCTGGCGCAAGATATCACGGGAGCCGCGGCCTGTCAAGCGGTTTTATGAACTTTTTCTCCCGGCCGTTTTGTATTGTTCGTGTTTTCCCCGGCAAAGGCGTCAACGGCAAAGATTTTGTGAAACCGCTTGACAAAACCGGGAAGGCGGGTATATTTGAAACCGAGTTCCAAATTAGGAGGCACCATGGCACAGCGGAAGGAGTACAGGACGCGCCAGCGCGAGGCGGTGATGGCCTGTTTCCTGGCCGAGCCCGGGCGCGGGCTGACGGCGGACGAGGTGCGCGCAGAGCTGGCCAAAGTCGGGCAGGCCGTCGGGCGCACGACCGTCTACCGGACGCTGGCGCGGCTGCAGGAGCAGGGATGGCTGGCCGCTTTCAAGGACGCCTCGCCCGCCACGCCGGTGCGCTACCAGCACCGGGGCCTGTCCAGCCGCCACATCAGCGTGCGGTGCAGCGGCTGCGGCATGATCGCCGCGCTGGACTGCGAGGCGGTCACGGCCTTCGAGGAACACCTGAGCCTGGAGCACGGCTTTATCCTCAAGGAGGACGAATGCCTGCTGCCCGGGTTCTGCAACGGCTGCAGGCCCGGCCAAACGAACACGTTCAAGCCCTGAAAGGACAACATGAAAACCATCCTGACGCTCTTTCTGATTGCTTCCCTGGTTCTGTCACCCGCCCTGGCTGCCGGCGCGGCAGGCGAACCGGCCCTCCAGGTCGTCGCCACCAACTTCCCGGCCTTCGACTTCACCCGCGCCGTCGCGGGCGGGCGCGCGCAGGTCCGGATGCTCCTGCCCCCCGGCGCCGAGGCGCACAGCTTCGAGCCCACCCCCCGGGACCTCATCCAGGCGCAGCAGGCGGACCTTTTCGTATACAACGGCGGCGTGGGCGAGTACTGGGCGGGTGAGCTGCTGGCTTCCCTGGGCCCCGGGGCCCCGCCGTCCCTCCGGATGATGGACGCCGTGCAGGCGGTGGAGGAGGAACTGGCGGAGGGGATGGAGGACGCCCCCCACGCGCACGGGGAACACGGGGAAGAAGATGACGCGAACGGCGGGCACGGGGATGAAAGCGAAGCCCGCGACCTGGACGAGCATGTCTGGACGGCCCCCCAGAACGCCCTGCTCATCGCGCAGGCCATCGCCCGGGAGCTGATTCGCCTGGACCCCGCCGGCAGGGCCGAATACGAGGCCAACCTGGAACGGTACCGGGGCGAGCTATTGGAGCTGGACCAGGCGTTCCGGCAGCTGGTGGACGGCGCCGCCCGGCGGGTCATCGTGCTGGGCGACCGCTTCCCCATGCGCTATTTCACGATGGCCTACGGGCTTTCCTACTACGCGGCCTTCCCCGGCTGCAGCGCGCAGACCGAGCCCAGCGCGAAGACCATCGCTTTCCTGGTGGACAAAATTAAAAGCGACGCCGTGCCGGTCGTCTTCTACATCGAGGCCTCCAGCCAGCGCTCCGCCCGCACCATCGCCGGGGAGACCGGCGCCAAGCCCCTACTGCTGCATTCCGCGCACACCGTGACGCAGGCGGAGCTGGACGCCGGCGCCACCTACCTGTCCCTGATGCGCGGCAACCTTTTAACCTTGCGGGAGGCGCTGTACTGATGGCGCTGCTGTCCTGCCAGGACGCCACCTTCGCCTACGACGGGCAGGTCGTGCTCTCAGACGTCAGCTTCGAGGTGAACGCCGGGGATTATCTGTGCATCGTGGGCGAGAACGGCTCCGGGAAAACTACCCTGATGAAGGGGCTGCTGCGCCTGGTCGCCCCGCTGAAGGGAAAAATCGTCCTGGGGGAAGGCCTGCGGCAGGACGAAATCGGCTACCTGCCCCAGCAAAGCCCCGCGCAGCGGGATTTCCCGGCCTCGGTGAAGGAAGTGGTCGAGTCCGGCATCCGCGGGAAGCGGCTGTTCCTGAGCCATCAGGACCGGGCGCGCGCGCGGGAGGCGCTGGAGCTGCTGGAAGCCCGAGCGCTGTACAGCCGCAGCTTCATGGAGCTGTCCGGCGGCCAGAAGCAGCGGGTGCTGCTGGCGCGCGCCCTGTGCTCCGCCGGCAAGCTGCTGCTGATGGACGAGCCCACCGCTGGGCTGGACCCCATCGCCGCGCGGGAATTGTACCGGCTGATTGAGAAAATCAACCGGGAGAAGGGCATCGCCATCGTGATGATTTCCCACGACGTGCACACCGCCTCCCAGTTCGCCAGCCACATCCTCCACCTGCAGCAGACGCCGCTGTACTACGGGCGGACGGCGGATTACATGGACACCTTCCACGCCCAGTGCCTGATGGGGGGAACCTGCGATGTTTGACTGGGTGGGCGAGATGCTGTCCTATTCCTTCATCTCCCGCGCGCTGCTGGTGGGCACCCTGGTGTCCCTGTGCGCGGCGCTGCTGGGGGTCAGCCTGGTGCTCAAGCGCTCCTCGATGATTGGCGACGGCCTGTCCCACGTGGGCTTCGGCGCGCTGGCGGTCGCGATGGCCGTCGGTGCCGCGCCGCTGGCCTTCACCCTCCCCGTGGTCATCCTGGCGGCGCTGGCGCTGGTCCGGCTCAGCGAAAGCAGCCGCATCAAGGGCGACGCCGCCATCGGCATGATTTCCACCGGCGCGCTTGCCGTGGGCGTGATGGTGCTGTCCCTGAGCCGGGGCGCCAACGCGGACATCTCCAGCTACCTGTTCGGCAGCGTGCTGGTGCTTTCCCGGGAGGACGTCGTCCTGAGCCTGTGGCTGGGCGCGGCCGTGCTGCTGTTCTACGCGCTGACATATCGCCGGCTGTTCACGGTCACCTTCGACGAGTCCTTCGCCAAGGCGACGGGGCTTTGGACCTGGCTGTACAATACCTTGATCGCCGTGCTGACCGCGGTCACGGTGGTCCTGGGCATGCGGATGATGGGCGCGATGCTGATTTCCTCGCTGGTCATCTTCCCGGCGCTGACGGCCATGCGGCTGTGCAAGAGCTTCCTGTCCGTCACGCTGACGGCGGCCGCGGTCAGCCTCGCCAGCTTCGCCGTCGGGATGTCGCTCTCCTACCTGTACGCGGCCCCCGCGGGCGCCAGCGTGGTGCTGGTCAACGTGCTCATGTTCCTCGTGTTCACCCTCGTCCGGCGCTTCAGGGCCCGGGCGGCCTGAGCCTTCGGGAGGGCGAAAACCGGTTGAACGAGGCGAACATCTGTGCTATTCTATCGGCGGCCCCGGGCGACCGGGGCCGCCACATCGAAGACACCGGAGGCAGGATGAAAGACGCGCTGATCATCAGGGGCGCACGGGAACACAACCTGAAAAACGTGGACCTGGAGCTGCCCCGCAACCAGCTGATTGTATTCACGGGGCTGTCGGGCTCCGGCAAATCCTCCCTGGCCTTTGACACCATTTACGCCGAGGGACAGCGTCGCTACGTGGAGAGCATGTCCAGCTACGCCCGGCAGTTCCTGGGGCAGATGGAAAAACCGGACGTGGACGCCATCGAGGGGCTGTCCCCCGCGATTTCCATTGACCAGAAGACCTCCGGGCACAACCCGCGCTCCACCGTGGGCACGGTGACCGAAATCCACGATTACCTGCGCCTGCTCTACGCCCGCGTCGGCACGCCCCACTGCCCGCAGTGCGGCAAGGAAATCCGGCAGCAGACGGTGGACGAGATGGCGGACGCGCTGATGGCGATTCCGGAGGACACCCGGCTGATGCTGCTGTCCCCCGTGGTGCGCGCGCGCAAGGGCGAGCACGCCAGGCTGCTGGAGGAGGCGCGCAAGGCCGGCTTCGTCCGCGCCCTGATCGACGGGACGCTCTACGACCTGGAGGACGCCCCGGCGCTGGACAAGAAGAAAAACCACACCATCGACCTGGTCATCGACCGGGTCGTCGTCAAGCCCGGCATCCGCAGCCGGCTGGTCGACTCTATCGAGACAGCGCTGCGCGAGTCCGGCGGGCTGATGGCCGTCCAGACGGTGCCGGAGGGGAGCCGCCAGCTGTTCTCCCAGAACTACGCCTGCCCGGATTGCGGGGTGAGCATCGAGGAGCTGGCGCCCCGGATGTTCTCCTTCAACTCCCCCTTCGGCGCCTGCCCCGCCTGCTCCGGCCTGGGCGTCACGCGCACCATCCCGCCGGAGCTGGTGCTGCCCGACCCGCGCAAGTCCCTCAACCAGGGCGCGGTGAACGCAATGGGCTGGAACAGCAGCGGGGACGAAAACTCCACCTCCCACATGATGTTCGTGGGCCTGAGCGAAAAATACCGCTTCAGCATGGATACCCCGGTGGGCGAGCTGCCCCGGGACATCCTCGACGTGCTGCTCTACGGCGCCAAGGGCGCGAAAATCCCGGTGCGGTTCCAGAGCCTGTCCGGCTCCGGCGTGTACAACGTCGCCTACGAGGGCATCATCCCCACGCTGATGCGCCGCTACCGGGAGACCTCCAGCGACACGGCCAAGGCGATGTACGAGCAGTTCATGCGGGACGAGCCCTGCAAGGCCTGCGGGGGCAAGCGCCTGAAGCCCGAGGCCCTGGCGGTGACCGTGGGCGGCATCAACCTGGCCGACCTGAGCGCCATGAACCTGACGGACGCCCAGCGCTTCCTGGAGAGCCTGCGGCTGTCACCCACCCAGGCGCTCATCGCCGAGCAGATTATCAAGGAACTGCGCGCCCGGCTGAGCTTCCTCAGGGACGTGGGGCTGGACTACCTGACCCTCTCCCGGGCGGCGGCCACGCTCTCCGGCGGCGAGTCCCAGCGCATCCGCCTGGCCACCCAGATTGGCTCCGGCCTGGTGGGCGTGCTGTACATCCTGGACGAGCCTTCCATCGGCCTGCACCAGAAGGACAACGCCCGGCTGCTGGGCACCCTCAAGCGCCTGCGCGACCTGGGTAACACCCTGATTGTGGTGGAGCACGACGAGGAGACGCTGCGGACGGCCGACTACATCGTGGACATCGGCCCCGGCGCCGGGGCGAACGGCGGGCGCATCGTCGCAAAGGGCGGCGTGGAGGACATCAAGGCCAGCCCCGAGTCGGTCACCGGGGACTACCTGGCCGGGCGCAGGTTCATCCCGCTGCCCAGGAAGCGGCGGGCCGCCAGCGGCTGGCTGACCGTCAGGGGCGCGCGGGCCAACAACCTGAAGAACATGGACGTGTCCTTCCCCCTGGGCGTGTTCTGCTGCGTGTCCGGCGTCTCCGGCAGCGGCAAGAGCAGCCTGGTCAACGCCATCCTCTACAAGGCCCTGGCGCGGGACCTGAACCGCGCGTCCACCTACCCCGGGCCGCACGACGGCATCGAGGGGATGGAGCAGCTGGACAAAATCATCTCCATCGACCAGTCCCCCATCGGCCGCACGCCGCGCAGCAACCCGGGCACCTACACGGGGGTGTTCGACCTCATCCGCCGCGTGTTCGCCCAGACCAACGAGGCTAGGGCGCACGGGTACAAGGAAAGCCGCTTCTCCTTCAACGTCAAGGGCGGGCGATGCGAGGCCTGCAGCGGGGACGGCCTGCTGAAAATCGAGATGCACTTCCTGGCCGACCTCTACGTCCCCTGCGAGGTCTGCAAGGGCAAGCGGTACAACAGCGAGACGCTGCAAATCAAGTACCGGGGGAAGACCATTGCCGACGTCCTGAACATGACGGTGGACGAGGCGCTGGAGTTCTTCGAGCACCACCCGGCCGTCAAGCGCAAGCTCAAGACCCTGCACGACGTGGGGCTGGGTTACATCCAGATCGGGCAGCCCTCCACCACGCTGTCGGGCGGCGAGGCGCAGCGGGTCAAGCTGGCGACGGAGCTGAGCCGCAAGGCGACCGGCCGCACCCTGGTGCTGCTGGACGAACCCACCACGGGCCTTCACGTGGACGACGTGTCCCGCCTCATCAAGGTGCTGCAGCGGCTGACGGACTCCGGCAACAGCGTGCTGGTTATCGAGCACAACCTGGACGTGCTGAAGACCGCCGATTACGTTATCGACCTGGGGCCGGACGGCGGCGACCGGGGCGGACGGGTGGTCGCGACGGGGACGCCGGAGGAAATCTCCCGCAAGGAGGACAGCTATACCGGCCAATACCTGAGGAAGGCCGGTATCTCCTGATGCGCTGCGCCTGCCCTTTCTGCGGCGGCCTGATGCCCCAGGCGCAATCCGGCGCGCCGCGCTGCGTGTGCGCACAGTGCGGATATGCCTGCGCGCGCTGCCTGGGTTACGATTCACGACCCCTGACCCGGGAGGAGCTGGCGGAACGCCTGGAGGCGCGGGACGACGGCGGGGACGGCTGATTCCCCTGCGCCAGGGCCAAGGCCGTCCTTGATTGAAAGGCGGCCTTTCGCTATACTGCTGGGGATAGCGGCGGCAGGAGGACATCACATGCAGCTTCAGGCGCAAAGCCCCCACCGGAAGGCCCGGAATACCTTTAGGGCGCATGTCCCCCAGGTGCTGGCGCTGCTTTTTTTACAAATCCTCACGCGCCTTGCCGCCTTCGCCCCCCTGCTGTACGCGGCGGCGGGCGGCGGGTTCGGCGGGCTGCTGCCGGGCCACGAGCCCGCGCTGGGGTTGATGTTTTCCCTGGTGCTGTACGTGTTTCTCGTGATGCCGATGCGCTTCCAGGCCGCCGCCCGCCTGGCCGCGCTGCACGGCGCCCCGCGGCTTTACCGCCTCACCGGGACGAGCTACGCCAGGTGGCTGGCGGCCGCGCTGTACCGCCTGGCGCGTGCGCTACCTCTCCTGTTGCCGTTCCTGCTCTTCCTGGGCGCCTTTTATTACTACCTGCGGGTGCCGCCCTTCAACGAATCGCTGGTCGCCATCGAGGGCCTGGGCAAGACGCTGGGGGGCGACACGGTGACCGGAATCGCCCTGGTGGTGCTGGCCGGCCTCGTCACCCTGCTCCTCTTTGTCTGCGGCTGGACGAAGGGCGTCGCCTTCGAGCACCAGCCCGTCCTTGAAACAGGCGTCTCTGCGTCCTGGCGCGCGGCGAAGGAACTGAAGAAACGCCGCAAGCGCCGCATCGCGCGCACCGTCTTCATCAACGCCCTGTTCACGCTGCCCGCCCTGCTGGGCATCCTGGCGGTGCTGGCCCTCTACTTCTACCCCCAGCGCAGCGGCATGCTGATTTTCGACTTCTTCAACGTGGGCACCGCCCTGCTGATTCTTAGCTTCCCCGCCTCCGTCGTCCTGCAGGGCGTCGCCGCGCTCGCGGTGCTGTACCTGCCGCTGCTGCCGCTGCGCAAGCTGGCTTTGAGCGCCGTGCTGGCGCCAGGCGCGTCGGCCGCGCAGGACGGGCATGCGGCTGGATAAGCTGCTGGCCCAGGGCGCCGGCCTGAGCCGCTCGGACGCCAAGAAGGCCGTACGGGAGGGGCGGGTCCGGGTGGACGGGCAACCGGAAAGCGACGCAGGGCGGAAAATCGGGGAGGGCCGCACGGTCTCCCTGGACGGGCAGGCAGTCGGGCGCCCTGACGGGCTGCACCTGATGATGAACAAGCCCGCCGGCGTGCTGACCGCCGCCCGGGACGCCCGCGCGCGCACGGTGATGGACCTGCTGCCGGAAGGCGCCCGCAGGGCGGGCTGCATGCCCGCCGGCCGGCTGGACAAGGACACGGAAGGGCTGCTGCTGTTGACCACGGACGGGGAAATGGCCCACAGGCTGCTGTCCCCGAAGCGGGGCATCGCCAAGGAGTACCGCGCCAGGGTGACCGGTACGCTGGGCAAGTGCGACGTCGCCGCTTTTATGGGCGGCGTCCGGCTGAAGGATTTCACGGCGAAGCCGGCCGCCCTGACCATCCTGGAATCAGGCGGCCAAACCAGCCTGGCGCGCGTCGTCCTGCACGAGGGCAAGAACCGGCAGGTGCGCCGGATGTTTTCGGCCCTGGGCCACGAGGTGACGGCGCTGGAACGCCTCCGCTTTGGCCCGCTGACCCTGGACGCCGGCCTGCCGAAGGGCGGCTGGCGAGAACTGACGGCAGAGGAACTGGCCGCGCTGCGGGAGGCCGTTTCCCTTGGGTGAGCAGTACTTTTCCCCCGACCCCGCCGCCCCCAGCCGGCCGCTGGCGCTGACGGTCGCGTTCGAGGGGCGGGAGTACAGGTTTATGACCGACGCCGGCGTGTTCTCCGGGGACGGGCTGGACGAAGGGACGGAACTGCTGCTGACCGCCGCGCTGCCCCGACTTTCCGGCCGGGTGCTGGATCTGGGCTGCGGCTGGGGCGCCGTCGGGGTCATCGCGGGGAAGCGCTGCCCGGCCTGCGAGGTCACGCTCTGCGACGTGAACGAGCGCGCCTGCGAGCTGGCCCGGGAAAACCTGGCGCGAAACCGGGTGGAGGCCCGGGTGTTCTGCGGGGACGGGCTGGGCGCGGTGGAGGGGGACTTCGACTGGATTTTGCTCAACCCGCCCATCCGCGCCGGCAAGCAGACGGTGTACAGGCTGTTCCGCGACAGCGCGGCGCGCCTGACCCAAAGCGGGCGCCTGGCGGTCGTCATCCGCAAGCAGCAGGGGGCGGCATCCGCGAAAGCTTACCTGGAAACGCTGTTTCAAAACGTGGCGCTCGTCCTGCGAAAAAAGGGCTATCACGTTTATTTTTGCGAGGAGGCGAGGGTATGACCTATGACCGGGCTTTCTTTGACGCGGGCATCGACCGGCGCGGGACCAACAGCGTGAAATGGTCCGCCAAGGGCGTCATGCAGGAGGGCATGGTGCCCCTGTGGGTCGCGGACATGGACTTCGCCTGCGCGGAGCCCATCCGGGAAGCGCTCATCAGGCGCGCGCAGCACCCCAATTACGGCTATACCTTCGCGGGCCCCGAGGACGCCGAGGCCCTCGCGGGGTTCTGGAAGCGCCGCCACAAACTGGACATCCGGCCGTCGGACACGCTGATGCTGCCCACCGTCGTCGCCGGGCTGCGCGCCTGCGTCAACACGATGACCCAGCCCGGGGACGGCGTCATCATCCAGACCCCGGTGTACGGCCCCTTCACCCAGTCCGTCACGGAAGGCGGGCGGGTGGTGCTGGACGCGGGGCTCGTCAGGGACGCGGAAGGGCGCTACACCATGGACTACGCGGCCATCGAGCGCTTCCTTCGCAAGGGAGCGCGGCTGATGATCCTGTGCAGCCCCCACAACCCGGTGAGCCGCGCCTGGGACCAGGAGGAGCTGCGCGCGCTGGTCGTGCTGCTGAAGCGGTACAACTGCCGGCTGGTCTCCGACGAAATCCACGCCGACTACGTGTACGCGCCCCGGGTGTTCCACCCCATCCTGTCCCTGCCCGAAACCCGGGAAGACACCGTGAGCCTGGTGTCCGCCAGCAAAACCTTCAACATCGCCGGCCTGCAGCAGGCCACCGCCGTCTGCCGCGACCGGGACACCCTGGCCCTGCTGGGCCGCTTCCTGGAGCGCTCCGGCGCGAACACGGGCAACATCTTCGCCCTGTCCGGGACGCGCGCGGCCTACACCCACTGCGACGACTGGCTGGACGCGCTGATGTCCTACCTGCGGGAAAACCAGGACGCGCTCAAGGAGCTGCTGGGCGAGCTGCTCCCCCACGCGGTCATCTCCCCGATGGAGGCGACCTACCTGGCCTGGGTGGATATCCGGCCGTACGACACACCCCACTGCGACATCGACAAGCGCTGCAGGAAGCACGGCGTCGCGCTGACGGACGGGCAGTTTTTCGGGGTCAGCTCCGGCGAGGGGTTCATGCGCGTCAATTACGGATGCCCCAAAAGCCAGCTGCTCGAAGGCGTCCAGCGCTTCGCACACGCCATCAAGGAAAACTGACGAATAAAGGAGGAATCCCCATGAGCGGCCAGCAAGTCAACGAGATGATCCAATCCCTCAAGGAGCCCATGACGCGGACCCTGCAATCCTGGCTGAGGGTGCCCAGCCTGAAGGCCGAAGCGCAGCCCGGCGCGCCCTTTGGCACCAAGCTCAGGGAGATGCTGGAGATGGCGCTGCGCTCCTGCCAGGAGCTGGGCCTGAAGACCCGCAATATCGACGGCTACGCGGGGGAGGCTGAAATCGGCGAAGGCAGCGACGAGGACGCGCTGGCCATCCTGGCGCACGTGGACGTGGTGCCCGCCGGGGACGGCTGGACGCGCGAGCCCTTCGGCGCGCAGCTGGAAGGCGACCTGCTGTACGGGCGCGGCTCCAGCGACGACAAGGGGCCGCTGGCCGCCGCCCTGTACGCGATGCACGCGGTCAAGCTGGCGGGCATCCCGCTGAAGCGCAAGGTCAAGTTGATTATCGGGTGCGACGAGGAAAGCGGGATGGAGGACATCCGGTACTACCGCGAGCACGCCACCCTGCCCCGGGAGGGCTTCAGCCCCGACGCCGTCTACCCGGTCATCAACCTGGAAAAGGGCATGTGCGGCCTGCACCTTTCGGCGAAGGTTGCGGAAAGCGGCCTGCAGGTCCTCAGCCTGAACGTGGGCGAGCGCCCGAACGTGATTCCCGGCGCCGCGGCGGCGACGGTGAAGGGCGGGGAGGAGCTGGTGCTCAAGGCCGCCGAGGTCTCCAAACAATACGGCTGGCCGGTCGCCGCGCAGGCGGAGGGCGGCCGGGTGCACCTGGTCGCGACGGGCGTCAACGGGCACGCGGCCTATCCCGAGCTGGCGCGCAACGCGCTGGGCCAGCTGCTCATCACGCTCAAGGAGCTGGGCGTCGAAGGCCCCCTCAAGCAGCTGGCCGAGGCGGTGGGCACCCAGTACTACGGCGAGGGCCTGGGCATCCAGTCGGAGGACAAGCCGTCCGGAAAGCTGACCTGCAACCTGGGCATCCTGCGCATCGAGGAAGGGCGTCTGTTCGGCACGCTGGACATCCGCTACCCCCTGCTGGTCAATGGCGCGGTGCTGCGCGACGTCGTGGCCGCCCACCTGACGGAGTTCGAGGTCAGGCAGGCCTCTTTCAAGGAGCCGCATTACGTGCCGGAATCCAGCACCCTGGTGCAGGGGCTGCTGCAGGCCTACCACGAGGTGACGGGCCTGGAGAAAAAAGCCCTGTCGACCGGCGGCGGTACCTACGCGCGGCTGCTGGAGCAGGGCGTGGCCTTCGGCGTCAGCTTCCCGGGGGACCCGGACCTCGCGCACCAGGCGGACGAGCGCATCAGCATCAACGGCCTGGTGAGCAGCGTGAAGATTTTCTTCCGCGCCATCGAGCTGCTGGCCGGCAAAGAGGGCCTGTGATGCGCGAGGAACAGCGCATCACCTGCATCAGCTGTCCCGTCGGCTGCCGGATGACGGTGACGGTGGAGGACGGGCAGGTCGTCAGGGTCGAGAACAACAGCTGCAAGCGCGGCGAGGTCTACGCGCGGCAGGAAAGCGTCCGGCCGATGCGCATGGTGACGGCGGTGGCGCCGGTCGAGGGCAGCGCCCGTCCTGTCAGCCTGAAGACCCGGGAGCCCGTCCCCAAGGAAAAAATCATGGACGTCATGGCCGCCATCCGCGGTCTCAAACTCAAGCCGCCCATTCTCATCGGGGACGTGCTGCTGGAAGACGCGGCGGGCACGGGCGTGAGCCTGGTCGCGACGCGCAGCCTGGTATAGCCGTGCCGCTGTCCCCCCTTCTCATGCGCCCGGCCTGGCGTCACGGGGCGCAGACCCCCTGGGGCGGCAGCCGCCTGAAGGCGGTTTTCGGCAAGGACACCCCGGACGCGGCCACCGGGGAGAGCCTGGAGGTCTCCTGTGTGCCGGGGCTGGAAAGCCGGGACACAGGCGGCAGGCCGCTTCACGAGCTGGTCGGCTTGTACGGGCAGGCGCTGACCGGAACGGCAATAAAGGGCGACTTTCCCCTGCTCCTCAAGCTGCTCGACGCGCGGGAGCCGCTGAGCGTGCAGGTTCACCCCGGCGACGATTACGCGCGGGCGCATTACGGCAAGCGGGGCAAGAACGAAGCCTGGGTCGTGCTGGAGGCGGAGGCGGGCGCCAGCCTGGTGTGCGGTTTCCGGGACGGCGTGAGCCGGGAGGAGGTCGTTCGGGCCGCGGAGGGCAGCCGCGCCGTCGAGCCGCTGCTGCGGCGCGTCGCGGTCAGGCCGGGGGACGCCCTGTACATCCCCGAGGGCACCGTGCACGCGATCGGGGGCGGGCTGCTGCTGTACGAAATCCAGCAGTCCAGCGACCTGACCTTCCGCCTGTATGACTGGGAACGGACGGGCCGGGACGGCAAGCCGCGCGAACTGCACCTGCGGGAATCCCTGGACGTTCTCCGCGTGGATTCCAGGCCGGTGGCCGCAAACCCCGTGCCCCTTCACGCCGATGCCGAGGGGCGGCGCGAACGGCTGCTGGACACCCCCTATTTCACGCTGGAACGGCTATCGGCATGCGATGGCCTTCAAATCAGCCCGGACAGGGCGCGTTTTTCCATCCTGACCGCCATTGACGGCGGCGCCCTCGCCTGGGACGACGGCGCGCTGGCCCTGCCAAAGGGCGGCACCGCGCTGCTCCCGGCGGACGGGTATCCCCTGCGCTTCTCGGGGCCGTCCGCGCTGCTCTGCCGGCCCGGTCCCAAGGCCTGAAGGCCGCCCTTTCAAGCTTAGAGGAACCGCCCAGGCCAATCACATTGATGACAAGTCAACAGGAAGAACGCCGGCTGTCAGCCGGCGTTCCCGCGTCGTCCGTCAATCAGACCCGTTCCAGCAGCTTGTCCAGGCTGTCCTTGGCGTCGCCCAGCAGCAGCAGCACGTTGGGCCGCGGCTGGTAGAGCGGGTTGGGCACGCCGGCGTAGCCCGGCTTGTCGTCGAAATTGCAGATGACCAGGTGCTTCGCCTTCCCCGCCTCCAGGATGGGCATCCCGTAAATCGGCGTGCCCTGCGCGGTGTTCGCCGCCGGGTTCACCACGTCGTTCGCGCCTACCACCAGCGCCAGGTCCGTGTCCGGGAAGTCGGGGTTGACCTCGTCCATCTCAAGCAGCGACTCGTAGGGGACATCCGCCTCGGCCAGCAGCACGTTCATGTGCCCGGGCATGCGGCCCGCCACCGGGTGTATCGCGTAGCGCACGCCCTTCCCCTTCGCGCTCAGCGCGTCCTGCAGCCGCTTTACCCGCTCCTGCGCCTGGGAGAGCGCCATGCCGTAGCCGGGGATGATGACGACAGACTTCGCGTCCTCCAGCCAGGCCTTCGCGTCCTCCAGCGTGGCGCCGGCCGGCGCCTCCGCCGGCTTGTCCCCTTCCGCCGGCACGGGTTCGGCTTCCGGCGCCGCGGACGGCCCCGCGGCACGCCCGAACAGCACCCCCGCCAGGCTGCGGTTCATCGCCCGGCACATGATTTGCGTCAGCAGCAGGCCGGAGGCACCGACGATGCCCCCCACCGCCACCAGCAGCACGTCGCCCAGCGCCATCCCCGCGATGGCCGCCGCGACGCCCGAGGTGGAGTTAAGCAGGCTGATGGTGATGGGCATGTCCGCGCCCCCCACCCGCACCGCGAACAGCCAGCCGAAGGCCAGGCCCAGCAGCGCCAGGGGCAGGCTGAGCAGGGCCGCGGACGCCGGGAACAGCGGCAGCAGGACCACCAGCGCCGCCATCGCGAGGGCGCTCAGCGCGCTGAACAGGGAATGCCCCGGCAGCACCCGGGGCTTCGGGGGCATCAGCCCGTGCAGCTTGGCCGCAGCGACCAGGGAGCCGGAAAAGGTCAATGCGCCCACCGCCAGCGCCAGCCCGGAGGAAACCACCTCGAACCCGCCCTTCGCCGCGCCCAGCGCCAGGGTCATCACAGCCGCGATTGCCGACGCCAGGCCGCCCAGGCCGTTGAGCAGCCCCACCATCTGCGGCATCTGAATCATCCTGACTTTGACCGTCATCCAGACGCTCAGCAGGATGCCGACCAGCAGCCCCAGGATGATGTAGGCGATGCTGCCCCGCAGGTCCGTCCGCGCCATCGTGAGGGCAATCGCCAGCAGCATGCACAGCGCGCTGAACCGGTTCCCCCGCGCCGCCGTCTTCACGTCGCTCATCAGCCGGATGCCGTACAGGACCCCGACGGCAAGAACGGCGCTGAGCACGTAATACAAACTGTCGCTCATCCCTGCCCCTCCCCGTCCTGCCCCCTGCCCCGGAACATCTTCAGCATCCGGTCCGTCACCCCGAAGCCTGAGACCACGTTGATGGTCGCCGCCACGATGCCCACAGCCCCGGCCACCCGGCCGATGACGCCCCCCGCCAGCGCCGTCACCGCCAGCATGCCCAGCAGCGTAATGCCCGACAGCGCGTTCATCCCGCTCATCAGCGGCGTGTGCAGCAGGCTGGGGACGGCGTGGATGAGCCGGTACCCCAGCAGCGTCGCGGCGAGGAAGACCAGAACCAGAATCACTTCCCTGCTCACAGGCCCATCGCCTCCCTTGCCCCCGCGTGCACCACCTGGCCGTCCACGGTGGTCAGGATGCCCCGCACGATTTCGTCATCCCTGTCCAGCCGCAACCGGCCGTCCTTCATCAGGTAGTCCACCAGGTTGTACAGGTTCATCGCGAACATGCGCGTCGAGCTTTCCGGCAGCAGGCCCGGGATGTTCTTGATGCCCACGATGTGCACCTTGTGAATCAGCGCGATTTCGCCCGGCGGCGTCAGCGCGCAGTTGCCCCCCTGGTCGATGGAGATGTCCACGATGACCGAGCCCGGCTTCATCGTTTTCACCATCTCCTCCGTGAGCAGAACCGGCGCCAGCTTGCCCGGTATCAGCGCCGACAGGAACACCAGGTCCATCTCCGGCAGCCGCTTCGCCAGCGCCGCGCGCTCCCGCTCCAGCAGCTCGCGGCTCAAGGACCTCGCATAGCCGCCCTCACCCACGCCCGCCTCCTCCGGCACCTCCACGTCGACGAGCTGCGCGCCCAGGCTCTGCGCCTGCTCCCGCGCGGCCGGACGGATGTCCGCGGCGAAGACCCGCGCGCCCAGGCGCTTGGCGGTCGCCAGCGCCTGCAGCCCGCCGACCCCCGTCCCGACTACCAGGGCGGAAATCGGCTTGATCATGCCCACCGCTGAAAAAATCTGCGGCACAAACCGCGGCAGCAGGTTGCAGCCCATCAGCACGCCCTTGTACCCCGCGCAGGTGGACATGCTCGTCAGCGCGTCCATCCCCTGCGCCCGCGTGATGCGCGGGATGCCGTCCAGGGTCAGCGACGTCACCCCCCGCTCCGCCAGGTGCCGCACCATCCCGTGGTTGGCCGGCGCTGCCGGGTGGATGAAGGTGATGAGGGTCTGCCCCCCGCGCAGCAGGTCCGACTCGTGGACGCCCAGGGCCTCGTTGAACTGCGGCTCCTTCACCTTCAGGATGAGCTCCGCCCGCTCGAACACCTGCCGCGCCCCCGGCACAATCTCCGCCCCCGCCGCACGGTACTCCCCGTCGTGAAAAAAGGCGCCTTCGCCCGCGTTCGTCTCCACCAGCACCGTGTGGCCCGCCGAAACGTACTTCGCGCAGGTCTCCGGCGTAGCCGCCACGCGGTCCTCCCCGTGCATGATTTCCTTCGGGATGCCGATCATCATTTTTGTTTCCCCCTATGCTCCTGTGCTGGCCTGAGTATAACCGGAAAACGGAAAAAATACAAGATTCATACTTTATGCACCGGCTGGCGGCAGGAACCCGCCGCGCGTTGAATTTCCTTGACTTTGCGGAGGCTTGGCGTATGATGGTTCCGCTTCGATTACACGATCAGGAGGCCCCATGCGCCCGCGCTCCCGACAAAACCTGAAAATCGAGTCCATCCTCGCCGGCGTGTATTCCTCCTACTGGACCTCGGTCGCCGCTTTTTCCGGCTTCATGGCGATTTACCTGTCCCATTACGGGTTTTCCGATACGCTCGTCGGGCTGACGGCCTCCCTGATTTCCCTGGTCGCCATCGTGTCCCAGCTGGCGCTCACCTCCTTTCTGGACGCGCGGCCCCACGCGCGCATCCGGCGCGCCATCACTGCTGTCTATTTCGTATTCCTGGCCCTGGTGGCGGCGCTGGCGCTGCTCCCGATGCCGACGATCGCCATGCTGCTGGTTTACGCGCTGGCCGGGGGCCTGTCCAACACGCTGCCGGCCCTGTTCAACGCGCAGGCTTTCCAGTTCATCAACATCGGCGTGCCGCTGCGCATCGGCTGGTCCCGTGGCATGGGCGCCATCACCTACGCCGTGGTCGCGTTCTACCTGGGCCGGCTGCTGGAAAGCGCGACCCCCGGCATCCTGATGCCCATCTGCCTGGTGCTGTCCGTCATCGCCATCGCGGCGGTCCTCCTGGTCCCCCATCCGCAGGAGGCGGCGCAGGACGAGGCAATCCCCTCGCTCGCCTGGCACGCGCCGCGCACGAGCCTGCGCCGGCTGCTGGCCTCCAACCGGGTGCTGCAACTGTTTTTACTCTCGGGCATCTTCATGAACGCGGGGCAGAGCAACGTCTTCATCTTCCTGACCCGCATCGTGGAGGCGAACGGCGGCGGCAAGGCCGACCTGGGTCTGGCGATGTTTATCCAGGCGGGGGTGGAGATGCCGGCGATGCTGCTGAGCTCCTGGCTGCTGGCAAGGTTCAGGGCGCGGGCGATCCTGACCTTCTCCCTGATGGCCTACGTGCTCAAGCACACCGTCATCTACGCCGCCGGGGGCCTGGCCGGCGTCTACCTGGCGATGGCGCTCAGCCTGCTGTGCTTCGGGCTCTACGGCGTCACCGCGATGTTCTTCGCCAACGACGCCGTCCGACACAACGAGAAGGCGCGCGCCCAGGCGCTAGTCAGCGCGACCGGCGCGGTGTCCGCGATGGTCGGCAACCTGACGGCCGGGTGGGTCGTGGACACCTACGGCATCGGCCGGCTCAACCTGCTGTGCCTGCTGCTGCAGGTGGTGGCCTTCGCGCTGATGCTGCTGTGCGCGGGGCTGCAGGCCCGGCAGGAAAAGCATCCGGAAGCGCATTTGAGGGAAGCGTAAAACGGCGGTCAGGGGGCTTTCCCCTGACCGCGCGGTGCCGTTTTGATGATTGATTCCGGATACGCCTAACCTCACTCGTATTCCAGGTTCACCAGGCGCATTTTCTCATCCGCGCGCCGGATGAAGTCGTCCAGGGTGACGGCGCCGTCGTAATACTGCTGGAGCAGCGCGTCGTCGCCCAGCAGCGCGCGGCGCTGCACGTTCATCCGTCCGTCCATCACGTAGATTTTCGCGATGAGCCCGTGCATCCACGACAGCTCCTCCCCGGTGACGAGGTTGCGCAGCGTTTCCTTCAGGCGCCCGTACTGCTCCTCCATGTACTTCACGTCCTGAAGGGCCGTGCTCTTCTGCGCGCCCTCGAGGGATTCCGCCCGCGCGCGTGCTTCCTCCAGGCTGGTTTCATACCGTTCCAGCGCCTTCCCGTAATCCGGGTTGGGGAGGGTCTGCGTCTGGCTGGGGCTCATGGCCGCCCGGTCCACGGGGTTGAGCCTGCCGACGAAGCGCTCCGTGAAGCGCAGGGCCGCGTCCGGGGCGGCGGTCGTCGACATCACGGCCAGCAGGGCCAGGTCCGCCTGAACAAAGGCGGGGCCGTCCGGGTCCGCTGTCGGCAGCACGAGGGGCAGCTGAAACCGCTCGCCGTTGTTGTTCAGGTTTGTCATGAAGCGGGGCTCGTAGCCCATGCCGGTCGAGAACAGCGGCTTTTTGTTGTACATCTCCTCCGCCAGCTTCGCGCTCTCCGGGTTCTCCCAGTCGATTTCGAGGTTGAGGTCCCCGTAGTCCAGATTGTCGGCGCGGCTCATCAAGTCCCTGAACTCCGGGGTGTCGAACCGCAGGGTTTCCCCCGCGCCGAAGCGGTTGTCGATGTAGCGCTCCAGCGCCTGGCCGCGCAGGAAGTCCCGGACGTTGAACGTGTCGGAGAAAAGGACGTAGTCCGGATGCTCCGCGCCAAGGCCCCCGGCCCATTGTTCCACCAGGTCGAGCAGCTCCATGAAGGTGCGCGGCGGCGTCAGGCCCAGCGCCCCGAAGTTCCCCGGCAGGTACCCCAGGGGGAAGAGCATCAATTGGCCGGGGACGGCGTAGATGCTGTCCCCGCGCGTGACCGGTCGGCTGAGGTTGGGGAACAGGGCGCCCACATAGTCCCGGATGGCCGGGCTCGCCGACAGGTCCATCAGGTAGCCCTTGTCGATGAGCTTGCCCAGGTCGAACTGGTAGGCGCTCAGGGACATCAGGTCCACCGCTACGGAATTCGTCAGGAACATCGCCGCCAGGCGCTCCGCGTCCACGTAGCCGACGCCCGCGTCCGACACGCTCTGCAGCGCGATGCCGTCCAGCTCCTGGAGGATGCCGTTGAGCATCGCGGTGTCGTCAAAGCCGCCGCCCAGGGTCAGCACGGTAAAGCCCTTCAGCCCTTCCTCCGTGCGCTCGCGGAGGAAGACGTTGTTGCCGAAGGCCACGGCCAGCCGGCCGTCCGGGAGGGGCAAGAGCCCGCCGGTGGGCACCGGCCAGGGGGTGCCGTACATGGGCAGGTAGCCGACCAGGCGGCGGGTTTTCAGGCCCACGTCATAGCGCAGCACCTGGGTGTTGGAGAAGGTGTACAGGCTGTCCTCCCCCGCGTCGTAGTAAAGGGGGGCGACGGCGTCCGAGTTTTCCATCCCGGGCGCCTGGGCGCCCAGCGGGGTCAGGCTGTCGTCCGCGGGGTCGAAAACCACCAGCTCCGGCTTGCGCATCGCCCCGGCTTCCGGGTCGTAGGCATCGTTGGGGTCCAGGCGCGCGGCAATGAGCTTGCCGTCCTTGTACGCCGCCGCGGCCTGCAGGTGATTGACCTGGTGGAGGCGGGATTCCCCGGTCCTGAGGTCGAAACTGTACAGGTCCGCCGGCTGGCCCTCGTAATTCTGCGCCCTCAAGTAGAGACGCCCCTCCGAAACCAGCGCCCAAGCGGGCATTTCCATATGGACGGCGGGCTCCTCCCCCTTGACGAAGGCGGACAGGTCCATCGGCACCGGGTTCGCATAGGCCAGCTTGCCGTCCCGCAGCGCCAGGGTGTACAGCGCCTGCTTTTTGATGTCCAGCCCCAGCAGCCGATCCCCGTCGCCCAGCAGCAGGGCGGCGGATGGCGCAACCTCCGCTTCCTTCCCGCTGACGAAAATGCCGGCGCCGTAGACCCTGGCCATGTCGGCGCGCCGGACCGCCCGGGCGTCCCCCGGCGAGAAGGTGAACAAGGCCTCGTCGGTTCGGATATAAAGGTCGTCCCCGACCCGGGCGATGGAATGGATGGTATCCATCGCCTCCGTCAGCGACCCGCCGAAGAGGTTGGTGACCGGCGGGGCGTCCGTGCCCGCGGGGGCGGCGCCCGCCGGCATCAGCGCCGCCGCCAGCAGCAATATTGCCAGGCAGCCGGCCCATCGCTTCATGGTTTGCGTATTCATCAGGCTCCTCCTTGTTTTCGCCATGGGCCCGCGTATAACTGCCGGGCCCAAGCGTGCTGTACCGATTCCATTCGATATCGTTGCGCGTTTCGGCGCCGGCGGGCGGGCGCAGCCGTGCCGCGGCGCGGAGTCGGGCCGCCCGTCCGTCCAGGGACCTCCTAATGATTAGACGCTTGGGCAGGCCGGTTCGTTGCACGGGACCGTATACTTTGGCGGGACGGAAACCGGGCCGCGGGAATTTTTGGGAACCCGCCGCAGACGGCTTGACAGGGCCGGCTGGTCATGGTATTTTATCTCTCGCACCTTGCGGGAATGGCGGAATTGGCAGACGCGCTAGATTCAGGTTCTAGTGAGCAATACGTTCATGCAGGTTCAAGTCCTGTTTCCCGCACCAAACGAAGGAGCGCTGTGATACAGCGCTCCTTCGTCCATTGCCAGGCCAATCACCTGATAAAAGCGGCGCCGGCCTCAAGGGCTGTGATATTCAAAGCCACCAGGTGGGCCA
>ENA-UOUL01001114-UOUL01001114.1-bioreactor-metagenome-genome-assembly--contig:-NODE-1114-length-40704-cov-5.076772_pt1 | contig 40704 bp, 35 predicted proteins | sample MGYA00249838_ERZ747220 | MGnify/ENA primary metagenome ERZ747220 (study PRJEB28778, sample SAMN05720191) | bioreactor metagenome | isolation source: Anaerobic biogas reactor | place: USA:Washington... | reverse complement strand
CGCACCACGCACCGCCCTCCGCCGCCGGCTCTCTCCGATGCGGACCTCCGCCCATCCCATTCCACTCACCACCCCCGTCCTGCAAATCCCGGGCCGAACAGGATTGTGGCTGTCCCTATTTATTATTTATTGAGAGAGAGATCAGGGGGATACCGGAGACCGAAACAAGATGGCCAGCCGGAGATCTTCGGCATCTACGCGGCCGTCACCGTTGAGGTCGGCGGCACCGATGCCGGCGCCCGGCTCGACGCCGAACCACGATTTGCTCGCCTCGCAGGTGCCGCCGTAGACGCCCATATTCACGCGGCCGCCGTTGGGGAATGGCTCCTGGCCGAGCGGACTATTCGGGTCGCCCGCGTCGATGCAGGGGCTGGTGACGTCGTCGGCCACCCACGCCAGGGCCACGGCGCCCCAGTGGCCGGCCTGCGATTTCAGGTGAAAGTCGTTGTGGTCGGGGGCGACGAAGAGCGGGTCGGCGCCGATATTGCCGACGCCGCCACGGTCCGGCGTCCAGCCCTCGATGCAGGAGTGCTCGACGACGACCCGGTTGGGATCGCCGGCAATCTGGGCGTCGTAGCCCATCATCGGCGGGCCCTCCGGATTGTGTGCCAAGCTCTGATTGCCCCAGAAGATGCATTCGATGGCCTGAAGTGAGCTGACGGTCGTCCAGAAGGAGGGACGGCAGTAAGCGGCGCCCGCCCCGTCTTCGGTGGCGATGTTGCCGTGGAATGTGCAGTGATCCAGCAATGCCGAAGCGTCTCGAACGGACATCGCGCCGGCGTTCTCTCCCGTGTTTCCGACGAACAGGCAGTTGGCGATCACGGCATGGCCGTCCGTGCAGGTGACCGCCCCCCCGCGTCCTCCGTTCTCGATGAAGGTGCAGTGCAGCAGGCGCAGGTCGCCCAGGTTCCAGACGGCCCCCCTGCCGTCCTCGCCGCGATTGCCACGGAACAGACAGGCGAACAGGACCATATCGCCCTCCTCGTTGTGTGCCGCGGCGGCACTCTGTTCGCTGTCATTCTCGATGAACTCCGAGGCGATCACCACGACCGAGCCCTGATGGTTGCACAACGCCCCGGAATCGTCGCCCGAATTGCGCAGGAAGCGGCAGTATTCGATCCGGAGATCGCCCTGGTCGTTGTAGACGCCGGCGTCGCCGTCGCTGGCGAGGTTGTCGCGGAACGTGCAGCGGCGCAGGAGAGGGCTTCCCCCATCGTTGCACAGTCCGCCCCCATGGCCGTCGGCGGCGTAGGCGTGGCAGATTGTCAGACCGTCCAGAACGGTGTCGCTGCCCACCGCCGGGGCCATCACGACAGAGAAGCTGTTGTTGTACCGTACCAGCGGGTTGGCGGTGTCGTCATCGCCGGCCAGGTCCCCGCTCAGGATCGTGGCGAAGCGGTCGGGGTCGCGCAGATCCGGGTCTGCCGCCCCCACGCCGGCAAAGCCGCCCAGGATCGCGACGCCGTCGTTCAGAAGGAAGGTCGCCCGGCGGTTGCCCTCCACGACCTGGTAAGCCTGGTCGGGACGGTATAACCCCTGGGCCACCCGAATCTCGTCTCCCGCCGACGCCACCGCCATGGCGTCCTGCAGATACCGGAAGGCGGTGGTCCACGAGAAACCATCCCCGGGCGGGGTGGCGTCGTCATCCACGTGGAGGGTTCGCCCCGGTACGGTGCCCGAAAGGGCGGGAAGGACAGTGCACAAAAGGGCCAGGGCCAGTGTTCTCGAATTCCGCTCCGTTCGCATATGCCTCTCCTCTCACCATCGGATCAGAGACCAACCGCTTTTATTATACACGCGGTGGGCGGGGAACGCCACGGAAATCGGGGAGATTGCCGCTTCTTACAGACCTGCACTTCGATCTGTCTTCTGCGCGTATCGACGTGCGCCTCTCGTGTGAGTCCCCATATCCATGACTCAACCCATTCGTCGCCGCCGCCGGACTTGGTTCATAGTGACGCCGTGAGGCGTACTCTTCCGCGTTGGGGGTCCCGTCGCCCCCTACGACACACCGCCAAGAGAAGATATGCCCTTACAGGCACACTACAAACGGGATACACGGGATCTGTTCAAAGATAACGGATGAGGAATCAAAAGTGTCCGGTACATTTTTCCATTGGCTTGTGCGGCGGCCCGGTCGGCGCGGACTCACTGAGGACCTCTCCCGTCGAGATAGGTCTTCGCGTCGATCAGGGCCATGTCGGGCGACTCCGGCGCATCACGGAAGCACTGAATGGGCATGAACAATGTGCCGCGGCTGGCGGCCTCCACGACGATGGTGTGCTCCGGCTCGGTCCGCCCTCCGACCGTGGCGGTATCCAGGTGGGTCGGCCGGCGGGGTGTTCGCAGCACGGCGAAGTACCGGTACCCGTACTGGAGCGTCAGCTCGGCCGCACGGCGGTGGAGGTAGTCCGAGAGCACGCGATCCGCCGTACAGGCGTTGGCCACGTATGTGACATAGAACGTATCCTCCGAGATCCGCTTCTCGGAGTACCCCTTGCCCGACCGGCGCACGGCCCGCTGGTAAGGAGTAGGTTCGCACGCACACCCGCACACAAGGACAACCGAAGCGACCGCAATCCAATCTATCCGCATAGCCATTCCCCGCAAACCAAACCCGTCCAGGCGCCCCCCATGCTATCCGAGCACGGTTCGTCTGTCACGCCAGGAGAACCAAAAAGGGGGGAAACGAAACGGTGTCAGGTGAGTTTTCCCGGGTACTTTCGGGTGGCGGAGGGGGCGCCGCGCAAGGCTCGGGGCGTTCGCCGGCGGGTCGCGGGGCGTTCGAGGGCTCGAGGGGAGAGGCCGCGAACCGGAGGCCCTGCGCAGGACCGGAGAGCTGGAGCCACGCCTTTTGGAAATCGCACTGCCCCCCCATGACCGGTACCTGCGAATCGCAGGTAGCGCACCTCGCCCGCCGGCGCGACCCCCCGAGACTCGCCTTTGCAGGCGTGCTGATAGGCACCCGCCGCAGACATGCACCATCCGACTACAACCGCTACCTGCGAATCGCAGGTAGCGCACGGACCCTGCTCGCGCGATCTGCCTGATACTTGCCTGTGCGGCGGCCCTGTCGCGGAGCGATGTGGGGTACACTTCTCCGGTCGTATCTCGTGTTTCGTATCTCGCTTTTCGTATCTCGTATCTCGCAACTGGGCGGGAGGGGATGCGGTGCGGGTGGTGCGTGGGGTGAGGGAATCGTCGGTTTGCCTCCGGCGCGGGGGGTGGTATACTGGCGGCATCAGGTGACGCGGGAATCAGCCGGGAACGATGGGGGACAACGGCGGCCTTCACGGCGGCATGGGCGGGCTTGGGAGGAAAGGATATGACGGGCGGCTTTCGTACAACGTGTGTGTCGATCTTGTTGGCCGTAGCGTTGAGTGCATGGGCCGGCGGGGATCAGGCGTCGGAAGGCACCGGCGTGGGCAGGCGGTTCCCTGCCGAGAGAACGACCTATATCGACTCGGTGACGGGCGAGGAAGTCACGACGCTGACGACCTCACCCGCCCGCGACGACAAGATCTACCAGACCCATCCGAACTGGACGGCGGACGGGGAACACATTGTCTTCACGTCCGACCGGACCGGCTCGAAGCAGTACTTCGCCGTCTCGACGGCGACCGGGGCCATCACGCAACTGACCGACGACAGCGGGCCGGGCAACGCCTGCCTGAGCCGTACGAAGAACCAGATGTTCTACTCCTGCGGACGGGCGATCTGGGACCTGGACATCAACGCGGTGCTTCGGCCAGGCGCCGACGCCTCGAACCACTCGCATCGCCGCAAGGTGGTCGATCTGCCCGAGAACACGCAACTCCACGGGACTCTTACGGTGGACAGCGACGGCAGAACCATGTACCTGAGCGTTCAACGGGGCGAGACGTGGGCCCTGCTAGCCCTGGATACGGAACGCGGCGAGTTCCGAACGATTCGGGAGGTGGAGTTTCGCGTGGGGCACTGTCAGGCTCATCCGACGATCTCGGGCCTGATCATGTACTGCTGGGAGACGGGCGGCGACGCGCCGCAGCGGACATGGATCGTCCGCGCCGACGGCTCGGACAACGGCCCCTTCTACGAGGAGACGTATGACGAGTGGGTCACGCACGAGGTGTGGTGGGGAGCGGACAAGGCGCTGTTCACGATCTGGCCGAAGAATGAGGAAATGCTCGGCAAGCCGCACGGCATCGCCTGGGTCGCGCTTGGCGATCGGTCGCTTCACATCCTGGACCAGAAGAAGTATTGGCACGTGGGCGGCGACGCGGCGGGCGAATGGGCGGTGGGCGACACGTTCGACGGGCAGCTCTTTCTCGTGGACGCCCGCACGGGCGAGGCCAGGCTTCTGACGCAGGGACACCGACCCAAAGGCGCCACGGTCCACCCCCATCCATCGTTCTCGCCGGACGGATCGAGCGTGCTGTTCTGTTCGGAAAGGAACGGCAACTGGGATGTGTGCCTCGTCCCTATGAGGTGACGGGGCTACGGCGGGCTTTGGGGGCAGCGTTGCGGGGTGCGGGCGTTGCGGCGGCAGCGGGGAATCGGCGGCGGAGGGGGTGATTCGGCGAACGCCGGGCCGGGATCGTCGTAGTAGGCAGTCGGAAACGGCGTTTTTCAGTGCGTTTCGGCTTGTGCGACGTCGCAAGAGAACGGAACTCTAAGGAAGGAGAACGATTATGAAGACACGCATCATTTGGGCCGCCCTGCTGAGCACCGTGGCCCTGGCCCCTCTGGGCTGCAAGACCACCATCGTCGATCCCGTCTCGCAGAGCCGGGCCACCTACCGTATGGGCAAGCTGACCGCCGAGGAGCCGAGGGAGATCGACGCCGTATACACCGCGTCGGAACAGGCGATGTCCGAACTCGGACTGAAGGTCGTCCAGCGCACCAAAGACGCCCTGCAGGCCGAACTCGTCGCCCGCGACGCGCAGGACAAGAAGGTCTCGGTCAAGCTCCTGTCAATCACGAAGGACACCACCAGGGTCACCATCGACATCAGTCCCGTCGAGAAGGCCCAGCGCATCCATAGCGCGATCCGCGACAATCTCGGCCTGTAGGCGCGATGCGACGAGCCGGCGTGCGGGGAGCATCCCCTGCACACCCGAACGCCTTGCTCCACAATCGCTCGCGCCCGACCGCGTCGCCGCCGACCCTTGGCAGGCCAAGCCCGTAATGGTATGGATGAGACCCTTGCGTCGCTGAACGGGTTCTCTTGCACGGGTCGATATGCGCAGATTGACAGGGGCTCTCATCCTTCTCCTCGCCATCCCGGCGTGCGCGGCGGGCGAGCCGTCGTGGCATGCCCTGACCTATGTGGGTCAATACAGTCCGAAGAAGTACGACGAGGTCCCCTTCAGTGGGAACTCGAGGCCCTGGCGTCGCATCATTGGGGCCGGTACAACGAATACGAAGAACTCGCCGGCTCGTTCAATCTGCGCTGGCACCAGTTCCCCTGGAACGCGCACCTGCCGACGACGCTCGGGCACGGCATCGGGCTGTCGTATGCGACCGTGGTGCCGGAACAGGAAGTCCTCTACCGGCGGGGCCAGAGCGCCCGTCTTCTGGCGTTCCTGATGTGGGACGTCACGTTCAGCCTGCCCGACCACCCGGCCTGGGCCGTGTTCTTCCGCATCCACCACCGCTCCGGGGCCTTCGGCACGTTCAGCGGGGTGCACGGCGCGGCCAACTATCCCTGCATCGGGATCAAGTATAGCTTCTGATCGCCCGGCGTGGCGACGGGCCCACCGAAAGCCGAAAACGCGGACGGAGTTTCTGCTTGCCGTGGATGGGACAAAATTGTAAACCCTAATCTCCTGCCTACAATTATGTGGGCCGACCATATGGAATCTGCGAAGAACAGGGCGGCAATGAAGGCAAAGCAATCGGCGGAAGTACAACTGCTCAGCGACGTGGCGAAGGCGTTCGCCGAGTCGCTGGACCTCGAAGCGACGCTCAAGAGCATCCTGAAATCCCTGGACACGCACCTGCGACTGCGCCGGGGGACGATCACCCTGCTGGACCCGCAGACCGAGACGCTGACGATCCGGGTGGCCCACGGGCTCAGCGAGCAGTCCAAGAGCCTCGGCAGCTACAAGGTCGGCGAGGGCATCACCGGTCGCGTGGTGCAGACCGGCGAAGAGATCGTCGTGCCGGACATATCGAAGGACCCGCGCTTTCTGGGACGGACCCGCCCGCGCAAGCGGGCCGACGGCAAACGGACGGCGTTCTTCTGCGTGCCGATCAAGCTGGATGGGCGGACGGTGGGCGCGATGAGCGTGGACCGGCAGGCCGAGCGGACCGACAGCTTCGAGGCGAACGTGCGTCTGCTGAACATCATCGCGACGATGGTCGCCCAGGCGATCAAGCTCAACAAGCTCGTCGAATCCGAGCGGAAACTGCTCCAGGACGAGAACGTGCGCCTGCGTCGGGAACTGAAGAATCGATTCGACATGCGCAACATGGTCGGGACCAGCAACGCCATGCAGGCGGTCTATCGCCTCGTCGAGCAGGTCGCCGAGAGCACCGCGACCGTGCTGATCCGCGGCGAAAGCGGCACGGGCAAGGACCTCGTCGCCCACGCCGTGCACTACAACAGCCTCCGCGCCGACAAGCCCTTTATCAAGGTCAACTGCACCGCCATGCCGGAGACCCTGCTGGAGAGCGAGCTGTTCGGGCACGAGAAGGGCGCCTTCACCGGCGCGGTCGAACGCAAGCTGGGCCGATTCGAGCGGGCCAACGGCGGTACGATCTTCCTCGACGAGATCGGCGATTTCCCCACCACCCTTCAGGTCAAACTGCTCCGCGTCATCCAGTTCCGCGAGTTCGAGCGCGTCGGCGGCACCGAGACGATTCGGGCGAACGTCCGCATCATCGTCGCCACGCACAAGGACCTCGAGACGCTGATCACCGAAGACCTCTTTCGCGAGGACCTGTACTACCGGATCAACGTTTTTCCGATCTACCTGCCGCCGCTGCGGGAGCGCAAGGACGACATCATGCTGCTGGCGGACCACTTCCTCGAGCGGTTCGCCGCCGAGAACGGCAAGCACATCACGCGGATCTCAACGCCCGCGATCGACATGCTGACGCACTACCACTGGCCCGGCAACATCCGCGAACTGGAGAATTGCGTCGAGCGAGCCGTCCTGCTGTGCGGCGACGACGTGATCCGCAGCGAGCATCTGCCTCCCTCGCTCCAAATGGTGGACCGGAGCCAGGCCAGCGACCATCCCTCCCTGTCGGAAATCATCGCGAACAAGGAGCGGGAACTGATCGTCGACGCGCTGAAGAAGACCGGCGGCCACCAGCGCGACGCCGCCAAAGAGCTGGGCGTCACCGAGCGAATCCTCGGCTACAAGATCAAGAAGTACGGCATCCACCCGAAGTACCTGTAGCCGTCGGGGGACGCCACCGCCCTGCTCTCCGCCGCTATGCGGCGGCCGGCTCCTCGGCGTAGTCGTCGAAGCGCACGCTGATCTTCTTGCTGACGCCCTGCATCTGCATCGTGACGCCGAACAGCACGTCGGCGATGCTCATCGTCCGCTTGGTGTGCGTGATGACGATGAACTGGCTTTCCTTCTGGAACTCGCGCAGCAGCATCGTGAAGCGCTCGGTGTTGGCCTCGTCGAGCGCCGCATCGACCTCATCCAGAAAGCAGAACGGGGACGGCTTGCTGCGGAACACCGAGAACAGCAGCGCCAGCGCGGTCATGGACTTCTCCCCGCCGCTGAGCAGCGAGATGCTGCGGGTCTCCTTGCCCGGGGGCTTGGCGATCACTTCGATGCCCGCTTCGAGCACGTCGTCGGCGTCTTCGAGCACGATGTCGGCCTTGCCGCCGCCGAAGAGCTTGCGGAAGATCTGTTGGAAGTTGATGCGGATCTGCTCGAAGGTCTCGACGAACTTCTCCCGGCTCTGCTTGTTGAGTCGGTTGATCAACTGCTGCAACTGCGTCTTGCTCTCGTTGAGGTCCTGCACCTGGTTGGCCAGGAACGTGTGACGCTCTTCGAGGCCGGCCTGCTCGTCGATCGCATCGAGGTTCACGTTGCCCAGCCGCTCGATCTTGCCGCGCAGCTCGTTAATCTCGCCCTTGACCTGCTCCCAGTTCACATCGTCGGTCGTCCGCTCGGCGTAGGCCTCGGCCAGCTCGATCTGCAATTCCTCGCGGACGCGTTCGACCAGGTCCTGCTGGCGGACTTCCAACTGCCCGAGCTGGATGCGCAGCTCGCCGATCACGCGATCGACCTCTTCCTTCTGCGTTCGCGCGGTGCGGACTAGCTCTTCCTTGCGCTTCTGTTCGGCGGCCAGCCCTTCCAGCGCCTCCTGCAACTGCCGGTTGTCCCGCTGCTGCGTCTCTTTCTGTACGAAGAACTCCGAGACGCACGACTCGCATTCGAGGATATCGCGCTGGGCCTCGGCCGTCTGCTCGTCGCAGACCTGGACGTCTCGCTCGGCGGCCGCCACGGTGCGCCGGTTTGTCTCGATCTGATTCTCCAGACTCTCGATGATCTGCTTGAGCCCCTTCTGCTGTTCGACGGCCTGGCCCAGACGGACCTTCAATTCCGTCAGTTCGCCGACCCGGCTTTGCTGCTGTTCGCGCAGCTCGTCGTACATCGTTTCGAGCTCGTGGATGTGGGCGGCCCGCTGGTTGTTGACCGCCTCCAGCTCGGTGAGCCGCTGCTTCGAATCGTACTCGCGCTGCACCGACTGGGCGATCTGCTCCTCGAGTGCCCCCAACTCGCCGGCAATCAGCGGCTCTTCCTCCTTGAGTCGCTTGATGTCCTGCTCGAAGTGCGAGAGCTTGGAGTTGACCTGGGTCTTCTCGGTATTGGCCTCGTAGATGGCGGTGCGCAGGTCTTTGCAGAGCTTCTCCAGGTGGACCTTGGTCTGGGTGTTCCTCTGGATCTCGGACTCCAACTGGGCGATCTCGGCGTTGATGTGATCGATGGTCTCTTCGAGCTGGTCGATCCGGCTGCGTCGGGAGATCAACCCGGACGCCTTGCCCAGCGGACCGAGCCGGAGCAGGCCGTCGGCGCCGAGGCATTCGCCGGCCAGCGTCACGAAGGAATAGCCGGCCGGCAGTCTGTCCGACAGTTCGGTCGCGACCGCCAGCGATTCGACCAGGATCGTCTTGCCCAGCAACTGCCAGGCCAACGTCGCGTAGCGGCTTTCGTAGGAAACGAACTCGACGAGCCGCCCCCGCACGCCGGGATGCTGCGAGAGATCCACATCATCGACGAACGGCGCCAGACGATCGAGGCAGACGAAATGCACGCGCCCCGCCAGCGCCGCGACCGTCTCGCCGTCGGCCAGCAGCCGGGCGGCGTTCTTGACCAGCAGGAAGTCGGTCATCCCCTCCAGGGCCGCCTCCACCACCACGGCGTGCTCGACGTCCGTCTTGATCCGGTCGGCGAGAATCCCGTCGATGTAGTCGATCTTGCGATGCTCGTCGGCCTGGGCCTGCAGAATGCTCCGAACAGCCTGGCCCAGCCCCTCGTGACGCCGCTCCATGTCGGTCAGCACCGCCAGCTCGCTGCTCAGCGCGCTGCGGGCTTCTTTGTTGCTCGCCAGTTGTCGGCCCTTCTCGACCATCTGCTCCTGGGCCTCGTCGATCTTCTGACGCTTCGATTCGAGGTTCTCTTCCAGATCGACCAGGACGCGCGCGATGTCGGCCAGACGGGCGTTGTGCTGGGCCCGATCGGTCAGCAGCCGTTCGAGTTCGGCCTTGGCGACCTGGGCCCGCCCCGCCAGGCGGTTCCGCTGGTTCGACAGGCTGTCCCGGTAGCTGGAGAGACTCTGAATCTCGTTGTGAAGCTGGGCGGTGCGACGCACGATGTCGATGATCCCCGACTTCTCGTCGTCCAGTTCCGCTTCGAGCGACGCCAGTTGGGCATCGCCTTCCTCGGCGATCGCCTGGATCTCGCGAATCGCCTCGGTGCGCTTCTGCACGGCCTCGTCACAAGCCGTCGATTCCTGCCGGTGACGGACCAGATCGCGATTGACGGCTTCGGCCTGGCCGGCCAGCCGCTCGATCTCGCCGGCGGCCGTAGCCTTGCGCTTGCCCAACTCCTCAATGCGCGACCGCAGGAAATCGATCCGCTGAAGCTTCTGGTCGATCTGGCTCTGGATCGCGACCAGGCTGTTGCCCGTTTCGCTGAGCCGGTGCTCCGTCTCGATGACGGCGTTGCCCAGCCGGCTCATCTCGGCCTCGGCGCCGACCTCCTCGGCGGCCACCGCCGAGAATCGTTCGTTCGCCTCGTGCAGGGCCCGCTGCTTGTCGTCGAGCTGCTCCTTGTTGCGTCCGTACTCGACGAGCGAGTAGTTCACCTGCAGCTCCTTGAGCCGCGACGTGTATTCCAGGTAGTTCCTCGCCTTGCCCGCCTGGAGCTTGACGCTGCGAAGCCGCTTGGCCACCTCTTCGAGGATGTCGGCCAGACGCAGAAGGTTCTGCTCGGTCCGTTCGAGTTTGCGCAGGGCCTCTTTCTTGTGCGCCTTGTACTTGCTGATGCCGGCGGCCTCCTCGAAGACGATGCGCCGATCGGACTTCGAGGCCCCCACCAGTTGCTCGATCTGGCCCTGCTCGATGATCGAGTAGCCGCGGTTGCCGACGCCGGTGTCCATGAACAGCTCGCGGACGTCTTTGAGCCGACAGACCTTGGTGTTGATGCGGTACTCGCTTTCGCCGCTGCGGTAGATTCGCCGGGAGACCTGGACCTGCTCGGTGTCGATGGGCAGCCGCCCGCTGGTGCCGCCCGGATTGGAGATGACCAGCGTCACCTCGGCCGAGCCGGCCGCCTTGCGGCTGCCGCTGCCGCCGAAGATCACGTCCGCCATCTGGTCGCTTCGAAGGCTCTTGAGCTTCTGCTCGCCCAGCACCCACTTGACCGCGTCGACCACGTTGCTCTTGCCGCACCCGTTGGGTCCGACAATCCCCGTGATCGAAGCGTCAAAATGGAACTCCGTCCGGTCGGCGAAGCTTTTGAACCCGTCCAGTATGATCTTCTCAAGTCGCATAGCTCTTCCGGTTCCGACTGTTTTCGTGCAAAGACACCCATCCCGAGTCCGGGGGATTTATCGGACAACACACTGTCATGTTATCGGCCTGACGCGGGCTATTCCTTGACTATTCGGCCGATTTTTGGAGGGGGACCGGCCCAGAACTCGGCGGTGACGGCGTCCTTGGCGCACAACTGCTCCAGGACGGCAATCACGTCGTTGTACGGGACGCCCAGGCCGGAGATGCTCTCCGCCTCCGCTCGCGGCCGCTCGGACCCCAGGATCCGAACGATCTGACTGACTGCAAAACCGCTCCGCACCGGCCCGATCACGCCCGGACGCGAGATGGCTTTCCGCGTCACGGTCACATGGTCCTGCCCGGGCCGCGAATTGACGATGATCGTCTCGTTGGCCGCCTCGACGAAGATGTCGTCGTGACAGTCCAGCGGCGATCCGAAGAGCACGACGCGCGGCGCACCGCTGCGCGAGACGTAGACGGCCCGTCGGTCGGTCTGCACCACCTGTTCGAGATGGAACCCGCGGCCGATGGGCTCCCGACGCACCGCCACGTCCTCCATGCGCCGCAATGCCTCGTACGCCGCCAGGACCATCTGCGGGTCCGTGTCACGCAGCATCCGTCGGCCCAACGAGATGGCGTCGTTGCGCCGCGCCGAAACCAGCACGGCATCCAGCGCCTCCCGCCGATACGGCGACGCCTCGTCGAGAGCGATCGTCCGCAACGTCTCCAGCGTCGCATCGTCTCGCAGGGCCAGAACGCACCGCGCCGCCCGCAGCCGGACCTCTTCGTCGGGCACGTTCAGCAGAGAACGCAGCTTCGGCAGACTCTCACGTCCGACGGCCTCCAGCGCGAGCTCGGCGGGCTCTTTGTCCTGCGATGTCACAAGCTGCTGGGCCAGAAGCTCGACCCGAATCGGCGTCTCCTCCAGCGAATCGGCGACGAAGGTGGCGGCTACCATCGAGACGAAACGGGCCCGGCGTTCCCGGAAGTCCGGCGGGATCGTGAACTCCACAAAGCGAGGCGAGACGGCACGCGCCGTGTCGGCGCCGTACCGCTCGTTGAGCCGATTGCGGATCGCGCTGGCCATCGCGAAATCGGCACGACGCAACTGGACCGTCCCCACGTAGTCGTACTGAGCGACCCCGCCGCCGAGGACGTAACCGGTCAGCGGATCGGGTTGGGCTACGCCGATGGTGTCGATGAACACCGGCCCCTCGACGGCCGCCAGCGTGCGGGTCGATGGCCCGAAGGTTCCGGCCAGCTTGAGGTCGGCCCGGTACAGCCAGCCTCCGTGAAGCGACGTGGTGTCGGCGCCGGCGATGGGCGTGACCTTCACGTCGAAGCGGTCGCCCCTGACACACGTGGCGGGGACCAACCCTTCCAGCCGGACCACCGCCGTGGTCTTGCTGTCGATCAGCTCATCCGGAGCCACCGAGCTACCCGGCACCTGCGACAGGATATACTGCTTCAGATAGGCTCGCACGTCCGGCGGGCAGGCCCCCGACCCCGTACCCGCGAGCCCGGCGACCAGGCCGTACCCCTCGACCTCCACCGGCTCCGGCTGGGCCACGTCCGCCACCGAGCCGATCGTCGAACCCAGTTCCCTGCCCAGCGACGGATCGACCGTGGCCACCGATTTGTCCTTCGTGCCGCAGCCGAGCAGCAGCACCGGCACAAGCAGAAAACCCACCCGGGACGCGATGTATCGTAGAGACGTTCTCATATCCGTTGCGTATCCTATTGCTAAGATGCGAAGTCCGCGCAAGTTACACCGGGTGCGATCCTATGGTCGGACCCGGCCGGCGTCAAGTCTATTCGCCCGGTCCCGCTCCCGGCTCCCGGCGTGTCCGACGGAGATTACCGCCGATTCGCCGGCCCTGCGACGGGCCAGAAGACCCAATCGCCGTTGTCGGCCCACAGGCCCGGCTGGCCGCCCTGCCGGAGGCCCTGCACCCCTCCGTCGTCGGTTAGGTTGTCGCCCCAACTGTACAGCAGAAAACCGTCGTCGGTCCTGCGGTAGGACAGCGGGCCGTTCGCGTAGGGGTCCTGCGGCAGTTTCGACAGGTAGCCCATTTCGACCAATTCATCAAGGCTCGCCGGATACTCGCCCTTATCGCTCTTGCAGGACAGGATCGCTACGGCAACGATCGTCGCGGCCTCGTGGGTCTTCAATGCCCACGTTTGCCGATCCACTTGCTCAAACGCCGGGGGAAGAATGGACAGTCGCATGTTGCCGAATGGGATCCCCTCTTCTTCATCTGACACGAGAGATGGACCCTCCTCGCCGGGTGGGGGTTGCAGCGAGGACTGGGCCCGCTCGAAGAATTGCTCGACCATCGCCATCGTTTCACGGCGGTCGGGATAGTCGAATACGAATACTCCGAGCAGGTTGTCCAACCAGTTGCCGGCGGCGAACGTGAATCCCTGGCGCAACGCATGACCTCCCCCCGCGCCATCATCGGTGAAGGTCCGTTGAATGTTGTCGTACCAAAGGGCCTTCTCCCCATCGAAGCTGACGACGCTTCGATCTTCGTCGTGCAGGTCGCGCAACTGGTTCCGTGCGTGCTCCAATACCGGTCGGGGCACATTCGTCTGGTCGTACAGGATATGGAACATCCGAGAATAGGCGACGCTCTCAATCGCGACCCCGACCAACTGCTCAATAAGGAGACCCCGGCCCTGCAAATGCCGACCGACCCGCCGTATGACGAAGCAGTCGTCGAACGCGTCTTGCACGTTGCCCCGGTGAACTTCGTAGGCAGCCTTATGGATCAGGACGAATGTGAGATGCCTGTACACAGTCAGTGCATCCATGGCCGTGCTCATGAAGTTCGGGTCTCTCAGACTGGATTCGTTGGTGTCGTAGATCGGCCAGTAATCAGGCGTGTTGGCCCCCTGCCGGAACTTGGCCAACGCCGGTGCGTTTTCATCCAACCACGCTGCAAGCAGTCCCAGTTCGACATCGTTGTAATCCTCCAATTCAGGTCTTGACGTTTCCACCTTCCGCCAGAGTCGCTGCGGCGCTTTGACGTAGAGCTTCGCCGCTTGTTCGTAGTAGGTTGCAGCGTTCCCGGCTTCTGTGTCAGCCGGCCTCCAATGCTCGTTGAGCCATTCGACGTAGTTGACACGGATCGTCGGTCTGCCGAGAAACAGAGGCAGTGAACACAGGACTGTGTAGGCCAGGACCACCAGAATCCCTTGTCCGGTTCGCAAGAGCGCCTTCTGCCACAGGGGCCGGCAGCGTTTCTTGGCCCGACGGCACAGGGCCGCCAGCAGCTTCGCATCGCCGAACTGCTCGATCAGCTCACGGGCCCGGGCTTCGCGCTGCGCCGCATCCGCACAATCTCTCAGGTCGTCCTCGAAATGCGCCGTCAGCTCCTCGTGCACCTCCGCGCGCACGCGCTTGCGCCAGCGGATCTCTCGAACGACTCGATCGATGTACTCGACCGCACAGGCTGGAAGACCGGCCGGCCCTTTGTCGCGATTCGCTTCCATGATTCGCTCTCCGTTCTCAAGGGAATTCAGAACGCCGCCTTCAGCGCGCCGCCCAGGAGCAGATCGACACCCTTGGCCAATTCCACGAGCTGGGCCTTGCGGCCGGCCAGCTCGGCCTGCCCTGTGCCGGTGATCGAGTAGTAGCGCCGCTTGCGCCCCGAGTCGGACGTCTCCCACTTGCCCTTGATCAGCTTCTTGGCTTCGAGGTTGTACAGCAGCGGATAGAGCGTGCCCTTGCCCAACGTCAGGATCTCGGCGCTTCGCTTCTCGATCGACTGGCTCAGCTCGTAGCCGTACATCGGGCCCCGCGAGAGGATCTCCAGCACCACCACAGGGGCGATCCCCTTCAACAATTGGCTCTCGAATCGCATGACGACCTCCACAAGCATCCACGATACCATTATTGTGCAATACATAGTATGCTATACATACCATTGGTGTCAAGGACAATTTGCTGCTTTTCCGCAAACGATCAAAGTGCCTCAGGGGCGTCGGGGCCGGTCGCGATGCAACGGGCCTGGCCTACACGTCGCAGGCCTTCACCGCCTGCACGAGCGATTCCCGCCAATCCCGTACCGGAGTGTATTCGTGCGCGACGTAGCCGTCGTATCCGGTTTCGACGATCGCGCGCATGACCGCGGGGTAGTAGATCTCCTGGTTCTCGTCGAGTTCGTGCCGGCCCGGCACGCCGGCCGTGTGGAAGTGGCCGATGTGCTGGATGTTCTTGCGAATCGTCGCGATCAGGTCGCCCTCCATGATCTGCATGTGGTAGATATCGAAGAGCATCTTGAATCGCGGCGAATTGACGCGGCGGCACAGTTCGAAACCCCAGGGGTAGTTGTCGCACATGTACCCGGGGTGATCGACCTTGCTGTTGAGCATCTCCATGCAGATGGTCACGCCTTGGTCCTCGGCGATCTTGACCGCCTCAGTGAGGATCGCCTGGCAGTTGTCCATCCCCTCTTCCTCGCCGATCCCGGCCCGGTCACCGGCCATGCAGATCACGTTGGGCCACCTGTACTCGGCCGCCGCCTTGATGTTCGTACGGAAATCGTCCATGAACCTGGCGTGCATCGACCTGTCGTTGAGGCCCTTCTTGATCGACCCGGCGCCCGGCACCATGGTCGCGACCAGATCGTACTTCCTGAGCACGTCCCAGTCGTTCTTGCCGACGAGATCCCGGCCCGCCAGTCCCATCTCAACCAGCAGCTTGGCCGTCTGTTCCTGGTCCAGCCGGGCCCCGCGCAGACACCCGCCGCAAATCGACTGCTTGATCCGTCCGTTCTTCACCACTCTTCCGGCCTGTCCCCGTGCTGCCCGGGACCATCCTGCCAGCCCGGACGAGACGCCGACAACGGCCGCGACGCCGGCAAGCACCTCACGACGCGTCAGAGACCCTGCGCCGGCCCCGACGCCGGCATCTGCATGACTGTGCATGTCCTTCATCTTCTGGCCCTTTCAGCAATCAGACTGTATCACGGTCAATATACCCGCTCTGCACGCGCCGGACAACAGCCGCCTCGACACAATGGCACGACGGCTCGACCCCGCAACCACAGCCTGGGCCCTTTGCGTCGGCCCACATCGTCTGGCTCCGGAGCCGCACCGCCGGCGCGATCTGCTTGCCAAATCGACCCGCTCGGTGTACAGTGATGGCGATCGCATCGCCACGCGTTGTCCCGGCCGGCAACCGTCACGAGATCGGCCGCGCACGCGATGACGAACGAACCATGGGGAGCAGTGGCCGAGCGGCTTAAGGCGACGGTCTTGAAAACCGTTGTGTCGAAAGGCACCGGGGGTTCGAATCCCTCCTGCTCCGTTGCGGATCCAGCGCTGCTGTCGGCGGGCGTATCGCGCCGCACACAGGGACAACGTCACGTGCTCAATGGGTTTCGATGCCGGCGGCGCGTTTGGCGGACAGGACGGTGTTGACCATGAGCATGGTGATGGTCATCGGTCCGACGCCGCCGGGGACGGGGGTGATGAGGGAGGCCTTCTGCTTGACCGCCTCGAAATCGACGTCGCCGACGAGGCGATAGCCGGACTTCTTGCCGGCGTCCTCGATGCGATTGACGCCGACGTCGATAACCACCGCACCGTCCTTGACCATGTCGGCGGTGATGGTGTTCGGCCGGCCGGCGGCGGCGACGAGAATGTCGGCCTGTCGCGTGTGCCAGGCGAGGTCCTTCGTCCGCGTGTGACAGACCGTGACCGTCGCGTTACCGGTGGGGCTCTTCTGGATGAGCATGTTGGCCAGGGGCTTGCCGACGATATTGCTGCGGCCGACGATCACGACGTGCGCGCCGTCGATCTTCACGCCGCTTCGGATCAGCAGGTGCAGCACGCCGTGCGGAGTGCACGAAAGGAACGCCTTCTCGCCCACCACCATTTTGCCCACGCTGACGGGGTGGAACCCGTCGACGTCCTTGTCGGGATCGATAGCAAAGAGCACCTCGGACTCGTTCATGTGTTTCGGCAGCGGCAACTGGACGAGGATGCCGTTGATTCTCGGGTCGGCGTTCATCTTGCCGATCAGCGCCATCAGCTCGTCCTGCGAAGTGTCCGCCGGCAGCCGGTTGTCGTCGGAATAGATGCCCAGTTCCTCGCAGGTCCGCTCCTTGGCGGTCACGTACGAGTTGCTGGCGGGATCGTCGCCGACCAGGATGACACCCAGACCGGGCACGATGCCTTTGGCCTTGAGAGTCGCCACCTCCGCCTTGAGTTCAGCCCGAATATCGGCCGCCACCTGCTTGCCATCGATAATCGTCGCGGTCATTGACGCTCCTTCACAGACGTTGCCTTGGCCCAATCGATTCGCCCCAGCTGAGCCGGAGATACCGATTTTCGACAGTTGGCGACGGATGTCAAGGATGTTTCGAACAACTGTGACGCGAAGTGACTGCACAGATTTCAGGCCAACGCCAGTTCGGGCACAGAGAGGCGAGGGTGGCGTTTAGAAGAGGCCGCGGACCTTGCCGGTCTGGACGTCGACGTCGATGCGGCGGAAGGCGGGGTTGGAGCCGGTGCCGGGCATCAGGCGGATCGAGCCGGCCACGGGGACGACGAAACCCGCCCCCTTGTAGACGAGGATGTCGTTGATCGGCAGCACCCAGTCGGTGGGTCGGCCCTTCCGTTCGGGATCGTGCGACAGGCTCAGTTGCGTCTTGGCCATGCAGGTGCCCAGATGCGTGCCGAGGGATTCCGCTTCCAGCCGCTTGGCCTTGGCCAGCGCCGCGTCGGTGTAGGTCACACCTTTGGCCCCGTAGACCTCTTTGGCGATCAGCTCGAACCGCTGCCGCAGGGGCATCGTCAGGTCGTAGAGAAACTGAAAATGGCTCGGCTCGTTGCAGGTCTCGATGACCGCCTCGGCCAGTTCGAGGGCCCCCTGGCCGCCTTTGAGCCAGTGCTCCGAGCAGACGGCCCGCGCTCCGGCGGCTTCGGCGATCCGGCGGATCAGGTCGATCTCGGCCCTCGCGTCGGTGTGGAAGCTGTTGATGCAGACGATGGGCCGCACACCGCTCTTCCTGACGATGTCGATGTGGGCCAGGAGGTTCTCGCAGCCGGCCTCGACCAAGCCGAGGTTCTCGGTGACATACTCGTCGGCCAGAGGCACGCCGGCTTTGACGGCGGGACCACCGCCGTGCATTTTCAACGCACGAATCGTGGCGACGAGCACCACGGCATCGGGCGAAAGCCCCGACATGCGGCACTTGAGGTTCCAGAACTTCTCGAAGCCGATATCGGCGCCGAAGCCGCTCTCGGTGATATGGTACTCGGCAAGCCTGGTGCCGAGGCGGTCGGCGATGATGGAGCTTTGGCCGATGGCGATATTGGCGAACGGTCCGGCGTGAACGAAGACGGGCTGGCCTTCCAGCGTCTGGACGAGATTCGGGTTGATCGCATCGACGAGCCAGGCCGTCATGGCGCCGTCGACGTCGAGGTCGCCGGTGGTGACCTCATTGCCTTGCTTGTCATACGCCACCACCATATGAGCGATCCGCTCGCGCAGGTCCCTCAGATCCGTCGCCACCGACAGGATCGCCATCACCTCGCTGGCCACCGACATCTGGAAGCCGGAGTCCATCTCGAAGCCGTCCATCTTGCCCCCGCGACCGATGCGGATGCTCCGCAGGCTCTGGGCGCAGAAATCCATCGCCCAGCCGATCTGAACGCGATCGGGGTCGATGTCGAGACGGCGCAGATGGCTCTGGGCCAGGCGGGCGTCGTCGTAGTTTCGCTCGTGCTGCATCCGGGCGGTCATGGCGACCATCGCCAGATTGTGGGCGTTGGTCACACAGTCGATATCGCCCGTGAAGCGAATCGACAGCGGCGTCAGGGGAATGCACTGGGCCAGTCCCCCGCCGGCGGCCGAGCCCTTGATATTGAACGTCGGCCCGCCGCTGGGCTGGCGAATGGCCCCGCAAACGCGCTTGCCCAGGACGCCAAGTCCCTGGATCAGGCCGAGCGTCGTGGTGGTCTTACCCTCGCCCAGAGGGGTGGGCGTGATGGCGGTCACATCGATGTACTTGGCGCGGGGCGCGCCGTCCAGGCGGTCCAGGGCCTTGGCGTAGTCCACCTTGGCGAGTTTGGCACCGTAGGGGACCAACTCGTCGTCGCGCAGGCCCAACTCGGCCGCCAGACGCCCGATCGGCTTCATCCGCTCTTCGGCGGCCTCGGCGATCTGCCAGTCCTGCATTCGTCGCGGGTCGAGTTCCATAGCTCCCAGTCAAAACCCCATTCTTCATACGTCCGCCCCCTTGTGTGGGCCCAGCCCCGTATTATACCACAAGACTGGCAAAATAGGTAGTATTGCAGGTCTGTTTTTCGTGAGGCGTTCTATTCCGGGGTGCCCCGGAGTCCGGAGACAGGCCTTCGCACCTGGGATTACGGGCCGCACCGATCCGATTATGCCACCCCGGAACACGTATCGGACGTGTTACACCGGCTGGCTATGGATTGGATGCTATCGCACTCATGGAAGCCCATTGGCGGTACGTCTCGTCGATTTCGTCGGTCTGGGCCCGTCGGTCCCACAGGACCACGGCGTACCGCAGATCCAGGCGATTGCCTTCGACCAGTTTTAGCGGTTCTTCGTGGAGCCCGAGGGTGGCGGAAAGATAGGCGAAGGGCTCGGTCATCGTGAACCAGGTGGTGGGATGTCGCGGGTTGCTCGGATGGCCGAACATTGCGACCGTCACATCGTCGCCGTCCACGGCGGCGGTGTAGGCGCACCAGTTGGATCGGACGAGACGCTCTTCACCTCGGAAGACCGTGCCGGGGTTGTCGTCGGTGTTGCGAAACTGCCCCTCGGCGTCCATCGCCCGAATGAACCGCATGCCCAATCCGAAATAGTGCGCCCCCGTCAGCGTCACGGAGCCTTTGCCCGTCGGCACGGAAAGACGGCTCTCCCACATCAACATGGTCACCTGTGGCTGTACAGGCCGGGCAACGACGATGGCGCGCTGCTCGGCCAGCAGCCGCTCGCCGGATGGATCGAGCCAGTCCAGCCGCTCCATCCAGCCGACATGGGGCAACTCCTCTGCAAGCTCGGCGAATCTGACGTGCTTCTGCCGCCCCGCGGCCGGCATCTCTTCCCAGAAATTCACGGCGTCGGCCCCTACGGCGAACATCAGCGCGTGGTGGTGCAGATGATCGTGCGGCGCATCGAGCAGGACATCCCGGCCATTCGGCGTGAACAACCGTTTGACGTACGGCTTGAACGGAACGTCCCCGTAGCGATACTCCGCGACCTCAACAACGCCCGCCTTCACCAGCACGCTGTTGGCGTCGACGATGGCCCGCATCGGCTGACCGGCCGGCGTGCTATCCGCTATCGCCGACAGAGTCAGCGAGCCAAAGACAACGGCGTACACAATGCTTCGCCTGCCCATCCCTCGTCCTCCAGAGCCCTTAGACAAACTGCTTGAGATGTTTGATGCTGCGCTCGGCCTGCGCGACGGTGCCGCACTCGACGCTGATGACGATATCGCGCGGGGCCTTCCTGCAGAGATCGATGACCTTCTTCCAGTCGTTGACGCCATCGCCACAGGCGCAGCCGGCGGGCGTGCCGGTAACCTTGCCTCGTTCGTCTTCGGATTGCTGGATGGAGATGTCCTTGGCGTGCAGGTGCACCAGCCGGTCCTTGATGCGATCGAGCCAGACGAGCGGATCGTGGCCACAGAGGTAACTGTTGCCCGTATCGAAGTTGACCCCGATGGCCTTCGACTTCACAAGATTGCAGATGCGGTCGAGACCCTCAGGGGACTTGCTGTACTGCTGGTGCGGCTCAATTCCGATCAGGACGCCACGATTCTCCGCAAAAGCAGCCGCTTCGGCCAGCGTGTACCGCATCAACACGAAATCCTCTTCCTCCGTCGTCCAGCTCGGCTTCGGTCCCTCGTCCGTGTTCACCACAGGCGCGCCGCACTCGGCGGCGAAGCGAATCGCCTGCTTGAGGTAGTTGCCGCTGACGTCCGGCTTGCACAGCGGCGTGTGCGAGGAGAGCCCGGAGATCTTCACCCCCGCCTTCTCACAGATCTTGCGAATGCGAATCGGGTCCTCCGACATCGAGATCGTCGCAAAATACCCCGCCTCGCTCATCAGTTCACGTCCGAGATGCACCCAGGGCTCGACGTACTCGTAGCCCAGCTCCGCCGCCTTGGCGACGCCCCAGTCAAAGGGCTTGTCCTCGTGACGCACGAATTCCAGATTGACCCCGATCGATACCTTGCCCATTGCGTCATCTCCTTGGCTATGTACCTGTTTGTAGTGTGCCCGCCGGGGCAGATGGCAAGACGGCGCCTCACGGCGTCCCTGCGAACCACTCGATCAGACCCGGCAGTTGCTCCAGACTGAGAAACGTCACCGACAGGACCGCGATCACCCACATGGCGGGCTTGACCTGCCGGACCCGGCCGGAAACCAGATTGATTACGACGAACGAGACGAACCCGAACGCCAGACCCGTGCTGATGCTGTAGCTCAGCGCGATCATCACGATGAGGATGAACGACGGGAACGCCTCGGCCAGGTCGCCGAAGTCGATCCGCTTGACCTCTTTGACCATGAACAGGCCGACCATGATCAGCGCCGGCGCCGTGGCGTATTTGGGGACCATCGCAACGAGCGGGATGAACAGCAGCGCCAGCAGAAAGAGCGCCCCGGTGACGACCGCCGTCAGGCCGGAGCGACCGCCCTGCTCGATGCCCGAGGCCGACTCGGCGAACGACGTCGTCGTCGAGGTGCCCAGCACAGCGCCGATCATCGTGGCGATTGCGTCGACGCCCAGCAGCCGGTCCAGGCCGCGAATTTTGCCGCGTTCGTCGAGCATCTCCGCCTTGTGACAGCAGGCGACCAGCGTCCCGATGCTGTCAAACATATCGACGAACATCAGCGTGAAGATGCTGCCCATGAAGCCCCACTTCATCGCGCCGAGGACGTTCAGCTTGAAGGCGATGGGACGGATGTTCACGTCGAGAGAGATCACCCGCTCGGGCAAGGCCACCTGCCCGGTCGCCGCTGCCAGCAGGGTCGAGACGGCGATGCCGATCAGCAGCGAGCCGCGCACGTTGCGGCTCTCGAGGAAGACCATCGTCAACAGCCCCGCCAGACCGATCAGCACCTTGGCGGTGATCGGACCGGCCGAGACCATCGTGAACGGATCGGCCACGACGATGCCCAGATCCGTCAGGCCGATGAACGTGATGAACAGCCCGATCCCGACGCCGATGGCCGCGATCAGCGAGCCGGGGATCGCCTCGACGATCCGCTGCCGCAGCCCGACCAGCGTCAGCACCAGAAAGAACACGCCCGACAGAAACACCACCCCCAGCGCCGTCTGCCAGTCCATCTTGCCCGAGACCACCAGCACCGTGAAGATCGAGTTGAGCCCCAGGCCCGGCGCCATCGCGATCGGGGCCTTGCCGAACAGGCCCGCCGCGATCGTCGCCAATGCCGAGATGATGCACGTCACCGCGATCAGCGCCGTCTTGTCCATTCCGGTCGGTTCGAGGATGTTCGGGTGGGTGAAGATGATATAGGCCATCGTCAGGAAGGTGGTGATCCCCGCAACCACCTCGACCCGCACGTTCGTCCGCCGCTTGTCGAGTTCGAAGTAATCCCTTGGCATATTCGCGACCCGATCAGGAATCCTGCACCATTTTGAGCATTACCTCAAGCATTCGACGCAATTCCGGGCACTTTTGGGCTGCGATTTCTGGATCAAGCTTGCTGAAGTATTGGATTCCGTGAGTCGTCTTCTTGTACTTGCGGCCAGTCTCCTGCTGGAAGAATTCGCACAAGCGTTTGGAAGGGGGAGCGTCGAAGTCCACATCTTCGGGGGCATTGGAGATTCTGCTGACAGCGTGCGCAATCGGTTTCGGGAATATCTCCGGCTGACTCAGGAGCCACGCCTCAAGCTCGTGCACAGCAAAGAACATGCGAAACCGGGCGTCTCCAACCTTGTTTTGCATTTCCTGTGTTGCCCACTCCAACCGCTCCCTGGATGTGGACAGATGACTTGGGTAGAAGGTCGGCCCATAGAGATCCAACAGGGCCAGGACTGCAATCACATTGTGCCCGTCCGGCCCGGCTAAGTGCATCTTCGCCTTCTTGGGCATGTCCTTTACCATCTCAGGCCAGCCGTCAAACCGTACGACCTTGATGCCGATACTCTCACGAGTTCTGGAATCCAACCATCGCTTCAGGAAGGCGCCAACGGCCTTCCTCTCGGTATAACCTTCGACGAAGAGTACGAACTTCATTCGATTTCCTCAAGCTCGCCGGAGCGATATAGCGAACCCAGAGAGTATTCCCTTAGCCAGTAATCCAATGCCTCACCCTCCAACTTCATCAGCACAGTCTGTCCCTCACGCCACTTGGTGACAGTTGTTGAAGGTCTGGTGTCATGAAAGGCGTCCAATAGTTGGGGAGAGTGGGTCGTGAGGATGATCTGGGCTCGACTGCTGGCCTCAACCGCATATTCCGCAACAACAGGTAGCATAGATGGATGCAATCCTGTTTCGGGCTCGTCGATGGCAATGACCGGAGCAGGTGATGGCGAACCCAGCACAGCCAGCAGAAACAGAAACCGAAGCGTCCCGTCTGAGAGATCAGCAGCGGATTGTTCCCGCCTAAGCGACTTCCAGCGGACGCGCAACTGTACACGCTGGTCGGCGGCTGGTGGAAAGACAAGCTCGTCAAAGTCATCTCCGAAGGCCGCCTTCATCGCCATCCCGACCTCATTCTTGAACTCCCGATCCTCCGTATACAACGTATGGAGCACAGAGACAAGGTTCTGCCCGTCAGGATCGACGCGCCGCTCCAACTTGGCGACGACTGGCTGACGAATCGCCGCTTCCGCATTCACATGCAGATCGTGATAGACTACCCAGCTTTCCAATTCGGATCGAAACAGTGGAATACGACGATTCTGCGAGAACGGTGCACGCGCCAACGACAGCAATGTCTCATCCTCAGGGATCGATTCCTCCGGCGCCGCAAGGCCATGCTCGCGTTCGTCAAAAACAACCCCCCTCGAGTAGTTCCTTTCCAGGAACTTGAATGGTTCTTGACGCTTTCCAGTCTCGACCTGATGGAAGTTGCCCAAGAGCTCCTTGGCGATCTTGAATGACGAGGGGCCCAACCGGCTCATTGTTGCCTGATAGGTCAGACTATCCGTCACAGGGTCACGGGCACAATCCAGAGGAGACATCTTGGCGGCAAAGGAAATCTCTTCCGCAGACCCATCCCACACCAGAGGCTCCATCCCGCCGCTCCTCTGAACATGTCTCGCCAGCCCGCCACGGGCTGAAGTAGAGATCAATTCGAGCGCCCTGAGAAGGTTGGACTTACCGCTCGCGTTGGGCCCAATCACAACGTTCAAATCGTCGGGGTCCCACGAGATGTCCTTCAGGGACCTGAACCCCTCAATGTCCAACCGAAGAATCTTCATGTCTGAGCCTCCCGCCCGCGCGATCCCCAGCGGTCTTCGCACATGCTCGACTCGTTACTGAGAAGCACCATATAGCAATGCGAGCGAGAGGAGTCGAACCTCCACGTCCGAAGGACACCAGGACCTAAACCTGGCGCGTCTGCCAATTCCGCCACGCTCGCAACGGACGGCCCCATTATGCCCCCGCCGGCGGCGCCAGGCAACCCAAATCCCCCTCGTCCGAGCGGGGTGGAGGGCGATCCGCCTCTGGCGGACGTCGCCCTACGGCGTTCTGCGCCGGTTGCGCGAGACGGCACTGTACAGCAGATGCGCCAGGACGACCAGCAGAGGCAAAGTCGCGATCCCCAGGAACGTCAGCAACGGCGCCGGCACGCGTCCGACCGTGCGAAGGATCAGGCCGCCCACGACGACGTAGGCGTTGCCCCAGGCCTCGGCGCGAAAGAAGGCCACGGGCGCCTCGGGATTGCCGATGAACGGTCGCAGGACCCAGCCCATCTGGACCCCCACAAAGGCATACAGGACAAACCACGCCCAGAGCAGACGCCGATGCCTCGGCTCGCGGGCGATCAGCGGGCGATAGTAACGGCGGACGACGATCTGGGCGGCCAGGGTGGCGACGCCGAACATGACCATGTTGAACAGCAGGACCAGGCCGTAATCGCGACACGAGACATACCACAACGCCGTGATCGGCGCCAGGGCGGCCAGCACGACGGTGACGCAGGACTGCGTCGCGACCAGCGCCCGCAGGACCTGCCCGAAATCGTCGCGCAGTCCCGCCAGCGTGTTGACCACGAAGAAGCTGGGCAGGCACAGCACAAACGTCGCCAGCAACAGGAGGGGCACCTTCACGCCCGAGTAGAGCAACTGGTGCAGCCGCCCCGCCTTCAGCCCGCTGAACGTCCCCATCACCGCGCCGTAGAACAGTCCGCAGACGAGCATGAGAACCAGCAGCCAGCGCAGACGTCCCATCAGGGGCGCATCAACGGCAAAGACGCCCCTGCCGTGTAGGAAATCGTCAGCCGCCCGGAAGAACACGCGCATCACGCACCGAACAGAGCAGCGATCGTACGGAATAGATCGACGAAGATGTTGGCTTCGCGGTCGCGAAACCATTCGAACGCGAGGTTCGGCGCCCCGACGAACGGCCGCAGCACCCAGCCCATCTGCGCGCCCACCAGACCGTAGATCACCAGCCAGAGGCGAAACGTGGTGCCCATAATGTCCCCTGAGGGCGACAGCGCAACAGGCATAACGGTCACTGCGGGTGCAGGACTCTCGGCAGCCTGCCCGGCGGGCGCGGAGTTCGGCGTAGCTTTGGCCGGTCCGGCTTGCGCCGCATCGAGTCGCGCCAGCATGGTCAACAGGACTTTGAGCCCGATGACGCCGGAGACCGCGAAGAAAAGGAAATTCAACAGTTTCATGAACGGATAGCTCGATGTGCTGAGCGTGAAGAACGCGGTGATCGGTCCGAGCGAGGCCAGGACGGCCAGATTGGCCGAGACCGGGGCCAGGATCAGCCGCAGCGTGTCTTTCGGGCCCAGTCGAACGCCCAGCAGCGCGCTGAAGACGTACAGCGACGGGAATGTGATGACGAGCGTCAGGATAAACAGAATCGGCACCTTGACGGCCGAGGCGAACATCTGGGCAAAACACGGAGGCGTTCGCGTCAATACGGCGTAGAGCCCCATGCACAGACCGTAAACGATCCCCAGCACGATCGACACGGCTACGAGCGGCTTGATGTGGATGTGCCCCGTGCCGCCCGCCAGAAGCTGCGGATCGCCCTTGTGCCCGCGCAGAACCTCATCCAACTCCTGTAACCACTGAATCATCGCTGTCGTCCCCTTCCCTTCTAACCCGATTCAAGCCGTCCGCAATGGCCGCCGTGTCACGCGTAGACGTCCCCCCGCCGCGACACTTCCCATCGGGACAAATTGTCGCCGAACCACAGGAGAACGCAAGAGAAAAACCAGACGCCCGAACAACAGGATAACCCGCCGCAAGCAGGTCACTACAAACGCGAAGATAGCGTCTGACGACGCCACTACAAACTACCATCCTCAAACGCAGTGGCGTTTGGGGATGGCGAATCGGGCGGCCGCTCAGAAGAGGGCTTCTTTGTCGGCGCCGGGCGCTTCGTCAGCGGGTTCGGGCGTCGCGGCGGCCGGCTCGTCGTCGGTCTTGGAGATCTTTTCGATTCGCTTTTCGGCCTTCTGGAGGATCTGACGACAGTGCTGGATCAGGGCCATCCCCTGCTCGTACTGTTCGAGACTGTCCTGCAGCGGGATCTGACCCTGCTCGATCTTGTCCACGATGGTGCGGAGCTGCTTGATCGCGTCCTCAAAGTTCAGCTTGCTGATATCGTCTTCGGTCTTCTTCTGGGCCATGGTCCCGTTTCCTAATTCGTCTGCCTATCGTCGTGCGCAGGGGCGGATTGTGATTCGCCCCTACACACCTTGCTTTCGATGACGGCCTTGCCGGCCAGCTCCGTGCGCATCGCATCGCCGACCCTAACGTCGTCGAGCGTACGGACGACCTTACCGGTCGTCTTGTTCGTCGTGATCGTATAGCCGCGCGCCAGCACGCTGCGCGGGTCGAGCGCCGCCAGACGGCCTTCGCGTGCGGCCAGGTCCATCTTCCGGGCGTTCACGACAGCCGTGATCGCTGCCCGCGCCCGGCTCGTCAGCTCGTTGAGCCGGACCGCCATCGCACCGAGCAGCCGGTGCGGCTCGATCCGCGCGATGTGCTCGTGGCAGTCCTGCAGCATCGCCCGCCGCTGCGCCAGAAGGGATTGGACCGATGCGGATAAGTCCGACGCCAGTTCATCGACGTGCTGCTCCCGCATCCGCACGGCCAGCAGCGGATTGCGAAACACCGAACTGGCCAGGATCGTTTGCAGATACTCGCCGCCCAGCTCGACGCGCGACCGGACGCTGCGCATCAGGCGGCTGCCCTGATGGTCCAGATCGCTCAGCACGTCCCGCATGTCGGGCACCGCGACCACGCCGGCCTTCGTCGGCGTCGAGGCCCGACGGTCCGCCACGAGGTCGGCGATCGTCGTATCGACCTCGTGCCCGACGGCGCTGATGATCGGAATCTTCGACGCGAAGATCGCCCGCGCAAGCACCTCCTCGTTGAAGGCCCAGAGGTCCTCCAGTGAGCCGCCGCCGCGCCCGACGATCAGCAGATCGAGCTTGAGCCTGGCGTTGCGCCGGTTGACGTCGGCAATCGCGGCGGCGATCTGCCGGGCGGCGCCCTCGCCCTGGACCGGGACGGGATAGAGAGCCAGCCGCGTGCAGGGCCAGCGCTGGTGCACGCTGTCGGCGATGTCGTGGACCGCCGCGCCGGACTCGCTGGTCAGGATGCCGATCCGCTGCGGATACGTCGGGATCGGCTTTTTGTGCGCGTCGTCGAAGAGGCCCTCGGCCCGCAGCTTGCGGACCATCTGCTCGAACGCCAGTTGCAGCGCCCCGACGCCCTCCGGCGTCATCTCCTCGACGACCAGCGAATAGCGGCCCTGCGGCACGTAGACGCTGACGAAGCCCGTCGCGATCACCGCCAGGCCGTTCTCCGGGCGGAACCGCACGCGGGCGAAGTTCGGTTTCCACATCGCGCAGGGCAGCACCGAGCCCTCATCCTTGAGCGAGAAATAGCAGTGGCCGCTTCCGTGCTGTTTCCAGCCGGTGATCTCGCCCTTGACCATCACCCGGGCGGGGAGGCTCGTCTCCAGGACCTCCTTGACCAGGGCGTTGACCTGGCTGACCGTGTAGATCGTCGGCGTTGTCTTCGTTTGCATCCGTCCTCCTTGACCTCTTGTGTGGGCGAATGATGATTCGCCCCTACGGGCGTACCAGGACGACCCAATAGTCCTTCGAGGGACATTCCAGCGTCAGCACGCCGGGCTTCTCCACGCGCTTTGGCTCGGACCATTCGGACTTGAGCACGTTGAGCCACTGCACGGTCGCCGGGCCCTTCAGCGCGCGGGCGTCGAGCGTCACCTGGCCGCCGTCGGGAAAGTAGACCGCGTACTCGGTGCCCGGATTCGCAAAGGAATAGGCCTCGTTCGCTTCGCGCTCGCCGAGCAGGTCGTTGTGCGGCTCGCACGTGAACACGCCCATCCGATCCGTGATCATTCGCATGCTGCGGATGTTGGCCTGGGCCTTGTCCCCCAGCCCCAGCCCGGAGTCGGGCCGGTGGAACCGCGCCGAGGCCAGCCCGCCGAAGATGTTGCGCCAGAACCGCTCCATCGCGTCGCGGTCGTTGCCGTAGCGACCGGTGTCGGCGCCGTAGATCTTGGTGTTGTTCAGCGGTCGCGGCCGGTCGGCGATCCGCGCCCGCTGCTTCTGGGCGTTGTCCCAGTGGGCCTGGCCCTTCTGGTGGTTGTTCTGCGAGATGTCGATGAACGAGTACAGCTCCGGATGGTCGAACGTCGCGCGGTGCGAGGCGTGCGCCAGGTCCCAGGCGTCCCACATCTCAGTCGTGTGGACCTTGACGCCGGCAGCCTTGGCCCTGGCCTGGATGTAGCGGGCCCAATAGGCGCCCCAGGCCGGCTGGCCGGAGGTCTCGTTGTCCATGCAGTACAGCACGTTGCCGCGCTTCAGCGAGTGCGAGAGCATCTTGTCCACAAACCGCTGCTGGTATGGCAGCACCACGGTGTTGTTTCGCTGCTCCGGCGTGCTGAAGAAGAACGGCTGCTCGTTGCTGCCCGGATGGTTCGGATACCGCTCGGCCAGGCCCGAGGCCTCGAACGTGTAGTTGACGTTGTTCTTCGGATTGTACGGGCTCACGTCCCAGTTCTCGCGCGAGTAGTCGAAGCGGTCCCAGACCTCGATCTGGACGATGATGTCACGCTCAGCCGTCAGCGCCAGCAGGCTCTCGAACCGCCGCCAGTACTCGTCGTTCCAGCGGTCCAGGTCGTACTTGCCGTCGGGCCGCTTCGCGAACGCCTGGACCTCGAAGCCCTTATCGATCCGCGCGCTCATCGTGTTGCGGATGTAGTTGCCGCCGACGCTCCGGAGCAGGTCGAGATGCTCTTTCAGATCGGGAATCTGAAACAGATTGTCGTCCTTGCTGCCCCCGATCAGCAGGACCGGCTCGCCCTTGTACTGCCAATACCGCGGATTCGCCGGATCGATGTCGATCGCCCCTTGGGCAAGAGCCCCGCCGCAGACGCAAAGCAAACCGACAACCCACACGCACGCAAATCGAAATGTCATGGGCGTTTCCTCCTGACCAGAATTCCATTGACGACGGCTCAACAATCCCATCCCGCCGATTATACGCCCCCCCGCCGCCCCCATCAATCCCGTTCCCAGAACCGAACCCTCCAGCCGTGCTCCCCTCCACACGCATGCCCTCCGCCTGCGGGACGCCCTGCGTGCGCGCTGCACGACGACCCTGACAGACTCCAGAGACTCGCATCAAGAATCCGAAAATTCTTGTGCCCACGAGGGGAGCTCAGTCGTGATAATGGGGTGAAACGGTCTTTGGGATGGGAGTAACGGCGTGCGCGAATGATCGAAGATGAACTGCTCAAACTGAGGTTCAAGGCCGGCAGAATCGACGCGTTGCAGCGGATCTACGAGAAGTACCGCGACTACCTGCTGACATTGGCCATGGCGATGGTGAACGACGCGGCCACCGCCGAGGATGTCGTGCACGACGCGTTCGTCGCATTCGCCCAGTCCGGTGCCAGGTTCCGGTTGCGTGGCAGCCTGCGGGCCTACCTGGCCACATGCGTAGTTAATCGCATCCGCGACCGGATGCGCGCCCGCAGGCGTCAAGGACAGGCACTGGATGAAGAGATGACGCTGGAATCAGATTTCGACCCACCCGACGGGCGGATTCTGTCCGACGAGCGGTCGCGCCTGGTGGGCCGGGCCCTGGCCCGGCTGCCCGAGGAACAGCGGGAGACAATCGCCCTGCACCTGAACGGGCAACTGAAATTCCGCGAGATCGCACGGCTTCAGAACATCCCGCTCACAACGGTGCGAGGCCGGTATCGACATGGAATCGAGAAACTGCGGTCGATCCTGAATGGGAGGCTTTAGCATGGAACCGGAAGATAAGATAAGAGGACTCGTTCAGGCAGCGTCCTTCAAGGCGAGTCCCGAGGTGGACAAGGCCCTTTGGACCGAGATATCGACGGCATATGGCACCCTGCCGGCGAATTCGGGTCGCACAAGCCTGTTGAGAGCGATCCTTGGGACCACTCCGGTGAGACTGGCTGCGGTTGCTGTCGTCCTGGCGGCCGTGGTTTTTTGGCGACCATTCGATCCGGCGGGCAAAGCGTACGCCCTGTCCGACGCGATTGCAGCCATCAACCAAGCCAGGACGATCCACGTACACACAACGCTGAAGAAAGGGAAGGCGTATGAGCAGATTTATGAGTATTGGTACGATCTTGAACAGATAAGAGAGTACACACACCACGAAGGCACGTTTGCAAAAGTGGCAGACTCACCGGAACCTCATGGGGGACCGGTCACATTCGAACCCTACAGGGGAGCGGTCACGACCGTATGGGATGGACAGTACCTCATGAGAATGGACCATGAGAAACGCACTGTCCGATTCGCTAGATTGTTGTCGTGGGAGCAGGAGCTTCGTAGACGCAGAATGGCCGATCTTGCCCTGAATGCAGCCCTTCCGGACGTCCTTCAATATCTGAGGTACTACACTAAGATCGGCAAAGATACGATCGATGGACAGTTGTACGACATCTGGCGAAGGGAATGGCGAATCTCCTTCGAGTCTGAAGTGCGGCAGCGATATGACATCTGGATATCCCCGATCAGCGGCGAGATCGGACGCACACGACGGTGGCTCCACCACGCAGAGGCGGGGTGGCTGCTCCAGTCAGAAACAGACAAGATCGAGATCAATCAAGAGCCACCGGCCGGCATCTTCGCCATCGACCCCCCGGACGATTACACTCAGGAGAACTCCAAAGCAACCGCGGGCATCCTGCGAGACGACTTCCTGCAGGCCCAAAACCGTCAAGGTTGCAGGTTGAAGGTCCTGCCAGGTTTCATGCTCGAAGATGGGAGCATCCTGGCCATCTGGACTGTGTCCGGAGAGGCGGACCAGTCCGACCCGGCCAAGGCCCATGCGCACCTGACCTGGGGAGGCCCCTTGCCGCAGGCACCTCTTTCTTTGTTCGGACTCCTTTTCGTACCCGGAGTGCACATATATGGATCGGTAGCCTTTGAAGATGAGAACTCGCCTGATATGATGATCCATGCCGTAGGTCGCCACCTTGTGTCCACGCACAAGGCAGGCCGGGTGTATCACTGGGCACTCTACGTTCCACGTAGGGTAATCAAGAGCGAGACACCAGAGACGCTCAACATTGTTGCGGTCGTCAGGGACCTGCAGAACCCTGCAGCGAGGACGGCCGGTTTCTTGTGGTGCCTGCCCGTGAGTTCGGAGCGATTCGCGGGCGACCTTGCGGAGGCATTTCGCGATCTGTCGGACAATTCTGACGCTCCTGCCTCTATGGACTACGAGAGTCTCTTGAGACTGGCACGAAATATCCGCAGCGACAAACGGCTGTACAAAGACTTTGCAGAGGAAACGAAGAGAATTACGGATATCCCCAGACCTGAACCAGTTGAGATTGTGCCTTAATAGGTCGACACACCTCGACTTCTACGCACCCGGCTTTGAAGTACAGTTGGGGTCAACCCTCAGAATACAACGCAACGGCTCGGAATCCGATGGGACGGTTGCCTTGTCTTCGCATTGTTCCGTCGCGTTGTTGAGGGGTTTCGGTTTCGCACGTCTCTTGTCCTCGGTGCACGGCGGGGCGCTTCTGCGGCCAGTGGTCGTTGGAGGCATTGTCGGCGAAGGATGGGGGCGGGGCAAGGGGAAAAAGGCCGTATCTCGAATCTCTCCTCGACTTCGCTCGGAGCAGGCTTCTGTCGTATCTCGCGTTGCGGCAGGCTGGAGACTGGAGGCCAGAGGCCAGAGGCCACGGCGCCCGCACTTCACGCTTCACACTTGCGACTTCACACTCAGTCCCGTTCTCGGTCCCGTTCGGCATGGGCTCAAGCCCATCCTACCGCTCCACACTTCACGCTGGTCCACGCTTCTACGCTCCCAGGGGGGCCACGGCTACGGGGCCCCGTGGACTTTTCGCTTGAAAAAGGGGCATGCGGGGGGCATGCTGGGTCGAAACGACCTGCGGGGACGGATGGTGATTCGCCCCTGCCGACTGCGACTGTTAAGGAGGCACGCACATGTTCGCTCGTCAACATTCGATCTACGCAACCGTCCTTGCCGCCCTGCTGACACTCGCCTGCTGCGCCAGCGCGCAGGAGGCCAACTACGACGAGGCCAAGGTGCCGAAGTACACACTGCCGGACCCGCTGGTGTGCCTGGACGGCACAAAGGTAACGGACGCGGCGACGTGGTCGCACAAGCGTCGGCCGGAGCTGTTCCGGCTGTTCGAGGAGCACGTCTACGGCCGCGCGCCCGGCCGGCCCGAACAGATGACGTTCATGACCACCTCCGTCAGCCGCAGCGCCCTGGCCGGCCAGGCCACCCGCAAGGAAGTCACCGTCTACTTCAACGGGCGACAGCAGGACCCCAACATGACGATCCTGATCTACCTGCCCAACGAGCGAACCGGGCCCTGCCCGCTGTTCGTCGGCCTGAACTTCCAGGGCAACCATACGATCCACACGGACCCGGCGATCAGCATCACCAGGAGCTGGACGCGCGACGAGCAGGCCGGCAACAGAGCCACGGAAGCCGGTCGGGGTCGGGCCGCAAGCCGCTGGCCCATCGAGCAGATCGTCGGACGAGGCTATGGCCTGGCGACGATCTACTACGGTGACATCGATCCCGACTTCGACGACGGGTTTCAGAACGGCATTCATCCGATGTTCTACCAGCCGGGCCAGACCAAGCCGGGCCCCGATGAATGGGGCTCCATCGCTGCCTGGGCCTGGGGCCTGAGCCGGGCGATGGACTACTTCGAGACCGACTCGGACATCGACCAGAATCGCGTGGCGGTGATGGGCCATTCGCGGCTCGGCAAGACCAGCCTCTGGGCCGGCGCCGCCGACGAGCGATTCGCCATCGTGATCTCGAACAACTCCGGCTGCGGCGGCGCGGCGCTGTCACGCCGGCAGTTCGGCGAGACCGTCAAGCGGATCAACACCGTCTTTCCCCATTGGTTCTGCGACAACTTCACGAAGTACAACGACAACGTGGCCGCCTGCCCGGTCGATCAGCATATGCTGATCGCCCTGATGGCGCCGCGTCCCGTCTACGTCGCCAGCGCCGAAGAGGACCGCTGGGCCGACCCGCGCGGCGAATTCCTGGCGGCCAAAGGCGCTGACCCGGTTTATAGATTGCTCGGCGCCGACGGCCTGCCGGCCGACGCGATGCCCGAGGTCGGCCGGCCCGTAGCGGGAACGATCGGCTATCACATCCGCTCCGGCAAGCACGATGTCACCGACTACGACTGGCAACAGTACATGGACTTCGCCGACAAGCACTACCAACGCATTCAATAGGTCGTGTGCAGCAGGACACGGAAGGAGCAGACCATTATGGACACACGCAAATCGTCATTGTTGATCCCGATCCTCGCGGTGGCAGGGCTGCTGGGTTTCGCGCTGACCCTACAGGCGCAATCGGGCTCCGGCGGCAGCGGCCGCTGGGAGTACCGCGTGCTCGACACACGCGACATGATCATTCATCCGCAGATGACGGACGGCCAGATCGATGCCGCCAAGCAGGTCGGCGTCATCGCGACCCGCAACCTCGACACGGAGTTCGACCGGCTGGGCGCCGAGGGCTGGGAGCTTGTCAGTTTCGCTGACCGCATCGCCGTCTTCAAACGCGCCCGGAACTGATACGTCGCCTCACAAGGTTCGCTATGCCATCAAGGAGTGTTGCGCCATGAGAGCGAGAGCCCCTATGCAGAGCGCCGTCCTGCTGCTATTCGTTTGGGCGGCATTGCCGCTGTCCGGTCCACTGCATGCGGCGGATGACGATGCGGCACTGGCCGACAGATACCTGCCGCGGCTGGAGAAGATCCTGATCGAGAACATCGCGCCGTTCTGGTTCGACAAGAGCCTGGACCGCGAGCACGGCGGGTACATCATCCACTTCGGTCCGCAGGGCCAGTCCAAGGGCCCCGGTACGAAGATGATCGTCAGCCAGGCCCGCACCGTCTGGCTGTTTGCGCGGCTGGCCCGCGCCGGCTATGGGCGGAGCGAGAACCTGGAGGCAGCCGCACACGGCTACAAGTTCCTCGTCGAGAAGATGTGGGACGCCGAGCACGGGGGGTTCTATTGGGAGGTGGACGCTGCCGGCGAACGACAGCTCAAGCCGCGAAAGCACCTCTACGGACAATCGTTCGCTCTCTACGCGATGTCGGAGTACTACCTCGCCAGCGGCAGGGAAGACGTGCTGGAGTTCGCGACGAAATTCTTTCATCTGCTCGAAGAGAAGGCTCACGACAAGGTGCATGGCGGCTATCTCGAATCGTTCGAGCCCGACTGGACGCCCACGCCGGCCGAGGAGAACTCGTACATGGGGGCGCCCGCCGGCCTGAAGCTGATGAACACGCACCTGCACCTGATGGAGGCGATGACCACGTTCTATCAGGCCAGCCGGCTCCGCGTCGCGCGCGAGCGGCTGATCGAGTTGATCCACATCGAGAGCAACGCCGTGGTCCGCAAGACGCTCGGCGCGTGCACGGACAAATACGATCGTGACTGGACGGCCCGACTGGACGGCAACTTCGCCCGCGTCTCGTACGGGCACGACATCGAGAACGTCTGGCTGCTGATGGAGGCGTGCGATGCGGCGGGCCTGTCCAACGGGCCGTTCATGGACCTGTACGAGACGCTGTGGGCCTACTCGCTGAAATACGGCTACGACGAGGCCAACGGCGGGTTCTACTACACCGGCGACTTCAACCGGCCCGCCGACGACCGCGAGAAGTCCTGGTGGGTCCAGGCCGAGGCGATCGTCAGCGCGCTGCGCATGTACCGCGCCACGAACGACGCCAGGTATCTTGCCGTCTTCGAGAAGACGTTCGCGTTCATCGAGAACGAGATGGTCGATTGGGAGCATGGGGAATGGCACAGCAGCATCACGCCGGACGGGCGGGCGCGAGGCGACAAGGCCAACCCCTGGAAGGCCGGCTACCACAACGGACGGGCCATGATCGAGTGCATCGAGGCCCTCCGCACCTGGCCCAAGCCGTGAAAGGAGTCCGCACGTGGACGATTTGACCCGACGCATCGCCGCCATACTCAGACAGCCGCAACTGGCCGGACTGGCCACGATCACCGAGGACGGCAAGCCCTGGGTCCGCTACGTCATGACCGTGGCCTCGCGGGACATGGTCATCCGCTGCGCGACCTTCGTCGAGGCCCGCAAGGTCAGGCAGATCGAGAGGAACCCCGAGGTCCATCTGACCTGCGGCGTCAGCGACCCGCGCGAGATGGTGCCCTACCTTCAAATCCAGGGCCGGGCCCGGCTCGACACGAGCCGCGAAGCCCGTCACGGCTTCTGGACCGAGATGCTCGCAAAGATCTTCGACGGCCCGGACGACCCGAAGTACGGGGTCCTCGAAATCACGCCCTACCGGATCGAGTACTGCGACGTCGCTTCGCCCGAGCCCCAGGTCTGGACGGCCGAATAGGGACTTCCGTTGCCGCAAACGATGCGAGGGAGGCGCTGAACATGACGGACGGTGCTGTAGCCGGTGCCGCCGCTGCGGCGGCCATCGCCAATGCGATCAAGGCCTCCGGGGCCATCATTACCGTCGAGCCGAACGACTTCGAGACGCTTCTCAGAAAGGTCGAGGAGCCGTTGGTGGTCTGCGCCCAGGGCGGCATCTTCTCGACGAACTACCAGTACCTGACCGCCTACAAGGGCCTGATCTTCCACACGAAGACCCGGACGCCGCTGATGCTGAGCCCGCGGATCGAGCTGATCAACGCCCGCAAAATCTGGATCCCCAACTGACCGCCGGAGCTGCCTCACGCCGGAACGGGCGCGGCGGGTGGCAGCCTCAAGCCCGCAGGGCTTGGGGATGGCGGGCCGTTCGTCTTTACTACAGACGACCATCCCCAAATGCTTCCTTGCTCTTCGACAGCCTTGTGACTACGATGGTCGCACCGCGATTGAGACGATCGCATCGTGCGGAACCATCCCGCGAATACGAGGATGGCAGCCGGGGAAGGTGCCCGTTCACGCCGGCGTGCCACGTTTGAACCAGGACAAATGCGGATGACTGTGGATACAGAGCGAGGACCCCGAATCTCTGGCGGACGCTGGATCGATAGGCACCACGTCAAGGCGTGGCTGCTGGGATTGGCGGTGTTGTCCGGCGTCATTCTGGGGCCGTTGGGACTGGTTAACTGGATAGCCGGTTTTCTCATGTCGGCTGCGCTCGCCTTGTTGTTATCATGTGCCGCTTTCGTTGCGTGGGCGGTGCTGCTCATGGCGGCGTGCGTGCGATTCGTACGGAGCCTGCGCGCCAGGCGAAAGACAATGGCGGGCCTATGGTTGGCTGTAGCCGTCGGGATTGTCATCGCTTACGTCTTGTTCTGGACCGGCAAGACGCCGTATGGCCACGGGTTGTTCGCCCGAGGTCTCGTCACACAATTGGAGTTGTGGACCGATATCGACGCCCTCCAGGCGTGGGCGATGTCGCTGGATCCGAACGACTGTATGGAGGATCGGAACTACGACACACCTCGCCCCGGCCGATATCTCAGCAAGGAGGAGCAGCCGAAGGTCTTGAGGTACCTGACGGACAACGTTCGACTGGAACTCGACGCCGAGGGCAGGCCCTGCGTGCGTCTGAGCTGGGACCAAAGCAAAGCCGGGACATTCGGCTTGGTGATCGGCGATACGAAGATGGAAACACCCGCGTCCGGGCCAGGGATGTACGATGAACAGCGCACCGAGTTACGTCCCGGCGTCTACTTCTGGTACACAGAAAGCTGAGATCGCCCGACGCCACATCGAGGGCGAGAAAGCGCTTGTCCGGTGTGCGTGAAGATATTCCGAGCATCACCGTGGCAGCCTCGGCCCGCTGTGTCCGAAGTGGCCTTGCCTTGAACTCTGGATGGACACGGTTGATCGCGCGTGTGTTGACGCTGGTGGCTGTGAAGGATAAGATCGCCTTCGAGGCATCTGCATATGAACGGAAAACTCGATATCGATAGAGACCAGATCGCCGATTTCTGTCGGCGGCATCACATTGTGCGGCTGGCGCTTTTCGGCTCGGCCCTGCGGGACGATTTCGGCCCGGACAGCGATGTCGATGTCCTCGTGAACCTCGAGCCGGGCCATGTGCCGAGTTTCTTCCGGCTGTCCGACATGGAAGACGAGTTGTCGGCCCTCTTCGCCGGACGCAAGGCAGACCTGCGGACCCCGGAGGACCTGAGCCGCTACTTCCGCGACAGAGTCATCGCCCAGGCGGAGGTGCAGTATGTACGTGGATGACAAGACCCGACTTGGCCACATGCGCGATGCGGCCCGTGAAGCGATGGAGATGGCACGCGGTCAGCAGAGATCGAGCTTGGACACCGACCGCAAGCTATGTCTGTCGTTGGTCCACCTGCTTGAGGTCATCGGCGAGGCCGCCAAGGGCATCTCACCCACCTTTCGCCAGGAGCACCCCGATCTGCCGTGGAAGAAGACCGCCAGAATGCGCGACCGGCTCATCCATGGATACTTCGATGTGAACCTCGACATCGTATGGCGAACGGTCACGGAGGATCTGCCCGGACTCGTCGTTCGACTCGAAGAAATCATGCGTATCTGAGGCACGTCCGTTCCCGGTCAGTCCTATCCACTGCTCGAATCGTGGTCGCCGGCGATCTCGGTTTTGATCTGATTGAGGAGGTTGATCGCTTCGAGGGGGGTGAGGTTGTCGAGGTCGATGGTGGCGATCACGGGCGGGTTGTCGATGCCCCGTTGCGAGGCGGCGAGCACGACGCCCCAAGGGTCGAGGATATAGGTCGGTGGTCGCTTTCGGCGCCGCCGCCGGCCGCCCGCAGCAGATAGTAACCGTTGTCCATCGCGCGATGGTTGTCGCGCAAGAGAATCGACTCGCTGTAGGGACCGGCATCCTGCGTGGAGAGGAGCATCAGGTCGACCTGGTGCAGGGCGGCGACGCGGTCGATCTCGTGCTGCGACACATCGAGGCAGATCTTCGTAACGACTCGGCCAAAGTCCAGGTCGAAGACGCCGACCCGATCGCCGGCGCGGTAGTACTTTGAGTCTTGGGACGTCGTCTGCGCGATCTTCGTGTAGCGTCCCATCTCGCGACCTTGGCGATCGAAGACGATCGCCTCGTTGAAGCCTCGTTCCAACTCGCCGGCGATGTCGACGCGTTTGCAGCAGCGCGTCGCCGGACGGAACGTCGGGCGAAAGCTTGCCGGCGACCGGCGGCTATGGTAGGTTCGATCCCGATATGAAGAAAGCACGTCTGTGCCGCGTCTACGGGAAGGGGAGGTTGCCATGGGTCGATGGCTATGGGTTGCCGGTTTGCTGGGGGCGGTTGTCTGCCCTTGCGGTGCGATGGCGGAAATCGTTCTGGAGAATCCGCGTTTGCGGGCGGTCTTGGGCGACGACGCGGTCTGGAAATCTCTGGTCGACAAAACAACCGGCAACGACTACTGCGCCGCGTCGAAGCCGATTCGTATAGCCGACGTTCGTCTGGACGGCCAGACGCACCGCGCCATCGCCGCAGGTTTCAGCGACGGGCAACTCACCGTTTCCTTCGAAGACTGCGACACGCAACTGGTCTATGCGGTCGCCACCGCCGCCGACTGGATCGCTTTCCGGATCGTTGAGGTACGAGGCTCGCGGCCCGCCGAGCTGACGCTGCTGGCCTTGGGAGTGACGATCACCGAACGAGGCGGCTCGCGTCTGAATGCCGCCTGGAACGACGACTATGCCGTATGTCTCCGCGCCATCAATCTCCAAACCCGCGGCGAGCTGAGCCGGCGGTCGGATCACACGCTGCTCACCGCAAGGACTCAGGACGCGCCGGGCCCGAAGCTGGAAGGCGCCGGCGCGGCCATCGTCGTTGCCCCTCCCGACCAACTCAAACCGATTCTCGTTCGCTTCGCCGAGGCGTTCGATCTTCCGCGGAACGAGGGTGAGGGGGTGGCCTCCCGAGACCTGCCGATGGCCCGGCAGTCGTATTGGTTTCTCGACTTCGGCGAGAAGGACGTGGACTGCGTCATCGATTACTGCCGCAAGGCGGGCTTTCGGCAGGTGATGCTCGGGTCCGGTTCATGGTGTGCGAGCGTCGGGCATTTCACCGTCAACACCCGCCAGTTTCCCGACGGCATCGACAGCCTGCGCCGCACGGTCGCCCGTTTTCATCAAGACGGAATCCTCGTCGGCATGCATACCTTCGCCTCGAAAGTCTCCAAGAGCGACGGCTATGTGACACCGGTCCCCGACCGCGGATTCTGGGTCGACCTGACCGCGACCCTGGCCGGCGACGTCGGCCCGTCGGAGACGTCGATCCGCACTACCAGCGACCTGAGCCAGTGGCCGGGCAGCCCGGTGTGCAAACAGAAGGTCTGGGAAGGCCACGTTTCCAAACATCAGGAAGTGATCATCGACGACGAGATCATCCGCTTCGAGTCGATCGGTCCGGATGGCGAGTGGAATACGTTTCTCGGTTGCCGGCGGGGAAGTTGGGGAACCCAAGCGGCGGCGCACTCCGCCGCTGCTGAATGCCGCCACTATGCGGTGGACGGCTGCATCAACGGCTACATTCTCGACCAGGAGTCGCCGCTGTTCCAGAAAACCACCTCGCGTCTGGCCGAGGTTTTCAATGACTGCGACTTCGACATGGTCTATTTCGACGGCAGTGAAGACGTCGACCGTCGCCGCTACGACTATTACAGCTCCAACGCCCACGCCACGGCGATGCGGAAGTTCAAGAAACGGCCGCTGATCCACATGGGCGGGGGACGAACGCACGGACTGTGGCATTCGTTCACGCGCGCCGGGACGATCGATCAGTATCCCGGCACATATCTGGCCTATATTCAGGCCGGCGGCGCGATTGCCAAGTGGCCGACGTGCAAGGATCACATCGATACCACGGTCCGCCGCGTGACGCTTTCCGAAGAGAACATGATGCCCGCCGAACTCGGCTGGTTCGGCATTGGCCCCAAGAGCGGCAATTACGACGGCCTGCAATTCGACGAGATCGAGTACTTGATGTGCAAATCCCTGGCCTTCG
>ENA-UOUL01001113-UOUL01001113.1-bioreactor-metagenome-genome-assembly--contig:-NODE-1113-length-40828-cov-4.128316_pt1 | contig 40828 bp, 27 predicted proteins | sample MGYA00249838_ERZ747220 | MGnify/ENA primary metagenome ERZ747220 (study PRJEB28778, sample SAMN05720191) | bioreactor metagenome | isolation source: Anaerobic biogas reactor | place: USA:Washington... | reverse complement strand
GTCGCTGCGACGGGCTCACCAACGTATCGGCGATCGCCTACGCTGAGCACCTGGAGGAGGAGAGCGTCTTTCGGACGTGCGAGAACCTGCGGCAGCGGGGATTGGTGACACTCGAGGGGCTGTCCTCATCTGCGTCGCCTCCATCGGTCACCGTCAGCGTCCCCGTCAAGGACGGCGAGGCCGTGCTGCGCGACTGCCTCACCTCCATCCTGGCCCAGCGCTACCCCGCCCGCTCTCTGGAACTCATGGTCGTGGACGACGGCTCACGAGACCGAACCGCGCACATAGCCGCAGAGGCCGGCTGCCGGATCATCAGCGCCGGGACCAACCGTGGTCAGTCGTGGGCGAGAAATCGGGCTGCACAGGAGGCGGCCGGAGACATCCTCGCCTTCATCGATGCAGACTGCGTGGCCGCGCCCGACTGGCTGGAACAACTGGTGCCGGCTTTCTCGTGGGCGCGGGTGGGGGCGGTGGGCGGACGCGTGGAGAGCTACTATCACGCCACCGCCCTCGACAGATACGAGTCGGCATTCTCTTCCCTGCAGCTCGGGAGTAACGCCATCATACAGGGCCCGGGACCGAGCACCTTCTACGTGCCCACGTGCAACATGCTGGTGCGCCGCTCCGCGTACCGGGCGCTCGGTGGACTGCGAGAAGATATGCGGGTGGGTGAGGACGTGGACTTGTGCTGGCGGCTCCGCCACAGCGGCAGCCTGCTGGCGTACTTTCCTTGGGGTGAGGTGAAGCACAGGCACAGAGCCAACGTGAGAGCCATGGTTCGCCGCAGGGCTCAGTACGGTTCCTCCGAAGCGCTCCTGCACCGCGTCCATCCGGAGAAGTCCAAGACGCTGCCGCTCCCGCTGCTGCCGGCGGTGGGCGCGGTGGGCCTGCTCGGCATGCAGGCGACGTCGAAGCTGCCGTTTGTCCAGCCCCTGGTCAATCGCCTGCCGGCGCAGCGTCTGGCGAACGGCGAGCTAATCAGCCCCAACGAGATAGCGGGCGTCCTGCTGTGGATGGCCCCTCTGGCGGTCGCTCTGACCTTCGCCGGTCTGCGCTACAGGCAGCGCCGCCTGCTGCCTGCCTGGCTTTCGCCACTGCTCGTCCTGCTCTCCCTGTTTCTTGCCGCCGTGCTCCTCCTCAGCCAGTCACGGAGTGGGCTGCTCGGCTTTGGCGCCGGGCTCTTTTTCCTGCTGGCGGCCTTTGCCGGCCGTTACCGGCGCCCGCTGCTGGCCCTGCTCGGCGTCCTGCTCCTGGCCGGCCTGATCGCCTACGCCGCCGCCCCGGACAGCTTTGCGCTGCTCTTCCAGGGCAGCGCCGTGCTGGATAGCGCCGGGAGCGCAGTGAACTCGCTCGAAGGGCGTCGCGAGATCTGGTCGCGCGCCCGCTACGTGATCGAAGATTTCCCCTTTACCGGCGTGGGCCTCAACAACTTCCGCCGCGTCGTCCCCCTCCTCTATCCGCTCTTCCTCATTTCGCCGGCCGTGGACATCTCTCATGCCCATAACCACCTCCTGAACACGGCGGCCGAGCTGGGCATTCCCGGCCTCATCGCCTACGTGGGGCTGTGGATCGGCGCTGCCGTCCTGCTCTGGCGTAGCTGGCAGCGCGCGGACGGCCCTCTGCTGCAGGCCGTCGCCGCCGGTATCGCCGCCTCCCTGCTGGCCTATTTCGTCTACGGTCTGTTCGACGCCGTGGCCCTCGGCGCCCGACCGGGCTTCCTCTTCTGGCTGCTGCTGGGGCTGGCGGCTGCCCTGCCCCGACCGGCCGCGCCGCAGTATGAGTAGTCCCTAACGCACTTAGCGACTGCCCGGCGCATCTGCTAAACTTTTCCCCACGTTCCAACCGAGGAGGGTCCCGTGGCTCGTTTTTCCTACCCGCTTGTCGTCCTGTTCGCGCTTTGCCTGCTGCTCGTCGCGGCGCCGGCTGCTGCCCAACGTCCTCCGGCCGGGCTGGAAGAAGAGGCCGGAGTGCAGGGGCTGAACACGGGCGACGATGGGCTTCAGTTTTCGCTGCACGTCCCGACGGCAGCGCTGGACGCAGACGGCGTGCTCAGCGCGCCGGGGCTGGCGGGCCGCACGGCCGAACCCGGCGCCCCCGCCCTGCCCTATTACAGCACGCTGATTGCCCTGCCCCCTGAGGCCAGTGCTTCGATTACGGTACAGACGCGGAATGGCGCCAGCAGCCGCCTGCCCCGCTCGCTCGCTGCCGCCCCGCGCCCGGCTCTGGACCCCCGCGACGCGCCCGGCGGGATCATGGAGCTGGAGGAGATGCCCCGCGAGCTGGAAGCGCTGACCTCGCCCGACCCCGCCCTCTACGCGCGCGACGAGCTGTTCCCGGAAAGCGTCTACCGTCTTTCCGAGCCAATGTACTTCCGCGATTTGCGCGTGGTCCGGCTGGATCTCTATCCGCTGCGGGTCAACCCGGCCCGCAACCTGCTGGAGCATAGCCGGCAGATCGACGTCAGCGTGCGCTTCGAGGGAGCGAGCTTCGCCAACCTACACCCCGCGCCCACGGCCGGCGACCGTTTTGTTGCGGCGCTGGCCGGCGAGCTGCTCAACCCGGAGCAGGCCGCCGTCTGGCGCAGCCTGCCCGATGCACCTTCCGCGCCCACAGCGGGCCTGCCCGTTGGCCGGGATAGCTATCGCTTTGTTGTCAAGCAGGAGGCGGCATACGAGATTACGCGCGACCAGCTCAGTGCTGCCGGTATGAACGTGAACAGCGTCAATCCCAACACGCTGGAGATGATGTACCGCGGCGAGCCGGTCGCCTACCAGTGGGTCGGCAACAACAACAACAGCTTTGAGGCGGACGAGAAGATCCGCTTCTACGGCTGGGCCTTTGACGGGCCGCGCAGCGAAGACCAGTACATCACCGAGAACGTCTTCTGGCTCTGGGCCGGCGGAACGCCGATCCGGATAGGCACGCTGCCGGCCGGCTCGGGCGTCTCGACGCCGCCGAACTTCCGCGACGAGATCACCCACGCGCCCCGGCGTCAGTATGAGGGCACGTGGCTGGACGAAGACGACTGGGCCAACTTCCCCAACGAGCCCGATTCCTGGTACTGGGAATACATTGACTTCAACAGCCCGCCAGGCACCGTCCACGATGTAACACGGTCGATTGACCTGCCTCACCCGGCGTCGAGCGGTACAGCAACTCTCACCGTCGAGCTGCTATCTAATGTCACTTTCGCCGGCCCGTACAGCGACGTGAGGGTCAGTATGGGCCCGCACCAAATCGAGACGACCTGGCTGAGTCCGAGCAACGACAACATGGAGCTGGAGCTGCCTGCTTCGGCCCTGGTTGACGGCGCGAACAATGTCCGGCTTACCTTTTCCAATAATCGCGCCATTCGCACCACCTTCTATCTCAACCGCTTCACGGTGGCCTACCCGCGCCTGTTCATTGCCGACGATAACCAGCTCATTTTCCACGGCCCGAGCGGGAACCAGACCTATGCGATTTCCGGCTACACACAGAACACGCCGCTGATCTGGGAGATCGGCGACCGCCTGCGCCCGCGCGCGGTCCCATCGGAGGACATTCAGGTAAGCGGCAGTTACGCCTTTACGTTTGACGGCGCCGCGAGTGCGAGCACCTATATTGCCGTCGCCTCGCCCGCCATTAAGGAGCCGGCTATAACCCGCTATGATGCGCCTTCGCTGGATCCGGCCGGCGGCGCCGACTGGCTGGCGATCAGCTACCCGGACTTCATCGCGCCCCTGCAGCCACTGGCGGCGCACCGGGCCGATCCCCGGTTCGGCGGGCTGGACACGGCGATTGTCTCCGTCGAAGACGTGATCAACCAGTATGGCTACGGCCTGCCTCTACCGGACGCTATTCGCGATTATCTGGCGCACGCCCTGCACAACTGGCAGCGCAAGCCGCACTACGTATTGCTCGTCGGGGACGCCACGCTGAACCCCCATCATGCCACGTGCGACGGCCAGAATCCCGCCTATCGCATTTGTAACTACTGGTCAGACGATCAGCAGATTAACTACGTGCCCACTCACCTGCCCTTTAAGGACCGCTTCCAGGGTCAGATTGCCAGCGACTATCCCAACGTCCTGCTCGCCGGCAACGATTTCCTGCCCGATATGGCTATCGGCAGGCTCGCCGTGCAAAGCGCGACACAGGTCCAGAACATCGTCGCCAAGATCGTCGCCTTTGAGACGGCCCACCTGTCGCCAGGCGCCGTCGAGAACAGCCTCGTCTTCCTATCTGACAATACCGACGGCGGCGGCAACTTCTGCGCGGACAACGCCGCCGTCGCGGCACAACTGCCTTTTGGTTTCATGGTCACGCAGATCTGCCAGGCAGACAGCACGCAGGCGGCTGTCCAGGCGGCGCGCAACGCTCTCGCCGCAGCCGTCAACCCCCCGCGCGGCGCCGCCATCCTCAGCTATCGCGGTCATGGCAGCGTCTTCAACTGGGGTGACAATCTGGTCAACGTGAACGAGTCGTATGACTGGCTCTGGGCAAACAACGAGCCGCTGGTCATCCTGAGCATGGACTGCCTAGACGGCAATTTCAGCTTCCCGGCGATGACGTCCCTCAGCGAGACCTTTCTGGCGCTGGGTTCCCGCGGCAGCGTGGCCCACTGGTCCAGCACCGGCCTTGGCTACACTTTCGAACATTTCCGGCTGCAGTCGGACTTCTTCAAGGCCATCTACTCCGAGGGCATTGTGCCTATCGGGGACGCTATCAACTACGCCAAGGTGCAGTACGCCGGCACTCCCCTTCACAAATCAGAGCTGTGGTCGTTTACGCTGCAGGGCGACCCGGCGATGAAACTGGGGCGTCTCGACGTCAGCTCCGACTATCTATTCCTGCCATTCGTCAATCGGTAGGGGTAGCAGTTGGATCGCGCCTGCCATTCTGGCAGGCAGCATCCTTGCCCGCCCATTGGCAGGCTGGAAGCCCGCGATCCGGGGGTTGGCCGGTAAAGAAATCGCCCTACGGGCCCTGCTGTTCGTAGGCGATGACGCTTTGCAGCGTTTCCTGCAGGCTCAGGCGCGGCTGCCAGCCGAGCAGCGCGCGCACCCGCGAGGTATCCGGCACGCGCCGCTGCATATCCTCGAATCCCGGCGCGTAGGCCTCGGCATAGGGGATTGTCACAATCGGCGACCGGCTGCCGGTCAGCTCCCGCACCAGCTCCGCCAGGGCCATGATCGTCGTCTCTTCCTCGCTGCCCACGTTGTAGACCCGGCCGGGCGCCGCCGGCTCGGTGCTGAGGCCGATCAGCGCCGCGACCACGTCGCTCACGGCGCAGAAACAGCGGCTCTGCTGCCCGTCGCCATAGACCGTGATCGGCTCCCCCGCCAGCGCCTGCCCCACAAAGCGAGGGATGACCATGCCGTAGCGCCCCGTCTGCCGTGGCCCTACCGTGTTGAAAAGGCGGACCGGCACGACTTCCAACCCGTATTCGTCGCGGTAGGCCAGCGCCAGGAACTCGTCCACCATCTTGCTCGCCGCATACGACCAGCGGCTCTTGCTGCTTGGGCCCAGGAGCACGTCGTCGTCCTCCGAAAACGGGATGCGGCTGCCCTTGCCGTACACCTCAGAGGTGCTGGCGATGAGCACGCGGCTTCGGTAGCGCAGCGCCGCCTTCAGCACCGCCTCTGTGCCCATCACGTTCGTCTCGATGGTATGGACAGGCTGCTGCACGATGAGCTGCACGCCCACCGCCGCCGCGAGATGCACGATGACGTCGGCCTGTGAGGCCAGCCGGTCGAGCACGATCGCGTCGCGGATGCTGGCGCGGGCGAAGTGGAAGCGCGGGTTGCCGGCATGGTGGGCGACGTTGGCGTAACGCCCCGTCGAGAGGTCGTCGATGACCAGCACGCGCTGGCCCGCCGCGAGCAGGGCGTCGCTCAGGTGGGAACCGATGAAGCCGGCCCCGCCCGTGATCAGATAGGTCAGGCTCTCAGCCATGCGCGGTGGCGCTTTCCTCTTCCGTAGCGGCGACGATGCCCGCCCGCCAGCTTGGGGGCATGTTCTTCAGCACCTCCACGTTGCCGAACGGGGCGCTCTGCCGCGCGCCGACCGTGCGCGCCCACTCTGCCATACGCCTGATGCCCGTCTCCAGCGCCACCGGCTCGCCCTGCCCGAAGACACGCCGCGCTTTGCTGTGGTCGGCGTAGGCGTGCAGCACCTCGTTGCGCGCCGGCAGGTATTCGATCTCCGGCTCCACGCCAAAGGCCTGGGCCGTCACTTCGGCCAGCTCGTTGACGCTGTACGGCGTGTCCGCGCCGATGTTGAACACCTCGTTGAACGCCTCCGGCACCTCCACGCAGCGGGCGATGGGCGGGGCCACGTCGTCGATGTAGCTGAAGGCGCGCGTCTGCGTGCCGTCACCGAAGATGGTCATCGGCTTGCCCTGCATGATCTGGTTCATGAAGATGCCGATCACGTTGCGGTAGCGGTCGCCGATGTTCTGGTTTTCGCCGTAGACGTTGTGCGGACGGAAGATGACGCTGTTCAGACCGAACATCTCGTGCGCAGCGCGCAGGTCCATCTCCACCGCATACTTGGCGATCCCGTAAGGGTCCTCCGGCTGCGGCACCGTCTCCTCGTCCATGGGTAGCTGCGCCGCGCCGTAAACGGCAATGCTGCTGGTGAAGACAAAACAGCGCACGTCGTGTTTCACCGACTCGTTGATCAGATTGACGCTGCCGATCAGATTATTGCGATAATTAAAGCGGCGGATGAAATGGGAGAGCCCTTCTGCGGCATAGGCCGCCAGGTGGTAGACATAATCAAACTGATGCTCGGCGAACAGGGACGTGACCAGCGCCTCGTCCGTCACCGAACCTTCGACGAACTTCGCCCCAGCCGGCACCTGATCGCGGAATCCCCCGCTGAGATCGTCGAGCACGACAACCTCGTGCCCCATCTCCAGACAGTGGCGCGCTACGTGCGAGCCAATAAAACCGGCCCCTCCAGTCACAAGCGATTTCATAGAACCTCCCTGGAGCCGGTAGCCTTTCGCTCTTAGCCATTAGCCATTAGCTAACGGCTAACGGCTAATGGCTAGCGGCCAATAGCTGTCTCACATTCTCCGCAATATCGCCGCCAAAGACGGCGCTGCCGGCTACGAGGACCGTTGCCCCGGCCACGAGCACCTCGCGCGCGTTATGGGCCTTGATGCCTCCATCTACCTCCAGCCAGGCTGGCGAGCCGATGGCGTCCAGCATCTCGCGCACAGCCGCCACCCGCTGCAGGCTGCGGGGGATGAACGCCTGCCCGCCAAAGCCCGGATTCACCGACATGATCAGCACCAGCTCGACGTCCGGCAATATCGGAGCCAGGCTCTCCAGCGGCGTCGCCGGGTTCAGCGTCACGCCCGCCTTTTTGCCCAGCTCGTGGATCATCTGCACGGTGCGGTGCAGGTGCGGGCAGGTCTCCACGTGCACCGTGATGATGTCCGCTCCGGCCTCGGCGAAGTCCGCCAGATACCGCTCGGGATTCTCGATCATCAGGTGCACGTCGAGCAGCGTGCCGGAGACCGCATCGGCCAGCGGGCGCAGCGCCCGGACAGCCAGCGGCCCCATAGTGATGTTGGGCACAAAATGGCCGTCCATCACGTCCACGTGCAGCCAGCCCGCGCCGGCCTCCAACGCTGCCCGCGCCTGCGCCTCCAGGTTGGCGAAGTCCGCAGAGAGGACCGACGCCGCCAGGATAGGCTCAGCCACGCGCCGTCTCCAGCTGCCGCAGCACGGCCGCGACCACGTTTTCGGATGTGAGGCCCAGATGCTTGTAGATTTCCTTGTAGGGCGCCGAGTGACCGAATCGGTCGAGCGCAATAATGGCGCCCTCGCGGCCCACGTAGCGCTCCCAGCCCAACGGCGACGCCGCCTCTATGGCGACCCGCACCCGTACCCGGGGCAGCAGCACTTCCTCCCGATAAGCCTCGGGCTGTTCGTCGAACAGCTCCCAGCAGGGAATGGAGACGACGCGCGCCGCCACACCCTTCTCCGCCAGGCTCTGTTGCGCCTCCAGGGCGATGTGCACCTCGGAGCCGGTGGCAAAGATGACTGCTTCCGGCTCGGCCTCCGGGTCGCTGATCACATATGCGCCGCGCAGCGCGCCCGCCGCCGGGGCGTAGCGGCTGCGATCCAGCGTCGGCACGTTCTGGCGGGAGAGAGCCAGCGCCGTCGGGCCCTTGGTGCGCTCCAGCGCCACCTTCCAGGCGTAGCTGGTCTCGTTGGCGTCGGCCGGCCGGAAGACGTAGAGATTGGGGATCGCCCGCAGGCCGGGTAGCTGCTCGATGGGCTGGTGGGTGGGGCCGTCCTCACCCAGCCCGATGCTGTCGTGGGTAAAGACAAAAATCGTTGGCGCAAACATCAGCGCGGCGATACGCACCGTCGGACGCATGTAGTCGGAAAAGATGAGGAAAGTGCCGCCGTAGGGCCGGATACCCCTGTGCAGCGACATACCGTTCATGATTGCCCCCATCCCGTGCTCGCGGATGCCGTAGTGAATGTAGCGCCCCCGGAAGTCGTCGCGTCTCAGCTCCTGGATGCCGGCCTGTTTGGTCTTGTTGGAGGGCGTCAGGTCGGCCGAGCCGCCGACCAGCCAGGGGATGACCGGCAGGATGGCGTCCAGCACCTTACCCGACGCCGCGCGGGTCGCCATACCCTTCTCGCTCGGCTCGAACACCGGCAGCGCATCCTCCCAGCCCGGCGGCAGCTCGTTGTTGACGGCCGCCGTCAGCGTCGCCGCCAGCTCCGGATAGGCCTCGCGGTAGCGCGCAAAAAGCGCCTCCCAGGCCGCCTGCTGCTGCGGGCCGGCTTCCGGTCGCATGTAGTCGTACACTTCTTCCGGCACGTAGAACGGCTCGGTCGCCGGCCAGCCCAGGTTCTCTTTGGTGCGCAGGATTTCCTCTTCGCCCAGCGGCTCGCCGTGAGCCGCGGCGGTGTCCTGCTTCCCCGGGCTGCCGAAGCCGATGTGCGTGCGCGTGATGATCAGCGAGGGGCGCTCCTGCTCAGCCTGGGCTGCCAATATCGCCTCGTGGATTGCCTCCACGTCGTGCCCGTCGATGCGCTGTGTGTGCCAGTGGTAGGCGCGGAAGCGCTGCTCGACGTCGTCGCTCCAGGCCAGATCCGTCGAGCCGTCGATGGTAATCTTGTTGTCGTCGTAGAAGACGATCAGCTTGCCCAGCCCAAGGTGCCCGGCAATCGAGGCCACCTCATGGCTGACCCCTTCCATCAGGTCGCCGTCGCTGGCGATGCAATAGGTATAGTGGTCGATCAGCTCAAAATCGGGCCGGTTGAAGTGGGTCGCCAGCCAGCGCTCGGCGATAGCCAGGCCCACGGCGTTGCCGATGCCCTGGCCCAGCGGGCCGGTCGTCGTCTCCACACCCTCGGTCTTGAAGTTCTCCGGGTGGCCGGGCGTGTGACTGCCCCACTGGCGGAACTGCCGGATCTCCTCCAGCGGCAGGTCATAACCCGTCAGGTGCATCAGGCTGTAGAGCAGCATGGAGGCGTGCCCTGCAGAGAGGATGAAGCGGTCGCGGTTGAACCAGTGGGGATTGGCGGGATTGTGGCGCAGGAAATCGCGCCAGAGCACGATGCCCAGATCGGCCAGCCCCATCGGCGTGCCCGGATGGCCGGAGTTGGCTTTCTGCACGGCGTCCATCGACAGCGTGCGTATCGTATTTGCCGCCAGCTCGTGACGCGAATAATGGCTGAAATCGGTCATAAAAGCCTCCTATCGTCAGTTGTCAGTGGTCAGAAGTTGGGGCTTCCGACCTCCAACTTCCGACTGCCTGCTGTCAACTGTCTTCTATCTCGGTCCCATCCGTAGCGCGCCGTCCAGGCGGATGATCTCGCCGTTCAGCATCGGGTTTTCGACGATGTGCTGGACCAGCAGCGCGTACTCGTCCGGATCGCCCAGCCGCGACGGGAAGGGAACCTGTTCTCCCAGCGACTGGCGCGCTTTTTCCGGCAGGCCGGCCAGCATCGGCGTGTCAAAAATGCCCGGGGCGATGGTCATCACGCGGATGCCGTAGCGGGCCAGCTCACGGGCTACGGGCAGCGTCATCGCCGCTACCCCGCCCTTGCTCGCGCTGTAGGCAGCCTGCCCGATCTGCCCTTCGATGGCGGCGACAGAAGCGGTGTTGACGATCACGCCGCGCTCGCCGGCCGCGTTCGGCTCGTTTTCGGTCATCGCGGCTGCCGCCAGACGAATGACGTTGAAGGTCCCGATCAGGTTCACCTGGATAACGCGGCTGAAAGCGCCCAGGTCGTGCGGCCCCTCCCGGCCCAGCACTTTCATCGCAATGGCGATGCCGGCGCAGTTGATCGCGCCGCGCAGCGGGCCGGTGTTCTGGGCCAAGGCTACCAGTTGCTCAACGCTCGTCGGATCGGTGACGTCCGTCTGGTGGAAACGGCCCCGATCGCCGAGGCTGTCGGCAATGGCGCTCCCTGCTTCCTCGTTAATGTCGCCAATCACCACCATGGCGCCCTGGCCGGCGAGGCGGCGCGCCGTCGCCGCTCCCAACCCGCTGCCGCCGCCGGCGACGATGAATGCATTGCCCTGGATCTCCATTTTCTGCTCCTCAATGAAAACGTTGGTGCGCTGCTGACAACATGGCACAAGGATACAAGAAACAGGTTGGATTGGAAAAAGCGCTGTCAGGTGACGAGCTGGATCAGACCCCAGCGCCCGGATACCGTCCAGTTCGGGTCGCGCGCCTGGGCTGCGGCGATGCGGGCCGGCGGAATGCCCGCGCCTACGTGCGATTTCAGCGTCCGCAACAGCAGCAGCGGCGCCGGGAAATAGGCCAGCACCAGCGGCAGCGGGCTGCTGAAAGCCCAGTGCCGGTCGCCCAGCAGCCGCCGGAAGTTGGCGTCGCCCTTGCCAATGACGAGATCCGCTTCCGCCAGGGTCGCCCGCAGGTCGGGCGGCATCTGCCAGCCCGGCAGGGGCGACGTCCAGAAGCGGTGCGGGCGCAGAAGCACCTGCCCGCTCTGTAGATAGCCGCGCAGCCGCTCGCCCAGCATCCGCGTGGCCTCGTCGTCGCTTCCGGCCAGCGTCGTGACCGTCTCGCGCACGTCGCGGGCCAGCGCATCGCTGACAAAGAGCGGATAGTTCTTCACATGCAGCCAGATCTCCTGCGCGCTGCCGCTCGAAAGCAGGACATCCACGAGGATGAGGTCAGAAACCAGCTCCAGACCCGCGTTATCCATCAGAAAATCAACCCGCCGGCTGCCGGGCCGCAGGAAATCAACCGCCGCCTCGGTGTCGTCAACCAGCAGGAACGACGATAGCTCCGCGCCGCCCGGGTCGGGCTGCTCGTCCGCCCCGCCGGGCCACATGCTCAGGTCGCCCTGGTTGCCCCAGAGGGCGAGCGCCAGCCAGGGACGGAGGCCCTGCGGCCAGCCGCCCTCGCGCATCTCCGCCAGCCGGCGCGCTTGCCGCTGCACCTCGTCCCTGTGGGCCGTCAGGCTCTCCGCTTTTTGCGGCCCAAACGGATCCCGGTCGTCCTCGGCCTGGCGTCCGAAGTAGCTGGTCGCCTCCAGCACGCGGCGGTAAAAGTACGTCTCGGCAAAAAACCAGGGCACCTCCAGCCAGTTCTGGTCCAGATAGGGGGAGACGTACAGGACCCATTCCTCGGTGTCGGGCGCAGCGGCGTCGCACAGCAGGCGGATCGGCGCGTCGGGGATGTCGGCGATCAGCGCTTCCAGCCGCGCCGCTACCGGGGGCGGGTAGTCGTTGGTCTCCAGCACCCGGCGAGCAATGCGCGGCAGTCGCTCGACGATGGACCTGTAGGTAAAGGTATGGCGTTCCAGACCGCGCAGGGGCGGCGGGATGGGCAGTGCGGGCCGCGATGAAGATGCCATGTCGTCACTTACCACTCTGTCAGCTTCCAGATTTCAGGTTCCCAGACGGCTCCCTGCTTGCCAATATCGCTGTAGATGGCTACCGACTGTTTCAGATGGGCCATCGACCGCTCTTTCTGCCCGGTGGCGTGCAATAGGTCGGCCAGGTTGCTGTGTATCGCCGCCTCACGGTGGCGGTCGCCCTGCGCCTGGCAGAGGGCCAGCGCCTCCTCCAGCAGCGCCAGCGCGCGCTCTGGCTCTCCTACCGAGAGAGCCAGATTATTGAGCGCGGCTACCTGCGCGCCCGGCTCGCCTTCGGCGCGGGCCAGCGCCAGGCTCTGCTCCAGATGGTAAATCGCCTGCTGGCGCTCCCCGGCGTGGCGGGCGACGATGCCGCAGATATTGTGCGCCTGGGCCAGCGCCTGCTTGTCGGCAGCCTGCTCGGCCAGCCGCAGCGCCTCCGCCGCCAGGGGATGCGCCTCCTCGTGCCGCCCGGCCGAGTGCGCCGTGCGGCTGCGGTCGGCGTAGACGTGGGCCCGGAAGCCAGGCTCGTCTCCCGCCTCCAGCGCGGCCCGGTAATAGCCGTCGGCCAGCGCCCATTCGCCGCGCCGCTCGTACACGCGGCCCAGACGCTGCTCCAGCCGGGCCCGCGCCAGCCCGGGATCGACGCTCTCGGCCAGAGCCGCCGCCGCTTCGTAGCTGCTCAGGGCGGCGTCGTAATCGCCAAGCATCGTCTGCAGGTCGCCCACCGCCTCGTGCAGCGCCATCAGCTCGGCCGGGTCGCGAGGCTCGCCGCCCGGCTGGCTGAGCGCCAGCGCGGCCTGGAAATGGGCCAGCGCCTCGCGGTTGGCGTAGAGGGTGCGGGCGTGCTCGCCAGCCCGGCGGTAAAACGTGGCCGCTTCCGCTTCCAGCCCCGCGCGCTGGTAATGCTGGGCGACGAGAGCGGCGAGCGCTTCCCGGTCGCGCACGCGGGTGTGCTGCCAGATTGCCTCCGCTGCGCGCCGGTGTAGGAGGCGCTGCCGGGCGAGGCTCAGCCCTGCGTAGACGAGGCTGCGCAGCTTTTCATGGGCGAAGTCGTAGACGATGTTGCCCGGCTCGCCGCGCTCCTCGATCAATGCCCGTTCCAGGAGCGTTTCCAGGGCAACGACCGCTTCTTCTTCGCTGCGCCCGCTGGCTGCGCGCACGGTATCAAACTCGAAGCGCCGGCCGATGACGGCAGCCGCCTGTAATAGCTGCTGCGCCGCCTCCGGCAGCCCTCTCAGCCGCGCCAGAAAGAGGTCGCGCACGGTGGGCGGCATCGTGGCGATCGGAGCCGCCTCGGAACTCCCGTTCGCCGCTGCCGGTTCGAGGCCGGCAGCCAGATAGGCGGTGACAAAGAGCGGCAGCCCTTCCGTTTCCTGATAGAGGCGCGCTGCCGAGACTCCATCCCCGGCAGCGGCCTGCAGCAGCTCGGCAACGTCCGTTTCGGAGAGGCGGCCAAGGGGCAGAACCAGCCCGCGGTTGCTGCGCTGTGCGCCCGCCAGAAGCTGCTGGAGCTGTTGCTCCGGACCGGCTTCGCCGCTGCGCCAGGTGACCAGCAGCAAGAGTCGCTGTTCCTGCAGCCGGTGGGCCAGGTAGGTAAGCAGCTCCAGCGAGGCCGCATCGGCCCACTGCAGATCGTCCAGGAAGAGCGCCGCCGGGGCGCCCTCCCGCGCCAGGCCGCCCAGGGTGTGCGCCACGCCGGCGAAAAATCGCGACTGCGCGCCCGGGTCTTCCAACGGTCCGGCGGGCGGCAGGTCGGGGCGGCGCAGAGCCAGCTCCGGCGCGAGCCGGGCCGCCTCGCTCAGCCAGAGGGGGGCAATCTCCTGCAGCCGGTCGCCCGCCGCCAGCTGCTCCACGGCGCCGCGCAGCAGCTCGACCCACGGCCCGTAGGCCAGATCCACCTCTTCCTCGTAACAGCGCGCCGCGACCACGGGAACGCCCCGGCTCTGCAACTGGGCCAGCAGCTCCTCGGCCAGCCGGGTCTTCCCGATACCGGCCTCGCCGGAAAGGACGACGAGCATCCCGCCGTTGTGCGCGCGCTCATAGGCCTGCAGCAGGGCGTTCCACTCCGCCTCCCGGCCGACCAGCGGGTAGGCTGCGGGCGCCGTACTCTGGCCCTCCTCCGCCGGGGCGACCGGTTCCAGGCCGGCGGTGACCCGGCGGGGCGCCTCGGGCAGCCGGTTTTCCTTGATCGCCTGGTAGAGGGCCGTCGTCTCCTCCAGCGGCGCGACACCCAGCTCCTGGTCGAGGACGCGCACGCACTCCCGGTACTGGCGCAGCGCCGCCTCGCGCTGGTCGGCCCAGGCGTAGAGCCGCATCAGCGTCTGGTGCGCCTCCTCCCGCAGGGGATCGAGCGAGAGCCAGCGGCGGGCGTAGTCGAGCGCCCTGTCGAGCTGGCCCCGGGCGGTGAAGGCGTCCACCAGCTTCTCCAGCGCGACGCCCAGCTCCCGGCGCAGCTCTTCGCTCATGAAATACTGCCACTCGTCAAACTCCGGGCTGTCGCGCAGCGTGAAACCGGCCATGAAGTCGTCGTTGTAGAGCTGCACCGCCTCTTCCAGAAGCGCCAGGCAGTCCGTACATAGCTCGACCGGCCCATGCTCGTGTTGGCTCGCTTCCGCCAGCCGCTGCCGGAAGGCAAGCACGTCTACCTGGATGTCTGCCTCCGGGCGGAGCTGCAGCGTCTCGCGCGTCACGTCCAGAGCCTGCCGGTCCAGCGCCTGCCGGAGGGGCGAGAGCGTGCGGCGCAGCGCCGCGCGGGCCCGCGTCTGGTCGAGATCGGGCCAGAGCAGCGCGGCGAGGGCGTCGCGTGTGTGGGGTTGGGGGACCACCCCGCGCTGGGGCACGGCGAGAAAAGCAAGCAGGGCCAGCGCCTTCCGCGTATCGACGTTGAGGGCCACGCCGTCACGCATCATGCCCGGCGCGCCGAAGAGCGTAACGTGGATGCGACTCATGGTTGCTTATTGTACTGCAGATCGTCACAAAGCGCGCACCTCCCCCTTTCCCGTAACGATTACCGGACGCCGCCGGGTTAAGGTGTACGTAGTGAAGGAGGGAGTTATGGTAGAACACCCAATGTCCAGACTCAAACGGGTCAACGCCGGCGACGCCGCCGTCGATGGGCTGCTTGCCGGCCTTGTCGCCGGTCTCGTCAAAGGGCTTTTCCTGGTGCTCGCCGGCGTGCTGGCCGGCGGCGCGTGGCGCGACGTTCTGATCCAGCTCGACCCGCAGGGCAGCTCAGTCCTGCGCGGCCTGCTGGCGCACTTCGCCGTCGCCGGCATCTATGGGGCGATATTTGGCGTGGTCGCCAGCCGCTTCCGCCGTGTGCGGCCGGGCTGGCTCGCCGGACTGGTCTACAGCCTGTTTGTCCTGCTCTTTGCCTGGTTCGTTCTGCTTCCGGTCGCCGCGCCCGCGCTGCGGGAGGTCGGCGCGCCGACCTGGGCCTTCGGCCACGTGATCTACGGCCTGCTGCTGGGCACGCTGGCAGCCAGCAGCGAGAGCGCCGGCAGCCGCCTGAGTAGCCGCTGAGTCGCTGCGGTCGCGCCGGCGAACATGCTATAATGCGCCATCCATGCGTGTGCAATCGGTCACCTCCTTAATGAAACCCGGCGAAAGCGCGGGCGCTTTCTGGCGCAGCCTGGTGCAGCGGCTGGCCCGCCCGGTCTGGCTGGTCCTTTTCACCTTCACGGTGGTCATTTTCTTTGCCAGCCTGCCCCTTTACTACGAAAGGCTGACGACACTCTGCACGCGCGCGAACGGCTGCACCGAAATGCAGCTCCGCGCCGCGACGGCCAATGCGCTGGCTTCCGTCGGCATCTCCCTGCACGCATACGGCGTCTTCCACATTGTCCTGGCCCTGATCCTGAACGTCCTCTCCTGGCTGCTGGCCTACCTCATCTTCTGGCGCCGCTCTCCCAGCTGGCTCACCTTCGTCGTCAGTCTGATGCTGGCCCAGATCTACACCTTCCAGGCCATCGACACGCTGCGGCCCGTCTACCCGGCGCTGAACTTGCCGATCAACTTCATCGGCTTCTTTACCGGCAGCGCCGTGCCCCTGCTCTTTTACGCTTTTCCCAACGGCCGTTTTGTCCCCCGCTTTACGCGCTGGCTCGCCCTGGCCTGGATCGTGCTCATGTTCTCCGACAACTTCCTCATGGGCACCCGCTGGCACATTTCAAATTTCGGCTGGCTGGAGCCCTTTTTTGGTCTCTTTTTTGTAACCTTTGCCGCCGCTCAGCTTTACCGGTACCGCTACGTCGCCAGCGGCGTCGAGCGCCAGCAGACGAAGTGGGTCGTCTTCGGCTTTCTCGTCGGCGTCGCGATGATGATGTTCTTCAACGTGCTGCTGATCCTGGAACCGCCGGAGCTGCGCGGCGGCTCGCTGCTGTCGTTAGCCAAGGAGCTGGGCGATAGCTTTTTCGCCTTTCTCCTGACGGTCAGCCTCGGCGTGGCTATTTTGCGTTATCGCCTGTGGGACATCGACGTGCTCATCCGCCGGACGCTGGTCTACACGACCCTGGTGACTGTGCTGCTCCTCATCTATTTTGGCAGCGTGGTCCTCCTGCAGTCCTTCTTCCGCACACTGACAGGCCAGGACAGCGATCTGGCAATTGCACTCTCCACCCTGATGATCGCCGCCCTCTTTGCCCCGCTGCTGCGGCGCGTGCGCACCTTCATCGACCAGCGCTTCTACCGCCGCAAGTACGATGCGGCCCGGACCGTCGCCGCCTTTGCCGCCACGCTGCGCTATGAGGTCGAGCTGGACAACCTGACGGCGGAGCTGCTGCGGGCCATTGAGGATACTGTGGCTCCCAGCCATCTCTCCCTCTGGCTGCGCTATCCGGAAAAATAAGCATCGCCGCTCACGCTCCATCCCTGAAAAGTAAGTCTGCCGGAAATTCATCCCGTTCGTAACGATTTCCGGACGATCGCGCGCCAAACTAGGGCGTGTATGCAAACTACAGCCACATGAGAATGGCGGCGACTTGCCACATGGCAAGATAGTTGGCTGACCGTTTTTCGTAACGGGTTGCCAACCGACGAAACTGCTTGAAGCGATTGAAAAGGCGTTCAACGCGATTGCGTTCCCGATAAATCGCTTTATCAAAGGGACCTTTTCGGCACATGTTTTCTTTCTTCGCAATCGTAAACCGAATACCTCGGCGGCGCAGAAAGCGGCGGAGCGGTCCACCACAATATCCTTTGTCGCCGACAATGCGTTTCGGCCGTATCTTCGGCCGACCGCAGCCAGGGCGTTTGACCGCCCCGTTGCTCATCAACGCCTCAAATGCCGTGGCTTCGTGGCGCTGGCCAGGCGTGAGCACCAGGGTCATAGGCTTGACTCGGCCTTCAGCTCGGACATGGACCTTCGTGCTGAAGCCACCACGGCTGCGACCTAGCGCTTCTACTTCTGGAGTAGTTTTTTTGCCCCGGCGGCATGCTGGTGGGCACGGACAATCGAGCCGTCCACGAAGTGGACTTCCCAGTCCAGTTCGCCCTGAGCATCGCCCTCAGCCTGTAATTGCGCCAAAATGCGCTCCCAGATGCCCGCCTTCCGCCAGCGGTAGAAGCGACTCGACACCGTGGCCCATTTACCATACCGTTCGGGCAGGTCTCGCCAGGGAGCGCCTGTCCGCAGTATCCAGAGGATCCCATTGATGACTTGCCGATGGTCAAGATTCGGTCTACCCGTTTTTGGTTGCTGCGGTGGCAACAACGGTTCTAGCCGTTCCCACTGCTTGTCTGTTAGTTCACCTCGTCTCATGCCCCTCAGTTTAGGCTATCGACGATGGTTTGCAAACACGCCCTAGGCAGGGCTTATCGCAATCCGATAGTTACAGGTAACGAAAAATGAAACAGAACAGGATTCACGCCTTACTCTTGCTCGTGCTGCTGGTTGCGCTGCTCGCCGCCTGCCGCACGGACGATCCTGTGGTAGAGCAGCCGACACCGATCACCGTAGAGACGCCCGTGGCGGGCGAGACGGCGACCGCGACGGCGACGCTGGCGCCCCCCACCCCAACGCTGCAGGCAACGGCAACCTCGACCACAGAACCGCCGACCGCTGAACCGACCGCCACGGCGACGACGGCGCCCCCCACGCCCACCAGCCAGCCCGCGCCGACGGCTACGGCCACCGCGCCGGCTACGGCTCCCGCCGGGACGCAGCGGATTAACTTTGCCCCCGGAGCCATCTCTGCGGTCGTCCAGGATGTCGTCAACCAGGGCGAGCAGGATCGTTACGTCCTCTGGGTCCGGCAGGGGCAGATGATCCAGCTCCGTCTCGCCAGCCTGGAAGAGAGCGGGACGCTGATGATCCTCGACCCGGCCGGCAACACACTCAACCCCGGCGGCGGCGGCCCGGGCACGATCTTTCAGGTCGAGCAGTGGAGCGGGCAGGCGCCCAGCAGCGGCGACTATACCATCGTCGTCTCGTCGGTGATGGGCAGCGCCACCTACCGGCTGGAGGTCGTTATCCCACCGGTGAGCACCGGCGGCGACACTGAGACGGAGCGCGTGCAGTTTGAGCCCGGCATGAGCGGCATCATCCTGCGCGGCAGCCTGCCCGAAGGGCTAAGCAAGAGCTACGTGCTGCGCGCCATGCAGGATCAGTGGATGTCGGTCACCGTCTCCGCGCCGGCCAACACACCGTTCCTGTCTATCAGCGGCGAGGACGGCACCGTCTTCGTGCGCTCGGCGCTCGGCCAGACAAGCTGGTACATCCCGGCCCTGCCGCGCACTCAGGATTACACGATCACCTTGCTGGCGGCGAACGGCCCGGCCGAATACACCCTGGACATCGGCCTCAATGCCCTTAGCGACCAGCCCACGCGCATTGAGTTCGCGCCCGGCACCAGCTCGGCCAACCTGATTGGCCGCCTTGCCGCCGGCGGCGACGCCGAGTACTACATCTTCCGCGCCCTCGCCGGGCAGACGGTCACCGTCAGCGGCGCGCCGGCCGGCATACCGCTTTTCATCTACCTGACGAGCGCCGACGGCAGCAGCTTCTTCGGCGGCGCCGAGTCGCTGACGGCCGAACTGACCGCCACGAGCGACTATGTTCTTACCATCGGCTCGCCGAATGCGGCCGGTACGGTTGACTTCAACCTGACACTGACGATCGAGTGATGATGAGTATCAGTGCGAGAGCGGCTTCCGGCCTGCGCCCGCACAGCAGGCGACCCCGGTCCCAGATAGTGGCCGGGGTCGCCTGGCTGCTGACCGTGGCCCTGGTGCTCGTCTCCTTCGTGCTGCGCCTGGGCAACAACGCGGCGTTGTTGAGCACTGTGTCCGGGCCAGAGCTGTTGATGGAGCTGCTCTTCTGGGAGATCTTGCTGCCGCTCGGCCCGATCGCCTATGCGACAGTAGGGGTGCTGATCGGCACACGCCGGCCGCGCAACGCCGCGGGCTGGCTCAGCCTGACCCTGGCGCTGGTCGTCGTCGTGCAGGACGTGGCCTGGCAATACGCGACCCGCGTGCTGGAGCTGCGCTTAAGTGATTGGCCCTACCCGGCGGTCGCGGCGCTGGTCTCCGAGGGCGCTTCCGTGCTCTTTCCAGTCGTCGCTGCGCTGCTGCTATCCCGCTTTCCGGATGATCCATTACCGTCGCGGCGCTGGCGCTTCCTCACCTGGCTGGCCCTGGGCGCCGGCCTCCTCCTGGTGCTCAGCGTCGTCCTGGGCCCGCAGCTGGCGGTCGGCCTTCACTCCTCCATAGCCAATCCACTTCCCTTCCTCACGACGGTTGAAACGGCCGAGCGGATCTGGCTGGCCGGCAATGTCCTGGCGATCGCCGCACTCGCCGGCTCTCTCATCTCCGTCGGCGCGCGCTGGCGCCGGGCAAGAGGTCAGGAACGGCAACAGATCAAGTGGCTGGCCTACGTCGGCGCCGTCATCCTCGCGTCCGGCGGCGCGGCGGCCCTCTATACGCTCTTTGTCTCGGAGAAGGACTATCCCACTGTGCTGCTCCTTGGCGTGGCGGTTGCCGGACTGACCGTCGGCGTGCCCGCAGCGATCGCCGTCGCCATCCTCCGCTACCGGCTATACAATATCGACACCGTCATTCGCCGCACCCTCGTCTACGCGCTATTGACGCTGACACTGATCGCTATCTATGCCGGAAGCGTCGTCCTTCTGCAGTGGCTCTTCCTTCTGGCAACGGGCCAGCAGAGCGACCTCGCCATCGTCGGCTCGACGGCGGCCATTGCTACCCTCTTTAACCCGGCGCGCCGCCGCATCCAGACCCTCATCGACCGGCGCTTCTACCGGCGCAGCTACAACGCCGCGCGCACGCTAACCCGCTTCGCAGTAGCCGCGCGTGATGAAGTCGATCTCGAACGGCTGGCGGCGGCGCTGCTGCAGGTCGTCGGCGAGACGATGCAGCCCACTACACTCTCGCTATGGCTCCCGGGCGGCCGGGCAGGGCGACGCCGGCAGGACCGTTGATAGAGTCTAGCAGTCAAGGAGGAAATCTGATGGAACAATTCGACCTCGTGGTCATCGGCGGCGGGCCTGCCGGAGTCACCGCCGCGCTGCGCGCCCGCGAGCTGGGCGCCTCGGTGGCCCTTGTGGAACGGGGCAAAATGGGCGGCACCTGCACTAACGATGGCTGCGCGCCCACACGCGTGCTGGCCAAAGCCGCCCGCCTCGTGCGTGACGCCCAGCAGTACGCGGACTACGGCCTCAGCCCGGCCACGCCGACCGTCGATCTGGCGGAGCTGATCTCGCGCACGCAGCATACCATTTACCGATTGCACGAGAAAAAGCAGCTCGTCCAGCATCTGGAAGAAGCCGACGTCTTCGTCTGGACCGAAGCCGGCCACGGGCGCTTTGTCGATCCTCACACTTTCGTCGTCGATGAAGGCCCCCGCCTCCGGGCCAAGCAGTTCATCATCGCCGCCGGAGGGCACGCCCGCCGCCTGCCCTTTCCCGGCGCCGAGCTGGCGCTGACGCACAGCGACGTCTGGTCGCTGCGCAAGCTGCCCGGTAGTGTGGTCATCGGCGGCGGCGCCGCAACGGGCTGCCAGCTCGCCTCTATCTTTGCCGCCTTCGGCGTGCAGGTTACGGTGATCGAGTCTGCCCCGAGCATTCTGGCCGTCGAGGACGAACAGACCAGCGCCTACATGACGCGGGCCTTTCGCCGGCGCGGCATCAGGATCGAACCCGGGTCGCGCGTCGAGCGCATCGAGAAGCTGCCAGAGGGGTTGCGCGTCTATTACGCCCAGAATGGCGAGACCCGCTCTGTAGACGCGGAAGTGGCCGTTCTCGCCGTCGGCTGGGTGGGCAACGTCGAACATCTCGGTCTGGAGGCAGCCGGCGTGGAGCTGGATAAGTCGGGGAACTACATCCTCGTGGACGACAACCTGCGCACGACCGCCCCGCATATCTTCGCCGCCGGCGACATCACCGGACGGATGATGCTCGTGCAGAGTGCGGCCCATCAGGCCCGCGTTGCTGCCGAAAACGCCATCCTCGGCACCGAGCGCGACTACCGGCGCTACATCGTGCCCCACGGCGGCTTTACGAACCCCGAATATGGCAGCGTGGGGTTGACGGAGAAAGAAGCGCGCGCTGCCGAGGATATCGCCGTCGCAGTCGTACCCTACGCCGATCTGGACCGAGCTGTCATCGACAGCCGCACGGAAGGCTTCTGCAAGCTTATCGTCTCGCGCAGATCCCACCGCCTGCTTGGAGCCCACGTCGTCGGCGAGCAGGCGCTGGAGGTCGTGCAGGTGGTCGCAGCCGGCATGGCGGCGGATATGGACGTGCGCCAGCTCGCGGCGCTGGAGCTGGCTTACCCGACTTTCACCTCTATCGTCGGCCTTGCCGCCCGCCAGCTCGTGCGCGATCTCAAGCTCACGCCGCTGGCCCGCCAGTGGAGCACCCTGCGCCCCGTGACGGCGCGCGCCGCCGAATGGGAACGGAGCATAGAATAAGGCGAGCGCGAACGTCCTGATCCTCGTAACGATTAGCAGACGCACGCCCGCTACAATGGCGATATGGTTGATTTAGGCGATCTCTGGAAGCGAATCCGCAGCAGGCGGGACAGGGAGCTGAACGACGAGCAGGCAGCCGCACCGCTTCGCTCGCCGCAAACCCTGGACCTTGCCATCGCGCCGGACGACCCCCTGGTTCACTATTTCCAGGCGAACCCGGGCGTTGTCGACATGGACGCGCTGACCCTGGACTCGCCCGCCCTGGCGGCGCTACGCGAGGCGGACGTCCGGCTCGTGGTGCCCCTCGTGAGCCAGGGCGAGCTGATTGGCATGATCAACCTCGGCGAGCGGCTGAGCGAGCAGGAATACTCGGCCGACGACCGCCAGCTACTGAACGATCTGGCGGCGCAGGCGGCCCCCGCCGTGCGCGTCGCCCAGCTCGCCCGGCAGCAGCAGCAAGAAGCGCGCGAGCGCGAGCGGATGGAGCAGGAGCTGCGCGTCGCCCGCCTCATCCAGCAAACGCTGCTGCCCCGCGAGCTACCGGACCTGCCCGGCTACGAGATCGCTGCCCATTACCAACCGGCCCGCGCCGTGGGCGGCGACTTCTACGACTTTCTCTATTTTGAAGACGGCAAAATCGGCATCGTCATTGGCGACGTTACGGACAAGGGCGTGCCGGCGGCGCTGGTTATGGCGACCACGCGCACGCTCCTCCGTGCCGCTGCCGAGCGGCTGAGCAACCCCAGCACCGTGCTGGAACGCGTGAACGCCCTGCTCCACCCGGACATCCCACCGCGCATGTTCGTCACCTGCCTCTACGCGCTGCTCGACCCGGCCACGGGCCGGATCTCCTTTGCCAATGCCGGTCATGATCTCCCTTACCGGCACAGCGCCAGCGGCGTGGAGGAGCTGCGGGCCACGGGCATGCCTCTGGGGCTGATGCCGAATATGACCTACGAAGAGACCGAAGTCATCCTGGCGCCGGGCGAAAGTCTGTTGATGCACAGCGACGGCATCGTCGAGGCTCACAACCCGGCGGGAGAGATGTTCGGTCTGGCGCGGCTGGAGGCCCGTGTAGCCGCCCATCAGAGTGGGACTGGGCTTATCTCCGACGTATTGAGCGAGCTTGCCGCGTTCGTGGGCGACGAATGGGAGCAGGAAGACGACGTTACGCTGGTGCTACTGCAGCGCAGCCTCTGGGCAGAGGAGGAACCGATGGTTGGCGACCTATCTGGGGCGGGCGCAACGGAGCCTGCCCCGCCGGAGTGGCGTCTACTGGCCACCTTCAGCCTGCCCAGCGAGCCCGGCAACGAACGGCGCGCCATGGAAGAGGTAGCAGCAGTCGTCGCTGCTCTGCCGCTCTCCGCAGCCAAGCTAGAACGATTGAAGACTGCCGTCGCCGAGGCGACGATGAACGCTATGGAACATGGCAACCAGTACCGCGCGGAGGAGCCGGTCACGGTCGAAGTCCTGACCAACGATCAGTCACTTGCCGTACGCATCCACGATCAGGGTGGCGGCGCGATCATTCCGCGCAGCGCCAGGCCGGATCTGGAAGCGAAACTAGCCGGCCAGCAAAAACCGCGTGGCTGGGGCCTTTTCCTAATCGAGAATATGGTGGATAGTCTCAACATTCACAGCGATGAAAGCCATCACGTCGTCGAGCTGATTATGCACCTGTCCTCAGGAGAAGCGTGAAATGCAGCGCCTTCAACAGGACTTTTCCGCCAGCGTACGCTATCCCGATGCCGGCCGGCCGGTGGCCATCATCGATTTGCAGGGCGAAGTAAACAGCTTTGCCGAGTCGGCACTCAACGAAGCCTTTGGCGTCGCCGAAGCGCAGGAGCCGGAAGTCATCATGCTCAACTTCAGCGCTGTCGATTACATTAACAGCACGGGCATTGCCCTGATTGTCGCCCTGCTGGCGCGCGCCCGCCGGGCCAACCGGCGGCTGCTCAGCTATGGCCTCGACGATCATTACGAAGAGATTTTCCGCATCACGCGCCTGGCCGATTTTATTGGCGTACATCCCGACGAAGAGAGTGCGTTGCAGGCCATTGCCTGACACTGTTTGATTCCCATCAAGGAGGGCCGACATGCCGCAAGCCAATGTGACGATGAACGTCCGCCACCCCAACAGCGCCGTCAGCATCATCGACATCGCCGGACAGGTCACCGCCTTCGCCGAAAACGTGCTCATGGACGCCTACACCGAAGCCAGCAATGAGACGACGCGGGCCGTTATTCTCAACTTCAGCGAGCTGGAGTACATGAACAGCTCTGGCATCGGTCTGCTGGTCACCCTGCTCATTCGCGCCCAGCGCCAGAAGCAGCAGCTTCTCGCCTACGGCCTCAACGACCACTACCGGCAGATTTTCGACCTCACCCGCCTCGACGAAGCGATTGCCCTCTACTCGAGCGAGGCCGAGGCGCTGGCTGCAGTCGGCTAAAGGAGGCCTGATGGCCGAAGACAAGGAACAGCCACGCGGCGCCTGGGCGCCGGCGGTCGAGCGCCTCTCCGTCTCTGACGTACCCGAAGGGGCGATTAATCTGAACCTGGAAGGGCGCGTACCCGTCAGCCCACTACAGGGCTTCGGCCCGCTCTGGCAGAAGAGCTTTCGCATCCGCCTGCGCGGGCTGGATAAGTCCCCGGCTGAGGTCATGGCTATCTGGAAGGCAGAGTTCCCGCGCTTCCAGCCGCCGGGCAATAACTTCTACCCGACGCTCGCCGGGGTCCAGCCGGGCGAGCTGATCTTCATCGACAGCGCCGTTTCGGCGATGCCCGGTGTGCTGCCGGCGATCCCCATCGCCAGCGGCGTGCGCGTGATCTTCGCCGACGACGAGACCTTCACCATCATGACGCCGCAAGGCTTCCCGGAGGCGGGCTGGAACACGTTTGCGACGTTTGAGGAGGATGGCAGCACGTGGGCGCAGGTACAGACGATGGCCCGCACTTCCGACCCCATCTACGAGTTTGGCTTCCGCTTTATGGGCGGCAGCCGCTTCCAGGATGAGACGTGGCACCACGTGCTCACCTCGCTCGCCGGCTATCTGGGCGTCAACGACGAGTGGGTGCAGGTCCGCAAGGTCTGTATCGACCCGCGAATCCGCTGGCGTGGGATCACTAACGTCTGGCACAACGCCATGATCCGCAGCATGATCGGCATGCCCGGTTGGGCGCTGCGCAAGATCCTCGGCCGGGGTCGCGAGCAGAAAAAGGGCTGGTAGCGATGGAACCAGAAGAGAACCCTCAACAGGGAACGTGGGCCCGTCCCGTAGACCGGCTGACCGTCGCCAACCGCCCGCCGTCGCAGGCCATTAACCTGAACGTGGATGGGCGCGAGCTGACCGGCCCGCTGCAGGGCTTCGGCCAGATGTGGCAAAAAAGCTACACCGTCCGTCTGAGCGGCGCCGGCGTGACGCCGGAGCAGGTCGTCGCTACCTGGAAGGCCCGCTTCGGCGATTTCTGGCCCCGCGGCAATCGCTTCTACGGCTCCCTGCAGGGCATCACGCCCGGCGACGTGGCCGTGCTGAACCTGGCTGCGCCCGGCGGCTTGCCCCTCTCGACCGGCGTCCTCGTCATTTACGCCGACGATAACTCCTTCAGCTTCATGACGCCGCAGGGCCACATGTTCGCCGGCATGATCACCTTCAGCGCCTACGAAGAAGACGGGACCACAGAAGCGGAAGTGCGCGCCCTCATCCGCGCCAGCGACCCGATCTATGAGATTGGCTGCCGGCTGGGCATCGTGCACCGTCTGGAGGACAACTTCTGGCGGGAGACGCTGGAACAGCTCGCCGCCCATTTTGGCGTCAACGGGCAGGTGCAGATCCAGACCAGCCGTGTTGACGACAAGGTCCAGTGGCGGCGGGCCGGCAACGTCTGGCACAACGCCGCCATCCGCAGCGCGCTCTATGCACCCCTGCGGGCGCTGCGCCTGCTGCTGCGGCGATCCGGATAGGCTGCCTTGTCCCGCAGCCGCCCCACCCTTTCCGGAACCGATTACGATGCCGTCGTCGTCGGCAGCGGACCGAATGGCCTTGCTGCGGCGATTACGCTCGCGCGGGAGGGCTGGCGCGTGCTTGTGCTCGAAGGGCATGAGACGATTGGCGGCGGGACACGATCGCTGCCGCTGACACTGGACGGCTTCATCCACGACGTCTGCTCCGCCGTCCATCCGCTGGCCCTGGCCTCGCCCTTTTTCCGCACGCTGGACCTTGCCGCCTACGGTCTGGAATGGGTACAGCCTGCTGCCGCCGTCGCTCACCCCCGGGATGGCGAGCCGGCGGTTCTGGTTTATCAATCGCTACGCGAAACAGCGCAGGGCCTCGGCTGTGACGGTCCCCGCTATGAGGCGCTCATGGCTCCTCTGCTCGCCGCCTGGGAAGAGCTGATGAGCATCTTTCTGGCCCCCTTCCACCTGCCCCGCCATCCGCTGCTCGCCGCCCGCTTTGCCCTGTTGGCGTTGCGCTCGGTGCGCGGCCTGGCGCAGGCCAGATTTGAGCGTGAACCAACGCGAGGTATGTTTGCCGGCCTCGGCGCGCACAGCATCCTGCCCCTCCACTGGCCCGGCACCGCCGCCTTCGGCCTGCTGCTCGGGCTGCTCACCCACGCCGTCGGCTGGCCCATCGCGCGTGGCGGCAGCCAGCAAATTGCCAACGCCCTGGCGGCCCATCTGCGCGCCCTCGGCGGCGAGATCGTCACCGCCTTTCCCGTCAGCAGCCTGGAACAGCTTCCGCCAGCCCGTGCGACGCTGCTGGACGTCACGCCCCGCCAGTTCGTAGAGATCGCCGGCGAGCAGTTACCGCCCGGCTACCGCCGCCAGCTTGAACGCTACCGCTACGGCCCCGGCGCCTTCAAGATCGACTACGCCCTAAGCGAGCCGATACCCTGGCGTGACCGTTCGGTGGCCCTCGGCGGCACCGTGCATCTGGGCAGCAGCCTGGCCGAGATCGCTGCCAGCGAGCTGGCCGTCTGGCGCGGGCAGCACCCTGAGCGCCCCTACGTGCTCCTCGTGCAGCCGACGAACTTCGACACCAGCCGCGCCCCGACCGGGCGGCACGTCGCCTGGGCTTACTGCCACGTGCCCAACGGCTCGACCGCCGACATGACGGCGGCCATCGAAGCACAGATCGAGCGCTACGCTCCCGGCTTTGGCGACACCGTTCTGGCCCGCCACACCTATACGGCGGCCGAGCTGGCCCGCTACAATCCCAACTATGTCGGCGGCGACATCAACGGCGGCACCCAGCACCTGCTGCAGCACTTTAACCGTCCTGTCGCCCGGATCAACCCGTATAGCACGCCCGTTCCGGGCCTCTTCCTCTGCTCCAGCGCCACGCCGCCCGGCGGCGGCGTACACGGTATGGCCGGCTACTATGCCGCGCGCAGCGCGCTCCGCCGGCGCGGTTAGGCGCCGCCCTCCAGCTTTTTCCGCCAGTCGGCAGCCGCCGCGGCTCCGGCCCGCCCCGGCTCGCCACCGCCGGCCGCAAGCAGGCTGCCGAGCAGCGCGTAGAGCGGCTGCAAACGCAGCCGGTAAAAGGTGACCGGCACGCCCCGCTCGATCCCGATACGGGTTTCCAGAAAACCGCGTGCCGCGCACCACGCGGCGATCTTCTTCACCCGGTATTCCGACAGCTTCAGCTCTTTTTCCCAGTAGGCGTAGCTGCAGGCCTGCCAGCTCTCGTCCCCCGACTCCCAGGCCAGGAGCTGGGTGAGGAAGAGCGCCCCGTGCGCTGAGCCCGTCAGGCGCAACAACGCCAGCGGGACCGGCAGAGCGTGGCCCGGGCTGCCGGGCAGCTCGTCAAACTTCGGTTGCATCGGCTTCCCCTCGTGTCATCAGGTTATGGTGCCCATGCTAGCCTGCTTGCGGCCGGGATCGCGTAAACAGGATGTGAAAAGCGCTCCGGCGATTGCCGGCTAGTTTCCCCGAAGGCGCTTCCCGCTTATCATTAGCGTGGAGGTTGCTCAAACAAACCAGGGAGGGGGAGAAAGATGGAACTGCGTCTGATGTACAACGAAGCGTCGGTCGGCGCGCTGGCGAACGCCATCGTCGCTGTCTATCCCCCATTCGCCCGCGAGCCGTTTCTGGCGGCTGTCTTTGCGCCGGGCTGGGACGATCTCGCGCTCAAGCAGCGCACGCGGCGCATTACGACGGCGCTGCATGACTTCCTGCCGGCCGATTATGCCCAGGCGCTGGATATCCTCCGCCGGGCGCTCCCGCTCCTCGGCGAGCAGGGCTTCGAAAAGATGGTCTTTCCCGACTATGTGGAGTGTTACGGTCTGGACCATCTGGAGGCCTCACTCGACGCGCTGGAGGCGTTCACCCAGGAAGTATCGGCCGAGTTTGCCATCCGGCCGTTCATCGACCGCTACCCGCAGGAGACAATGGCCCGCATGGCGCAATGGGCCCGGCACCCCCACTCCGGCGTGCGCCGCCTCGCCAGCGAAGGCTGCCGCCCGCGCCTGCCCTGGGGAATGGGACTACGGGCGCTGAAGGAAGACCCCTCGCCCATCCTCCCGATCCTCGAACAGCTTCGGAACGACCCGGACGAAGTGGTGCGCCGCAGCGTCGCCAACAACCTGAACGACATCGCCAAGGACAATCCCGCCGTCGTCCTTGATCTGCTCGGCCGGTGGCAGGCAGACGCCACGCCGGAGGTCGCCTGGATAACGCGCCACGCGCTGCGCACGCTGGTCAAACAGGGCCATCCCGGCGCGTTGGGCCTGCTCGGCTACGGCGCCGCCAGGGTGTCGGTTTCCCCCGTTAAGGTGTCGCCGGAAACAGTGATGATGGGCGATCGGGTGACGTTTTCCTTCACCATCACCTCCACAGGCGACGCCCTGCAGGATCTCGTCGTCGATTACGCCCTGCATATGGCGCGCGCCAACGGCAAGCAGACGGCGAAAGTCTTCAAGATCGGCAAGTGGACGCTCGGACCCGGCGAGACAGTGACGATTACCCGCTCGCACAGCTTCCGGCCGATCACGATGCGCACCTATTACGCCGGCGCCCACGCCATCCAGCCGCAGGTGAACGGCGAGCTTTACGAGCGCGCAGAGTTTGTCCTGCTGGCGGATTGAGGGGCGCAGGAGTCAGGTCGCTTCATCTGCCTGTTCCGACTCCCACTCCCCTTCCCAGAGAGCGCGCATTGCCTCAGAGCGGGCCAGCAGCTCGGGCAGAGCCCCACGCTCCACGATCCGGCCGTTCTCCAGCAGCAGGATCTGGTCGGCCCGGCGCAGGGCGGCCTGGCGGTGGCTGACGACGAGGCAGGCCGGGCGCTCCGGCAGCGCGAAGAGCCGCTCCCAGAGCGTGCGCTCCGTCTCCACGTCCAGCGCGCTGGAGAGGTCGTCGAAGACGAGCAGCTGGGGCCGGCGGGCGAACATCCGCGCTGCGGCAGAGCGCTGGATCTGCCCGCCGCTGAGGCGCACGCCGCGCGGCCCGACGACGGTTTCCAGCCCGTGCTCCATGCCCGCCAGATCGTGCTCCAGCACTGCCTGGTAGATCGCCCGGTCGAGATCCACACTTTCCGGCGGCAGCCCGAGCAGGATATTTTCGCGCAGGGTGGCGCTGAACAGGCGCGGCGCCTGGGCGGTGTAGGCCACCTGCGGCGGGACCATAAAGCGGGTCGGATCGTCCACAGGCTCGCCGTTCCACCACAGCCCGCCCTCCTGCGGCGGCAGCAGCCCCAGCAGGCAACGCAGAAGGGTGGACTTGCCGGCGCCAATCCGGCCCGTCACCACGGTGAAGCTGCCGGCTTCCAGCACGAGATCGATGTTCTGGATGCCGCCTCCTCCCTCGAAACGGTAGCCAAGCCCGCGCGCCTCCAGCCGGCGGAGCGGCGCCGGCTCTGGCAGCGGCGGTGGGGCCGGGTGGGGCCGGCGCAGGTAGATGGGCCGGTGGGCCACGACCGCACCCGGCGGCAGCCCGCGCATGATCGCCTCCATCCGCTGGGTGCTCACACCCACCTGCCGGTAGCGGGTTAGCAGGCGTCCGATGACGCGCATCAGTTGTGTCGCCGGGTCCAGATAGGCGACAAAGAGGGCAAAGTCGCCCACGGTTAGCTCGGCGTTCAACAGGGCGCTGGCAGCCACAAGCAGCACCAGCCCCATGCCAATGTTGCCTGAGCCGTGGCCGAGGGCGTCCACGATCTGCAGCAGCAGGCGGTCCCTGACCATCGTCTCGCGCCGCCGGTCGTTGACTTCTCGGAAGCGCGCGATGACCCGCTCCTCGGCTCCGGCAACCTTGATGGCCTGGGTGGCGTGGAACATATCGGCGATCATCCCCGTAACCTGCGCCGTCGCCGCGCGGCTGGCCTGCCGGTAGCGGCGGGCGAGCCCGCTCAGCCGGTGGGAAACGTACAGGATGAGCGCCAGCGGCAGGAAAATACCCACCGTCACCCAGAAGTCGATGCTGAACATGACGGCGAAGGCGATGATTGCCGTAAAGAGCCCGGCCACGAAGTCGTCGATAATGATGATCGCTTCGGTCATCTCCAGGGCGTCGTCGCGGAGCGTGCTGACCGTCTGCCCCGTCGAGAGCGCGACTCCCTTTTCGTCGCGGGGCAGGGCCACGCCGGCCGGTAGCTGCAAGATGCGATCCATCATGTTGCGGACGATCAGCGCCATGCCGTGCTGGGTAAAGTTGATATAGCCCAGATAGGCTGCGTAGAGCGTGGAAACCCGTATGACGATCCAGGCCAGCTGCAGGAGCAGGATTGCCATGAGTGGCAGGATGAAGCCGGGCTCGCCGGTGAGGTTGTCGAAGTAGGCGCGCAGCAGCAGCCCCGTGACAGCGCTCATTCCAAAGCTGCTGGTGACGCCGAGCAGGTCCTGGGCATAAAGGCGCGGCCGGAAGCGGATCAAGCTCCAGAGATAACGCCAGGTAGGCCAGGCCGGCACGGCGTGCGTGGGTGGGGCAGCCATCAGGCCAGCGCCTCCTCCAGGCCGACGCGCAGCAGGTGCGCGAAGCGGCTCTCCGGGTCGGCCGCCAGCGCTGCCCGCTCCCCGTGCTCGATCACCCGCCCATCTTCGAGGATCATGATCTCGTCGGCGCGCTGGATGGTCGCCAGCCGGTGGGCAATGATGATCGTCGTGCGCCCCTCCAGCAGCCGGTCCAGCGCCCGCTCCAGCAGCCGCTCGGTGGCAGGATCAAGCCGCGAGGAGGCTTCGTCGAGGATGACCAGACCGGCGTCGGCGAGAAAGACGCGCGCCAGAGCCAGCAATTGTGCTTCCCCGGCCGAAAGGCTCTCGCCCGCCTCCAGCGGCGTGTCCAGACCGGCCGGCAAGCTATCCAGCCAGGGGCGCAGCCCGAGCGCTTCCAGCGCCGCGACCAGCCGGGCGTCGTCCACGCTGTCGTCAAACAGGGTCAGGTTATCACGCAGCGTGGCGTGAAAGAGCTGCACCTCCTGCGTGACCATGCCCACCTGCGCGCGCAACGCCGCCGGCGCCACCTCGCGCACATCAATCATGCCCCGGTCTCCATCGCCCGATCCGTCCCTCCCAACGCAGATCTTGCCCGCTATCGGGTCGTAGAAGCGCACCAGCAGCCGGATCAGCGTCGTCTTGCCGCTGCCCGTGCGCCCCAGCAGGCCGAGGACCCGGCCGGGCGCCAGGGAAAAATCGACGTCGCGCAGGACGAGCGCTTCCGGCGGATCGTCGTCGTAATGGAAGCTGACACCGTCAAAGCGGACGGCGAGCGGACCATCGGGCAGCGCGGCACTGCCGCTCTCGTCGAGGGCAGGCTGCTCGCCGAAGAGGGAGAGCACGCGGTTGAGGCTGGCCGAAGCCCGCTGCAGATCCTGCACCTGGCGCTGCACCGTCCACAGCGGGCCGATGATCAGGTTGATGTAGTAGAAGACCAGATAGAGGGCGCCGATGGTCAGTACGTCGCCGCGGAAGAGCCGGTCGCCCCAGAAATAGGCCACGAAATAGGTGAAGCCGGGCAGCGCCACCGGCAGGGCCATTACCCCCATATTGGCCCGTCCGGCGCTCACGTTGGCCCGCCAGCGGCTGCGGCTCAGGGTCGCCAGCCGCTCCAGCACATACGGCGCGCCCCGGCTCGTTTGCAGCGCTTCCGTGCCGTCCAGCCACTCTTCGACGTAGCCGAAGAGATTGGCTTCCACTTCGCGCACCTTCTGCCAGCGGGGCACGACCAGCCGGTTGAAATAGCGCAACACCAGCAGTCCGGCGAGCAGGACGACGAGCATCGAAAGGCCGATGCGCCAGTCCAATAGCCAGAGAAGCACGACGACGCCGCTGACGAGGATCAGGTTGCTCGTCAGCTCCACAAAAAGCTGCGAAAAGAAGTTCGCCAGCAGGTTCACGTCGCCGTCCATCCGCTCAATCAGCTCGCCTGGGCGGCGCCGCTTGTGGAAAGACATATCCAGCCGCAGGCAGTGCAGGGCCAGGTCGGCGCGCAGGGCGTTGGTGGCCCGCCAGGCAACGTTCTCGCCCACGTAGGCGCCGGCGACGCGCAAGCCCTGGCCCACCAGGGCGATGAACATGAACAGGCCGCCGGTCCACAGCAGCTCCTCCAGGCTGCGACCCTGCTCCGCCGCGTCGAGAAAGCGGCGGATAAGCTGCGGGTTCAGCAGTTGCAGGAAGATGCCGCCGAGCACCAGGATGGCGAGAAGAACGACCGCACCCCGCTGGGGTCGCAGATAATGGCGCAGCAGGCCCGAGTAAGTACGCGGAACAGACACAGATCAAACAGTATAAGCCAGTTTCCCCTATCTATACAACCTTCGCCAAATCGGCTATGATTGCCTGTGAGGGCCGCCGCTCCGACTATGTGGACCGGCGCGGAACCGTGGAGTTCGATTATCCAGTTCGTCGGAAGCCAGGTTATCCACAGGCAGATCCCATTTCATCCGTACGCATGACTGGAAAAGATCCAGGTGGCGCCATTTCGCCGGCCGACGGGGGCCGGCCCGCTCTCTTGATATTGGGCACAGGAGGTCTCTATCATGAGCACGAAGTTTGGTCTTCACGTCGCTTCGGGCAGCCACAACGGCTATGGTGACGTCGTCGCCGCGGCGCCCGCCGTCGTGCTCGCCGTTGGCGAAGGGGGCGCGCTGGTCGAAGCGCGGGAAAAAAGCGTGGCGGCGCCGGGCGCAGCGCCGCGGACCATCACCATCTTCCGCGACCAGACCGTCTTCCACGACGCCCCGCCCGGCATCGACCAGATGAGCGAGGCGCAGGCCAGGGCGGCTGCCGACCAGTACTGGCCCCAGCTCAAAGAGAAATACCGGCTCAACCCGGCCGATTACTACCAGGTAACCAACGAGTACGGGGGCGATAACCCCACTTCTCTGGCCAACCTCGTCGCCTTCGAGACACGCCTGATGGAGCTGGCCGAGCGCGATGGCTTCAAGCTGGCGGTCGGCAGCCCTGCCGGAGGCAGCCCCGGTAGCTGGGAGCTGTGGGTCCGCTTCTACGTACCCCTCATCCGCCGCGCGGGCGAGGGAGGCCACATCTACAGCCGCCATGCCTACGGCGGCGTCGTCCATCCAGACGGCATTGCCACGCTGACCGCGCCCGACGGTCAGGCTGCCGACGATAACGCCGGCCGGCCCTTCCGCGAGGCCGCCTACCTGCGCGCGCAGGGAATTCGCACGCCGATCGTCATCACCGAAGCGGGGCAGAACGGCGGCTTCCGTTTTCCCGGCGTCGATACGTTCATGGAAGACATGGCCCGCTATGACCGGCTCTGCCGGCAGCACGAGAACATCTGGGGCTTCTGCGCCTGGACCTACGGCAAGTACCTCGACTTCCCGGCCAACATCGAACCCGCTTCCAGCCGCATGGCCGACTACCTACGGCAGCAGGGGGGCGCCACGCGGCCGGTCTATCCCACCGTCGCGGGAGGCGTGACGCCGCCCGCGCCCGAGCCGGCTGTCACCACCGAAAGCCCGTCTGCGCCAACGTCAACCGGCTTTCGCTTTACCCACTGGCCGACCGAATACCGCCGGATCAACCAGGCCTACAACAACGATCCCGCCTACTACGGCCAGTGGGGGCTGACCGGGCACGAAGGGCTGGACATCCAGGCGCCGCTCAACAGTCGCATTTTTGCCTGCGCGCCCGGCCGGGTCGAGCTGGTACGTCGCGAGGCGGAGGGCCATCCCTATGGCAACGCCGTCTACATGCGTCACGACGACGGCTACCGCACTACCTATGCTCATCTGCAGCAGGTCAACGTGGCTGCGGGCGACCAGGTCGCCGGCGGCCAGCTGCTGGGGCTGGCGGGCAGTACCGGCAACTCGCGGGGCGCCCACCTGCACCTGACCCTGTATAAAGACGGCGCGACAGCCCGCGGCGAGACACGGCAGCCTCGCGACATCATCGACCCGACGCCGTTTGTCAACGCCCTGCGCGCTGCCGAATGGGCGCCGCCGCAGCCGCCGCTGCTCAATGGCTGGGGTTTCGCCACAAGCATCGAGCGAGCCGGAGAGCTGGGCCGGGTTAAAGAGGGCATCAACATCAATCTGCGCGCCCAGCCCAGCCAGCAGGCCGGCAAGCTTGGCGCGGTGCCCGCCGGCACCGTCGTGCGCGTCACCGGCAATGCCCAGAACGACTATCTGCCGATCCAGGTGGCCGAAGCCGCCGTTACCGAGCGCGCGGGGGCGGCTCCCGGCACTCACGCCTACGAGTTCATCAGCTTTGAGAACAGCGCCGGCGACTACACCAACGTGCAGCCCGGCCGGCAGTTCACCGCTTCCTGGGTCGTGCGCAACAGCGGCGGGTTGCCCTGGTCGGGCGATTTCCAGCTCGCCTATAGCGACGAGCCGGTCGCGCAGACGGCTAACCAGGCGCGCTCGCGGCTGGGCGCGCCCGCTTCCAGCACCTTCCGGCAGCTCAGCGGGCGCGAGCAGATTGCCCCGGGCGAATCGCTCACCTTCCAGCTCAAGCTGACCGCGCCCCTGCAGCCGGGCTGGTACGCTTCCCACTGGCAGCTGCGCACGGCCGGCGGCGAGGTGATCGGCCGGCCCCTCTGGCTGCACATCAACGTGGCGGGCGCGGTCGATCCCATTGTGATCGGGCCGGCAGCGCCTTTCCAGGCGGGGATGAACATCAACCCCGACGTGCATCCGCCAGACGTAGACCGGCTGCGCGGCCTGAGCTGGGTGCGCTTCCCCTACAAGGCCTCGGCTAAACACCGCAACGTGGACCAGGCGTTCAACGACGAATACCGCGCCCTCATCCAGGCCTATGCGAATGCCGGCATCAAGAGCCTGCTCATCCTCAACCAGGAGACGGAGTGGGGCAACGCGCCCTGGCACAACGGCGATTGGCCCGGTTACGCCGGCTCGCTGGCCCGCGCGGCGCGGCGCATTGCCGAGCTGGCGGCTCCGTTTGGCGATAAGGTCGCCTACCAGATCTGGAATGAAGGAGACAGCGATCCGACCAACCCCTCGGCCATCGGCGTCAGCCCGGAGAACTTCGCGCCGGTACTGCAGCAGACCGCCGCCGCCATCCGCGCCGTGGACCCCGACGCGACGATTGTCTTCGGCGGGCTGAACACAGGGCCGGAAAACGCCGTGGCCTATGCGCGCCGCGTGCGCGACCTGCTCGGGGGTCGCCTGCCCGTCGATGCGCTGGCCTACCACCCCTACGGTCGCTACGTCGAGTTCGACCCGTTCTATGGCAAGCAGTTCGGCCGGCTGGACGACGCGCTGCGCGTTTTCAAACAGGCGTTCCCCGACCTGCCCCTGTGGATAACCGAGCTGGGCATCGCCAACGATACGCCCATCGGCCCCGAGCATTACGAGAAAATCGCCCGCTACATGCGCGAGGTCGTCAGCGCCATCGCCGACCGCCACGCGAAAAACGTCCCGGTCCTCATCTGGTTCGCCTGGTCCGACCACATGCGCAACGCCGGCATCTCCACCACGAGCGGCGAGCTGAAGCCGCACATCAAAGAGGCTTTTCAGGCGCTGGTCAACGCGGGCAAGGCCGCTCCCGCCTTCGCCGACATGCGCTTTGCCGCCGGCCGGCCCCAGCCCATGGCGGAGTTCGTCAGCTTCAGCACCACGCTTACCGACCATAACGCCGTGCCCGCCGGCAGTACCTTCGCCAATACCTGGCGCTTCCGCAACACCGGCGGAACGACGTGGGACGAAGGCTACAAGCTCGTCTACGCACCGCAGGGCGCGACGAGCCACCCGATGATGAACGAGAAGAGCTTTTCCCTGGCCAAAGTCGCCAGCCCGCTGCCCGCCGCGCCGGGCGACGAGGTAGCGATCAACCTGTCGCTCACTGCGCCCGAACAGCACGGGCGCGTCTACCGCAGCCCCTGGCAGATTCGCGACGCAGCAGGCAAGGCCTTCGCCCACCTCTATGCCGAGATTACGGTCATCCCGGCTTCTACCGAAGGGAGCGGCGCACGGCAGGCCGACATGCGCTTTATCGCCGACCATACCATCCCCGACGATACGCCTCTGCCGGAGGGGCAGACCTTCCTCAAGCAGTGGCGCGTGCAGAACACCGGCGCGCGGCATTGGGGCAGCGGCTTCCGTCTCGTCTTCGTCGAGGGCGACCTGCAGATGGCGGCGGGCATTGCCTCGCACATGGTTCCCGAATCGAAACCGGGCGACGAGGTCATTCTCTCCGTGCCCATGGTCGCGCCGGTCGCCCAGGAGAAGCGCGCGACGACCTACAGCAGCCTCTGGCGGCTCCAGGATGACCGGGGCAACTTCTTCGGCGCGCCTATCTGGGCGCGCATCATCTCCCAGCCCGGGGAGATGGTCACGCCGCTCGGCCGCTTCGCCGATATGTCCGGCTGGTATTCACAGCACGATCCCCGTTGGGCCAACGAGCGACTGGGCCACGGCCAGCAGACCATCGGCGCGTGGGGCTGCCTGCTGACCTGTTACGCGATGATGCTCACCGCCTACGGCCTGCGCGTGACGCCTGCCGACGTGAACCGGCGCTTCCAGCAGCTCGGCGACCAGGGGTTCCGCGGCTCCGATGTGCAGTTCATCGCCCCCACCCATCTGCTCGCCGGGCTGACCCTGGGCCGCAACCTGCGCTCCTGGCCGACCCCGGAGCTACCGTTTACGGAGTGGACGGGCGAGGATCCGATTGCGCGCATCGACAGGGCCATCGCCGACGGCTTCACGGTGCTCGCCCAGGTAGACCGCAGGCCCAACGATGCCTTCTACCACTCCAACACGGAGCAGCACTGGGTCATCCTCGTCACGCGGACGCCCGACGGCTCCGATTATCTGATGCTCGACTCGATCACGCCGCCCGGCCAGCTACAGAACCAGCCGCTCTCGCTGATGCGCAAATATGGCAGCCCCGCGCCCAGCCGCTCCCACGAGGACAACCTGCGCCACGCCATCAAATCGGCCCTGATCTACCTCTTCTCCGGGCAGCCCGGCAGCGGCTAGCCAAGAAGGAGCGCCGGCATCCTGCCGGCGCTCCCCCACCTTACAACCGGCTCACGTCGTGCGGGGCGCTTTCCTTCATCCCGGCCGGGCTGATCTCGATGAACTCCGCCTTCTCCTGCAGCTCGGCAATTGTCGTCGCGCCGCCATAGCTCAGACCCGAGCGCAGCCCGCCGACGAGCTGGTAGAGGATTTCCTGAACGTGCCCGCGATAAGGCACGACCGCTTCCACCCCTTCGGGCACGACCTTGTCCCAGTCCTGCTGGTCTTCGGCGCTTTCGTCCTCGGCCGCCTCGGCCACCTGCCGGCTGATTGCCGCCCCCAGCGAGGCCATGCCGCGCACGACCTTGACCTTCTGCCCGTTGCGGATGACGGGTGCGCCGGGCGCTTCCTCACAGCCGGCGAAGAGGCTGCCGATCATCACCGTATTCGCGCCGGCTGCCAGCGCCTTGACCATATCGCCCGACGTACGGATGCCGCCGTCGGCGATGATCGGGACGTGACGGCCGCTATCGGCGACGCCCGCGGCGCTGTCCATGATCGCCGTGAGCTGCGGCACGCCAAAGCCGGTGACCACGCGCGTGGTACAGATCGAGCCGGGCCCAATGCCCACCTTGATGGCGTCGGCGCCGGCCTCCGCCAGCTCGCGCGCCCCTTCCCGCGTCGCCACGTTGCCGGCAATGATCTGCGCCTGCGGGTATTCGCGCCGCAGCGCCCGGATCATCTCGATGCAGTGGTCGGCGTGGCCGTGGGCAATATCCAGCACCAGCACGTCGGCGCCCGCCTCCAGCAGCGCCCCGGCGCGCTCCCGATCTTCCGGCCGCACGCCGATAGCCGCGCCGACGCGCAGCCGGCTGCGCTCGTCTTTCACAGCCAGGGGGAATCGGGCCGGCTTGATCACGTCCTGCGCCGTGATCAGCCCCACCAGATTGCCTTCCTCGTCGAGCACGGGCAGCTTTTCCACCCGGTGCTCGTACAGGACGGCCCGGGCCTCGTCCAGCGTCACGTCGGGCCCGACGCTGATGATCTGGTCGGGCAGGGTCATCACGTCACGCACCTTCAGCTCCGGCGACGGCGCCAGCAGGATGTCCCGTTGGGTGACCAGGCCGATCAGCTTCGTCTGCCCGTTGGTCACCACCAGACCGCCCACCTCGTAGCGGGCCATCAGCTCGGCCGCCTCGGCCAGCGTCGCACCCTGGTTAACGGCATAGGGATGCTCGACGACGAAGCCCTCGGCGCGCTTCACCCGCCTGACCTGCCGCACCTGCGCCGCGACCGGCATGAAGCGGTGCAGCACGCCCAGGCCGCCGGCGCGGGCCATCGCAATCGCCATCGTAGCCTCCGTGACGGTGTCCATGTTGGCGCTGAGAATCGGAATCTGCAGGCAGATCGCAGGGGTCAGCCAGGTCGAAGTATCCACGTCCTGTCGCGAGCTGACCGGCGACCGTTTTGGAACCAGCAAGACGTCGTCAAACGTCAGGCCGCGTGTCTTCCGTATCTTACTCATGATCTTTCCTTATTTAGTTCAGGCTTATCTCGATTAGCCTGACAGAGATAGGCCGCCGGCACCAGCGGCGCCAGCTGTTCGTAGACCCATCCTTCTACCTCGCGCAGGCCGCCGGCCAGCCTGATCGCTTCGTCCAGCGTGAAGGCCTCGCCGACGCGCAGCTCGTAGCGCTGGCCCAGGTTCAGCCCGCCGGTCGTCTCCACACTATACGCCCGCGCGCCGGCCAGACCCAGGCCGACAAAGAGCAGGCAGAAGTCGGCTACGCGCTTGCGCCGCGCCTGGGCCAGCAGCAGACTGACCGGTCGCATCCCCTCCGGCGGCGCGAGGCAGGGTCGCCGGCCCACCTGGGGCGCGACGAGGACGAGACTGCCCCCGGCCAGGCGCTCGATGGCCGCCCGGCTATAGGTCATGACGTTTTGCCCGCTGGAGGGGTCGAGCCCGTATCTGGCGACGGCTTCTGGCGAGGTCATCGGCGCAATATCCACGGCGAAGAGAGTGGCTAACAGATCGATGGAGCGGCGCTGCACGAGGTGGCTGGCCGCAGGCGCCAGCATGGGCAGCCGCCGTAGGGCCGGATGCGCAAAGAGCAGGCGAAAGGTGTCGAAGCCGTCCCGCAGGGAGAAATGGTTGATCAGGACGAGCACGCCCATCCCTGAGCCGGCCAGAAAGCCGGCCCGCTGCAGCCCGCCCCGGTTCGCCTCAATCCGTCCGGGCAGCAGAGGCGCAACCAGCGGCGCGCTCAGGCGCCGCATGGCAACCTTTGCTTTGCTTAGCTGCGCAGCAGACACCGCCACTACCTCGTCGGGCCGAACTGGCCCTCGATCCGCACCCTCCCCACCAGTCGCCAGCATAGCCGAGGCGCGAAAAGACGCAAGCGATTGCCAGCCGCAAGACAGATTCAGCGATTCAGTACTTTCGTACTGTATTTTCAACCGGGGCTAAGTACTCTGGTACTTCTGTAAGCACTGCGAATTTGCTATCATGTTTTCGCGGTGGTAAGTTGCAGTGAGTGAAAGGAATTATCTGACATCCCAATATCGGTTTCCACTATTATCCTGCTGGTCTTGTTCGCACTGTGCTGAACGCTGCGCCAATGCCGCGATTTATAAGACCATAGAATGACGGCGCCCGGACGGCGAGACTGTCGCCCGCGGGCGACAACGTTAGTTGGAAGTCTCCTTCTCGCTACCGTGACGCTGGCAGGACCTATGAGCTGACATACAAGCATTCATCAGGGAGCTGGGTCCGGAGCAGGAAGGGGAGTCGTCATCCCGTATGGAGTCAATGTCATGATGCAGCGTGAAGTATCGCCATTTCAGCAAATCGTTCCCGTGCAGCGGCCGCCGGTCGTCCTGTTCCGGCGCCCCTACCGCATCAGCAAGCGGCTGTTTGACATTACCCTCTGCTTGCTGGCCCTACCTATATTGCTGCCGCTCGGCGCTCTGATCGCCCTGCTCATCTGGCTCGACGATCCGGGCCCGGTTCTCTTCCGGCAGTACCGTACCGGCTTGGGTGGGCGGCGTTTTGCTATGTACAAGTTCCGGACGATGGTTACCAATGCGGAAGAGTTGAAGGCGAAGTACGCGCACCTCAACGAGCTAACCTGGCCCGATTTCAAGATCACGGACGATCCCCGCGTCACGCGGATGGGCCGGTTCCTGCGCAAGACAAGTCTGGACGAGCTTCCTCAGGTTCTTAACGTGCTCAAGGGGGACATGAGCCTGGTCGGCCCACGCCCGACGTCGTTCGACGTGAGTACCTACTCGCTCTGGCACACCGAACGACTGGAGGTACTGCCGGGCATCACCGGGCTATGGCAGGTCAGCGGTCGGAGCGACATCGATTTTGACGAACGCCTGCGCCTGGACATTGAGTACATCGAGCGGCAAAGCCTGCTGTTTGATCTGGCAATCCTGTTCCGCACAGTTGGCGCCATATTCACCAGCCGGGGCGCCTATTAAGGGACAGACGCGGCAGGAACCTGTGCTGCAGATTACCAGGGCTCGTTTAACTTCTGAATAAGGAAGTAGTAACAGATTGTTAGCAGCATGGAAACCGGGACACCTTTTAAGGAAGTAGGGCGGTGCAGCGTTTTCGACTCACTCTCGTACTGATTATCACCTGGTTCTTTCTACTCTATAAAGTCGAGCG
>ENA-UOUL01001112-UOUL01001112.1-bioreactor-metagenome-genome-assembly--contig:-NODE-1112-length-40854-cov-20.222111_pt1 | contig 40854 bp, 41 predicted proteins | sample MGYA00249838_ERZ747220 | MGnify/ENA primary metagenome ERZ747220 (study PRJEB28778, sample SAMN05720191) | bioreactor metagenome | isolation source: Anaerobic biogas reactor | place: USA:Washington... | reverse complement strand
CTACCAGCTCGCCACCGATGACCGCCTGCCCGTAAACGGGCAGGCTACCAAGCAACGCCCCCTGAAGGGGGCTTACGTTGCCTGAACCGCCCGGGTTAGCCCGCTTCAGCGGGCGCTGCTGGGTAGCCCGGCGCCTTTAGCGCCGGGCGGTCTGCGGGATCGGGCGATCACGTTGACCGGGCGGTCTGCGCGACCGTGAGGTCTGGGCGATCGGGCAAAGAACACTCAAGGATACCCTTCATGGCCAAGACAGCAACCGTAGATCTGACCACCGGCCACATCACAGTGGCCGAAACCGCACCCGAGCTGCTGCGAGATTACCTGGGAGGCCGCGGGCTGGGCGCGCGCTTGCTCTACGACCTGGTTGGCCCGGAGGTCGATCCGCTGGGGCCGGACAACTACCTGATCTTCACCGCCGCACCGCTGGCCGGGACGCCCTGGCCCACCTCTGCCCGCATGCACGTCACCTTCAAGTCCCCTCTCACCGGGGTCTATGGCTATGCGAACACAGGCGGCCAGATTGCAGCTGAACTGCGCCACGCGGGCTACGACGCGTTGGTGGTGACCGGACGCGCGGCGGTGCCGTCCGTCCTGCGCGTCATGGACGACCAAATCACCATCGTGCCTGCGCCCGAGCTGTGGGGACTGCAGACCGGCGCGGTGCACGATGCGCTGCTCGGCACGCGGGGCGAAAAGAGCAAGGGCCGCGTCGCCTGCATCGGTCCCGCGGGCGAGAACGGGGTGCTCATTGCCGCGATCATCAACGATCGGGGTCGCGCCGCGGCACGCGGCGGGCCGGGCGCGGTGATGGGCAGCAAGAACCTCAAGGCGCTGCATGTCGTGGCCAAGGGCCGCCCATCCACCTCGCCTGAGCTGCGGGATGCGGCCAGGGTGGCCACGAATAAGGTGCGGACGTATCCCCACCTCGACGGCCTGCGGCGCTGGGGTACGCTGGTGCTCATGGATGGCAAGAACATCCGCGGGGACCAGCCAGCCAAGAACCACCAGTTCGTCCAGGTGCCGTTCATCAAGTCGGTGAACGCGGCCGCGTTCGACCGGTACGTCGAGCGGCATTATGGCTGCTACGGTTGCCCGATCAAGTGCAGCCGCGATTCCAATGTAGCGGATGGACCCTACGCGGTAGAGCTGGAGGGGCCGGAGTACGAGACCACCAACGCGCTGGGGCCGATGTGCTGGGTCAGCGATCCCGAGGCGATCCTGTACGCCAACCGGCTCTGCAACGAGTACGGGCTGGACACCATCTCGGCCGGCGTCACCATCGCGTTCGCCCTTGAGTTGCGTGAAAAGGGGCTGCTTGACGATGAGCCGGACCTCCCGCTGGAATGGGGCAGCCCGGCCGCGCTGCACGGGCTGATCGAGCGGATCGCTCTGCGCCGCGGGATCGGCGACGTGCTGGCCGAGGGCACGCGCCGCGCGGCGGAGCGCATCGGCAAAGGGGCAGAACGCTACGCCATGCAGGTCAAGGGCCTGGAACTGCCACGGCAGGAGCCGCGGTTTGCCAAGGGCTTCGGCCTGGGACACGCCACCTCCAACCGGGGCGCGGATCACCTGTACGGCCTGCCGGCTATCGACCTGGCAGGCGCCTGGGACGTGGCCAACCGCGTCTTCCCGCCCGAAATCGTGCCGGAGCTAATGGACACGACCAACGAGAAGTATAAGCCCGACATGGTGGTCTTCGGAGAGCATTTCTGTGCGCTGACCGATTCCCTGGGCATCTGCAAGTTCAGCACCATCGAAGAGTACGCGCTCTTCCCCGAAGACCTGGCCCCGGGCGTGGCCGCGTTGTGGGGCCGGCCCGTCACAGGCGCGGACCTGCTCCTGGTGGGCGAGCGCATCGTCAACCTGGAGCGGCTCTATAACATGCGCCTGGGGCTGTCACGGCAGGATGACTACCTGCCCGCGCGCTTCACGACCGAGCCCGCGCCGCTCTACGACTACGAAGAGGATCCGCAGACCGGCGAGATGGTCCGCTCCGCGGAGCCGGTCCAGCACGGGCTGCTGGTCGATTTCGACGGCATGTTGGACCGCTACTACGACCTGCGCGGCTGGACACGCGACGGCGTGCCGACCGCGGAGACGCTGGCGCGGGTCGGGCTGGCGGCGGAAGCGTGAAGCAACAGACCGCCCGGCGATCATGAACGTTCACTAAATAGCCGTGCCATCCGACTACATCCGTTGCCACGACGCCTGCGGTTGAAACCCGCAGGCTGCTACACGCCAAACCTGCTGCAAGCAGGTTCACAGAGGCTCTGCAGTTGCCCAATCAGTGCGCCTTGGCGCACTTGCGCCTTATCAGCCACTGGTTTCCAACCAGTGGCGCCGGTGGGGCAGCGAGATGATCGCCGTTATCCGAATACCTTCCAAAATCACAACAGGAGTCTGCAAAGGCATGAACACGAAGCTCTTCCAGAAGGATTTCATCACCACACCGGACTGGTCCGTCGAGGACCTCAACACCATGCTCGACCTGGCATTCCGGCTCAAGGGCGACTTCGCCACCGGCGTCCTGCATGACCACATCCTGCGCGCCAAGACGCTCTACATGCTCTTCTTCGAGGAATCGACCCGGACGCGCAACTCCTTCGAGACCGGCATGACCCAGCTCGGCGGCCACGCGATCTGGCTGACCCCCAAGGCGACGCAGATCGGCCACGGCGAGAACGCCAAGGACACCGGCACGGTGTTGAGCAGCTACGGCCACGGCATCGCGATCCGCGACTGCCGCACGGGCATCGGCAACAACTACCTGTACGAGATGGCGCAGTATGCCGACGCACCCATCATCAACATGCAGGACGACGTCGACCATCCCTGCCAGGCCATGGCGGACCTGATGACCCTGATGGAGCTCTTCGGCCGGGACCTGCGCAGGCGCAAGTTCGTCATTTCCTGGACCTATGCGCCCAAGTACGTGCGCCCGCTGAGCGTGCCGCAGTCGCTGCTCTGGCTCATGCCCCGCTTCGGCATGGACGTGACGCTGGCGTATCCCGAGGGCTACCACATGATGCCCCACGTGATGGACAAGGCCCGCCAGTTCGCGCACGAGGCCGGCACGACCATCACCGAGACCCACGACATGGACGAGGCGTTCACCGGCGCGGACTTCCTCTATCCCAAGTCCTGGGGCCCGATCATGGTCACCGAGGACGAGCCCACGGTGGAAGCAATGGCGGCCAAGAACACCGGCTGGCGCGTGACCCAGGAGAAGATGGCCCTGGCCAAAAAGCACGCGGTGTACATGCACTGCATGCCCATCGACCGCGGGCACGAGGCCGACGGCGATGTGATCGACGGGCCGCAGTCGATCATCTACAAGCAGGCCGAGAACCGGCTGCACATCCAGAAGGCGCTGATGGCGCTCGTGATGAGCGGGCGCGCGTGATCATGGCTGCGCCCGAGCTCACAGCCCGCATCGCCGCGCTGGCCCGGCAGACCGCCCAACGCCGCGAGCACTTCCTGGCCGACCTGATCCGCATCCGTTCGTACACCGGCCAGGAAGGCCCGGCGGTCGAGCGCACGCTCCAGGAGCTGCGGGCGATCGGCTGCGACGAGGTGTGGATGGACTCGGCCGGCAACGCGCTGGGCAGGGTCGGCCGCGGACCGCGGATCATCCTGTACGACGCGCATCTCGACACCAACGAGGTGGCCGACGAGCGCGAATGGCCACACCCGCCCCTGGAGCCGGTCGTCGAAGGCGACGTGATGTACGGCCTGGGCGCCTCGGATTGCAAGGGCGGGGTCGCGGCCATCGTCTACGGTGCGGCCATCCTGGCCGGCCTGAGGCAGGAGCTGCCCGAAATCAGTGCCCTGCTCCATGAGGTGTCGGTGGTGGTGATGGGCGCGACGCTGGAGGAAGATGCGGAAGGCTTTGCGCTGCGATCGCTGGTCGAGCGCGACGGGCTGCGGCCCGAGGTCGTGCTGCTGGCCGAGGCCACCGACTTGACGCTGCGCCGCGGGCAGCGCGGCCGCTGCGAGATCCGCGTGCGCACCGAGGGCCGCGCGGCCCACGCCAGCCAGCCCCACCTGGGCGAGAGCGCCATCCTGAAGATGCTGCCCGTGGTCGCGGCACTGGAAGAGATGAACGCCGGCCTGCCGGTCGACCCGGTCTTCGGCCGGGGCAGCCAGGTGGTATCGGTGATCGAAGGCCCGCACACCCCGAACTCGGTGCCCTCGTGGTGCGAGGTCACCGTGGACCGGCGGCTGACGCCCGGCGAGACCGCCGCGTCGGTCCTGGCAGGCGTGGCCGCCCTCGTTGAGCCGCTGGGCGCGACCGCGCGGATCCCGGACCAGCCGGTGGCGACGCACACGGGACTGCGGCTGGACGGTCCGTCCTTCTATCCCGGCTGGTTGCTGGAGGAGGATCACCCGCTGCTCGCGGCAGGCCAGGCGACTTGCCGGGCGCTGTGGGGCCAGGCCCCGCGCGTCGACGTCTGGAAGTTCTCGACCGACGGCGCGTATTCGGCAGGCGCGGCCGGCATTCCGACCCTCGGCTTCGGGCCCGAGGAGGAGCAGTACGTCCACGCAGCCAACGACCAGCTGAACCTGACCAAGCTGGGGAGGGCCGCGGAGTTCTACGCGCTCTTCCCCATGATGCACCGGACATGATCCACGAGACCGCCATCCGGGGTGGGACGCTGGTGACGCCCAGGGGCCTGGTGCAGGCTGACCTGGGCATCGCGGGCGGCCTGATCATGGCCATGGGCCCGGATCTGCGGGCCGCGGCTGAGATCGACGCGACGGGCAAGCTCGTCATCCCGGGTGCGGTCGACCCGCACGTGCATCTCCAGATGCCCGCGGGCGCATTCACTTCCAGCGACAACTGGACCACCGGCACGATCGCCGCAGCCTGCGGCGGCACCACAACCGTGATCGATTTCGTCGAGCCGGACGGCCAGGAGCTTCTGCCCGCGCTCGCCGCGCGGCGCGCGGAGGCAGAAGGGCAGGCCGCGGTCGACTTCGGGCTGCACATGACGCTGTGCGATGCGCGGCCCGAGACCCTGGCGCAGATTCCCGGGGTCGTGGCTGCCGGCTGCCCTTCCTTCAAGACCTATCTCACCTACGAAGGATTCAAGCTCGGTGATGCAGAATTCCTCCTCGCGCTGAGCGCTGTGGGGGCTGCCGGCGGCATCGCGCTGGTGCACGCAGAAAACGACGCGATGATCGGATTCGAAAAGCGCAGGCTGCTGGCCGCGGGCCTGACAGCGCCGCGCTGGCACGGGGCGGCGCGGCCTGCCGCTGCCGAGGGCGAGGCGGTCGAGCGCGCACTGGCACTGGCCGAGGTGGCGGGCTGTCCGCTCTACGTCGTGCACGTGTCGACCCGGCGCGGTGCGGAAGCCGTGGCACGCGCACGCAGCCGGGGGCAGGATGCCTGGGGGGAAACGTGTCCCCAGTATCTGCTGCTGACCCGCGATGCGTACGACCTGCCCGGCTTCGAAGGCGCGAAGTTCATCTGCTCGCCACCCTTGCGCGACGCGGATGACAACGCGGCGCTGTGGGACGGGCTGGCCGCGGGCGAGCTGGACGCGGTGGGCACCGATCACTGCCCGTTCCTGTACGAGGGACAGAAGGACCTGGGCCGCCGCGCGGGCAGCGCGTCCCTGCCCTCGTTCGACCGGGTCCCCGGTGGCATGCCGGGCATCGAGCTGCGGCTGGCGCTGCTCTACACCTTCGGCGTGGCCGCAGGCCGGCTCTCGCTCGAGCGTTGGGTCGAGGTGTGCTGTTCCGCGCCCGCGCGGCTCTTTGGGCTCGGCGGGCGCAAAGGCGTGCTGGCCCCCGGCGCCGATGCGGACATCGTGATATTCGATCCCCATCGCGAGGTCACCGTCTCTCGCGGCCTCCTTCACGAGCGCTGCGATTACACGCCCTACGAGGGCATGCAGTTGACGGGTTATCCCGAGCTCACCCTGCTGGCTGGACGCATCATCGCGGCCGGCGGTCAATTCGTGGGCGTGGCAGGCGGCGGCCGGTTCTTGCCCGGCCTCTAGCAGACATGAATCAACAGGACGGTGGCGCCATGATTATCCTCCCTGAATACCTGATCGACGTGCCCGGCGAGCCGCCGAAGCACCGCTGGGGCGTGCGGGTGGTGGGCTCCCAGGTGGCGGCCGTGGCGCCCAATGCGGAGCTGCGCCAGCTTTTCCCCGGGGACGAGGTGCTCGACGCGCCCAGCCAGGCGCTCTCTCCCGGCTTTGTGGATGCTCACACGCACCTGTACGGCGTGCTGGCCCATGGCATCCCCCTGCACAAGGCGCCGTCAGGGTTCTGGCCGTTCCTGGAGGACTTCTGGTGGCCGCTCGTCGAAGACCGCCTGGACCACGAGATGATCTGCGCGGCAACCGACCTCAACCTGGCGGCCATGCTGCGCGGGGGCGTGACCAGCTTCTACGACGTGACCGAGGCGCCACACGCGCTGCCCGGCTGCCTGGCTGCCCAGGCCCGGGTCGTACGCGCCCGCGGCATCCGCGGCATCCTCTCCTTCGAGGCCACCGAGCGCGTCAGCCACGAGAATGGCCAGCTGGGACTACACGAAAACCTGGAATTCATCCTGGCCTGTAAGGCCTCTTGCCAGGCCGCGCACCGCGCAACTGCCCAAGGGGACGAGAAATCAGCGCCCCTGCTTTCCGGCTTCATGTGCTACCACACCACATTCACCTGCTCGGTCGAGTTCATCCGCCAGGCCTTCGAGATGGCGGCCGGGGCCGGCGCTTCGGTCCACATGCACGCGTCCGAGGGAACCTGGGAGCCCGAGCAGGCCCTGAAGAAGTTCGGCGCGCGCACGTTTGAGGTCTACGACCGCCTGGGCATCGCGGGGCCGGCCATGCAGGCCTCGCAGTGCGTACAGATCTCGCCTGCCGAGATCGACATCATCGCGCGGCGCGGAGTGCGGGTGTCCCACATGCCGCTGTCGAACTGCGAGGTGGGAGGCGGCGTCGCACCTGTGCCGGATCTGCTCTCAGCCGGCGTGCCCGTAGGCCTGGGCTCCGATGGCTACATCACCGACATGTTCGAGGTAATGCGCGGCGCGTTCCTGATCCACAAGGCCTATCGCCAGGATCCGCGCGTCATGCCGGCGAACGTCGTGTGGCGTCTGGCGACCGAGGGCGGCGCGCAGGTGCTCGGGCTGGACCGGGTGGGCCGGCTCGCTCCGGGCTGGCAGGCCGACCTGCAGCTGATCGACTCGGACCTCCCCACCCCCGCGGAGGCGTGGAACCTCTACGACCAGCTCCTGCTCTACCGCAGCCGCCGCGACGTGGCTGATGTGATGGTGGCAGGCCAGTGGCGGGTGCGCGATGGTGTGGTGCTGGGGGTCGATGAGGCAGCGCTGCGCGGCCCCGTGCACGAGTCCGCGCGGCGTCTCTGGCAGATCTGAGACCAGGAATTCTAAACGCAATCGCCCGCGCAGGCATCCTGAGTGCAACCGCCAGCGCAGGCACCCTGAGCGGAACGCAGTGAAGTCGAAGGACGCCGGAGCGGGTCAACACGCCGCATCCTTCGACGGCTCAGGATGCTTTTGGGGTGGCTATGATTGGAATCGCGGGGCGAACGGGGGTAAGGTTGCACGACTGGATCGTGGGGCCACCCCTACCCACTTATCCATGCCCCTGCCGGAGCATGCGAGGTGGCCCCCAGTACCACACACGGCCAGGCCGCCGCTGAAGCTGTCCGGCACTCGCTCGACAGCCAGTGCAGTCATCAAGCCACCTTCCGAAGCTCCCACCAGGAAGGTGTGGCCGCGCGATGCGTACAGCGGCGGTCCTGCCGCCACCCCCCAGAAGGACTCGGTCAACGCCACAAGGTCATCGACTCCGTCCCGGACCAGGCCGTTCTCCCCATAGGTCGTCGCGGCAAACGCGTAGCCCAGGCCCAGGACCACCTCGGGCAGCGGGGTTTCGCCAATCATCGTCAGGTGGTAGAAGTCGAGGGGTGCGCCGGCCGGGATGTAGCCGTGCGCAAAGACGAGCAGATCACCGTTCCACCCCGCCGGTGGCACGCAGATCAACCATGCGCCGCCGGCAGGAGAAGGTGTTATCGAGCAAAACCCCGGCAAGGGCGCCGGCTCTTCTGCAGTTGCGGGCGCGGTGAAGAATACGCCCGCGATTACGATCCAGACGAGCACGATACGGGATAGTGTGCGCATACAGGCCTCCTTCGTCAGGCTGTACACCTCAGACTGTCACAATGCGTGCGTGGACACTCGCGGTAGCTGACGGGACTACGGGCCGTGCGTGAGGGGTACGCCACCTCCTTTCAACGGGGAGAAACCGGTGATTCGATGCTATCACTCCGGCACGCGCCTGTCAATAGGCGCGAGCGCAGAAGACCTACGGCAGGCGCCAGCTCAAGGTTCAAAACAACGCAGATGGGTGTACAATGACCGCAGTTGGTGTGTCGCTTGGGTTCATTGCGGCCCCTGTGCGCAGGTATGACGGGAGTCCGGCCAGGGGCGGCTCGATGGTTGTCCGCGTCGATAGGAGTCCCAAGATGCCCGTGAAGACCGCAAGAGAGAAGGCGCTGGCCGGCGAAATCGAAGCCGTAGTCACGTGCCCGATCCATAAAGACGCGCTCAACCTGGCCGGCCATCACTATCCCGGCCATACCGAGCTGCTGGCGCACCTGTGCGGCGTGCGTGACGCCGTGATGATGCTGACTGCCGATGCGCTGCGGATCGTGCATGTGTCCACCCACGTGTCCCTCAGGGACGCCTGCGACCTCGTTACCAAGGAACGCATCCTGCGGGTCATGCAACTCGGCGTGGACGCAACACGGGCCATGGGAGTGGAGAAGCCACGAGTGGTGGTCCCCGGGCTGAATCCGCACTCCGGGGAAGGAGGGCTGTTCGGCACTGAGGAAGAGGCGCAGGTGAGCGAGGCCAAGATCGCGAGAGTCTATGCTGACGCCCTCTTCCGCGCTGCGGAGGCAGAGGGCAGAGTGCAGCCGGTACGCCGGGATTTGCACGCCTTTGTAGAGGCGGTCCGTGGTTCCGATGAGCTGCGGAGCGTGCTCAGGGACCAAGATGTTGCCGGTGAGACCCGGAAACGCTTGGTGCTTGAACTGACCGAAGGGGGAGACCCTCTCGTCGATCGCCAGGATGCACGGCGTGCCGTTGCAGCGGATCGTCGCCGCCAATGAGATCAAGGACGCGGGGAGGATACGCGCGGGGCAGGTTTTGACGATACCGCTCCGGTAGCGTGGCGGCGCGGGCGAAACGGACAACGGCAGGCGGAAGAGGGAACAACCGGTGAACCAGCGGACGTTGCTCTTCTTCACGGTGATCGCGCTTTTGGGCATCGGCATCGTGATGATCTACTCCACGAGCGCCATCTTCGCCCAGGAGCGCTTCGGGGACGGGTACTACTACCTGAAGCGCCAGGCGCTCTGGGTGTTCATCGGCCTCGCCGCCTTCGCCGCGGCCATGAACGTCGACTACCACCGGCTCCGCGCGCACAGCCTCACGCTGGTCTTCGCCAGCATCGCCCTCCTCGCGCTTGTCTTCGTTCCCGGGGTCGGGAGGACGGCGGGGGGGGCGAGCCGCTGGATCAGGATGGGGCCGGTCAACTTCCAGCCGTCCGAGTTCGCCAAGCTCGCCGTCGTCCTCTACATGGCGGACGTGATGGCGAGGAAACAGCGCCAGATCGCCCTGTTCTGGAAAGGGCTGGCGCTGCCGCTCGCCCTCTTCGGGGGGATGCTCTGCATGATCATGCTCCAGCCGGATCTGGGGACGACGATCCTCTGCGCGCTCGTCATCGGCATACTGCTGTTCGTGGCGGGGGTGCGGATGCGCCTCCTCCTCCCGCTCTGCCTCGCCGCCCTGCCCGCGATCTACGCGCTTGTCTTCAGTTCCGACTACCGGAGGAGGCGGATCCTGGCGTTCGTGAATCCGTGGGCGGACCCGGAGGGGACCGGTTTCCAGATCATCCAGTCGTTCATCGCCCTCGGCTCCGGCGGGGTCGCGGGGCTCGGGCTCGCCCAGAGCCGACAGAAGTTCTACTACCTCCCCGCGGCGCACACGGATTTCATCTTCTCCATCATCGGGGAGGAGCTCGGCATCCTCGGGGCGGGCGCCGTCGTCACGCTGTTTTTGGGCCTGCTCGTCTTCGGGATGCGGGTGTGCGCGAAGGCGCCCGACCTGTACGGGCACCTGCTGGCACTCGGGATCGTCTCGATGCTCACCCTCCAGGCGCTGATCAACATCGCGGTGGTGACCGGGAGCCTGCCGACGAAAGGGTTGCCGCTCCCGTTCATCAGCTTCGGCGGATCGAGCATGATCTTCAACCTGTTCTCCCTTGGGGTGCTGATGAACATCGGCAGGCACGAGGGGACGGACCAGGTGGCGCACTATCTCGAGAGCCGTTCCGACAGGACGATGCGCATATGAGGATCGCCTTCGCGGCGGGGGGGACCGGCGGGCACCTGTACCCGGCGATCGCCGTCGCGGAGGCGCTCGCGGCGGCGGGCCGCGCGCATGACTGCTTCTTCTTCGTGTCGCGGCGCGGCGTCGAGCGGAGGATACTGGAGGGCGGCGGGTTCCCGTTCGCGGAGCTGCCGGCGTGCCCGGTCGCGTCCGCCGCGCCGCACCGGCTCCTGCCCGCGGCGGCGCGGATGCTGTGGGCCTACCGGGCGGCGCGGCGGCTGATGCGGGAGCGAAACACCGAGGTGCTGGTCGGTTTCGGGGCGTACGCGTCGGTGCCGCCCGCCTTGGCGGCGCGCGCCCTGGGGCTCGGCCTGGTTATCCACGAGGCGAACGCGGTGATGGGGAGGGCGAACCGGCTGCTGAGGCGCGTCGCGCACGCGGTCGCGTTGGGGATGCCGCAGGGGGAACGCCGAGGCGAAACGCCGGGGGAGGTCACCGGCACCCCGCTCCGCGCCGGGATCCTGCGCGGGGCCGACCGGAACGAGTCGCGCCGGCTGCTCGGCCTCGCGCCCGACCGGTTCACCCTCCTCGTGACGGGGGGGAGCCAGGGGGCGCGCGCCTTGAACGGGGCGGCGGCGGGGGCGGCGGGGGCGTTCACGCGCGAGGGGATCCAGGTGCTGCACCTCGCGGGGGAGGAGGGATGCAGCGAAGTGCGGGAGGCGTACCGCCTCGCGGGGCTGGCGGGCGCGGTGCTGCCGTACCTCGGCGGGATGGAGCGGGCGTACGCCGCGGCGGACATCGCCGTCTGCCGCGCGGGGGCGATGACGCTCGCCGAACTCGCGCAGGCCGGGCTTCCGGCGATCGCGGTGCCGTTCCCGGGGGCGACCGGGAACCACCAGGAGGCCAACGCCCGCTTCTACGAGAGGGCGGGCGGCGTGCGGGTGCTCCCGGAGCGCGATCTGACGCCGGGGCGCCTGGCCGAACTGGTGATCGGGTGCATGCGCAGCCGCGCGGAGAGGGAGGCGATGTCGCGCGCCATGCGCGCCGCGGCGAGGCCGGACGCCGCGGCGCGGGTGGCGGAGATCGTCGAGAGGGTTGCGGGACGGCGGAGGGGAGGCCGGAGACGAGATGCGTGACGCCGCCCTCCAGGGACGCCTCCGCGAGCTGTTCGGGGCGCGGGTCCGCTTCGACGAACCGCTCGCCCTGCACACGAGCCTGCGGATCGGCGGGGCCGCGGAGGCGTGGGTCGAGGCGGAGACGGAGGAGGAGCTCCGGCAGCTTCTCTCCCTCTGCGCGGAGAGGGGGGCGCCGTTCCTGGCGGTCGGCGGGGGGACGAACCTCCTGGTGCGGGACGGCGGCTTTCGCGGTGTCGCGGCGCGGCTCGCCGGACGACTCGCGGAGACGCGTTTCGACGGCCGCGAAGCGGTGTCGGGCGGAGGCGCCCGGCTCCAGACGCTCGTCGCGGGGGCGCTGCGGCGCGGCCTCGCCGGCCTCGAGCGCCTCGCCGGGATCCCGGGCACGGTGGGCGGCGCGGTGCGGATGAACGCGGGGGCGGGCGGCGCGGCGATCGGGGACAGGGTCGCATGGGCGCGCCTCCTCGATCCCTCGGGCGCGGCGCGCCGGGTGGAGGGAACGGCGATGGGTTTCGGCTACCGCGAGTGCGGGGCGGCGCGCAGGGCGGTCGTCGTGGAGGTCGGCCTGGCGCTCGTTCCGGGCGACCCGTCGGCCCTGGCCGCCGAGGCGGAGGCACGCCTGCGGAGCCGGGCGGAGCGGCTCCCGGATGAGCCGAGCGCCGGCTGCGTATTCAGGAACCCGCCCGGCGGGCCGCCCGCAGGGGCGCTCATCGAGCGGCTCGGCCTGAAGGGGGCCCGGGAGGGCGGCGCCGCGGTGCATGCGCGGCACGCGAACGTGATCGTGAACCGCGGCTCCGCCACGGCCGCCGACGTGCTGTCCCTGATGGGCCTGATCGAGGAGAGGGTCCGCGAGGCGACGGGGACGGTTTTGGTGCCGGAACTGGTCGTGGAGGGGGAGGGATGACGGGGGATACGGGGGGATCAGGCGGATGAGGAAGAAGGGGAACGTCAAACTGCGGAAGGGTCGCCGCACGATCGTCTTCAACGTCGACGTGGCGCGCCGGCGGCGCGCGCGGGAGCAGCACGCCGCGCACGACCGCGCCGCCCTGTGGCGGCGGGCCAAGCTCGCCGCGGCGATCGCCGCGGCGGCGGCCCTCGGCCTCCTCGGCACGGCGAGCGTCCGAGAGCGGTTCCAGACGCCGCCGCGCTTCACGGTCCGGTGGATCGAGGTCGCCAACGAGGAGACGCTCTCGAAGCGGGAGATCGCCGCCATCTCCCGCGTGCAGGTCGGCGACAACCTGATCACCGCGGACCTCGAGGCGGTCCGCCGGCGCCTCTGCGCGCACCCCGATATACGGGACGCCGTCGTGAGCCGGAGGATCCCAGGGGGGATCCTGGTGCGGGTCTACGAGCGCACCCCGATCGCCGCGGTGGAGGCGGGGGGGCGCTATGTGCTCGACGAGGAGGGCTTCGTCCTCTCCCCGAAGAAGGCGGCGGCGTGCCGCGCCCTTCCGTTTGTCACCGGCCCGTCATTCAAGGCGCTTCGGCCGGGCGACCGCATGCGCAGCCCCGCCGTCCGCCGGGCGCTCGACGTCGTCAAGACCTGCCGCGAAACGGAGCTCGGCGGGCAGGTCGAGCTTGTGGGCGTGGACGTGCGCGACCCGGAGAACACGGTGCTGCGGTCCGGTTCCATACAGGAGATACGGATGGGCGGCGACGACCTCGACGAGCGGCTCCGGCTGCTGTCGTTCGTGCTGAAGCAGCGGAGATTGCGCGGCATCGAGGGGCCGGCCTCCTATCTCGATCTGCGCTGGAAGGACGTCGCCGAGATGCCGCTGCGGCGGGACGTGGCCTCGGTGCGTTCGTCGCGGGGAGGGGCGGAATGACGGCCGGCGCGAACCTCGTCATCGGTCTCGACGTCGGCACGACCGCGGTGCGGACCGTCGTGGCGGAGCTGGACCGCGAGACGCGGTCGCTCCGGGTCATCGGCCTCGGCCACGCCGCGGCGCGGGGGCTCCGCAAGGGGCTGGTGACGAACCTGGACGGGGCCGTCGAATCGATCACCCGCTCCGTCGAGGACGCCGAGAAGATGGCGAATGTGGAGATCCACTCGGTCTTCGCCGGGATCACCGGGGGGCACGTCAGGTCGTTCAACAGCCGCGGCGTCGCGGCGATCGGCGAGGGGGGGGAGATAGGCCGCAAGGACGTGGATCGCGCGATCGCGGCGGCGCGCGCCGTCTCGCTCTCGGCCGACCGGGAGATCCTCCACACGATCCCCCAGGAGTTCACCGTCGACGGGCAGGCGGGGATATGGGAGCCGGAGGGGATGGCGGGGGTCCGCCTCGAGGCGGAGGCGCACATCGTCACCGGAACCATCACGGCCGCGCAGAACATCGTCAAGGCCGTCAACAAGGCGGGGTTCGAGGTGGAGGATATCGTCCTCCAGTCGCTCGCCGAGAGCATCGCGGTCCTCGGCGAGGACGAGAAGAACTCCGGCGTGCTGCTCGTCGGGCTCGGGGGAGGGACGACCGGCTTCGCCGCGTTCCACCGCGGCTGCATCCGCCGGTCGGGGGTGCTCGCCGTCGGCGGCGACCACGTCACCAACGACATCTCGGTCGCGCTCAGGGTGCCGATCACGCTCGCTGAGGAGGCCAAGGTGACATGGGGCAGCATGGCGGAGGAGCGCGCGGAGGCGGGGGAGGAGATCGAGGTGCCGCCGTCGCCGGGCCGGGACGCGTTCCGTTTCGGGCGGCGGGACCTCGCGCGGGTGATCGAGAGCAGGATGACCGAGATCCTCACGCTCGTCAGGCGCCAGGCGGACCGGTCGGGGCTGCGCCGGATGATGGCCGCGGGGGTGGTGCTCACGGGCGGCGGCGCGCTCGGCGACGGGGCTGTCGAACTCGCGGCGAGGATCTTCGACCTCCCGGTGCGGATCGGGAGACCGGCCGGAATCTCGGGCATCTCGGAGGCGCTGGACAACCCCGTCTTCGCGACCGGGACCGGCCTCGCCCTGTACGGGCAGCGGATGAGGAACGAGGGGAGGGTCTCCCGGTTCAGGCGGCGGGGCCGTCTGTCGCGCGCCGCGGACCGGCTGCGGGAGTGGGTGGGGAAGCGTTTCTGACCTTCCGTCCCCGTCACGGGTGCAAGGAGGGAAGATCGATGGATTCAAAGGAAGGACGCCAGGTGCAGATCAGGGTGCTGGGGGTCGGCGGGGCGGGCTCCAACGCCCTCGACCGGATGCTCGGGACGGACGGCGAACGGATCGACTGCGTGGCGGTCAACACCGACCGCCAGGCACTGGAACGGTCAAGCGCTCCGCAGAAGATCCAGATCGGGGAACAGATCACCCGCGGACTCGGCGCGGGAGGGAATCCGGAGGTCGGGCGGCGGGCGGCGCTGGACTCGACCTCCGCGCTCGAGGCGGCGATCGACGGGTGCGACCTCCTGTTCGTCGTGGCGGGGTTCGGCGGCGGGACGGGAACGGGGGTCTGCCCCGTGGTGGCGCAGATGGCCCGCGATCGCGGGATACTCACCGTGGTGATCGCCACCACGCCGTTCGACTTCGAAGGGCAGAAGAGGAAGGCGCAGGCGATGGAGGGGCTTCGGCTCGTCGACGAGGTCGCCGACACGGTGATCGTGGCGCCGAACGACCGGCTCTTCCAGGGCGCCGACCCGGCCAGCTCGATGGTGGATGCGTTCGCCTTCACCAACGACATCCTCGCGGAAGGGGTCGGGTGCATCGTGCGGCTCATCACCAGGACCGGGCTCATCAACCTCGACTTCGCCGACGTCAGGACGATCCTATGCGGCGGGGGGCGTGCCGCGCTCGGTTTCGGGACGGGCGCCGGGGAGGGGGGCGCCGTCGAGGCGGCGCGCCGTGCGCTGGAGAACCCGCTCTTCGACCGGGAAGCGCTCTCCCGCGCGCGCGGGCTGCTCATAAGCGTGATGGGCGGCGACGACCTCGGCCTAGGCGAGGTCCGGGAGGCGGCGGTGACGGTCAGCGGGATGGGCGACGGGAACGCGCACGTGATCTTCGGCGCCGTGGTCGATGCGGAGTTCCGGGGCAGGCGCCTGGTGACGGTGCTGGCGACGAGCCGCGACGGAACGGGGATGGCGGAGGCCGGGCACACGGAGGAAACAATCGCCGCGCCCGTCCCGCTGCAGACGATGATCGACCTGGATTTCAACAGCTACGAGCATTTCGAGCAGACGGAGCCCACGATATTCGAAGGGGAGAACCTCGACATCCCGACCTTCATGCGCAAGGGGGTGCGCGTCGGCGCCGCGGCGGGGTGATCCGCCGCCTGCGGAAGACGATTCGGGGCGACCGCCGGCCAGTTACCCACACTCGCCTCTGGACGGTCGGCCGCCCTGATCTTCATTGCACGGGGCCCACAGGAGCCCTGAAAACCGAAGGTGGCCGGACCCGGGCGCAGCGCCGCTGCGCGCACTCCGCGGTTGAACGGGGGGGGCGGGATAGGGTATAGTCTGTGCCGCACGGGGGGAGGCGGACGATGCGGCTGCTCCAGTTCCTTCTGCGGGTCGCCAAGTTCATCGCGGGCCTCCTGCTCATCCCCGCCTGCGCCGGGGCCACGGTGGCCCTCTACCGAGACCTCCTGGGGCCGATCAGTTCCCAGGTCTGGTTTCTCGCCGGCTTCGGCGTCTTCGTCCTGATCTTCGCCATCTTTCAACAGCCGATAAAGTCGTACGTCTTCGGGCACGAGCTCACCCACGCCTTCTGGATACTCCTCTTCCGCGGCGAGGTGACCGCCTTTTCCGCCTCCTCGAAAGGGGGGAGGGTGGAGGGGACGAAAGGGAACTTCCTCATCGCGCTCTCCCCGTACTTCTTCCCCGTCTACACCATCCTCCTCATCGCCCTCTACTTCGCGGGGAAGCTGTTCTGGGAGCCGCAGCGGTTCACCGAGGGGTTCGTCTTCCTGATCGGCTTCACCTGGGCGTTCCACATCATCCTGACCATCTCGGTTCTGATCAAGGGGCAGACGGAGGTCAAGAAGAACGGCTACCTGTTCTCGATCGCCGTCATCTACCTGATGAACATCCTGGTGCTCGGGCTCGTGCTCACCTTCATCTGCGATACGTTCGACCTGGCGGACCTCGCCTCCGCGATGCGCGGGAGCGTCTCCGAGGCGTACGCCCGTTTCGCGCGCGCGGCGGGGACCCTCTCCGCGCGCTGACGGGGAGGCGGAGAGGGGAGGGGGCCGACGGGCCCCGGCTCCCGGGGGAAAGGCCCCGGGGGACGCGGCGGAGCCGCCGCGCGGGGATTCCGCGGTTGAACGCGGCGGCCGGTGGCGCTATACTGTCGCCGTCGCACCGGTCTGGATCATCGGGAGGAGGTTCACAATGAGCTATGCGGGACGTGTCGCCGCGCTCGCCGCGGCCGCGGCGTGCGCCGCGGGGTGCGCGGCGGTGCTGCACCCGTACAAGTCCGCGTCCACCGGCTTTCATATCGCCTCGGTGAAACGCGAGGACAAGCTGCTCGCCATCGACGGACAGTCGCGTCTCGTGGAGGCCCGCGGCATCAAGTCCGAGGGGAGCAGCGGTTCCGGGAAGTTCACCGGCCTCGGGGGGCTCGACAAGTGGCGCTACGAGGCGCGGTTCCTCCCCCCCGAGAAGCAGGGCGAGGAGTACGTCGTCACCTTCGTGGCCCGGGGGCCCGACGCGGCCCTGCCGAGGCCGCTGACCGTCGTCTTCGAGTATATGTACACGAAGGAGGTCGAGGTCCACTCCTCCCGGAGGGTGTACGAGAACCTCCCCGTGGGGCGGCACAAGTATGTCTGGAAGAACCTCGGCGCGCAGAACCTGGAGAAGGGGGATATCGCCAGCTGGCGCGTCACGCTCCAGTACGACGGCGTCGAGGTCGCCGAGAAGCGCTCGGCGCTCTGGCGGCCGTGGGGCAAGGTCGTTCTTGACGAGTAGCCGTCCGGATCCCCCGTCCATGCGCGTGCGCGATACGGGCGTCCCGGCGGAACGGTGCGAGAGTCTCGGGCGGATGCTCGAGGAGACCGCCTCCCGCCACCCGCGACGCCCGGCGCTCTTCACCGAGGGGCGCGTCGTCAGCTACCGTCTCCTGGATGCGCGGACGAACCGTTTCGCCTCCGTTCTCCGCACCCGCCTCGGGATCAGGCGCGGCGACCGCGTCGCCGTCCTCCTCGGCAATGGGCGGCATTTCGTCTACTCGTTCCTCGGCGCGCTCAAGGCGGGCGCGACGGTCGTCCCCCTCAACACCTTCCTGACCGCCCCGGAGCTCCGGTACATCATGGAGGACTCGGGCGCGAAGGTCCTCGTGACCTCCGACGCGTTCGCCCCCGCGGTCAGGGGGTTCTCGGATTCCGTCCGGTCCCTCGAGGCGATCGCCACCTTCGGCCGGGAGGATCTCGGCGCCAAGGGCCGGCGCTGCGACGAGCTCCTCCGCGGAGCGGGGGCGGGGCCGCCGGGGGTCCCCGTCGGCAGGGAGGATCTCGCCGTCGTCATCTACACCTCCGGGACGACCGGAAGGCCGAAGGGCGCGATGCTCACCCACGGCAACCTCCTTTCCAACCTCTCCGCCTCGGCGAAATGCATCAGGATCGGGCCGCGCGACCGGGTCGTCTTCTTCATCCCGATGTTCCACTCGTTCGCCCTGACCGCCTGCATCCTGATGCCGATCGCCGTGGGGGCGGGGTGCGTCGCCGTGGCGCGGCTCGCGTCGTTCCCGCGGCTCGTCGGGGAGATGCTCAAGCGGCGGGCGACGATATTCATCGGCATCCCGCATCTGTATGACGTGCTCGCGCAGCGCGGGTTCCCCTGGTGGGTGAGGCGGATCCTGCGGCTTCGGCTCTGCATCTCCGGCTCCGCCCCGCTCTCGGCGGCGACGCTCAGGGCGTTCGAGAAGCGCGTGCGGATCCCGCTCCTCGAAGGGTACGGCCTCTCGGAGACGTCGCCGGTCGTCTCGATCAACCCGCTCGACGGGGTGCGCAAACCGGGCTCGGTCGGCCAGCCGATCCCCGGCGTCGAGGTGCGGATCGTCTCCGGGGACGGGGCGTCCCTCCCGCAGGGGGAGCGGGGCGAGGTCGCGGTGCGGGGGCCGAACGTGATGCGGGGCTACCTGAACAGGCCGCGCGAGACCAAGGAGACGATCCGGGACGGCTGGTTGCTGACAGGCGACATCGGCACGCTCGACGAGGACGGGTACCTGTACATCGTCGACAGGAAGAAGGATATGATCCTGTTCCACGGGATGAACGTCTACCCGCGCGAGATCGAGGAGGTGCTCTATCGCCACCCGCGCGTGGCGGAGGCCGCGGTCGTGGGCGCGCCCGACACACACCGGGGCGAGGTGCCGGTCGCCTTCGTCTCCCTCAGGGAGGGCGGGGGCGATCCGGTGCGCGAGCTCGTCTCCTGGTGCCGCCGCCACCTCGCCGCGTACAAGGTCCCCCGCCGGATCGTCGTGCGCGACAAACTGCCCCGGAATGCGGCGGGGAAGATCGTGAAATCGGGCCTCAGGGAGGCCTCGGCCGCCGGTGCGGCTTCGATCGACGGGGCGGCCCCGGGCGCTTGACGGCCTCAGGGGAACGTGCTATATATGCTGCAAGGAGTGATTCATGAAGAAGCGTGGCGTAAAGAAGCCCGTGCCGTTCGGGGCGGAGCGCCGGGTGGAGTTGCGGGCGGATGTCGACGTGCCGCTCAAGATCAAAAAGGATAGGAACGTCATCGAGGCCCACACAAGGAACCTGAGCGCCTCCGGGGCATTCTGCACGCTCGACAGGTTCGTCCCTCTCAACTCGACCCTCGACGTGACGCTCCTGGTCCCCGAGGCGCCCCGAAAGGGGCGCCCGGCGCAGAAGAAGGTCCGATGCCACGGCATCGTGGTCCGGAACACGCCCGAGGGCGCGGACGCCGCGCACCCGCACTACGGCATCGCGCTCTGCTTCACGGACCTGTCAACGGCGGACCGGGAGCGCCTCGACACCCTGGTGCACGAGAAGCTGCACGTCCCGCCGTCGAAGGGAACCCCCGCGCCGGCTTCGCGCGAGGGGGCGGGAAAGATCTTCTCGTCGAGATGCTTCGGGAGGAAAGGATTCAGTGTGCGCTCGGCGAACTTCAAGGTCATGGGCGACGGGATCAGCTTGAGCAAGAACGGCATCTGTTTCCAGGCCGACCGCAGCATACCGCTCTTCAGGGAGATCGCCGTCAACCTGGTGCTCCCCCCCCGGGCCAAGGAGCGCCGCGAAAAGGCCCACGAGGCGCTCCAGTGCAGCGCGGTGGTGGTGGGGTGCGAGCAGGCCGCCGACTCCGAGAGGTACGATATGGCCGCCTATTTCGTCGGTCTCACGAAAGAACAGAAGGAACGGCTCGACCGCTGCATCAAGGAGATCCTCTGATCTTCCCGGGCCGCGTCCCGCCCGCCGCGGCCGCCCTGGTGAAAGGAGCCGATGGCCGAACTGCCGTGGATACTCGGGGAAGCGGTGAGGCGCGGGGCCTCCGACATCCATCTGAAGGTGGGGTGTCCGCCGATATTCAGGATCGCGACGAAGCTCGTGACCCTTGACCACCCCCCGCTCTCGCCCGCCGATACCGAGGCGATCGCCCAGTCCGTCGTCACCGGCGCGCAGTGGGCCTCGTTCCAGAAGGGCGCCGAGCTGGACGTCGCCCATATCGACCCCGCATCCGGCAGGTTCCGCACGAACATCTTTCTCCAGCGGGGCATGGTCGGCGTTGTGATGCGGCACGTGCGGACGCGGATACCCGACTTCAAGGAGCTCGGGCTTCCGCCGATCGTCGAGAAGATCGCCCTCTTCGACCGCGGCATCGTCATCGTCAGCGGCGCAACCGGCTCCGGGAAGTCCACCACGCTCGCCGCGATGGTCGATTTCGTCAACGCCAGGGTCCGCCGCCACATCGTGACGATCGAGGACCCGATCGAGTTCATACACGAGGACGTGAAGTCGGTGATCGACCAGCGCGAGGTCGGCATCGACACGCGCTCCTTCCCCTCGGCCCTCCGTTTCGTGATGCGGCAGGACCCGGACATCATCCTGATCGGGGAGATGCGCGACAAGGAGAGTTTCATGGCGATGCTCACCGCCGCCGACGTGGGGCGGCTCTCGCTCGCCACCCTGCACACCTCCAACGCCGCCCAGGTGGTGCTCCGGGTGATGGACTTCTTCCCCGCGGCGGAGCGCGAGCAGGCCCGGCTCCAGCTCGCGGCGAACCTCGGCGCGGTCATCTGCCAGCGTCTCCTCCCGCGCGCCGACGGCGCCGGTTCCGTCCCCGCCGTGGAGGTGATGCTCGGGACCGCCACCGTGCGCAAGCTCATCCGGGAGAACAAGGTCGAGAAGCTCTCCGCCGCGATCCAGGAGGGACGGGACCAGGGGATGCAGACGTTCAACCAGTCCCTCGTGGACCTCGTGCAGTCGGGCGTCATCACGGACGAGACCGCCTTCGCCTACTCGCCGAACCCCGAGAGTCTCAAGATGAACCTCCAGGGGATCTACCTCGACGAGTCCCGCCAGATCCTCGGCGACGATTGAGCCGCGCCTCCGCGCCCCGCATCCGGCTCCTTTCCCCCGCGGCCGGGCGCGCCTGCCCGGCCGGGCGGAGCGCCGGAACGGCCGAAACCCCCCGAGGCGCCGGACGCGCCCGGCCGACATCTTCCGTGTCCCCCGCCTTCGATCCGTGGCACAATGGTGCCGTGTCCGACTATCTTGATTCCGTCCGCGAGCTGAAGCGCCTCGCCGCCCTCGAGCGCGGCGCGTTCCCCCCGAGGCCCGCCGCCTGCGCCGTCGCGCTCGTCTACCCGGACTCGTATTTCGTGGGGATGAGCAGTCTCGGCTTCCAGTTCGTCTACGCGCTCCTCAACTCCCTCCCCGACGTGCGCGCCGAGCGCGCCTTTTTCTCCCCCCGCCTCGAAAGCCGCACGGTGGAGAGCCGGGCGCCGCTGGGGACCTTCGACCTCGTCGCCTTCTCCCTCTCCTGCGAGCAGAACTACGGGAACGCGGCGGCGGTCCTGCGCGGCGCGGGCATCCCCCCGTTCGCCCGCGAGCGAGACGAGCGCTTCCCGCTGATCGTCGGGGGGGGCGTCTGCGCCTCGCTCAATCCGGAGCCGCTGGCGGACCTGTTCGATCTGTTCGTCCTCGGGGAGGCGGAGGAGATCCTCGGCCCGCTCTTCGAGCGCCTGCTGCGCCGGGGGAGGACGGTCGACAGGGGGCGGCTCCTCCGGTCGCTCGCGGAGATCCCCGGGGTCTACGTGCCGCGCCTCTTCGTCCCGCGCCTCGACGGAGAGGGACGGATCGCGGCGGTGGAGCCGGTCGACGCCTCCGTGCCGCGCCCGTCCGTCCGGCGGACGGCCGATCTCGACCGGTGGCCCGCCCTCGCCCCCGTGATCGCCCCGGAGACCGACTTCGGCGGCAAAGCGCTCGTGGAGGTGTCGCGCGGCTGCGGGCGGGCGTGCCGGTTCTGCGTCGCGGACTACGCCTACCGCCCCCCGCGCACGCGGAGCCGCGCGGCGCTGTCGCGCGCGATCCGGCGCGGGAGGGCGGCGCCGGGCGGCGTCGCGCTGCTCGGCGCATCGCTCTCGGACCTCCCGTGGACCGAGCAGATCTGCGCCGAGGCCGCGGCGGACGGCGGGCGCGTGTCGGTCTCCAGTGTGCGGGCCGACGCGCTCAGCGACGCGCTGCTGCGGATCCTCGCCGGGAGCGGCGCGAAAAGCATCACGATCGCCCCCGAGACCCCCGCCGAGCGTCTCCAGCGTCGCGTGAACAAATCCGTCTCCGCGCGGGAGATCCTCTCCGCGGCCGAGCGGGCCGCGGCGGCGGGCATCCGCGAGTTGAAGCTCTATTACCTCGTCGGCATCCCGGGGGAAAACGACGGCGACCTCGATGCGATCGGGGCGCAGGTGGCGGCGGCGGCCTCCCGTATCCCCGCGAGGGTGAGCGTCGGCTGCCTGGTCCCGAAGGCGGCTACGCCGCTCCAATGGGCGGGGATGGAGGAGGAGCGTGCATTGCGGAAGAAGTTCGCGGCGCTCAGGGGGATGCTGGCGCGGATCCCGCGCGTCCGGGTGAGCGGGATGAGCGCGCGGGAGGCGCTCCTCGAAGGGGCCCTGGCGCGCGGGGACCGGTCGCTGGCGCGGCACCTTGCCGCGGGCGAGCGGATCCCGAGGGAGGCGATCACCCGGCATGCCGTGCGGCCGCGCGGCGCGGACGAGATCTTTCCCTGGGACCATCTCGACACGGGGGTGTCGAAATCCTACCTCCGACTCGAGTTCGAGCGGTTCATGCGGGGGGAGATGACGGCGCCGTGCGCCCCGGCGTCGTGCCGCGCCTGCGGCGCGTGCGGGGACGGGATCGCGGGACGGGAAGGGTGAGATACAAGACGGCCGCGGCGCACCGCAGCGGGGCGGACGGCACTGTCGCGGCGCCGGCGGGGAGCGCGGGGAACAAGGCGATCGCAGCCCACCCGGACGCAGGCGCGAACCGGGTGAGCGCGGGAGGGGGCGGCGGATGATCCAACAAGACGGCTGCGTCTTCTTCGACATCCTCGCCGCCGAGCGGTGGCTCGGGCACGCGTTCACCACGCGGGGCTTCGAGGGCGGCGCGGGCGCGTTCGAGACCAGGGAGGCGGCAGTCGGCCGCCTCAGGGACCGTTTCTTCCCCGGCGTCCGCGGCGCGGTCTGGGGCGAACAGGTGCACGGGAAGGCGGTCGCCCTCGCGGACGGGCGGGGCGCCCCGTGGGGCGAGAGACCCGGGGTCGACGCGCTCATCGCCGGGGCGGAGGGCGTTCTGCTGGCGGCGTTCTCTGCGGATTGCCCGACCGTCTTCATCGCCGACAGGCGCGCCCGCGCGATCGGCCTCGTCCACTCGGGGAGGCGGGGGACGGAGCAGGGGGTCGTCGGCGCCTGTCTCGACGAAATGGCCGCGGCGTTCAACACCTCGCCGGCGGACTGTGTCTGCGCGATAAGCCCCTCGATCGGCCCCTGCTGCTACCCGGTCGATCTCTGGTCGCTCCTCGAGGAGGAACTCGGGAAGCGCGGGGTCGCGGCCGTGGAGAACCCCCGGATCTGCACCTCCTGCAGCCCGGCGCTGTTCCATTCGTACCGGAGGGAGCGGGGGCGGTGCGGGAGGATGGTCGGGGCGATGACGGTGCGCGGGGGCGGGGTTGAAAGGCGTTGACCGAGGCGGCGCGACTGTGCTACACAATGGAACGGAGCGAGGCGGGGCGATGATCGCCGACAACGTGAGGAAGGTGCGGAGCCGGATCGAGGCGGCGGCGCGGCGATCCAACCGCCCCGCAGGCGGAATCGAGCTCCTCGCCTCCACGAAGGGGCGGTCGGTAGAGGAGATCGGGGAGGCGCTGGCGGCCGGCGTCCGCCTGATCGGGGAGAACCGGGTGCAGGAGGCCGCCCGCAAGTTCCCGGAGCTCCGCGGCCGCGCGTCGATGCAGATGATCGGGCACCTCCAGCGCAACAAGGTCGCCGAGGCGCTGCGCATCTTCGATCTGATCCACTCCCTTGACCGGCTCCGGCTCGCGGAGGAGATCGAACGGGAGGCGGCGAAGTCGGGGCGCCTGGTGCCGGTGCTCGTCGAGGTCAATGTCTCGGGCGAGGAACACAAGTTCGGGGTGCGCCCCGACGAGCTCCCCGAATTCCTCGCCGCCGTAGGGCGGTTCGAACGCCTTCAGGTGGAGGGGCTGATGACGATGGCGCCGTTCTCCCCGGACCCGGAGAGGGCGCGCCCCGTCTTCAGGCGCCTCCGCGAACTCGCCGGCCGTTTCGCGGACGGGCCGCGCCTCCGGATGCGGCACCTCTCGATGGGGATGACGCAGGACTACGAGGTGGCGGTGGAGGAGGGGGCGACGATCGTGCGCATCGGCACGGCGATATTCGGGTGACGCATCCCTGCGGGGAGAGGCGCCGGTCGCGGGGCAGGCGCGTTCGGCACGGAGGACGATATGGCGGCGCGGATTGACCGGAGGATCGGATTCATAGGCGGCGGCAACATGGCGGAGGCGATCATCCGAGGTCTGCTCGACGCGGGGCTCTCTCTCGCCTCCGAGATCCTCGTCAGCGACACGAGGCGGGAGCGGCTCACGCATCTGTGCGGGAGTTTCGGGGTCGAGGCCGCGGAGTCGAATGCCGCCTGCGCGACGGCGAGCGACATCGTCATCCTCGCCGTCAAACCGCAGCATATGGGCGCCGTGCTCGAGGGGCTCTCGGGCGCCGGGGCCGCCGGGAAGCTCGTCATCTCCATCGCCGCGGGCGTCACGACCGCCGCCATCGAGCGGGCGCTCGGCCGGACGGCCGTGGTGCGGGTGATGCCGAACACCCCCTCCCTGATCGGCGAGGGGATGTCCATCTGGGCGCGGGGGAGCGCGGTCGGGGAGGGCGACGCGGAGTACGTGCGCTGCATCCTGCGGGCGCTCGGCAAGGAGATCGAGGTCGAGGAGAAACTCATCAACGCCGCGACCGCCGTGTCGGGAAGCGGCCCGGCGTACGTCTTCTATCTGCTCGAGGCGATGGAGAAGGCGGGGGAGGAGCTCGGGTTCACCGCGGCGCAGGCGCTCACCGTCGCGACGCAGACCCTCATCGGGGCCGCGCGGCTCGTGGAGAGTTCCGGACAGCGCCCCGAGGAGCTCCGCAGGCGGGTGACCTCCGCCGGGGGGACGACGGCGGCGGCCGTGAAGGTCCTCGATGAGAACGACGTCAAGAAGTCGCTCATCGCGGCGATCAAGGCCGCGGGCGCGCGGGCGGAGGAGTTGAGCGGGATCTAGTCCGCGTTTCCCCCGCACGCCGCCCGGTCCTCGGGCCTGTGTGCCGTGAACGGGGCCGTTTTCCGTCGGCCGAACGGGTGTACATTCAAGGTGCGTGTGCTCGATCTCCGCGAAAAGAACGGCGTCGCGCTTCTCAAAATCCGCCTCCAGCCGGGCGCCTCCACCAACGCCGTGGTCGGCGAATACGCAGGCGCCCTCAAGGTGAAGGTCCACGCCCCTCCGGAGAAGGGGAAAGCGAATCGCGCCGCCGCGGAGTTTCTTGCCGATCTTCTCGGGCTCAAACGCTCCGCCGTCACCCTTGTCCGCGGGGACCTCGCGAGAGACAAGATCTTCGCGATCGAGGGGATGGATCTCCCCCGCCTGCGCGCCCGCCTGGGGTGCGCCGGGAACGGCGCACGGTAGCCGCCGCGGGCGCGGAATCCGCCTTGTGCCCCTACCGCAGCAGGCCTTTGAGTTCCTCCACCACGGCCCGGTACTTCTCGTGGATCAGTGTGCGGTCGAACTCCCAAAACCCGGCCAGCATCGCCTGGTCTTCCTCGTCGGTGAAGTAGGCCCGCGCCGCCGGGAAGAAGATCTTGTCCTCCTTCTCGATATGCTTCGGATAGAATTCGACCAGCGTCTTCAGCCTCGCGGCGATGTCGGCGAGGGCCGACGCATCGCCGGCGCGATACCGGCTGTTGGCGTCCACGAGCGCCTCGGTGGTCTTCCGTCCGAACAGATGTTCCCCGATCAGTTCGTTCATGCGCTGTCGGTCCTCGGCTGACAGCTCCTTCTTGTTCAGCTCGCGGAACAGGATGTCCTCTTCCTTTCCGTGGTGGGTGCGGTCGGCATAGATCCGGATGAAGTCGACCGCGGTATCGACGAACAGCGGATCGAACCAGCCCGCCGACTCGATATCCCGGAGGGCGTTTTCGATAAGACCGAGCATCCGCTCTATCAGCCGATGCTCCACCATGAGCGGTCCGCGCGCCTGCATACGCACTCTTCCTTTCGCGATGTTTCGATCCCCTCGCGCCGCCGTCGGCGACCGGATTCTAGCACGTATGCGGAGGGGATGTCCCGGAAAGGCGGCGACTCGAGGCCGGGGGGGCGGAGGAGGGGAATCCCCCCCCTCCGGAGGCCTTTCGCCTCCGCTATTGCTTCTCCCGCTCGCTCGTGCTATAGTCCCGTTTCGTCTTTCACCTCGGGCGCACGGCGGCGGGAATGCGCCCGGCGTGGAACTCTCCGTATTGGAACGCAGTATGGACACGCACGACTACAAGGGCACGCTGAACCTTCCCAGAACCTCCTTCCCGATGAAGGCGTCCCTGAGCCTGCGGGAGCCGGAGCTGCTCGCATTCTGGGAGCGGGAGCGGGTCTACGAGAAGGCGCTGGCCAACCGGAAGGGCGGCCGGCCTTTCATCCTCCACGACGGCCCCCCCTACGCCAACGGCGACATCCATATGGGGCACGCCCTCAACAAGCTCCTCAAGGACATGGTCGTGAAGTACAAGACGATGCGCGGGTTTTACAGCCCCTTCGTCCCCGGCTGGGACTGCCACGGCCTTCCCGTCGAGCACCAATTGATGAAGGAGCTCAAGGTGCGCAAGCACCAGATCGACCGGGCGCGGTTCAGGGAGAAGGCGCGCGACTACGCGCTCCGGTTCGTCGACGTCCAGCGGGAGCAGTTCAAGCGGCTCGGCATCTTCGGCGACTGGGAGCGGCCGTACCTCACGCTCGACCCCGCCTACCAGGCCGCCATCATCGGCTGCTTCGGCAGGATGTACCTCGACGGATACGTCTACCGCGGGATGAAGCCGATCCACTGGTGCCCGGCCTGCGAGACCGCCCTCGCCGAGGCGGAGGTCGAGTACGACGACCACACCTCGCCGTCGGTCTACGTGGCGTTCGAGGCCGTCTCCGGCATCGAGAAGGCGCTCCCCGGGGCGCGCGGCGCCTCCCTGCTCATCTGGACCACGACGCCCTGGACGCTCCCCGCAAACCGCGCCGTCGCCGTGCGGCCCGAGTTCGAGTACGCCGCGGTCAGGATGAAGGGGCGCCTTCTCGTCGTGGCCCGGGAGCTCGCGGGCAGGGTGGCCGACGAGCTGGGCGAGCCGGCGCCGGAGGTTATGGGCGTCTGCCGCGGCCGCGATCTCGAGGGGGCGGTCGCCGCCCATCCGCTCACGGGGGACGGTTCGCCCGTGGTCCTCTCCAACCACGTGACGCTCGAACAGGGCACCGGCCTCGTCCATATCGCCCCGGGGCACGGCGACGAGGATTACCAGATCGGCCTGAAATACGGCCTCGAGATCTTCGCGCCGGTGGACGGGCGCGGGGCGTTCACCAAGGCGGCGGGGCGGTTCGCCGGGATGCGGGTCGAGGAGGCCAACAGACCGATCGTCGACGAGCTGCGCGGCAGCGGTGCGCTCCTCCTCTCGCGCGAGATCGCGCACTCGTACCCGCACTGCTGGCGATGCAGGCGGCCGGTGATCTTCAGGGCCACCGAGCAGTGGTTCATCGGCGTCGACCGGCGCGACCTGCGCAGGCGCGCACTCGAGGAGGCGGAAAAAACCGCCTGGATCCCCGAGCGGGGGCGCGGCAGGATCGCCAGCATGCTGGAGTCGCGGCCCGACTGGTGCCTCTCGCGCCAGCGCCACTGGGGGGTGCCGATCCCCGTGCTCTACTGCGCCGGCTGCGGCGAGCCGGTTCTGACCGCCCAGACCCTGGCGCGCGTGCGGGAGGCAGTCGCCGCGCGGGGCGCCGACGCGTGGTTTTCCGAGCCGGCCGTCTCGTTCGTCCCGGAGCGGTTCGGCTGCCCCTCCTGCGGGAAGGGGGAGTTTCGCAAGGAGGAGGATATCATCGACGTCTGGTTCGACTCCGGCGTCAGCCACCAGGCGGTTTTGGCCGCGCGGCCCGAGCTCGGGTTCCCTGCCGCGCTCTACCTCGAGGGGAGCGACCAGCACCGCGGATGGTTCCAGACCTCGCTCCTCACGGCGGTCGCCCTCGCGGGCCGCGCCCCGTTCGCGACGGTCCTGACGCACGGCTTCATCACCGACGGCGAGGGGAAGAAGATGTCCAAATCCGCGGGGAACGTGATCGCCCCCCGGAGCGTCATCGAGCGGTACGGGGCGGACATACTCCGCCTCTGGGTCGCCTCCGTGGACTACGGCGTCGATGTCCGGATCTCGCGGGAGATCCTCGACCAGCTCGTCGACGCGTACCGGAGGCTTCGGAACACGTTCCGGTACCTGCTCGGCAACCTGTGCGATTTCTCTCCTGAACGGCACCGCGTCCCCCTCGAACGGATGGAGGAGACGGACCGCTGGATCCTGAGCCGGCTCGAGCGCCTCCGCTCCGGCGTGACCGACGCGTACGAACGGTACGACTTCTGCCGGGCGTACCATCTGCTGCACCAGTTCTGCGCCGTGGATCTGAGCAGCCTCTACCTCGATGTCTTGAAGGACCGGCTCTACACCGCCGGGGGGGACTCGCCGCGGCGCCGCTCCGCGCAGACCGCCCTCTGCGCCGTCCTCGAGACCCTCGTCCCGCTCTCCGCCCCGATCCTCGCCTTCACCGCGGAGGAGGCGTGGCGCGCCGCGCCGTTCCTGACGGCGCGGGCGGCGAGCGTGCACTGGGCGGACTGGCCCGCGGCGCGGGAGGAGCATCTCGACGCGGCGCTCGAGGCGGAGTGGGAACGGCTGCTCGAGGTGCGGCGCGAGGCGGCGAAGGCGCTCGAGGAGGCGCGGCGGGGCGGGATGATCGGCAATGCGCTCGAGGCGCGGGTGGCGATCGTGTGCGGAGACGAGGGGCTGTTCAGGCTCCTGGACGCCAAGCGGCCCCTCCTCGCCGATCTGTTCATCGTCTCCGGCGTGGCGCTTTCGTTCGATCCGTCGGCGGGCGCCGCGGCGAAGGTGACGGTGGCGCGCGCGGAGGGGGGGAAGTGCGGGCGCTGCTGGAGATACGCCACGAACGTCGGGCGCAGCGCGGCGCACCCGTCGCTCTGCGGGCGGTGCGTCGAGGTGCTTCAATCGTACGGCCGCGCCTGACGCGGCGAAAAGGCAGCAGAGGGGAGGCGCGCGATGAGTACGGCGAGGACCGGATCGAAAAAGGCGAACAAGAGGCCGGCGAAGGGGGGGAAGGCGGCGGCGAAAACGCGCCGGCCCGCGGCGCCCCCGCGGCGGGCGAAGTCGCCCGTCACCGCGGCGTTGCGCAAGAAGCTGCGGGACGCGCTGATCGCCCAGAAGGAGCGGATCATGGGGAACTTCATGAACCTCCGCAAGACGCACCTTCGCAGCTCGCAGCGCGAATCGACCGGGGATCTGTCCGGCTACTCGCTGCACATGGCCGACATCGGCACCGACACCTTCGACCGCGAGTTCGCCCTGACCGTCGCCTCGAGCGAGCAGGACGTCCTGTACCGGATCGACCAGGCGCTCAGGCGGATGGAGGAGAAGCAGTACGGCCTCTGCGAGTCGTGCGGCCGCGCCATCAAGCTCGCGCGCTTGAAGGCGATGCCGTGGGCGCGCCTCTGCCTCCCGTGCAAGCAGAAGGAGGAGAAGGGCGTCGAGGAGGAGTCCTGAATGGCGACCGCCCTCGCCGCCGCCCTGGTCCTGGCGGCGGACCAGCTGACCAAACTCTGGGTGCGGAGCGCCTTCCTCGAGGAAGAGGTGGCGGTGGTCGTCCGCGGGTTCCTCAACCTCACCTACGTGCGCAACCGCGGCGGCGCATTCGGGATATTCCCGCACCAGCAGGCGCTCTTCATCGTGCTGTCGTTCGCGACCATCGCCGTCCTCGTCTGGTTCCACCGAAGCATCGGGGCGCACCACCGCCTCTGCAAAATCGCCCTCGGGATGATCCTCGGAGGGGCGGTCGGCAACCTCGCGGACCGGCTCCTGGTGGACCGCGAGCGGTGCGTGATCGACTGGATCGACGTCCACTGGGGCGCGTACCACTGGCCCGCGTTCAACGTCGCCGACAGCGCGATCAGCGTCGGCGTCGTCCTGCTCCTGTACTACCTGATGCTCAACGCCGAAACCAAACCCGCGCGGGGCGCGCCGGCGCCGCCGCCTGGGGGGTGAGGCGGCGGAAAGGGAGTGCGCATGCGTCCGGTCCTGTTCAGCGTCGGCCCCCTGACCGTCTACTGGTACGGGGTCTTCGTCGCCCTGGCGTTCCTCGCCGCTCTCGCCACCGCCGCGGGGCGGCTGAAACGGTACGGCTGGCGGCCGGAGATCGCCTACGACATCGGCATCTACGCCCTGCTGGCCGCGATCGCTGGATCGCGCCTCCTCTACATCCTCGAGGACCCGCGGGAGTTCCTCTCCTCCCCGCTGGAGATCTTCAAGGTCTGGAAGGGGGGGCTCTCGTTCCTCGGCGGCCTCGCCGGCGCCGTCCTGGCCGGCGCCGTCTACCTCCGCCTCCACCGGCTTCCGGTGCTCGCGGGGTTCGATCTCCTCGTCCCCTCCGTGGCGCTCGGGCACGCGGTGGGGCGCATCGGCTGCTTCCTGAACGGCTGCTGTTTCGGCGCGGCGTCCGGCGTGCCGTGGGCGGTCGTCTTCCCGGACGGGAGCGCGGCGCACGCGTACCAGCTCCGCGAGGCGGGGCTCCTGCCGCCGGGGAGCGCGTGGAGCATCCCGGTCCACCCCGTCCAGATCTACGAGTCGCTCGCGGAGATCGGGATCTTCGTCGCGCTCTCGTGCTGCCTCCCGCGCAGCCGGTTCCGCGGCGAGATCTTCCTCCTGTACCTGTTTCTCTACGGGATCGCCCGGTTCGTCCTCGAGGAGTTTCGCGCCGACACCCCCGCGATCCTCGCCGTGGGCCGGTCGGCCCTGAGCCTGCCGCAGCTGACGGGACTCGGGATGGCGCTGGTCTCCGCGGCGCTGATCCTCGCCGCGGGGCGGCGGCGCCAGGGGGCGTGAGCGGGGACGATGGACACCGCGACGCGGTTCGAGACAGACGCCGGGGGCGGCGGGGCGCGCCTCGACAGGTTCCTGGCGGAACGGATGGAGGGGGTGTCCCGCGCCGCGGTGCAGCGGCTGATCGCGGACCGGCGCGTCCTCGTGAACGGGAAGGCCGTCAAGGCGCACCAGCGCCTTCGACCGGGCGATCGGGTCGAGGTCTGCGTGCCGCCGCCCCGGCCGACGGGCATCCAAGCGGAGCCGGTCCCGCTCTCCGTCCTGTACGAGGACGACGATCTCCTCGTGGTGGACAAGCCGGCGGGGATGATCGTCCACCCGGCGGGGCGCATCGTCTCGGGGACGCTCGTCAACGCGCTCCTCGCCCGGTGCCCGGACCTGTCCGGGATCGGCGGCGCCCTGAAGCCGGGGATCGTGCACCGGCTTGACAAGGGCACGAGCGGCTGCATCGTCGTCGCCAAGGGCGACGAGGCGCACCGGCTGATCGCCGCCCAGTTCGCGCGCCGCGAGGTGTACAAGGAGTATCTCGCCGTCGTGCGCGGGGCCCCCCCTGCGAAACGGGGGATCGTCGAGGGATTGATCGCGCGGCACCCGGTGGAGCGGAAACGGATGGCGGTACGGAAGGACCGCGGCCGCCTCTCGGTCACCCGCTACGAGGTGCGGGAGCGGTTCGACGGATTCTCGCTCGTCTCGCTGCTGCCGGGCACGGGGAGGACGCACCAGATCCGGGTTCACATGGCGCACCTCGGCTGCCCGCTGCTCGGCGACACGCTCTACGGCGGACGGGGGGCGAAGCGGAGGGAGGGGCCGGAGGCGGAGCGGCCGATGCTCCACGCGCGGCGCCTCGGCTTCAGGCACCCGCGCACCGGGGCGGAGGTGCGGGTCGAGGCGCCCGTCCCCGAGGATTTGTTGCGGGTCCTCGCGGCGCTGCGGGCGAAAACCGAATCCACCACGAGAGAGTAGAAACGTGAGACGGGCAGCCGTTCCTCTGTATCCGCTCAGGTTCGAGCCGATCTGCAAGGAGAAGGTCTGGGGCGGGCGGCGCATCGAGGGCGTCTACGGGCGCCCCCTGGCGCCGGGCGCCCGCGTCGGGGAGTCGTGGGAGATCGCCGACCATGGGGGGGACGTGAGCCGCGTGGCGGAGGGGCCGCTGGCGGGCCGTTCCCTGCGGGAGCTCGTCGCGGAGGATCCCGAACGGATCCTCGGCGAAGCGCTCGCCGCCCGCCGCTTCGACCGGTTCCCGCTGCTCTTCAAGCTCCTCGACGCCTCGGCGCACCTCTCCGTCCAGGTCCACCCGCCGGACGGCTACGCGGCGGGGCACGAGCGCGGCGAGTGGGGGAAGACGGAACTCTGGTACGTCGCGGCCGCGGAGCGGGGGGCGGCGCTGCTCTGCGGGCTCCGGCCGGGGCTGGGGCGGGAAGAGTTGACGCGGGCGCTCGCGGAGGGCCGCGTCGACGGGTGCCTCAGGCGGATCGCGGTGAAGCCGGGAGACGCGCTCTTCGTGCCGGCGGGGATGGTGCACGCCGTCTGCGCGGGCGTCCTCCTGTTCGAGATCGAGGAGAACTCGGACGTCACCTACCGGCTCTTCGACTGGGGGCGCGCGGGGCGGCCGTTGCACCTGGCCAAGGCGCTCGAGGTCGTCGACTTCGACCTCCGCCTCGATCCGCTGGTCTGCGCCCGGTGGGAGGAGGGGGACGGTTTCCGCGCCGCGCCCCTCGCCCGCTGCCGCCACTTCGCCGCGACCGTCTGCGAGGTGCGGGGGCGGATCTCCTCCTCCTGCGCGGGGGAGCGGTTCCGGGTGCTCGCCGTCGCCTCGGGGCGCGGGCTCCTGCGCCACGGGGGCCCATGCGGCGAAGTCGTCCTCCGCGGCGGCGACCATCTCCTGCTCCCGGCGGCGCTGGGCGACTACACGGTGGAGGCGGAAGGGGCGGGGATGGTCCTGCTCCAGACGGAGGTTCCATAGCGCATGAAGAGCATGACCGGCTACGGCGAGGGGACGGCGAGAGGTCCGTTCGGACGCTGCAGCGTCCAGATCCAGAGCGTCAACGGGAGGTACTTCAAGCTCACGGCGAACATCCCGCGGGAGATCGCCCCGTTCGAGCCGAGGATACGCAGCTATCTGCAGGAGCGGACCGGCCGGGGCCAGGTCACCGCCTACGTGATCTTCACCCCCCCCGAGGGGAGCACGGAACGCGTGGTGATCGACCGGCGCGCCTGCCGGGAGCTGGCCGCGCAGCTCAGGAACGTGGGCGCGTGGCTCCGTCTCGAGGGGGGGCTCGATCTCTCCACGCTCGTCGCCACGGGAGCGGTCGTCCGCACCGAGATGGCGAATCTCGCGCGGCGCCCGGTCTGGGGGCTCGTCCGCCGCGCCCTCGCCGTCGCCTGCGACGACCTCGCGCGGAGCCAGGAGCGCGAGGGGAGCCGGCTGGCGGGCGATTTCGTCAGGCGCTGGAGACGGGTGGACTCGTTGATCGCCCGGATCGACGCCCTCCGCGCGCAGAGCACGCGGCGCTACGAGGAGAAGATCCGCAGGAAGGTGCGCACGGTGCTCGAGGGCGCCTCGTACGACGAGGCGCGGCTGCTCGCCGAGGTGAGCCTTTACGCCGACAAGGTGGACATCACGGAGGAGATCGTGCGCCTGCGGAGCCACATGAAGAGCTTCCGCGCGCTCCTCGCCGCGAACGGGGAGGTCGGCAAGAAGCTGGACTTCACGATGCAGGAGATCCAGCGCGAGGTGAACACCTCGGCGAACAAGGCCAACGACGCGCGCATCTCGACCTTCGCCATCAAGATCAAGGCGGAGCTGGAGAAGATCCGGGAACAGCTCCAGAACATCCAGTAGCGCCGCCGGGCGTTTCCGGTTGCCAGTTTCCCGGGAGTAAGGTTTAATGATGCGAGGATCCATGCGCACCGGCATACTGTTCGTCATCACCGCCCCGTCGGGGGCCGGCAAGACCACGCTGCTCGACCTTCTCCTGAAGGAGGTCCCGCTCCTCGACTACTCGGTCTCCGTCACCACCCGCGGCCCGCGGCGCGGCGAGGTGGACGGCAAGGCGTACCATTTCACGACCCGGGTCAGATTCGAGGAGCTGCTCGCCGCCGGCGAGTTCCTCGAACACGCCCTCGTCTACGACAACTACTACGGCACGCGGAGGAGCGTGATAGACAAGACGCTGGCGGCGGGGCGGGACGTCATCCTCGACATAGACGTCCGCGGCGCGCTCCAGGTGATGGAGAAGGACTGCCCGGCGGTCTTCATCTACATCCTCCCCCCCTCGATGCGGGAGCTCGAACGCCGGCTGCGGGGGAGGGCGACCGACGCGGAGGAGGTCATCCAGAAACGCCTTTCGCTCGCCCGCGAGGAGATGGGCTACGCGGGGCGGTACGACTACGTCGTCGTGAACGACCAACTCGACACGGCGTGCGGGGAGCTGAAGGCGGTCATCGCCGCGGAGCGCCTGCGCGCGGCCCGCAACGCGAAGCTGATCGAAAGGATACGCACGGGATGAAGAAGCCCAACGCCGCCCGCCCGCCGTTGTCGGGCAGGAAGGTCCTCGTCGGGGTATGCGGGGGGATCGCCGCGTACAAGGCGTGCGAGCTCGTGCGCCGGCTGACGAAGGCCGGCGCCGAGGTGCGGGTCGTGATGACCCGGGCCGCGCGCGAGTTCGTCGCGCCGCTCACCTTCAGGACGCTCTCGCGCGCCCCCGTGGTGTCGGAGCTCTTCGACTCGCCCCCCGAGTTCGACCCGGTCCATATCAGTCTCGCCGAATGGGCCGACGTCGTGCTGATCGCCCCGGCGACCGCCAACGTCATAGGGAAGATCGCCTGCGGCATCGCCGACGACCTCCTCTCCTGCACCGTCATGGCCGCACGCCCGCCGGTCGTCGTCGCCCCGGCGATGAACGAGGCGATGTGGCGCAGCGCCGCCGTCCGCCGGAACGTGGCGCTCCTGAAACGCCGCGGCTTCCTGATCGTCGGCCCGGAGGAGGGGCGCCTCGCCTGCGGCAGCGAGGGGCCGGGGAGGCTCGCGGAGGTCGACGAGCTGTACAAGGCGGTCGAGAGGCTGGTGTGAGGTGACCGTCCGTTTCCTCGTCACCGCGGGCCCCACCCGCGAGTACCTCGACCCGGTTCGCTTCATCTCCAACCCATCCAGCGGGAGGATGGGCTACGCGGTCGCGGAGGCGGCGCTCCGGGCGGGGGGGCGCGTCACCCTGGTGAGCGGCCCGGTCGCGCTCGTCCCCCCCGCGGGGGTTCGTCTCATCGAGGTCGAGACGGCGGAGGAGATGCGCCGGGCGGTGCGGGACGAGGCGGCCGGCGCCGACGTGGTCGTGATGGCGGCCGCGGTGGCGGACTACCGCCCCGCCCGGCGTTCCCGCCGCAAGTTGAAGAAGGGGCCGTCCTCCCTCTCCGTGCGGATGGTGAGGACGCCCGACATCCTCGCCGAGCTGGGGCGGAGGCGGGGAAAGGCGCTGCTGGTCGGGTTCGCGGCGGAGACGGGGGACCCGGCCCGGGAGGCGGCGCGGAAGCTCGCGCAGAAGGGCCTCGACCTCGTCATCGGGAACGACGTTTCGCGGCGCGGTTCGGGATTCGGCAGCGGTTTCAACGAGGCCGTGTTCGTCGGCCGAAACGGGGAGTGCGAACGGCTTCCGCGGATGCGGAAGGAGCGGCTGGCGCGGCTGATCGTGCGCCGCTGTCTCGCCCTGCGGGGCTCTGGTGCCGGAGGCCGGACTCGAACCGGCACGCCCGCCTGAAGCGGACTCGGGATTTTAAGTCCCGTATGTCTGCCAATTCCATCACTCCGGCGCCCGCAGCCGGGGGCATTATCGCATCACCGGGTCGGTTTTCCAAGCGACAAGGGGAGAGACACATGGAACGGGTTGACGTCACCATCGTGGGCGCGGGCGTCGTCGGGCTCGCGATCGCCGCGGAGCTCGCCGAAGAGGGGCTCGACTCCGCGGTCGTCGAGCGCCACGACTCCTTCGGGAGGGAGTGCAGCAGCCGCAACAGCGAGGTCGTCCACGCCGGCATCTACTACCCGCGGGGTTCGCGCAAGGCCTCCCTCTGCGTGGAGGGGCGCCGGGAGCTCTACCGGCTCCTCGAGGAGCGCGGGATCCCGTTCCGGAAAACGGGCAAGCTCATCGTCGCGTGGGACCGGTCGCAGGTGCCGACACTCGAAAAGCTCAAGGCGCAGGGCGACCAGAACGGGGTCGAGGGGCTCCGCCTTCTCGGCCGGGCGGAGACGGCGGCGCTCGAGCCCGACATCCGCGCCGAGGCGGGGCTCCTGTCGCCGGAGACGGGGATATTCGACACGCACCGTTTCATGGCCTTTCTCGAGAAGAAGGCGTCGCGGCGGGCGACGATCGCCTACCGGTGCGAGGCCGTCGGCATCGCGAAGGAGCCGGGCGGCTACACGGTGCGCGTCCGGGACGCCGACGGCGAGGAGTACCGGTTCGAGAGCCGCCTGGTCGTCAACGCCGCGGGCCTCGGCGCCGCGCGCGTCGCCGAGATGGCGGGCATCGACACCGCCGCCGCCGGCTACACGATCAGCCCGTGCAAGGGGGAGTATTTCAGTCTCGGGCGCGGGAAGGGGAGGGGGCTCCGGCACCTGATCTACCCGCCCCCCACAGATATCAGTCTCGGGGTGCACACCGTGCTCGACCTGCAGGGCGGGGTGAAGCTGGGCCCGAACGCGTTCTACGTCAACGACGATTCAGACTACGCGGTGGACGAGGGGCACCGCAGGGAGTTCTTCCTCGGGGCGCGGGAATACCTGCCGTTCATCGAGGAGGAAGACCTCTCGCCCGACATGGCCGGGATACGGCCGAAGCTCTACCGGACCGGCGAACCGCAGCGGGACTTCGTGATCCGGGAGGAGGCGGACAAGGGGCTCGAGGGATTCATCAACCTGCTGGGGCTGGAGTCGCCCGCCCTCACCGCGTCGCTGGCCATAGGGCGGCTGGTGGGGCGGATGGTGAAGGCGGCCGGGTGAGGCGAACGCCCCCGGTCACTTGACGAACGAAGGGGAGACCACGTCGTCCGGCGCCTCTCGGAGCATCGACCCGGCGGTCTCCGGCACCACCAGTTCGTCCCCGAAGGGGGCCGACGGCCCTGTTCTGAACGCGGGTATCCTCGGCGCCGCGGCCTGCGGGACGCAGCCGGCGGAGACGGCGGCCGCGACGGTCGCGAGGAAAAGCCGCGGCCTTGAGATGCGGAACTGCTTCATTGGCGAACGCCCCCCGGTGTCTGCGAGAGAAGATGGAGGCGGCGGTCGGAGTTGAACCGACGAATAGAGGTTTTGCAGACCTCCGCCTTAGCCACTTGGCTACGCCGCCGCTATTCTCGACACGTAGGGTAGCACAGCTGCCCGCCGCGCCGCAACAGTATCCGCACCGCCGGGCCGCATTTGCCGCATTTGGCGGTTGACGCCCGGCACGCGGGATGGTAGAGTCCGTCTCCGCACTCAATGGGAGGAATCGCGGGTGAAGACCTATATGGCCCGGACGGGCGAGATTTCCAGGAAATGGCACCTGATCGACGCCGACGGGCAGGTGCTCGGACGGATGGCCACGAGGATCGCCGATCTCCTGCGCGGCAAGGGGAAGGCGGAGTTCACCCCCCACGTGGACACGGGGGATTTCGTGGTCGTGATCAATGCGGCGAAGGTGAAGCTCACGGGCAAGAAGGATCTCCAGAAGACCTACACCCGCTACTCGGGCTACCCAGGCGGGCTCAAGACGATACCGGTGGCGCGGGTCCGCGAGCGGCACCCGGAGCGGCTTGTCGAACACGCGGTGGCCGGGATGATGCCCAAGAACAAGCTCGGGCGCGCCCTGCTTTCGAAACTCAAGGTCTACGCGGGGTCCGAGCATCCGCACGCGGCGCAGAAGCCCGCCGCGGCGGCGCGGTGACCGAGCGTTCCACGGAGGGGAAGATGACGGTGCAGCACGCGGCGGTGAGAACCACCGGGAGACGGAAGACGGCGGTTGCGACGGTGCGGCTCGCGCCGGGCACCGGGCTGATGACGGTGAACGGCGTCCCGATCGAGCGCTACTTCCGGACCGAGGAGATGCGGGTGATCGTGGCGCAGCCGCTCACGGTCACGAAAACGAAGGAGAAGTACGACGTCACCGCCGTCGTCAAGGGCGGCGGGCTGATGGGGCAGGTGGGGGCGCTTCGGCACGGGCTCGCGCGCGCGATCTCCCGCCACGACGAGACGATGCGCCAGAGCCTCAAGCAGGCGGGACTCCTCACGCGCGATCCCCGCGCGAAGGAGAGGAAGAAGTACGGACGCCCGGGGGCGCGGAAGAGATTCCAGTTCTCCAAGCGCTGAGCGGATGCGGGGCGAACACGCACGGGGCAGGGCCGGACGCCGGCGCCTGCCCCGTTTGTCACTGTTTTCATTGACACCGGGTGCGGCGATACTATAATGCCGCCCAGCGAGGTGAATCGATGCTGCGCGTGGCGATCGTGGGGGCGACCGGATACGCCGGGTGCGAACTGCTCGAGATCCTGCTCAGGCACCCCCGGGTGAAGGTGGCGTCGCTCACCGCCAAGCTGGACCGCGAGATCCGCATCAGCGACGAATATCCGCGCTTCACCGGGCGAATCGACCTCCCCTGCGCCCCGCTGGACGTCGAGGAGGTCTGCCGGAAGGCGGACCTGGTTTTCCTCTCGCTGCCCCACGGCGTGTCGATGAGATTCGCCCGCCCGTTCCGCCTCGCCGGGAAGAAGGTCATCGACCTGAGCGCCGACTTCCGGTTTCGCGACGTCGGCGTCTTCAAACGCTGGTACGGGATCGAGCACGAGGCGGTCGAACTGCTCGCCGAGGCGGTCTACGGCCTGCCTGAACTCCACGCCGACGAGGTGCGGGCGGCGGCTCTGGTCGCGAACCCCGGCTGCTACCCCACCGGCTCCATCCTCGCCCTCGCGCCGCTCCTCGCGGCGGGGCTCGTCGACCCCGCCGGGATCGTCATCGACGCCAAGTCCGGCGTCACCGGCGCCGGGCGGAAGGCCTCCCTGGCGATGCTGTTCGGCGAGGTCAACGAGAGCTTCCGCGCCTACAAGGTGGGGGTGCACCAGCACACCCCGGAGATCGAGGTCGAGCTCGGCAGGGCCGCGGGCGCGCCGCTGCAGCTCCTCTTCACGCCGCACCTTGTGCCGATGAACCGCGGCATCCTCACCACCGCCTATCTCACCCCGCGCGGGAAGATCTCCGACGCCGCGGTGCGCGACGCCTACCGAAACGTCTACGAGAAGGCGCCGTTCGTCCGGCTGATGGGGGCCGGGAAGCTCGCCGACACGAAGAACGTCGCGGGGCTCAATTTCTGCGACATCTCGTTCGTCGTGGACGAGCGCACGAACACGATCGTCGTCGTCTCGGCCATCGACAACCTCCTCAAGGGCGCCGCCGGGCAGGCGGTGCAGAACATGAACCTCGTCTGCGGTTTCCCCGAGACCGAGGGGCTTCGTTGAACGTCCCCGGCCGGGCGCGCCGCGTTCCCGCGGGAGGATTGCGCGTATGACACACCCCACCGGGTGCGTGACCGCCGCCGCGGGATTCCGCGCGGCGGGCGTCTGCTGCGGCATCAGGGAGGGGAAGAAGGACCTCGCCCTCCTCGTCTCCGATCTCCCGGCCGCGGCCGCCGGGACGTTCACCACGAACCGCTTCTGCGCCGCCCCGGTGCGGCTGAGCCGCACGCGGATCGCCGCGGGGAGGGCGCGGGCGATCGTGGCCAACAGCGGCTGCGCGAACGCGGCGACCGGCGACGACTTCGTGCTCGGCGTGAAGGAGCTGCAACTGCCCGACGGCACGCGTCGCCCCTACTCGATCTGGCTGGCCGGCGACTACCCGAAAGTGCTCGACGGCCTATGCAAGCTGCTGTCGCTCGACATGCACGTCGTCGACGTCAACTGGATCGGCCTGAAGCTGCGCAAGCTGCTGAACTTCGGCGAACTGAACGGCTCGTTCTGGGCGCAGGTGCCCGGCGAATCGCGCCAGCAGGTCTACCCGAGCACGGTCGCCTACATCGCCGAGCTGATCCTGCACCGCTACAAGGTGCTGGGCCTGCTCGACGGCGAAGGACGCGCGATCGGCGGGGCCGGTGCGCTGGCGCTGCCCGAGACCGACGGCGCGGGCGCCGCGACCGCGGCACCGACGGCTGCGCCGATCATCGCCGGGCAAGCCTGCCCGTCATGCGGCGCGCATGCGTACATCCGCAAGGACGGCTGCATGTTCTGCACGGCTTGCGGACATCAGGGGGAGTGCGGGTGATCGATCGATCATGAGTTGCCGTTCCTCGGGCTCGTCGACCGCCACGAGGACGTCGAGCTTTTTCTTGGCCGGCAGCGCAGCAAAGCGCGCCCTTAGCTCTTTGCAGTTGGGCGCATTGACGTCGTTAACGGCCGCGGTCGCATAGAGCTCGCTCTCGGGCCGCAAACCGGTGGCGCCGAAGGCCGGCAAGAGAATCCTGCTGGAGCGCATAGGGCCGCTGTGGCGCAGGCTGAAGTTTCTGCAAAAGGTGGCGCTTCGCAACATCTTCCGCTACAAGAAGCGGCTGGTGATGATGGTCATCGGCATCGGCGGCCACTATAAATTCGGCGGCAACATCCCGTTCTTCGGTATTAACGTTCCAGATATAGCGGGAGCGGCCATTTTCGGTATCATACTGAACCTTTTGCTTGGTATCGGCGAAAAAAAGAGAAAAGCAGCTGAGCCTGAAAAAGCTGCCTGAACAAGTACAGCTTAAAAGACTTA
>ENA-UOUL01001111-UOUL01001111.1-bioreactor-metagenome-genome-assembly--contig:-NODE-1111-length-40863-cov-5.080027_pt1 | contig 40863 bp, 34 predicted proteins | sample MGYA00249838_ERZ747220 | MGnify/ENA primary metagenome ERZ747220 (study PRJEB28778, sample SAMN05720191) | bioreactor metagenome | isolation source: Anaerobic biogas reactor | place: USA:Washington... | reverse complement strand
CGCCCAGGCGGGGGTCACGCCGGAATCCCTCACGCAGGGCGCCCGCGAGACGGTGACGCCATCGGGCGCTCCGGCCACGGACCCGGAGGCCGGTGAGCAGGCGACGATGCTGGAGCGGTACGGCACCGACCTCACCGCGCTTGCGCGTGCGGGTGAGCTCGACCCGGTCATCGGACGCGCCGACGAGATCGAGCAGACGATCGAGATCCTCAGCCGCCGCACCAAGAACAATCCCGCCCTGATTGGCGAGCCCGGTGTAGGCAAGACCGCCATTGTCGAAGGATTAGCCCAGCGCATGGTCAACCGCGACGTTCCGGAAGGTTTGAAGAACAAACGCCTGGTGCAGTTGGACATGGCAGCCATTGTCGCTGGCGCGAAATATCGCGGCGAATTCGAAGAAAGGCTCAAAGCCGCCCTCAAGGAAGTCACCGAAGCAGACGGGCAGATCATTCTGTTTATCGACGAAATGCACACCGTCATCGGCGCGGGGGCTGCCGAAGGCGCCATGGACGCGGGTAACATCCTCAAGCCATTGCTGGCGCGCGGTGAGCTGCACCTGATCGGCGCGACGACCACCAACGAGTACCGCAAATACGTCGAAAAAGACGCCGCCCTCGAACGCCGCTTCCAGCCGGTTTACGTCGCGGAGCCCAGCGTGGAAGATACCATCAGCATCCTGCGCGGTCTGAAATCAAAATACGAAGTGCATCACGGCGTCCGCATCACTGATTCCGCGGTCATCGCCGCCGCGACAATGAGCCACCGCTATATCACCGACCGCCAACTGCCGGATAAGGCGATCGACCTGATTGATGAAGCTGCCGCTCATCTGCGCACGGAAATCGACTCGAAACCCCAGGCGCTGGACGAAGTCGACCGCGATATCATGCAGTTGGAAATCGAAAAACAGGCTCTGCAGAAAGAAAAAGACCAACCCTCGCTTGCGCGGCTGGAAAAGATCAAAGCCGAGCTGGCGGAACTGGGCGAAAAGCAGGTCGTGATCCAGGGCCGGCGCCGCGGCTGGTTTTTCCGGCGACCCAACGGAGTCCGCACCGATGGCAAAGCGTAGAAACAAGCCCAAGACGACGATCTCGCTCTTTCCATTCTTGAGCATTCTCGCCTGCGTGATCGGGGTGCTGACGCTGATGATCACCGCCATGGCGCTGGGCCAGATGGACACCGATTCCTTTGCCAGCATCTTCGAATTCGAACAGGTGCGATCGAAGATCGAACAGGCAAAGGAACTGATTCGGAAACTGCAGGCCGAGATCGCCAAGCAATCCGGCCATGCCGACGCCACCCAGCAGGAACTGGCCGACCGGATTGCCGGGGCCTGTGCCGAGCGGGGCCTGAAGTTTACCGAGTCGGCGGTGGCCCTGGACTGTGCCCTGTTCATGCAGCATAGCGTCCACAGCGAGTTCAGCGACTATAAGAAGATCGCGGCGACCGTCCGTTTCGACGCTGAAGAAACGCTCGCCACAGACATCAGCGAGATGGCGGTGGCGTTTCGGATCGCCTCGAAGGACCAGAACGGGGCCCGTCTCGACGTGTTCACCGCGCAGCGCAGCATTCTGTCCGACATTCTGCTGTCGTTGCAGAGCAACGGAATCGATCCGGTCGCGGTCAGCCCGGACGCATGGTGTCTGTCCAGATATCTGGCTCAGGCCGGCAAGCTGGAGGAGGGCCGTCGTGTCTACGCCCTGCTTTCGGATGCCCGCGGTTACCTGATCGGCGCCCCGAACAGGGACGAGGTCTCGTTCACTCGGGCCTTCCCGGTGGGACCATCGCAGGATCGCACGGCGTTGCTGACCCGTGAGACCCTCGTGACCGCTGCCTTGGGCGGCTCAAGCGAGTCCACCGCGAAGCTGTGCGTCCTGGACGCATTGAACGGACAGGTGGCCTCGGATCTCGGCTCGCGGGTCCCGTTTGACGTCGAAGACTGCGACCTCGCGGCGATGGCGCAGATCGATCGCGGCGAGTTGACCGATTGCCGGAACGTGGTGGACTTTGCGATTGCCTATGGCGCCGCGCTGCCCGAGTCGGAAAAGGACAAGGGCGCCAATTTCCGCAACGATCACATGCCCTATCTGGGCAAGACTCTTCGCCTGCGGCGAGCCGTCCGGTTGCTGAGCATCTCCATGACGGTTCTGTTGCTGGCCCTTGGCGTCTACGCCCACATGCACCTGATGCGGGTGAACCGATACCGAGCGATACAGAGAGAGAGGCTCGAACCGGATTACCTGATGGTGATGCCGGGCGAAGAGAAGCTTCCCGATGCGATGAGAGGGGCGGTTCAGAAGCTCGCCAGCGCCGTGAGGATAGTCCGGGCCAACAAGGGCATCGGCACCGACCAGGGGACGATCTCGGCCCAACTGACACTGGTACTGCAGGCGCTCAACGCCTGTGCGGCCCAGACCGACCTGAATGTCGATACCGTGACCCTCAGCCCCGCGAACATCGTCATCAGTGGCGACACCTCCAGGCGTCCCAATACGTTGCGGGTCTTCGACGCGATCGAGAAGACCGGGTTGGTGCGGAAGAAGGAAGGCTATGTCGAGAAGGGCGGACGCGACACGTTCGTCATCACGGTGGAGCCCAGGAAATAGCCGGGAGGAACTCCTTATGCGCGATCTTTACAAGAACCCCATATTCTATTACGTGCTGGTTCCGATCCTGGCGGGCCTTTGGCCGCTGTTGGTCTGGGGTGTGTATCTGCCCAAAGCCGAAAAGGCCTGGGAAGATGACCGAAAGCTCTACAATGAGGCCACCGCCAGCATCGTCGAGATTCTGGAAAAGGACCCCGACCGCCTGAAAATCGTGGAGGAGAGCAAGAGCCTCGGGAAGTTCGCCTACGCCGAAGCGGTCGATCGCGCGGCGAATCTCTGCCAAATCCTTTCGAGCAACTACACACTCAGCACGGGAAGCATGGTGACCTCCGGCAAGAAAGAAAGCCAGCAGGCGCGGGTCAACCTGGTGGACGTCAGTATCGTCCAGGCGGCCAAGTTTCTCTCGACCATCCAATTGTGGGTGAACCTCAGTTGCGAGCGGATTCGGCTGACCAAGAAGCCGGGCATGCCCGACCGCTGGGATATGGATTTGACCTTCCAGTATCACTACTGATTCGGCCAAATCAGCCATATAGTCCAGCATCTTACCGGAATAACTTCCATGGACAGGCCATTTGGGACCTATCACTACATGTAGTGTCTTGCCTGGATTCACGTCCGTTGGTTTGCCCGCCGGAGCCGCCGACCAGCCGCCGAAGGCCGTCGCCGGGCCTCATCGCCGCCCCCTGTACTGAAATGTCGCCGTTTTTCTGCATTTGGGCGCGGATTTATGCCCAAAATGAAGGAATTCGAGGCAAAACTTCACTAAAGTTTTGAAACTGGTTGTGTCGATATCAATAGTGATTTGAGGTTTGAGTCAGTTCTTTGATACGCACAACATGTAGTGGTTTGTGTTTTCGTCGGCAGTGGATAGGGCCATTCGTTCAGGCTTGTTTTTGGCAAGGTAGGTAACATGCCGGATTTCGATTCCAGCAGGTTCGTTCGTGGTAACGAGCATTGGGTCAATCCCCTTGAGGCGGATCTGAGCCCAGACCAGGACAGGGTCATGGAACAAATCCTCGACAACATTCACAATACGCCCATCGGCCAGGTGCTCAAGAAGATCGCGTCCCTGCCGGAGATTCGCCGCGAGAAGGTCCTGACCCTTCGACGGCAGATTACCGAGGGCAGGTACGACTTGAGCGAGCGACTCGATCTGGCGCTCGACCGAGTGCTGGAAGATCTGACGGCATAGGTGCCAAGGCATCGCCGGCAGCGATCGGTCATCCCTTGGCCGATCGGATCCTGTGCCGGCCGTTGCCCCCCTTTGGGCCCGGAAGGGCCATCCCATTCTCATCGTTTCGCACCCGCCACCGGTCTGTCGACGTCCGGGGCATCGCAAGCGTCTTTCCCCGGGTTCTACCACGGGTTGTTCCGCACGATGATGCTGGCACATCTGGTTTCGATCGCTATCCGCTCCCGGAGACGATCGAGATCTTCGGCATCGGCGTGATGCGCCAACAGATACAGGGTCGAACCGCTGCCGCTGAGGCAGATGGGCCCTATGTCGAGCGATTCAAGAATCCGTTTCAACCGGCCCAGTTCCTCGCAGAGACGATAACAGCTTGTCTCCAGCATATTTGCGCACATTTGCGCGAGCCGATCGATCCGGCCTTCCGCGATATGGGTCCTTGTCGCTCGGCCCAGCCGTTCGTATTCCGAAAAATCGTGTGTATAATGGGCATAAACCTCTGCTGTGGAAACGTTTATGTTGGGCAGAATCAACAGGGCGGTGAAGTCGAACGTTGTGGTCAGCGGGGCAATCTTCTCCCCTCGTCCGGTGCACAAGGCCAAGGGGCCGCCGAGAAAGAAGGCGATATCGCTGCCGAGCCGGGCAGCCGCATTCGCCAGTTGAGAAGGGGACAGTTGCAGGTCGAAGTACCTGTTGAGGCCCAGCAGCGTGGCGGCGGCGTCGCTACTGGCGCCGCCCAGGCCCGAGCCAGCGGGGATGTTCTTGGTGAGAGTCAGCCGGACGCTTTCGGCCCAGCCTGCCGCACGGAAGGCCTCCTCCGCTGCTCGATAAACGAGGTTCTCCTTGCCGTCCGGCGCCCAGTGGGGACCGTCGCAGACCAGGTCGATCTTACGCGATCCCGGCTCGATCCTCAGTTCGTCGTACCAGTCGATCTTGGCCATGACGGTCTCGATTTCGTGAAAGCCGTCCGGACGCTTTCCAGCGATCAGGAGACTGAGGTTCAACTTGGCCGGGGCTCTGACGAGCAGGCCCTCGGCCAGCGGCTCGAACTGCGGTGGATGTGTCATCGGTGCCTTTCAATTCTGAATCCTGTCTGTTCCGTTTTGGGACTGAGCCTTGTGAAAAGCGGCCTGCCACCGATCAGTTGACATTATACGCGCCGGTCCCTATCTTGTTGAGCGTTTGGAACCGAGTTGGTGGGCCTCTATGACAAATGATGTGGTGGAACCGCAGGCTGTGAAGGATGTCGCCCGGTGGCATTGGCATCGACGGCTGTACAATTGGGTGCTTCACTGGGCCGAGACGAAGCACGGCGTCGTGGCGTTGATCGTGATCGCCTTGACCGAACCGATCTGCGTGCCGATCCCGGCCGACATCATGGTCATCGGTCTGAGCCTGGGACGGCCGACGCGGGCGATCCGATACGGGCTGATCTGCGCGCTGTTCTCCGTCCTGGGGGGGACGATCGCCTTTCTGCTGGGCCTGCTCATCGGCGGCGAGAGGGTGGTGGCGTTCTTTGAGATGATCAGTGTCGGTTCGCTCCATCTGGATCGCAAGGCGGTGCTCGCCCTGGAGATGTACGAGAAATACGATTTCTGGGCGATCTCCATCTCGGCCCTGACGCCGGTTCCCTATATGCTTTTCAGTTGGGTCGGTGGGATGGCCGGGGTCAGCCTGACCAAGTTTGTGGCGGTCAGTCTGGTCTTTCGGACGATGCGATTCGGCTCCGAGGGCCTGCTGTTCTATTTCTTCGGGCAAAGGGCCCGGCGGATCATCGACAAGTACTTCAACGTGGCCAGCATCGTGGCCATCGTTGTCCTGATGATCGTTGTCTATCTGGTTCGCAAGCTCGGGGCGTTCTTCGCCCCGTAGGCGCCGGGTTCGGCCATGAATCACGAGCAGAGACAGATCGTGTTGCGGATTGCCAGGCAGGCGGTCGAGGCGGCCGTCGGCGGCGCCGCAAGCCCGTTGGCAGAGGTTCCGGCCGACGATCCGGTGCTGAACGCCCATTGTGGCTGCTTTGTCACGTTGAAGAACCGAGGTCGACTCCGTGGCTGCATCGGCCGTTTCACCGCCGACCAGCCGCTGACGCAGGTGGTCGCCGAGATGGCCAGGGCATCGGCGACGGAGGATCCGCGTTTTCTCGGCGACCCGATCGCGCCGGCCGAGTTGGATGATCTGGACGTCGAGATCTCCGTCCTCTCGCCTCTGAAGAGGACGAACGATCCTTTGAGCCTGCGGCCGGGAATCGACGGGATCTACATCAAGAGGGGCTGTGCTTCCGGGTGCTTTCTGCCTCAGGTGGCGACGGAGACCGGCTGGAACGCCGAGGAATTCCTCTCCTACTGCTGTGCGCACAAGGCCGGACTGGCGGCCGATGCCTGGAAGGACCCCAAGACCGAAGTCTTTCTGTTCACCGCCGAGGTGTTCGGGGCCAGGTTCAAAGATCTGTGACAACGAGCCTGGGGGCACGAAGCTCTCGCCGGACTGATCGCGGGGGCATTATCGGCCCTTGTGCCGGTCCTTCTCTGCAATCGGGGGAAAAGCTGTCCGCCCCGACGGCGACAGTTGGTATACTTTGGTAGATTGTAGTCTTGGACCGGTGGCTTGCCCGCATGGCCGGTTGGTTGAAGGGTAACGGCGATGCGTCGTTGCCTTGGCCGGGCGGAAGTCGCATTCCTGGGGTGATAGAAGGATTCTGACACGGAGGAGAGAGTATGGCTCGGAAGCTCACCATGATTGCCCTCGTGGTGGTTTTCTGTTTGGCCGGGTGTTCGCCGTCCCGGCGTGCGCCCGCGGAATCTCCCGACAGTCCTGCGGGAGGCGACGCCCACACGCTGACGATGGAGCGTCTGCGAAGCGAACGCCTTCCAGCCCTTCAGTCGGCCGAACTCTGGGACAACCCATACGGCCCCGGTCTGAAGCTGACGACCGACCACTACTGCATCTTCACGACGCTCCTCGAACCGTTGCTGCTGCGCACTCTGCCGGGCTACGTCGAATCGGCCTACTGGGCCTACAACGAGCAGTTGCCGCAGCCGATCGAGACCGCTTCCAGATTCGACATCTATCTCTTCGCCGATCGGCAACAGTGGGAGAGCTTTACGCGCGGCTTCGCCGGGGACCAGGCGGCGGTCTTCTGCCGGATCAAGACGGGCGCCTACTATCTCAATGGGGCCTGCGTGGTGTATGATATCGGTCGAAAACGAACGCTCTCGGCCATTGGGCACGAGGGATGGCATCAGTTCAACAACCGGCATTTCAAGTACCGCCTGCCGAGCTGGCTGGACGAAGGCATTGCCATGCTGTTCGAGACCTGCACGTACGAGAATGGGATGTATTCGTTCGATGCGGCCCGCAATTACCCACGGCTGGGGGCCCTTAGCGAGACCCTGATGAACGGCAAGCAGATGCGGCTTGGCGAATTGATCGCGACCAGTCCGGGCGAGGTCCTCGCCACCGATGAGAACGAGGCGGTCATGGCGTTCTACAGCCAGTCCTATGCGCTCGTACGCTTCTTGCGCGAGGCCGATCACGGCAAGCGCGTGACCCGTTATCATCGGCTCTTGTGGGATGGTATGCTGGGGCAGTGGCCCCTCGACGCGGAGACGAGCCGGACCGCCGAAGACCGTAACCTCCCCAGGACCGTCCAATGGAATCGTGTCGTGGGCCCGCGACTGTTTGAACGGTATGTCGGAAGCGATTTCGATCGCCTGGAGCAGGAGTACTCGCTCTTCTGCCATCGAATCGTCGGAGGCGTGGCGTTTGTTCGGGCCGACGACGGAGACGTGACCAGGAACGCTCGGTGAGGCGCAGGGAAGAGAAGGATGGCTGCGGCATGGATGACTCAACGGCACGAATGATCCTGGCCTCCGCTTCGCCCCGCCGCAGGGACCTTCTGACTCAGGCGGGATATGCATTCGATGTGGCTCCCTCCGATGTCGATGAAGAGGCGATCTCCGCTGACGGGCACAGCCCCACCCGATATGCCCAGGTCCTGGCCCTGGCCAAGGCGCGAAGCGTCGCGGCGCAATACCCCGACCGCATCGTACTCGGCGCCGACACGATCGTCCATTGCGACGGCGAGATCATCGGCAAGCCTGCCGACGAGGCCGACGCCGAACGGATCACGAGGAAGCTTTTCAGCCGGCCCCACGAGGTCATCACCGGCCTGGCCCTGGTCCGGCTTGCCGACGGCGTCGAGATCGTCCGCTCCGATGTCACGACGGTCTACCCGCGCCGGCTCAGCGAAGAGCAAATCGCCCGTCATCTCGCCGGCCGCACGTGGGAGGGCAAAGCCGGCGCCTACGCCATCCAGGAAACCGGCGACGAATTCGTCGAACGCATCGAAGGCAGCCTCACCAACGTCGTCGGCCTGCCCATGGAACTCCTCGAGCAGATACTCGCGGGCATCCCGCACATCTTGCCCTGACGCTGTGATTGGTGTTACACGCCAGGGAGACCTTCACCACTTGAAGTAGCACGCGTAGTGGCGGTAGAGCAGGCCGATGGCGCGCATGGCGAAGATGGCGACGACCTGGACCAGCAGGTTCAGGGCCAGGTGCAGGGCGGTCGCGATCGGGCCGGCGCCGGTGTATTGGGCGGTCTGTGTCTGGAGGAAGCACGCGGCGGCCAGGAGCACGACGCACGTCACGTACGGGGCGAAGGCGTGCGCCACCGGGATGAGCAGATAATCCGGGCGTAACAACGCGATGTCCTTGCCCACCGCGGTCGTCAGGATGGCGGCCGGAAATGCAAACAGACCCAGCACGAAGAAGAACTGCAAGAGCAGGTACGACGGACCGATGCCCGACCCGAAGTTCGTCAGCGTGATCCCCGAATCCTGGAACAACCACAGCGCGATGAAGAAGGGCAACTCGACGAAGGCGAGCGTCAGACCGAAGGTCAGAAGCGGAGCGATGATGTACCATAGAAACGTGATGGAGGTTCCCAGGTAGATTTCCGGCAGGGTGTCTTCATCGAAGGCCGTCTGGTAGATCACGTTGAGGTAGAACCCGAACAGCCATCCCCAGACAAAGGCATTTGCAGGGTATCTCAGGCACCAGTCCTTGGACAGGACGAACCGGAAACAGACAACCGCTGCGAGAAAGACCAGCGTTGTCGCATTTCTGGGATCGACGAACAGCTTGACGTTGTCCACAAAGACGGCGCGATAGAAGCCGGGGACGGGTTCCGGCGGCTGCTCGGGTTCCGCGGCGACCTTCTCGGGTTTCTTGAAGCTCTGGGCGGGAATGAGGAACTTCTGCCCGCACGTCAGGCATCGCGCGCGTCGGCCGGCGTGCTTGCTGTCGAACGCGATCAACGCGCCGCACTTGGGACAGTTGAACTCAATCGTCATTTTCGTGCGAACCCAGGCGGCTGCCTGTCCGACACAAGGGAACCGCAGTGACTACCCTCGCTGCATGCAGTCTACGAAGGCCTTCAGGTCGTTGGCCCACTTCTGGGCTTCGAGCAGATCGATGGTCTCATCCTTGACCAGCATGGACAGGTGCTTCTCCATCGTAATCATCTTCTCGTCCTTCCGGTCCCGCGTTTTGGTCTGGAGTTGCGAATAGAGCTGCTCGATCTTGCCGGTCCGGATCAGGTTGGCGCAGGCGTAGTTGTTGTTGAGGATCTCCATTGTGACGACGCGACCCTGCCCGTTCTTGCGCGGCACGAGCTTCTGGCAGAGAATGTAGGCCAGGCCGAGCGAAAGCTGGTTGCGGACTTCGGATTGGCGGCCCTCCGGGAAGTAGTCGAGGATGCGCGTCACCGATCCGGTGACGTCGCGGGTGTGTAGTGTCGAGAAGACCAGGTGCCCCGTCTCGGCGGCCATCAGGGTCATGGCGATGGTTTCGGCGTCGCGCATCTCGCCGACGAAGATGACGTCGGGGTCTTCGCGCATCATCTCTTTGAGCCCGTCTTGAAACGACCGCACGTCGCGGCCGACCTCGCGCTGCGAGACGATCGAGTACTTCTGCTGGAAGATATACTCGATCGGGTCCTCGACGGAGAAGATGCGGTAGGCGTTCTTCTCGCTGATGCGTCCGATCAGCGAGGCGATCGTGGTGGACTTGCCTGCGCCGGTGATCCCGGTCAACAGGACGAGTCCCTGCTTGAGATTGATGATATCGTGCCAGACGTCGTTGGGAAAGCCGATCTCCTCGACGGCCGGCACGTCGAGCGACAGGGCCCGGATCGCGGCGGCGATCCCGTCGTTCTCGCGGAAGACGTTGATCCGGAACTGGAGCGAGCCGAGCCGGTACGAGCAGTCCACGCTGTGCTGGGTCTGGAGCTTGGAGACGTTGTGCTGCCGCAGCAGGGGGAAGATGAGCTGCTTGGCCAGTTCGGGCGTCACATTGGGGCCCTTGAGCTTAACGAGATTGCCGTCGATGCGGTAGGCCGGCGGGGCGTTGACCTTGATGTGCAGGTCGGAGACCCGCATCGCGCCATGCTCCTCGAAGTAGCGCAACATGTCCAGGATGCTGTACTTGCCCAGATTCTCGGTGGGGTAGACCTTGGCGGCCGGGGAGTATTCTTCTGTCATCTCGTTCTCCATCGTGTTCGCTCAATCCTCCGAATCCGACCCAAGCGCTCATGGACAAGCGGCCGCACCTACCCCGGACCCGCGTTTGCGCCTTTGTTGGAGAGGTGACTACAGTATACAGCTTCGACGTCCCCAGGGGAAGGCCGAGCAGGGGGCAATGAATGCGGAATGCCCTACCGTTTGCCGGTGCCGGCGTTGCCCTTCCTGAGCCAATCCTGGACGTTGGTGGCGAGGATCTCGGTGTCCCGCGTGGCCAGGATGTGCTCGGTCAGCGTTGGGGGGATGTGCAGCTTGGTCATGGCCTGTTCGACCCGCTTCCAGAGGCGGTCGCGCTTGGCCTGCGTATCGGCCAGGTACAGTTCGGTGACGAGTTCCTGGAGCTTGGCGAGCATGATCGTATCGAGGTTCTTGTAGTACCCCGAAATGATGTTCTGTTGGTGTGGCGTGTAGTCCTGTCGGGCCATATTTGTCGTCCGTGTCAAGGCGTTCCCATACGGTTGGTTGCATCGCGGCGGGCCCTTTCTATCGCATCCCACCGGCCGGATCAAGGCTCTTTCGGCCTTGGGGGGTTTTTGCTGGCGTTGCCACGGTGGCAGGCTATAATCTCGGCCAGATATAAGTCGCGCAGGATGCCCAAGTTGTTGTTTATGAGACCATCGCAGGATGCGATATCTTCTATCGATTGTGGCTGTGTCATTGTGGACGCTGCCCTTCTCGGCAGTGGCCGGGCGCCAGAGCGCTGCGGCGGGGGCGCCGGGCGAGTCGGCGTCGGCACCGCCGCGATCGCTCGTTCAGGACCTTCGCATCGTCACGCAGGATCTGCTGCGCCAGCAGAGTGGGGCCGGACAGCATCTGCTGGTCTGCCGCGAAGGTTTTCAGGCGGCGGTGGCAACCCTGGAGCTCTCGGCTCCCAGCGCCGTGGTACAAATCGATTCGGCCGGCGCCGGTGCCGAGGACACCACACCCACCCGAACCATGGTCCAGATCTACCTGAGCGGCTCGGTCTCCGAGCAGCAGGCGGCCGCCCTTCAGAATGCCGGTCTGAGCGTGGCGTCGGTCGAACAAGGCAAGGCCGCCGTGCTCCGGTTCGCTCTCGAAGGCGAGGTGTTCATCGTCGCCGAGAGGAGCGAGACGGGCAGCCCGCAGGGGCTGCTGTTGTACAGGCGGGCCCTCGATGCCTTCGATTCGACCGATCTCGACGGTTCGTCCGAATCCGAATCGTCATCGTCGCAGGGCGCTGCGGGGTCTTCGGACCCGCGTCCGGTCGCCTCCGAGGCCGGACAGACCCTCAGTTGGGCCCCCATGTCGGATCTGCCTCTGACCGTCGAGATCACAACAGAGGCCGGCGTCGAGGTGACCACCATCATGGGACGGGTCTATGCGCGGTGGCAGCAACAGGACCCACAAGGGACCGGCTCGACGGTCTACGAACTGGAGGCCGACAATCTTGTTCTCTGGCGATACCCGAAGGACGCCGATCGTGTGGACACCGATACGTTGCCGGGACGGCGGCAGGGGGTCGGCGAGATCTACGTCAGCGGCGACGTGCACATCCGCCAGGGCCAGCGGACCATCCGTGCCAGGCAGTTGTACTACGATCTGCGCCATCAGAGAGGACTGATCGACGACGCCGTGATGCGGACGTTCGATTCGGCGCGGAACATCCCTGTCTATGTTCGCGCCAATCGGCTCAAACAGGTGGCGGCGAACGAATTCGAGGCCCACGGCGTCACGATCACGACGAGCGAGTTCCACACGCCTCAGTTGTCGGCCACCGCCCAGACGGTGCGTGTCGTTGACCGAGTGGCGGAGGATGAGCGGGATGCCGCCGCCTCTGCCGACGCCGACTTCGACGTGCAGATGGACGGGGTTCGCTTCAAGTACTACGACACCACGATCTTCGGCCTGCCCTCGTTGCGGCCGAACCTTCAGCGGCCTGACGTGCCGATCCGATCGGCAAGAGTCGGTCAAAGCCGCACGTATGGAGTTTCTGTCGAGACGCAGTGGTTTCTCAGTCGCATCCTCGGGCTGCGCGAGCCGGAGGGCACCGACAGCACGCTTTCACTGGACTATTATGACAAGCGAGGGGTCGGAGGCGGGGTCGAGATCGAGTACGAACGGGAGGACTACTTCGGCAAATTCCTCGGCTACGCGATCGACGACGACGGGACCGATCGGCTCAGCCGGTCCCAGAAGGACGTTGAGTTCTCCGAGGACGTCCGTGGGCGGGTGAAGTTCCAGCATCGTCACTTTCTGCCCTTCGGATGGCAACTGACGGCCGAAGCCAGCTATCTGTCCGATCAGAATTTCCTGCAACAGTACTATCGCAGTGAATTCAACGTCGGCAAAGAGCAGGAGACCGTGCTGCACCTCAAGCGGATCGAGAACAACTGGGGTCTGTCCCTGCTGGGCAAGGCACGGATCAACGATTTCCTCGACAAGGTCGAGGAGATGCCGACGGGCCAGTTCCACTGGGCCGGCCAGTCGTTCTTTCAGGACCGCCTGACGTTTTACAGCGGCAACCAGATCAGCCGGTATCGCTATCTCTACAGTGAAGAGGCCCCTTCGAGAGGCTCGGAGGAGTTCTTCATGTACACGATGACCCGCAACGAGATCGACATGCCGCTGGCGGTGGGCCGGTCGAAGGTCGTGCCGTTTGTCGCCGGGACGTTTGCCTATGAGGACGGCGGGGGTTTCCAGTCGGCGCTGGACGACTCGCCCGTCGAGCGCAAGGACACGCTGTGGCTCGGCGAGGGCGGCGTGCGGATGTCGGCGCCGCCGTTCTGGCGGATCTATCCGAACGTCCGGTCTCGCTTCTGGGATCTGGACCAACTGCGCCATGTGGTCAGCCCTCAGCTCACCGCGGTGGCATATACACACAGCCACAGGGCCGGCGAGCAGCGGGATGTCCTGGACCTCGGCATCTACCAGCGTTGGCAGACCAAGCGGGGGCCAGGGGGGCCCGCCGGCCAGAGGACGGTCGATTGGCTCAAGCTGGATCTGGATTTCGTGTGGGTCAACGATTCGGCCGATGCCGCCGGCGGACCCGACCGGATCCTCTGGAACCAGCCGTTCATCCCCCTGACGAACCCATCGGGCAGCGTGTTGCTGCCGCAGGACCGGCGGGCCACGGGGCTTTTCGGGCCGCGCCGCAACTACATCGGGGCCGATGCCGCGCTGCGGCTCACCGACACCACATCCATCCTGGCCGACGCGCACTACGACATGCAGAGCGGCGTCTTCGGGCAGGTCGATGTGGGGTTCTCTCGCTTGTGCTGGCCCAATCTGAGCTATTACGTGGGCAGCCGCTACCTCCGACGCGTCGTCAGCGGACGCGAGAGGGGCTCCAACGCCGTTACCTTCGCCGCCACCTACGTGATCGACCCCAGATACACCGCAGTTTTCTCCCAGCAGTACGATTTTGACTATGGCCAGAGCACCCGAAGTGATATAACGTTGATTCGCAGATACCATCGGATGAATCTGGCGATGACGCTCAGCGCCGATGAATCGCTCGACGAACAGAGCTTCGTGGTCAGTCTCTGGCCGCAGGGTGTGCCGGAACTGGCCTTTGGCCTGCGCCGGTACATGGAGTTGGGGGCGTCGGAGATGTACTGAGCCCCGGCTTCGCCGTCGAATCCGAGCGATTCAATGGGGTTGGGGCTCACGGATTGCTGTTGGGATCGTCGAAAACGGAATCCGGATGACTTTGACTGGTTTGGACACTATGTAAGGAGCAGACTATGCCGTTAGTCAACACCAAAAAGATGTTCGAGATGGCCTATAAGAATGGCTACGCCATCGGTGCGTTCAACGTCAACAACATGGAGATCACGCAGGGGATCGTTCAGGCGATCGCCGAAGAGAAGGCGCCCCTGATCCTGCAGATCTCCCGCGGCGCCAGGGAGTATGCCAAGAACAGCTATCTCAAGGCCATCATCGACGTCGTCGTCAAAGAGAACCCGGACATCCCCGTTGCCATAAACCTTGACCACGGCGATACTTTCGAGACGTGCAAGGAGTTCGTGGACGACGGATTTACCTCGATCATGATCGACGGCTCGCACCTGCCCTTTGAAGAGAATATCGCGATCACCAAGAAGGTGGTCGAATACGCCCATCCTCGGGGCGTCGTCGTCGAGGCCGAGCTCGGGCAGCTCGGTGGCATTGAGGAGGATGTCGTTGGTGTTGATGACGTCAGCAAGCATATTGCCGATCCGGATCAGGCGGTGGAGTTCGTCGAGAAGACCGGGTGCGATTCGCTGGCCATCGCCTGCGGAACCAGCCACGGGGCGTACAAGTTCAAGACCGCACCAACGCTGGCCTTCGACGTAATAGAAGAGATCGGTCGCAGGCTGCCGGGCTTCCCGCTGGTGATGCACGGCTCCAGCAGCGTTCTGAAAGAGTTCAAAGATCTGATTAACAAGTACGGCGGCAAGATGCCCGACGCCATGGGGGTTCCGGAGGAGATGGTGACCAAGGCCTCCAAGATGGCCATGTGTAAGGTCAATATCGATACCGACCTGCGAATGGCCCTGACGGCCAAGATTCGACAGGTCTTCGCTGAGAAACCGGCGGAGTTCGATCCGCGCAAGTATCTGGGACCGGGCCGCGATGCCATTCGCGAAATGGTCCGCCATAAGCTCCATGTCCTCGGCTGTGCCGGCAAGGCGCAGGAGTGCCTGTAGAGGCGTGAGTGATAACCCTTGCATTTGCCCGGCGATCCCGGACCGATGGGCCTGGGATCGCCGTGGTAGGTTCATTGTGTGGGCTTCCTCGTTGCGGCCGGGGTCTCCAATAGTTGAAAGGGACGATCATTGACAACCCAAGAACCAAGAAGGCCTTCGTCTGATTCACGTCGCGACGAAAGCAAGGCCTGGGGAGCCCGCGTTCGGAACCTGGTCCTGCTCTCATGCACGTTGACCCTGGTTTTGTCCAGTTGGTTTGGAGGCTACAGTTGCACGGCGCAGTCCGGCCGATCGGTTGCTGCCGGCGCCAGGACGACCGGCGAGAACAGGGCGGGAACCGAGGGTACACAGGTCGATCCTCTCCGTGAGGCCTGTCAGCGGATCTACCAGGGTCTGTTCGCCGAGGCAGACGAGTGGATCCAGAAGGCCAGGCCTGCGCACGGCCCGCGAGCCGAGCAGCTCGAACAGATCGTCGAGCAATACAAGCAGATTGATGAGCGGCGACGGGCGGCCCGCGCCGAGGCGTACGCCGAGCAACTGGGCAAGCTCGAGGGGCTTAAGACGGTCGTGGACCTTTCGCGAATTGATCCGCCGCCGGTGGCCGAACTCGATGAGGACGCGCTGCTGTTGGCGGACGATGAGCCCAACGAGCCCAATGACGTTACCGACGTTCTGGCGGTGCTCGTCAAGGCCACGGAATTTGCCAACGAGCAGCAGAAGGGCACCTTGCTGGCCGATCCATTCGTTCAGAAGGTCCTCCAGGTCAGCATCGACCGCAGTGTGATTCTCGAGGCCGAGGGCAAGTGGCTTGACGCCTATGCGGGCTACTACTACTGGCTCCAGGCCATCGATCCGAACAACCGCGGCTATTCCGACCACGCCGAGGAACTTCTGGACAAGGCCGGCGTCGCCGGGTCGTTCCAGGACAGCCCCTGCGAAACCCGTACGGAGCGATTCGAGGGCGTCGAAGAGCGGATGTTCGAGCGGGCGATGGACGCACTGAGCCTGCATTATGTCAACAGTATCGATTACGTTCAGATGGCGACCGAGGCCATCAAACGCTGCGACCACCTGGCCCAGGTGCTGGTGATCGCCGGCGCCCGCGACCCGAATGCCAACGGCTCGTTCCCCTCGCCGGCGCCCGAGAAGGTGACGGCCTGGTCGGTGGCCTTGACGGGCTTGCGAGAGGATGTCGAGGCCCGGGCACAGGACTTCGGCAAGGAAGATTTTCTGGCCGTCCTGAAGAAGGCCCTGTCGTTGAACGATGCGACGGTGCAACTGCCGCGTCGGCCGCTGATCGCTCACTTCGCCGAAGCGGCGCTGAACACGCTCGATCCGTACACCGTCATGGTCTGGCCGCGGCAGGTGCAGGACTTCGAGAAGATGATGATGAACGAGTTCTCGGGCATCGGGATCGAGATCTCCAAGCCGCGAGGACTGCTGACCATCGCCAGTCTGCTGCCCGATACCCCCGCGTACCGCGCGGGCCTGGACGCCGGCGATGTGATCGAGGCCGTCGATGGCGTGCCCACCAAGGACATGAGCCTGACGTGCGCCGTCAAGAAGATCACCGGGCCCAAGGGAACGAGCGTGACGCTGGCGGTCAAGCGGCCGCTGGCGGACAAGGCCGAAGAGATCACGATCACGCGGGATCGCATCATCGTGCCCACCATTCGCGGCTGGCAGAGAACCGAAGCCGGGACATGGCTGTACACGGTCGATGCGGCCAACCAGATTGGCTACGTGCGGATCACGAGCTTCTCCGCCGAGACGGCCGCCGACTTCGAGGCCGTGCTGCGCGAGCTGGAGGCGCAGGGGCTCAAGGGCCTGATCGTCGATCTGCGTTTCAACACGGGCGGGCTGCTCGACAGCGCCGTCAAGATCGTCGACAAGTTCGTTCGCGAAGGCCTGATCGTGCGAACGCAACCCAAGATGGGGATGATCCCCAGCTACGAATATGCCCATCGCCGGGGGACGCACCCGGACTATCCGCTGGTGATCCTGATCAATTCGAGCAGCGCCAGTGCCTCGGAGATCGTCGCCGGCGCGCTGGGTGACCCGAAGCACGAGCGGGCGGTTCTCGTGGGCAGCCGCACCCACGGCAAGGGAAGCGTCCAGGGCATCACGCACTATCCCGGCGGCGGCGCCCAGTTGAAATACACCATGGCCTACTACCACCTGCCCTCGGGGCAGCGCGTCAAGAGCCGCGAGGCGGTCGAGAAGGAAGGGGGCAAGGACTGGGGAGTCGGCCCGGATGTCGAGATCAAACTCAACAGCAACGAGTTGAAGACCATGATCGATGTGCAGAGGGACAACGACGTTCTCGTCCAGTCGGCCCGCGACGAACACGGTGATTCCTACAAGAAACGCACGCTGGAAGAGACGCTCCAAGCCGATCCGCAACTGGCGGTGGGCCTGCTGGTCGTCAAGGCCCGATTGGTCGAGGCCGATGCACCGGCGATGAACTGACGAATGGGCCGATTGCGGAAGGCTGGACGTTGACGAGTCAGAGCGATACAGACAAGTTCGAGCAGCACAGACAGGACAAGATCGAGAAGCTGGCGGCCTTGGGGATCGACCCTTACGGTTCGCGGTACGACCAGGTCGAGCCGGCCGAATCGATCAAGGCGCGATTCCAGGACGAACAGGAAGGCCAGCACGCGCGCTGTGCCGGACGGATCGTTTTGTTCCGTGACATCGGAAAGCTGGTCTTTATCACCCTGCGGGACCGCAGCGGCACCATTCAGGTCGGGCTCAGCAAGAGCATCCTGAAAGACCAATGGCCGCTGGCCAAGCTGCTCGATCTGGGCGACATCATCGGCGCCGTCGGCCAGCTCGGAAGGACCCGCACCGGCGAGATCACCATTTGGGTCGAAGAGAACGGCCTGGCCTTCCTGAGCAAGTGCCTGGCGCAGCCCCCGGAGAAATTCCACGGACTGGCCGACATCGACCAGCGATACCGCCAGCGCTATGTGGACCTGTGGGCCAATCCGGAGGTCATGGAGCGGTTCAAGAAACGAAGCGCCATCATCGCCACCATCCGCCAGTTCCTCGAAGCCAGGGGCTTTCTCGAAGTGGAGACGCCCATGATGCAGGCCATCGCCGGCGGGGCGGCCGCCAAGCCGTTCATCACGCATCACAACAGTCTCGACCTCGATCTGTACCTTCGGATCTCGCCCGAGCTGTTCCTCAAACGCCTGCTCGTCGGCGGGCTGGAGCGGGTCTTCGAGATCAATCGCAGTTTCCGCAATGAAGGGCTCAGCCGGCGGCACAATCCCGAATTCACCATGATCGAGGTCTATCAGGCGTACGGTGACTATAACGTCATGATGGATCTGACTGAGGAACTCATTGGGTCGTGTGTGGCAGCCCACTGTGCCGACACGAACGTCACGTTCGGCGATTGTGACGTCAATCTGGCCCGGCCCTGGCGACGGGCCCGCTACGCCGATCTGCTCAAGGAGCACAGCGGCTGCGACATCGACGATATCGACGCCGTCCGCCGCAAGGCCCGCTCGCTGGAGCTAAACGAATCCGGGATGGACGATGCCGTCGTGGTCAATGAGGTGTTCGAGGCGACGGTGGAGGATGCGCTGATCGATCCGACGTTTGTCCTGGACTACCCGGCGGTCCTGTGCCCGCTGACCAAGCGCAGCAAGACCGATCCGCGATACGCCGACCGCTTCGAGTTGTTCATTGCCGGCATGGAACTGGCCAACGCCTATACCGAGTTGAACGATCCGGCCCAGCAATATGAGAACTTCCTCGTGCAGCTCAAGGGCCAGGAAGACACGATGGCCACGATGGACACCGATTTCATCAAGGCGCTGAAGTATGGGATGCCGCCGGCCGGCGGCCTGGGGATCGGGATCGACCGGCTGGTGATGATTCTGACCGGCGCGACGACGATTCGCGACGTGATCCTGTTCCCGCACCTGAAGCCGGTGGATGCGCCGACGCCGGGCTGATCGCGATTGTGGCATTCAGGTTTCTCGATGTTGAAGCTATTCCTCTGGCTGAGATACCTTCGAAAGCGGCGGATCATCTTCTTGAGCATCGCTGCCGTAGCGCTGTCGGTCTCGCTGCTGATCGTGGTGGCCAGCCTGTTTACCGGATTCATCAATGCCTTCGAGCGCAGCGCCGTCGAGATGCTCGGCGACGTGGTGATCGCGCCGCCGGACATGCCGATCCACGGGTACGCCCGACTCGTCGAGCGGCTCGAACAGATGGACATCGTTGAGGCCGCCACCGGAACGCTATCCACCCAGGGCCTGCTGAACGTCGGGATCGGAAACGTGCGGCCCGTCAGCGTCTGGGGAATCGAGCCTGATCGCCGGGCCCATGTCACAGGGTTCCAAGACGCCTTGCTGCGCCAGCGACGCCTCTCCGGACCGCCGTCGTTCGACGTTCCCGAGATGCCGAAAGCGGTCGGAGGGTTCGTCGGGATCGGTGTCGTTGCCGAGGCCGATCCGAACACCGACGAATACGATCAAGCCGCCGTGCTTGAAGAGATGCTCGGTCAGCGCGTGGTGATTACCACCGGAGCGCCGCCGGATGAATCGGATTCGGACCGGACGCCGAGACGCAAGCTCCTGCCGTTCCACATTGCCGACATCGTCTTCACGGGTGTGCACGACCTCGACACCGGTTTCGTCTACGTTCCGATCGAGGTCCTTGCCGATGTGCTCTATCCGGGCGAGGACGCTCCGGCTACGACGATCAACATCCGGCTCAAGCCCGGAACCGACCCGGCCCTGGCGGTGGCCGAGATTCGAGGCCTGTGGGATGTCTTCGCCGAGCGGCAATTGGGCTGGAGCGAGTATCTGCGGAGGACGGCGACCCAGATCGTCACCGCGCGCGAGATGCAGCGCCGCTACGTCGAGGAGATCCGCAAGCAGATGGGCGTGCTCCTGCTGATCTTCGGCGTCGTCAGCTTCACGGTCGTCGTGCTGGTCTTCTGCATCTTCTACATGATCGTCCGGCTCAAGCAACGCGACATCGCCATCCTCAAAAGCTGCGGTGCCGCCAGCGTCTCGGTGGCCTGGATCTTCCTCGGTTTCGGTATGACGGTCGGGGTCGTCGGCGCCGCCATTGGGGCCATCGGCGGCTACGCGATCACAAAGAACATCAATGCCATCGAAGAGGCGATCCGCGTGCTCTTCGGCCTGAAGCTGTGGAACAGCAGCGTGTACATGTTTGCGCGGATCCCGAACGAAGTCGATTGGGCGTCCGCGATGCCGATTGTTGCACTGGCGATTGGGGCCGCCGCGATCGGGGCCCTGACGCCCGCCATCGTTGCGGCGTTGACGCGACCGGTCGAGGTCCTGCGCTATGAGTGAGGCCGTTGTCCGCACGAATGTATAAGCTGACGCTGATAATTCGTTACCTGCTCAAACGCCGCATCACGCATTTTGCGGTGCTGACGGTCGCGTTGTGCGTGTTCATCGTCGTTGTGGTGATGACGGTGATGAGCGGGCTGGTCGGCCAGTTCAAGCAGAAGAACCACGACTTTGTGGGCGACTGTGTCGTCGGCAGCAGGTCGCTCGTCGGGTTCCCCTATTACGAAGAGCTGATGGACGATCTCGAACGGCTCGACAGCGTCGAGGCCGTTTCGCCCGTGGTGAAGAACTACGGGCTGCTCCGCCCGCAATACGACCGCGAGCAATACGTCGAGCTGCTTGGCATCGACCCGGTCCGCCACAGCCGGGTCACGAACTTCGCGCAGACCCTTGGCTACCACGCCGATGATCCGGCCAACGCCTTTGTCCCCGTCTATGAGCCGAACGCCCTGGGATGCGTGTTGGGGATCGACCTGATCCTCTGGCGCGACGCCCGCAGCCAGTACACGCATGACGCCCGCCCGCGCCGGGCGGCCTTCGCGCTGACGTGCTTCCCGCTCAACGCCCGAGGCGCCCCGGCTATGGCCGGAACGACCGTTGTGAGCAATCGGCAGTTCTACTACAGCGACAACTCGCACAGTGGCATCGCCCGCGTGGACGGCTCGACGGTCTACATCCCGCTGGAGCAGGCCCAGTCGCTCTGCATGGCCGGGCAGCGCAAGCGCGTCAGCGCCGTCCACATCCGGTTCCGCCCCGGCGTCGACCTGCGCGTCGGTGTCGAACAGGTGCGCGGGCTGTGGAGCCGGTTCAAACAGGCGCGGATCGATGCCCCCGACGGCCGTCTTCTGGAGACGGTCGCGGTCGAGGACTGGAAGGAGTACCGGCGGGCCTTTATCGCGCCGATGGAGAAGGAAGAGACGCTGATGAGCGTCATGTTCGGCTTCGTGGGGATCACGACCGTCTTCATCGTGTTCGTGGTCTTTTACATGATTGTCAGCCACAAGACGCGGGACGTCGGCGTGCTCAAGAGCGTCGGCGCCTCCAGCGCCGGCGTGATGGCGCTGTTTTCGGGCTTCGCCTTCGTGGTGGGTCTGCTGGGATCGGTGGCGGGGATCGCGGCCGGCTGGCTGTTTCTCGCCAGGATCAACCGCATCGAAGAGTGGCTCTATCAGCGGTTCGGCTTCCAGCTCTGGGATCGGACCATCTATGCGATCGGCGAAATCCCCCACGAGGTGCAGGTCCACGGGCTGGCGGTCATCGCGTTCTTTGCGATCGTGGCCTGTCTGATCGGCGCGCTGGTCCCCGCCTACAGTGCAGCGCGGCTGCGGCCGGTCGAGACGCTTCACGGCAGTCGAATGTGACGGCCGGGCGGTCCCGCTTCGGCCGAGGGATTTGCGGTTTTGCTTGTGGCGGCGGGGGAAATCCGCTATAGAAGGGCGGCCCAGTCGGTACGGGTGTACGCCGGCGGCGGGGCGGTGATGTGTACGTGAAGTCCATAGGGGCAACGGCCTTTGATACTCAAAGCGGAACGCCTGCACAAGTCGTATCGGATGGGCGCCACGGCCGTCAAGGTCCTCAAAGGAGTGAACCTGGCGGTCGAGCAGGGCCAGTTCGTTGCGGTGATCGGCGCCTCCGGCAGCGGCAAGAGCACGCTGCTGCACTTGCTGGGCGGCTTGGATCGGCCCAACGAGGGAACGGTCTGCTTCGACGAACGGGATCTGAGCCGGATGAGGGCCAGGGAACTGAACCGGTATCGCAACGAAATGGTCGGATTTGTCTTTCAGTTCTACCATCTGTTGGACGAATTGAATGTATTGGAAAACGTATTCCTGCCGGCGATGGTCTCTCGGGGGATCGTCGGCTGGCTGGGGAGCCGCGCGGCGGCCCGGCGGCGGGCTCAGGAGTTGCTCGAGCAACTGGGATTGCAGGACCGGGCGCGGCACAAGCCCTATCAGCTCTCCGGCGGGGAACGCCAGCGGGTGGCGATCGGCCGGGCCCTGATGAACGAGCCCCGGCTGCTGCTGGCCGATGAGCCGACCGGGAACCTTGATTCGGCGACGGGAAATGATATTCTGGCCGTCCTGGAGCGGTTGCATCAGGCCGGCCAGACCATCGTCATGGTCACGCACGATGAGCGCGTCGCTCGCAGGGCCCAGCGCGTCATCACCTTGACCGACGGAAAAGTGAAGGCCTGATCCATCGGCGACCGTGGTTTCGCCGGGCGAGCCGGCTTGATGCGGCCGCAATGAACTGGGAGGCATGAGATTCGCGTATGGCGTTGAAGATCTGGATGAATACAGGGCTCGTCGACGAAGCGGATGCCAAGGTTTCCGTGTTCGATCACGGACTTCTCTACGGCGACGGCGTGTTCGAGGGCATCCGTGTGTACGACGGGAAGGTGTTCGAGTTGGCGGCCCACATTCGGAGGCTGTTCGAATCGGCCCAGGTGATCCGCCTGCCGATTGCGATGAGCCGCGACGAACTCGCACAGGCCGTCGAGACGACCGTCAAGGCCAACGGCATCGGCGATGGATACATCCGTCTGATCGTCACCCGAGGCACCGGAACCCTTGGCCTGAACCCGCTGATCTGCAAGAACAGCAATCTGATCATCATCGCCGACACGATTCAGCTTTATCCCGAGGAATTGTACGAGAAGGGCATGCGGATCGTCAGCGCCACGACGCGGCGCACCCACCCGCTGGCCTTTCCGTCACAGGTCAAGAGCCTCAACTACCTGAACAACATCATGGCCAAGATCGAGGCCCTCGACAGCGGTGTGCCTGAGGCGATCATGTACAACCACGAAGGGTACGTCGCCGAGGCCACCGGCGACAACGTCTTCATCGTGCGCGACGGCGTCGTCCTGACGCCCCCGATCGAGGCCGGTGGCCTGCCGGGGATCACGCGCACCGTGGTCATGCGCCTGGCACGCCAGAAAGGGATTCAGGTCGTCGAGAAGAACCTGACGCGATACGACCTCTACGTGTGTGACGAGCTCTTCCTGACCGGCACCGCCGCCGAGGTCATCGGCATCGTGGAGATCGACGGACGTCACATCGGCGAAGGCAAGCCCGGACCGATCACGCGTCTCCTGCGAGAGACATTCGACAACTACGCGCGGGGAAGAGGGCAGTGACCGCCCCTCTCCAGCGCGCCGGCCGCAAGTTGGAATCGCCGATCGTCATGAACGCAATCGAACCTACGCCCTGGCAGGACATTCCCTCATTTCGATTGGTGGATGCGGATCTCAAGCGGGTGGCCGAACGGATTCACCGTTCGCTTTCGGCGCCCGACTGGGCCGCGGAGCTGGCCCCGATGCTCGAGCATTTCATCGCACGCGGCGGCAAGATGATTCGGCCTGCCCTCGTGCTGTTGGCCGGACAGTGTTTTGGCCCGGTCACGCATAAGCACATCGACGTCTCGGCCATGATGGAAATGATCCACGGCGCGACGCTGCTCCACGATGATGTCGTGGACGACGGCCTGATGCGACGCGGAGCGCCGACAGTCAACTCCGTGTGGGGCAATGAATCGGCCGTGCTGCTGGGCGACTTCGTCCTGAGCCAGGTCTTCAAGATGACGGTGGATCTCGACCCGACACTGGCGGGGGTGGTCGCGCAGACGGCTGTCTGCGTCTGCGAGGGCGAATTGCGGCAGGTGGCCCAGAGACGCAACTGGCAACTGACCGAACCCGAATACATCAGCATCATCACGGACAAGAGCGCGACGTTCTTCAGCGGATGCTGCCGGATCGGTGCGCTGCTGTCACAGGCTCCGGACGATCAGGTCGAGGCGCTGGCGCGATACGGGCTCAACGCAGGAATCGCCTTCCAGATCGAGGACGACCTGCTCGATATCACCGGTGAGGAATTCGAAACGGGCAAGACCCCGCAGCGCGACGTCACCAAGAGCAAGCTGACCCTGGCGATCATCCACTTGCTCGGCGCGGTCAAACCCTCATCGCGCCCGGAGGTGGTGGCCTTGCTGGACGATCCTTCGGCGTCGCGCGACGAACTGAAACGAATGCTCGATTGCCACGGCAGTCTGGACTATGCGCGTCGGTGGGCGGGTCGGTACGTGACGGCGGCGATCGAGGCGCTGGCGCCGGTCCCCGATGGTCATGCAAAGGAGGCTCTCGCGGAGACCGCCCGCTTCGTGGCGGACAGGAGAGCGTAACGAGGTTGTGACAGGCCGCTCAACGGCCGGGCAGAATGCGGGACGGGACAACGGCCGCGCCGAAGCCGAAAACCCACGAGTCACTTGTGTACTGGCCCTCGATCCAGCAGTTCGCCTTGCGCGACACCTGCCAGAGTGCTCCGAAGTGGACGCCCGCCTGAGAGGTCTCTTCGATGTCTCCGGAAGACGTGAAGCTTCCCGTGGCCAGGCCGTCTGTGAAGGTCTCGCCGCAGTGGTCGAAATGGCCCCGCACGAATTGGACGAACGGTCCGGCCCAGAAGCGAAAGGCATCGATCTGATAGGTGACGGCCAGGCCCGCCTGTGCGTGCCAGAGATCGGCGTCGGCGCTTCCCGATACGGTCGAGCCGGGTACCTCGGGATCGGACCAGGCGAACCGGTCCTTGCCCGGGTCCAGCCAGGTTATCTGCGTCGTCCCGCCGAACTGCCAGGGGCCCCAGTAGCAGAAGGTCGCCCGAGTGCCGAAGCCGCAGGCCAGGCCGTAGTCGCCGTCATGGCGAAACCGCTCGGGACTGGCGGAAAAAGGGGCTGTGCGCGCCACGGCGTGGTCCCGCGCATCGGCCGTTCCGATTCGAACGAAGAGGTCCCAGTTGTCGCAGACGCCGTAAGCGAGGTTCGCGAAGACCATCCGGCTGGTGAGGCCTTTGAGGTCGATGAACTCCCCGCTGTAGGTGGCTTGCTCGCCCTCAGGCCGGTTCAGACGGATGCCGTCGGCCTTGAGACCTGTTTCGGCATAGCCGTATTCGAGGCCGACGCTCCATTGGCCTTCTTCCAGGATGGCGGTCGGCGGTCCCATCACGCCGGCGCCCCGCGCGGTCGGGCCCAGCAGGACGATCAGGATCAGGGCGATGCCCGGAATCCCTCGGTTCGTCTTCATGCGCGAATCCTTTCTCGTCAACAGACGCATCCGTTCACCTCGCTGTGCGTCGGCCGGCGCGTGTATGACGCACGGCGTCGCATTGTTGCCCAGCGAACTCTACCGGAAACACGGGCTGCCGTCAAGGGAGCGTCACGCATGACATCACGGGCGCCTCGTGCGGTTTCAAGGAGGCATAAAAAAAAGCTGCGAGTCATTGCGACTCGCAGCTCAACATACAGAATTCCAGAGATTCCGATAGTTCGGTTCTCCGACCTCCCATCCTACTTGAACTGATGGATCAGACCGACGAACAGGCCATGCCCATCATCCAAGATGTCGCCAATGTCACCACTCCAGATGTGATACTGATACTCGACGAAGAAATCGTTGTAGGCGTTCAGCTCGTACCGCAGACCGAGCAGCGGGCCCCAGAGGACGCCGTCGCCGTCTTCATCGTCGGCGTCGAAATTCGCCCACATGACCTGGCCACCGATGTAGGGCACCCACTGGTTCGTCGGCATGAAGTGATACTTGGCGCGGGCACCAATCGACCAGATGTCCATGTCGGCGCCTTCGACTTCGGTCCAGGCGCCCATGGCGGCTGCCTGAATCTGAACGTTGTCGGTGACGAAGTAGCCGATGCCGGCCGACAGGAGGAAGACATCGATGTCGTCATAGTCCCCTTCGCCGTTCTGCATCATCCAGGAACCGAGCGCGTCCAGTTCCGTGTCACCCTTCTGTACTGCGGCGAACGACACGCTGCCGACAGCCAAACAACCTACCAAAGACAGAATCAACCAACGCTTCATGATACTTCCCTTTCAATGACTTCACTCACAATGGCTTTCTGGTCAGCCAACTACAACCACACGACAAAAAAAACTCTCAAGCCCGTCTCCATACCTGGCCTGTCTCTCACTCGCATCTCAACACTTCTCCTGACCATAGACTCTATACCGTGTCCGTCGGTATCTGTAGAAGTTTATCGGCAGAGAGGCCGAAATCAAATAAAAAAAAGCCGGCGCCGCTACAATTTTTGCCGTTCGCGCGACCCCGCCGGCCCTCCATTGTCACCAATCAAGGTGAGAAATCAAGTGCTTTTGCCGGACGCCGCGTCCAACGGTGATTGATATCGTTTCTTTAAGATGTGAGGATTACTGAGGTTATATCCTCTGTCTTTGTGCAGGTCACCGGGGGCGGCGCGCGTCGGTCTGGTGCCGCGATCACGAGGCACGGTCCTGGCGGTTCTGTGCCTTCGTCTCTTCGGTTAGCTGGGAGGCATGGATGCTTTGGATATCTAAGAAAGGTGCTCTTGAAATTCCTGATTTGAACGGCGCGCCGCCGCGCGCGGACTCTGTGACATTGGAGCGTCGCTCGATGCGATGCATCGCGATCGTCGCGTGACGCGCAGCTTGTGAACGGCGCGCGGTCGTGGCTTGAAGAGTCTGTGCAGATTCCCCAGTTCCTCCTGGAGAGGGGGGCGGCATCTTATGTGTTTCATAAAACGATGTGCGAATCCTTTCGACATCGACATCGGTCACGCGTATAATGGATGTGATGCGTGATGAAAGAGTCGATCAAAATCTGTTCGCGTCCACAGAGGCGGCTCACCTGAAGTCGGCCGCGCCACTGGCGGCGCGGATGCGTCCGAGAATCCTTTCGGAGTTCGTCGGGCAGCGGCATTTCTTGGCGCCGGGCAAACTGCTGACGCGTATGTTGGCCGCCGACCGGTTGAGCAGTCTGATCTTCTACGGTCCGCCCGGCGTCGGCAAGACGTCTCTGGCATCGGTCATCGCGCGCCACACGCGCGCGAGATTTCGATACCTCAGCGCGCCGGCCGCGACGGTCAAAGACATTCGCGACGTGTTGGGCGAGGCGCGCGATCGGCTGGCCGCCGGGGCGGGTCGAACGGTTCTCTTCATCGACGAAATCCATCGCTTCAATCGCGCGCAGCAGGACGTACTCCTCGACGACGTCGAGTCGGGCGTCATTGTCCTGATCGGCGCGACCACGGAGAATCCGTACTTCTCCGTCAACGGACCGCTGATCTCGCGCAGCACGGTGTTTCGATTCGAGTCGCTGTCGGTCGATGAGATCGTGCAGTTGCTCGAGTGGGCGCTTCGCGATGTGGAGCGCGGACTGGGCTCGCTGGCTGTGACGCCGGACCCGGCGGCGCTGCGCTTTCTGGCGGAGATGGCCGACGGCGACGGGCGTAAGGCCCTGACGGCCCTGGAGGTCGGCGTGCGGTCGCAGGCCGGCATCGCCGAGGGGGGGCCGATAACATTCGATCTGGGTGTGGCGAAAGAGTCGATCCAGGAGAAGGCTGTCTCCTATGACGACACGGGGGATTCGCACTACGACCTGGCCAGCGCCCTGCAGAAGAGCATGCGCGGCTCGGACCCCGATGCGACGGTCTACTGGTTGGCCCGCATGCTCGCCGGGGGTGAGGACGTGCGATTCGTGGCCAGGCGGATCGCCGTCTGTGCCTCCGAGGACGTTGGGAACGCCGATCCGATGGCCACGGTCCTGGCCGCCGCCGCCGTGCAGATCGCTGAGTTCGTCGGTCTGCCCGAGGCCCAGTTGGTTCTGGCGCAGGCGGCGGTGTATATCGCCTGCGCTCCGAAATCGAACGCCTGCGCCGCGGCGATCTGGAAGGCGATGAACGACGTCAAGACCAAGCCGACGCGGGCGGTGCCGGGCCATCTGAAGGACTCGCACTATGCGGCGGCGAAGAAGGCCGGGATTGGGGCCGCGTACAAGTACCCGCACGACTTCCCCGATGGTTTTGTCGCCCAGGAGTATCTTCCGGGGCCGCCGGAGCGATACTACGTTCCGAAGAACATCGGGTACGAAAAAACGATAGGCCGCTGTTTACAGGAACTGCAAAGGCTGTTAGATAGTACCAGGACGGTTGGCCGTACGGCTAATCGTGGGGATCAGGGGGCTATGGATGGACAAGGTTGAGCTGCGGCGTCGATTGCAGAACCGCCTGCTTGCCATGCCGGAGCAGCAGCGCCAGGACAAGAGTCGCAGGGCGTGCCGCCACCTGATCGCTACCGAGCGATTCCAGGAGGCCTCGACCATTATGATGTTTCTGTCGCTGCCGCACGAGGTGGATACCTCGGAGGCGATTCTGCATGCCTGGCAGATGGGAAAGACGGTGGCCGTGCCGAAGATTTCGTGGCAGCAGCGTCATATGATTCCTGTGGGCATCAACTCGCTGGAGACAGGTTTCTCGACCGGGGCGATGGGATTGCGAAATCCCGTCGACGGCGCGCCGATTCCGTTCGGCCAGATCGACTTGGTTGTCTCTCCGGGGCTGGGCTACGATCGTCGGGGCAATCGGTTGGGTCGTGGGGGGGCGTTCTACGACCGTTTCTTTGCCAACAAGACGTTGACCGCATCACGGTGCGGCTTTGCTTTCATCGAACAAGTGGTGGATTCCATTCCCGTCACCGAGAACGACCAGCCGGTCCACTTCCTGGTGACGGACGAAGGGATAATTGGTTGCGATCAGCAGAAAGGAGCATAGGATGGCTCGCTCATCTTCCAGTGCAGGACGGAAACGACGGGGGCTGAAGAACAATACGATCTATCTGGCCATCTCGGTGGTGGTCTTTGTGGTGGTGGTCTTCATTTTGTTTCGGAGCAGCGGCACGGTTCCGCAGGAAGCGGGCGCCAACGAGGTGACGAACGAGAGCCGTGCGGCGGCAGAACCGGCCCGCGCCACGCCGGCGCTGGCGGCCATCGAGCCCGCCACGGCGTCGGTCCAGACGACGCGTCCGGCTCCGGTGCCGACGCCGACACCGGCCCCGATAGAACAGTCTGCCGGGCCCCAGGGGCAGGAACCGGCACCGCAGGAGGCGGCCCAGCCGACGACAGTGGCGAGCGACGATGTGTTGCCGCCGGCGCCGGCGGTCGACGCGAAGGCGGCGGCAGTCGTGGCCGAGGCGATGGCCATGCTGAACTCGCCTCCGCGGCAGGTCATTTCCGCCCGCAACAAGCTCAACGAGGCGTTGTCGATGCCGATGCCGGCGAGCCAGCGTCTGGCAGTGAAGGAGGAACTGGCGAAGCTGTCGAAGGAATGGCTGTTCGGTCCGGCGGCGTTCGCGGGCGACACGCTGTGCGACAATTACACCGTTCAGCCGGGCGATCTGTTGCAGGTCATCGGGCGACGCAACAAGGTTCCCTATGAGCTTCTGATGCAGATCAACAACATCCCGCGTCCGCAGAGCCTTCAGGCGGGCAAGACGATCAAGGTCGTCAAGGGACCGTTCCATGCCAAGGTCTGTCGCTCGACGTTTACGCTGGACCTGTACCTGCAGGACGTCTACGTGCGGAGTTTCAAGGTGGGACTCGGCCGGGCCGGCTACGAGACGCCGACGGGTCTGTGGCGCGTCCAGGAGGGCGGCAAGCTCATCGCGCCGACCTGGACCGATCCCGATTCGGGCCGGGTGTACAAGGCGACCGATCCGGATTATCCGCTGGGTTCGCGCTGGGTCGCGCTGGACGGCATCGAGGGCGACGCCAAGGGAAGGACCGGGTTCGCGATTCACGGGACCAAGGAGCCCGAACAGATCGGCACCGCCGGCTCGCGAGGATGCATCCGCATGTTCAACGGCGACGCCATCATCATCTACAACATGCTCTTTCCGCTCTACTCGAAAGTCGAAGTCATCGAGTAGTCGGCCCTCGCCGGCGGGGCGATGTCACTTCGTCGGGTGGTGTGACGGAAAAAGAAAAGAGATGGCGTTTGGGCCATCTCTTTTGCATACGGCGTCCGACTCACACGAGAGACGATCGCAATGTCAGGCCGATTCCTTGCGGGCTTGTTGCCGTGCCGCCAGGAGGGGGGCTTTGCCTTCGACGATCTCTCGCGTGATGACGTACTGGGCCGGCTTGGGCTCCTCGGGCAGTTGGTACATCAAGTCCACCATCAATTCTTCCGTAATCGACCGCAGCGCCCGGGCCCCGGTGTCGCGCTTGAGGGCTTTGCGGGCCAGTGCCTGCAGGCCGTCCGGGGTGAACTCCAATTCGGCGTCCTCCATCTCGAAGAACCGCTTGTACTGCCGAACGAGTGCATTCTTGGGTCGGGTGAGAATATCGATGAGGGCTTCTTCATCGAGGGCGTCGAGCGTCGCAATCACCGGGAGTCGGCCCACCATCTCGGGGATCATTCCGAACTCGATGATGTCTTCGGGGATCGCCTGCTGAAGCACGCTGCTCAGATCGGCCTTCTCATCGGCCTTGCCCGACAGTTCGGAGCCGAAGCCGATCATCTTGCGACCGAGCCGTTTCTTGATGATGTTCTCGAGGCCGACGAAGGTCCCGCCGCAGATGAAGAGGATCTCCGTCGTGTCCATCTGAATGTACGACTGCTCGGGGTGCTTGCGGCCGCCCTGAGGGGGGATGTTCGCGGTGGTCCCTTCGAGCATCTTCAGAAGGGCCTGCTGGACCCCTTCGCCCGAGACGTCGCGCGTGATCGAGACGTTCTGATAGGTCTTGCCGATCTTGTCGATCTCGTCGATGTAGACGATGCCGCGCTGGGCCGCCTCGATGTCGAAATCGGCCGCCTGGAGCAGCCGCAGCAGGAAGTTCTCGACGTCTTCGCCGACGTAGCCGGCCTCGGTCACCGTCGTGGCGTCGCAGATCGCGAAGGGCACTTCGAGCTTGTGGGCCAGGGTCCGGGCCAGCAGCGTCTTGCCGCACCCGGTCGGGCCGATCAGCAGGACGTTGGACTTGTCGATCTCGACGTCGCTGTCGCCGATGTCGCTGTGCAACAGACGCTTGTAGTGATTGTGGACCGCCACCGACAGATACCTCTTGGCGTTGTCCTGGCCGATCACGTACTGATCGAGATACTCCTTGATCTCTCTGGGTTTTGGCGTTTCCTTGATGCTCGCCCGGGGCACGCCGGCCTGCCGACGGTTCTGCTTGATGATATTGTGGCACAGCTCCACGCACTCGGGGCAGATAAAGACGTTCTCCGGGCCCTCGATCAGGGTATCGGTCTGACTGCCGGCCCGGCCGCAGAAGCTGCAGATCGCGCGGGATTTTCTGTTTCCGGATTGTTTGGCCATGTTCCCTTTCCTGTTTGCTGGTTCGTGTTCAATCGAGGGCTCATTCTACAACACGATCTTCGCTTTGTCTGCCCTCTGTCGGCGACAAAGTTGGGTTCGCCGATCGACGCCGGTCTTCGGTCGGCTCATTGCCACGACTGCTTCTGGAGCAGCCCATCGAGGGCCTCGACGCGCAGTGGCCGCTTCGGCCGGAAGGCTGGACCGGCCATGTAGTCCAGCAGGCTTCGCCGCATCTGCCGGGCCACAGGCCGCTTGTCGAGGTCGGTCCGCAGATCGATGCTGCACACGAGCAGCTTGCCGTCGCCGACGGTCCCTTCGAAGAGCAGCCCCAGCTTGCGATTACGGTTCCAGTCGTCAATCACTTGTACGATCGGCTCCAGTCCGTTGCGAAACTCGTCGAGGACCATCGCTTTGGAGTGCGCAATCAGGTCCCACCATTGCCAGTTGCTGTGGAATTCCGTGGGGAAGCTCGACAGCGCCGGGTGCTTCGGGTCGCACAGAATCCCCAGCGTGTGGGGAGGCTGGTTGTTGGTCCACTGCGTGTTCCAGAAGATCGTCGTGAACCCGGCGGGCACGTCCCCGGTGATGTTCTGTGGATTCGGCATCAGCAGGACCTTCCGTCCCCGACGCAGGGCGCGCAGCGCGTTGGCATCCAACTGCTCGACGATCAGGATGTTCGGATCGGCGGGCACATCGGTCCGGCCGGGATAGACCCAGAGGTCCCACGAGTTGCTGTAGTTTGTTCCCTCGATATCGAGGGCAAGCGTCAGCTTCGTCGGCGCCTGGACCTGCGACAGGCCCAGATCGATCGTGCCGAGTGGATCGCTGTTGCCAATCGGTATGTCCACGGCTTCAAATCGGCCCCAGGCCAGCGACCGGCCGTCGGGATACGCCGCCTGCCAGCGGACCACAGCGGCCGGCATAGGAGCGGGACCGAAGTGGGCGATCTGGACCTGGCCGGTGAACGTCTCGTCGTCGGTCCAGATGCATCTGGGCATCCGCAACAGGGGTACGGTCTCGCAGCAGAACCGACGGTACTCGGCGGGCCTGACGTATCCCTTGTATTCCCAGAACGGGTCGAGCACGCCCACCAGCGCCGTACCCTGTCCGGGGAAATCGTGCAGGTCGAGCAGTTGGAACCCGCCGAAACCGCCCGTCCGAAGAGCAGCCTCGATCTCTTCCTTATATAGAATCGTCTGGAGCTTGCCCGAGGCGATCAGGAAATCGCGGGCCTGGCCGAGCATGCCCTGTGCGTCGAGCGAATCCCGGAAGATCTCGAAGTTCTTCGCCTTCAGTACGCCTTTGTACTTCCTGATCTCGTCGAAATTCGGATAGACGCACCATTGGCCGATCTCGTGCGAGACGATGGGGACCGCGTACTCCTTGACGGAATCGGCATAGTCGAAATCGGTCGTCAATGACTCCGCGTTGAACCGGCTCTTCAGACCGGCGCCCCATTGGTGGCCTCGCGGGCCGGGTGTCGAGTGGAACTCGTTCTCCGCGATGATGGGCCAGCCGGCGGCGCTGGTGTAGAGGCGTCGCGGGTCCTTGTCCTTCCAGTAGTTCACGAGCTTGCCGAGGTACTCCTTCTGGCTTTGTCCGGCCGGCTCGTTGCCGTAGGCCAGCATGCAAAACGACGGGTGGTTGCCGTACGCCTTCAGGATGCGGTCTCCTTCGGCGTAGATCCAGTCGTCGATGGGCGCGCCGTCGCCGATGGTCGGGCCGCTGTTGGTCCAGGCGGCGCACTCGATCTGGAACATCACGCCCGTTTCATCGGCCGCGACAAACGCCGCTTCCGGCGGGCACCAGGAGTGGAAACGCAGGTGGTTCAGGCCGTGCGCCTTGGCCGCTGCCAGAACTTCACGCCACGCCTTCACGTCCGTGGGCGGATAACCGGTCAGCGGGAAGATGCTGCATTCGAGCGTGCCGCGAAGGAATGTCTTGCGCCCATTGATGGCGAACTGTGTCCCTTGCGCGGTGAACTGTCGCATGCCGAAGACGACGGTCCGCTGGTCCTCGAAGTCCTTTCCACGAATCGAGACGGTCAGGCGGTACAGGTTCGGCGAGAACTCGTCCCACAGCAATACGTCTTCGCCCATATCGTAGTTGATCTCGGCCGTCTGGCTCTCGCCGTCGATGGCGAAGAGGGCCCGCTTCTTGGCGACCCTGTGGCGGCGGGCGGAATTGAAACTCGTCGCCTCGAGCGTCACTGTCCCGGCACTTCTTGTGCCGCTCGGATTGACGATGGTGACACAGACTCTGGCGTCCCGGTGCTCGATGTCCGGGTAGATCTGCACATCGTCGATTCGGATCGCGTCGTAAGCCCGCAGTTCGATGTCGCCGATGATCCCGTTCCAGTTGGTCTGCGTGTGGTCGGAGACGCTATGCGCGTTGACGCCGACGCCGACCTTGACCGCATTGTCCACGCGGATCGTCAGCCGGTGGCTTCCGGCGCCGAGAACACCGAGATCGTATTCATGCGGCGCGCTCAGACTGTCGGCCGAGCCGACCGCCCGACCGTCGAGCCAGACCTGTGTATCCCAGTGACATCGCTCCAGGAACAGCACGATCCGCTTGGCGTTCCATCGGTTCCGGATGCGGATGTCCGTCTGGTACCAGGCGGGTCCGACGTAGTGTTTGACCGGGGTCAGCCAGAAGGGCACCTTGAGGTTGTCCGGCCGGCGGTAGGGCTCGTATTTGTCGTCGGTGAACCACGACCGGTCCACGATCTGCCCGGTCCACTGCGTTTCAATCGTCACATCGTTGCCGTAGCCGTTCTCCGGCATGGACCCGGGTAGGCGGATGGTTTGCGACAACTCCTTGTCGAACCATCGTCGAGCGAGGCCCTTGTCCTCCGGGTCGGCTTGAAACCGCCACCGACCGGCCAGCGATTGGCTCTGGCGGTCGGACGCTGTGCCCGTTGCAGGGAGACCGAAAACCATGGGCAGCGTCAGCAGCGCCAGCATTGCTTTCCATTCGGGTAACGCCAAGTGCCTGCTCATCATGCGATCTCCTCTGTTCAGTGGTATCGAAGAACAAGGCTCGACGTGGCGGTCCATGGCGACCGCGCGCCGAGGTCTGCATGTTATTGTTGCGGGTTCTCGGCGTGTGTCAATCGACTTCCCGCACGATGCGCTTTTCGCCCGGCATACTAAACATGGCTGGCCGTGAATTCGGCGCCACGACGCAGGGCCTCGCTGTTGGCAGGGATTGTCTTGTGATGTCGCTCGGCCAGCACGTCGGCCAGCGCCTCGGCCGCCTGCTGCGGACGCAGGTGTCCTCGCGCGCCCAGGTAGGCGCCGAGCATGACCATGTTGGTGCTCTTGGGGCTGCCGGCCTGAAGGGCGATCTCTTCGGCCGGCACGCCGATGACGTGCACCCCTTCGGGTACGGAATGGACGTCTTCGATCAGTGAACTGTTGAAGATCAGCCATCCTCCGGGTCGCAGTCGCGGCGCGAACTTGCTCAGCGACGCCTTGTTGCAGATCACCAGGGCGTTCGGCTCGCTGACGATCGGGCAGGCGATCGGTTTGTTGGCGAGGATGACCATGCAGTTGGCGGTCCCGCCGCGGACCTCGGCGCCGTAGCTGGGCATGTAGGTCACTTCCAGTCCGGCCTTCATCGCCGTCTGGGCCAGCAGCTTGCCCGCGAGAATGATCCCCTGGCCGCCGAAGCCGGCGATGACGATCTCTTCGTACAATCCGTTTGCCGATATCATGTTCAACCCTTCAACCGAGCGATAGGGAAGGCCCGGCTCATCTGCTCGTCGATCCATTTCATCGCCTTCGCCGGGGACATCCGCCAGTATGTCGGGCACGGCGAGAGAACCTCGACGAGCGACAGGCCCGGCGCGTCGTCCATTTGCAGTTGGAAGGCGTGTTTCATCGCCGCCTTGGTCCGCCGGATGCCGGGCACCCCGTTCAGGGCGCATCGCTCGACGTACACCGTGCCGGGCAACAGGGCCAGAATCTCGGAGACCTGAAGCGGGTAGCCCTGGCCGTTGCTGGGGTTGCGGCCCTGCTGCGTGGTTGCCGTGACCTGGCCGAGCATGGTGGTCGGCGCCATCTGACCGCCCGTCATGCCGAAGACCGCGTTGTTGATGAAGATCACCGTGATGCGCTCGGCCCGATGGGCGGCGTGGATGATCTCGGCGGTGCCGATGGCCGCCAGGTCGCCGTCGCCCTGGTAGGAGAAGATGATCTTGTCGGGATTGGTTCGCTTCATTCCCGTGGCGACCGCCGGCGCTCGGCCGTGAGCGACCTCGACCATATCCACGTCGAGGTAGTTGTAGGCCAGCACGGCGCAGCCGACCGGGGCGATCCCGATCGTGCGGTCCTGGATGTCGAGTTCGTCGATGACCTCGGCCACGAGGCGATGCGCGATCCCGTGGCCGCAGCCCGGGCAGTAGTGCGTCGGGCAATCCTTCAGAACGGACGTTCGCTTGAATACGGTATTCATCTCTTCTCACCTTGCCGCGTCGCGAAGAGGCTCGAAAGGCCTACGCGGCGCCGGCTCGTATTGTCAGTTGTCGAATCTTGTCGAGGACCTCGTCGGTCGTCGGCACGCCGCCGCCCGGTCGGCCGTGCAGCAGGACGGGACACTTGCCCGCCACCGCCAGCTTCACGTCCTCGACCATCTGGCCGCAGCTCATCTCCACCGTCAGGAACACCCGGAACGTCTCGGCCGCAGCGGCGATCTGATCGGACGGGAAAGGCCAAAGCGTGATCGGGCGGATCATGCCCGCGCAGATGCCCTCGTCACGCGCCTGGTCCACCGCCGCCCGGGCGATCCTCGCGACGATTCCATAGGCGACGATGACGATTTCAGCGTCTTCGACCCGGTACTGTTCGCAAAGGACCTCGTTGGCCTGGATCTGTTGGTACTTGGCCATGAGCCGATTGTTCAGCTCTTCGAGGGCCCCGTCAGCCAGGTATAAGGATCGTACGATGTTCTGCGGCCGGTCCTTCATCCCCGTCAATGCCCAGGGTTTGGGCGGCAATGGGCGCCGGGGTTTTGGATCGAGCGTCACCGGCTCCATCATCTGGCCGAGAATCCCGTCGGCCAGGATCATCACCGTCATGCGGTACTGGTCCGCCAGATCGAACGCCAGAGGCATGCAGTCGGCCAGTTCCTGTACGCTGGACGGGCCCAGCACGATCGTGCGGTAGTCGCCGTGCCCGCCCCCTCGCGTGGCCTGAAAATAGTCCGCCTGCGACGGGGCGATGTTGCCCAGTCCCGGTCCGCCTCGCATGACGTTGACTACGACCGCGGGCAGCTCCGCCCCGGCCAGGTAGCTGATCCCTTCCTGCATCAGGCTGACGCCCGGACTGGAGGAACTGGTCATCGCCCGCTTGCCGGTCGCGGCGGCGCCGAAGACCATGTTGATCGCGGCCAGCTCGCTCTCGCTCTGAACGAAGACGCGGCCCTCCTGCGGCATCCGCTCGGACATGTAGGCGGTGATCTCGTTCTGCGGGGTGATCGGATAGCCGAAATAGGCGTCGCAGCCGGCCACGATCGCCGCCTCCGCCAGCGCCTCGTTGCCACACATCAATACTCGCTCGTTCACTTTCCTGCCTCTCTATCGGCCCATTGGCGAAGCATGAAGAGCTTCGCATCGTAGTATCTGGAAGCACAGGAATCGTAGTCGCCGGTACTCAGGGTCTGTTCGGCGGTACGCAAGAACGTCCGCGCCTTTGCGGAGAGAACGTCCAATTCCTTCAAACCGGCACTCGCTCCTTCCTGACGTTCAACATGAAGGCGAAATTGTGGTTCTCGAAGTACTCTTGCGAGATCACCATCACGGAAATGAGTTCACCTTCTTCCATGATGATGTCATACAGAAGATCGCTCAGGCTTTCTCTGACCTCGGAGGGATTCACAGACGGAGCGGTCAGTACCAGGACGTCGACGTCGGAGTCCTTTGTCGCTTCGCCTCTGGCGTACGAGCCATAGAGGATGACTCGCTTGATCCCGTCGCCGTAGGTTTGGTTCAGATGGGCCTTGATCCGGTCGATCGGACGTAAGATTCGCTGCTCCATCCCCTTAGCGCTTCTCCTCGATCAGACGCGGCGTGCCCGGCTTGCCGGGCGCTGCCACGATGCGGATTCGCTCCATTTGCTCCCGACTGACCTCGATGATCCCCTCGGGGCAGATGATCGCGCACTGCGCGCAGCCGGTGCAGTCGCCGTCGGTTTTCCTGGCGGGGAAATAGCCGCTCTGGTTCGATTCCTCTGAGATCACGATACTCTTCTTCGGGCAGACCACCACACACAGCCCGCAGCCCTTGCAGCGCTCGGTATCGATGACGATTTTGCCTGTCATTTCATGTGTCCTTTGCCTTGTCCGTTCGACCAAGCCATGCGCCGGATGCATTCTCAACGCACGCGCATGGTTGCCCCCGTCGATCGGTACGCTCGAAAGTCTACTTCATGCTAACGGCGGGGTTCAACCCTGTAAAGCGGAAATCTGCCCCGGCCACACCCGCCATGAGGCGGCCCGGGCGAGAATGCCCATCGCAGAGCTTGTCACGGCTGATCCGTTCTGGTCTACTGTGCCGCATGGAGAATCGCAGGTTCGATCTGACGGGCAAAACGGCGCTGATCACGGGGGCCGGGCGGGGGATTGGCCTGGCGATCGCACGGGCCCTGGCCGAACACGGGGCCGATCTGGTTCTGGTGGCGCGCCACGCCGAGCAACTCGATGCCGCCTCCCGCCAGATCGAGGCGGCGACGGGCCGTACCGCGCGGCTGCTTCCGTTCGATCTCGCCCGTATCGACGAGGTGAACGGTCTCTTCGACGATGCAGTCGAAGCGGCCGGCCGAATCGATGTCCTCGTCAACTGTGCTGGCACGACGGTTCGCACGCCGAGCGATGAGGTCTCGCTGGCAGACTTCAAGAGGGTGATGGACGTCAACCTGACGGCGGCATTGGCGCTTTCACAGTCCTTCTGTCGGCATTGTCGAGATGGCGGAAAGCCCGGGCGGATCATCAATATCGGCTCGCTGGCCTGCCATGCGGCCCGCCCGACGATCGTGCCCTACACGTGCAGCAAGATGGGGCTGCTCGGCCTGACCAGGACGCTGGCGGTCGAATGGGCCCCGCACCACATCAATGTCAACGCCATCGGTCCCGGCTATATCGCCACGGAGCTCACAGCCCCGCTGCGGAAAGACCCCGAGTTCGATCGGTGGGTGCTGGCCAAGACCCCGCTGGGCCGCTGGGGCACGCCGCAGGACCTCGTCGGCGTAGCGGTTCTTCTTGCTTCCAGGGCCGGCGAGTTCATCACCGGCCAGATCTTTTACGTCGACGGCGGCTGGACCGCCCTGATATAGCCGGCGGAAACACGTTCACGGGAGTGCCTCATGAAACAACGCACGCTCAAAGCCTTGACCACGACGCTGTTGCTTTCGATCCTTGCAGCCGTTTGCACCGGCCAGTCCGCCTCTGGTGGACTCGCCCCTGCGACCGTGCATCTGCGCACCCGGGTGGCTGTGCCCGACATGCCGGGCGGGTTCCGTTTTGCGTGTCAAACGGAACAGTGGAATCCGTCGGAGACCGCGATCATTATCTGCGACATGTGGGACCGGCACTGGTGCCAGGGGGCATCACGCCGTGTGGCCGAGCTGGCGCCGCAGATCGATCGCGTGGCGACCATCGCACGCGACAAAGGCATCCTCATCATCCATGCCCCGAGCGACACGATCGGTCACTACGGCGACTACCCCGGCCGCAAGATCGCCAAGGATGCGCCAAGAGCGGCCAATCTGCCCGAGGGGATCGACCGGTGGTGCCACTGGAAGGACGACATCGAGCGAGAAGCGGGCTATCCGATTGATCACTCCGACGGCGGCTGCGACTGCCGACCCCGTTGCCCGGAATCACAGCCCTGGACCCGGCAGATCGACATCATCGAGATCAAGGACAACGACGCCATCAGCGATTCAGGCGTCGAGATATGGAACCTGCTCGAACAGCGGAAGATCAAGAACGTCATTCTGATGGGCGTCCACACCAACATGTGCGTTCTGGGCCGGCCGTTCGGCTTGCGCAACCTCTCGCGGTTCGGCAAGAACGTCGTGCTGATGCGCGATCTGACCGATGCGATGTACAATTCCGCCATGCCGCCCGGCGTCAGCCACTTCACCGGCGTCGATCTGGTGGTCGGCCACGTCGAGCAGTTCGTCTGCCCGACGATCGCCTCGACCGACCTGACGGGCCAGCCGCCGTTCCGTTTCAAAGAAGACCAACGGCCCCTGGTGGTCTTCCTCTCGGCCGAGAGCGAGTACAGTGCCGCCGAGACACTGCCCGACTTCGCACGCGAGCTGGAGTTCGAGCACGGCCTGGCCTGCCAGGTTCTCCAGGGCAGCACCGAGAAAGCCGGGCCCGACCGGCACGAAATCTCCGGCATGGAAATCCTCGCCCACGCCGATCTCGTGGTCGTCTATGCCCGCCGCAGGGCCTTTCCCACCGATCAGATGAAGCATCTGCACGCCTATCTCGATCGCGGCGGCCCGCTGATCGGCCTGCGGACGGCCAGCCACGCCTTCGACTCGCGCGGCAGCGGGCCGGCCGGTCACGCCGACTGGCCCACATTCGATCCCGACGTCCTCGGCGGCAACTACCAGGGCCATTACGGCGCCGGACCGGTCTGCACGGTGACGCGCGCCGCCGGCGCCGGGAACCACCCCATTCTTGCTGGCATCAGGCTGCCGCTGACCAGCAATGGCTCGCTTTACCGGACCAGCCCGCTGGCCGCCGGTACGACACTGTTGCTCGTCGGCGCCATCCCGGGCCAGGAGCCCGAGCCGGTTGCCTGGACCAACCGATACAAGAAGTCACGCATCTTCTATACCTCGCTCGGCCACCCCGACGATTTTCAAAACGCGCCGTTCCGCCGGCTGCTCGTCAACGCCGTACGCTGGGCGCTCGATACGCCGTGAAGCACGCGTGTGGCCGGCTCAAGCCGCAAGGCCTGCCGACGACGCAGCGATGGGACCTATGGGACTGATAGGAGCGATTGCACGTTCTGCGCGGAAATTGCTTCGATCTCTGTCAACCGATGGGCTACGATGATCGTCTGGAGGAGGTAGTTGGAGTCGTAGCTTTGACATCAGTGACGGACGAGAGCCTCATTGCCGCCCATCTACGTGGAGACCCGGCGGCCTTTCGTGAGCTTGTCGAGCGGTATGCCGACGGCGTGTTGAGGTATTTGACCCATATGACCGCAAGCCGGGACCAGGCCGAAGACCTTTTTCAGGAGACCTTCAAGAAGGTCCACGAAAAGGCCCACACGTATCGCGGCCCGGCCTTCAAGAGCTGGCTGTTCACCATCGCCACGCGGGCGGCGATCGACCAC
>ENA-UOUL01001110-UOUL01001110.1-bioreactor-metagenome-genome-assembly--contig:-NODE-1110-length-40865-cov-11.566049_pt1 | contig 40865 bp, 35 predicted proteins | sample MGYA00249838_ERZ747220 | MGnify/ENA primary metagenome ERZ747220 (study PRJEB28778, sample SAMN05720191) | bioreactor metagenome | isolation source: Anaerobic biogas reactor | place: USA:Washington... | reverse complement strand
CGCTCGCTGAACGCCTGCAGTTCATTTTCAATCCGGGTCATGAGATCCCGCAAACTCTTTGTTTCCCCGAACATCTGCTCAACCAGCTGTGAGCCGCGGTCAGTCTCCCCGTTCAGCTGGTCAACCAACCGGCCGTATTCGGAAAGGGAGTGCTGCATTTCCTCTATCATGCTGTTCAGGCTATTGAGTTCACGGTCGCTGGCTTCCACACGCTTTTTTTCTTCGGTTATGTCCTGTTTGATCCCGCTGATTGCTCCGCCTATTTGCGTTGTCGCCCGGGAGGATTCTTCCGCGGCGGCGGCAAGGGTCTGGCTTGAATCGGCAAGACGTTTGATATTCTCGATCATGGTTTGAATGATTTCCCGGAAGCTGGACGGTTCGGTATTGAACGTCGTAACGCGCATTCCGGAGGAAACCACGCGGTTTATGGTCGACACAATGGCCGGGTCAACAACCACGGTTGAAAATCCGTCATATCCGGCTTCCACAAAGCGGTCTATGACCGGATTGAACACAGACGCCTGTCCAAAATTCGCCCAATCATCGAACGCGTCAACTATTTCAACGTCTACGCCATATCCGGCGAGTTTTTTCTTCGCCGCCTCGGCCCCGCGGCCTAGTCCTTCAAAGAATCCGATGGAAAGCGGCATGATGAGACCAAGCCGGTAGTGTCTTCCGCTCCGGTTCGGTTCCGGTTCGGCAAGCTGCGCCTGTTCGTCTTCCATCATGATCCGGGTTTCTTTTTCATCGTCCCAGTACGTCCGGTAATTGTCCTTGTCTATCGCGATCGGCTTCATGAAGAGTTTCGCCGTCAAGGGCTGCCATCCCGCCTCGAGGGTATTGTAGAGGTGGACCAGCGCGTTGTGCGCCTGGGCAAAAGAATTCTGCTCAACGAGGCATACAATGCGGCCCTGCTTGAGCAGTTCAACATTTTCCTTCATTGCGTCGAAGGCGACAACACGGGTTGTTCCCCGGTCCTGGGCTACAAGGGTTTCCACCACGCTCGGCGGTGTATGGCCGTCGGTTATGTAGATCAGATCAATCTTCTTGTGTTCATCCAACAGCTCTTTGACCTTTTCGATAGTTACCTCGCGGTTCCCCGCTCCTTCGTACACTCCGAGAAGCTGAATATTCTTGTGCTGCTCGGCAAGATAGTCGAAGCAACCCTTCATGCGGAGCACATGGTTTATCTGGTTATAATACGGAATGATGCAGGCAACCGTGCCGGTTCCGCCGAGAAAGGCAGCAATACGCTGCCCGGCGACTTTACCTTCCTGGTAGCTGTTCGCACCGGAAAAACAGATACGGCTCGACGGCACATCGGTTACCGAATTCATGTCCGAAACGGCGGACGCAAGAAGGCCGGAAAGCGACTGACTCAGGGGACTCTGGACCGCTTCTTCGGCGATTTGCGTGCGAACCCGTAAGTCTCCCGAGGCGAACATGGAAAGGCTCCGTGATAAACGCCGCACCGTCTTGTACAAAGGGCCATACACGTCGGCCTGCAATTGACGAACGTGCCGGTACTTGCGGAACGCAAACGCAGCAGCTACGAGGGAGAGAATGGTAACACCAGATAAAACGGTCAATACAATAATCATTACTATAACATCGACCTCTTTCTCCAAAAGTTCAAATTCTGTATAGTAACGCAATGAAGCTGAAACCGCGCATTATTGCCATGGATCTGGACGATACCCTCCTGAAACACGACCTCACCATTTCGGATCACACCGTGGATGTGTTACAACAGTGCATGAGCCGGGGAATTCTGGTCGCGCTTGCATCCGGGCGCGCCCCCGAAGCCATGTACCCGTACGCAAAACGCATCGGTATAGATAACCGGAAAAGCTATATTGTGGCCAACAACGGCTCACAGATACTCATTTCCGATACCCGTGAGCTCGTGTACGAACGATTTCTTCCCGAAGACATCGCGATCGAGGCATTCCGCCTCACGGTTGCGGCGGGGCTTTCCTGTCATATATACGACGACACCACCATCTATGTATCCCGCGAAACCGAGTATTCCGAGCGCGACTTCCGCCTTTCCGGACTGAAACCCGTCGTTCCGGACGACTTTGAAGAAGTTATCCGGCGGGGCGTATACAAACTCGTCATACCGGGCCACCCCGAGTTCGTAACCCCGGTGGAAGCCGAATTCAAGGTGCTGTTCAGGGACCGGGCAACCGTATTCGTAAGCAAACCCTTTTTCATGGAAGTACTCCCCCTGAACGCGGGGAAAGGCGAAGCCCTGCAGGAAATTGCCGAAACCTTTCTCGGGTTTTCTGCGGAAGACGTGATGGCATTCGGAGACAGCATGAACGACGAATCCATGATCCGCTACGCGGGCCTGAGCGTAGCCATGATAAACAGCCGGAAGGAAATTCTCGACCTCGCGAAATTCATAACCGACCGGACGAATGATGATGACGGGATAGCAGACTTTCTGGAAAAGAACGTTTTATAGGTCCGAGTGCGTCCGCTGTTGTTTTACCCATACTGAATGAGTTATACTGTACTTCATGCTTGCAATCCCGATTAACCAGGATAATTCCCCTGAAGCGGTCCTTGAACTGCTATTCACACTCAAGGTTAAAGATGTAATGACCGCTCCGGTAATCACTGCCCGTCCATCGGATTCCCTTCGCAGCATTCAGCAGCTCATGAAAAAACAGCGGATAACCGGCATTCCCGTTTCAGGAGATTCCGGAAATCTGGTGGGTATCGTGTCAATGGACGATATCGTGAATGCCCTGGACAACGGGTGGATAGACGACCCGGCAGAAAAGCACATGTCGCAAAAGGTCATAGTGTTACAGGAATCCATGTCCCTTTCCTTTTGTGTATCCTACTTCAACAAGTATTCCTTCGGCCGCTTTCCCGTTCTCAACCGCGAAGCACGCCTTACCGGTATCGTAACCGCCTCGGATGTCATCTCCACCCTGCTCGTCGCCCTGAACCGGGAGGTAGAACGGCTTGAACAGACCGCTCCGGCAACGAACGAGCTCCGGGATCCCGCGGCTATTCTCGAAACCGACATGGAATTCCGTACCGAGCCGTTCAATTTCGAACTTGCCGGTCAGGCCTCCACCGCAATCAAGCGCGCTCTCAAGAACGCCGGGATCGACCCGGGTATAACCCGTCGGATCGCCATCGCGAGCTATGAGCTGGAAATAAACCAGGTGGTTCACTCGGTCGGCGGGGTAATGCGCTACAGAATACATGCCGGACGGCTGGAAATAGAGGCTGCGGATGACGGACCGGGCATCCCGGATGTTGAAAAGGCGCTCACCGAAGGATTTTCAACCGCGAACGACCGGGTTCGCTCACTCGGCTTCGGCGCGGGAATGGGTCTCCCGAATACCAAACGCGTGTCGGACGACTTTTTCATAGAATCCGCGCCCGGTACGGGAACGCGGGTTCTGGTATCATTCAATCTCAAGGACAAACCATGAAAACAAGCGAACTCGCTGCATTCCTCGGCGCAACCTGTGTACAGGACCGGTATGAAGACCGGGAAATTTCGGGCGGCTATACTTCGGACCTTCTCAGCGACGCAATGGCGAATGCCCTGGAAAACGGCGTTCTCATTACCATTCAGGCACACAAGAATACCGTTGCCGTAGGGACCCTGAAAGACCTTAACGCGGTAATCATCTGCAACAACCGCACCATTCCGGACGACATGATCAAGGCCGCCCGCGAAGAAGGCATCGCCCTGTTCGTAACCGCGGAAAACCAGTTCACCGTTTCAGGGAAACTCTATCCGGTTCTGGCCTGATGATCATCCTCGCTGATTTTCATCTGCACTCCTGTTTGTCACCCTGCGGAGATCTTTCCATGTCTCCCCGCGCGATTGCGGCGGGTCTTGCCGCCCGAGGTGTCGACCTTGCGGCGATTACCGACCACAACTCATCCCTGAACGCACCCGCCTTCGGCCAAGCCTGCCGGGAAGCAGATATTACCCCGCTGTTCGGCATTGAAGCCCAGAGCCGCGAAGAATGCCACATTCTTTGCCTGTTCGCGGACGCTGAAACAGCCCGCATCCTTTCGGACGAACTCTATGCCGCCATGCCGCCCGTCATGAATATTCCGGAAAAAATGGGAGACCAGGTTTTTGTTGACGACGAGGAAAACATTCTCGGAGAGGTGGACAAATATCTGGTTACGAGTGCCAACCTCTCACTCGAAACCCTTGCCGCGCGAGCGCGTGAACTCGGAGGATTGGTAATACCCGCCCACGTTGACCGGCCGAGTTTTTCGCTCACCAGTCAGCTCGGTCTTATAGTGGACGGTCCCTGGGACGCACTGGAAGTAGTCAGCATGCCGGGCAGCCCCGGCGCCGATCCGGCTCTTGATACCCGCGGGTATCCGCTCATCACGTCGAGCGACGCACACTACCCCGAGCATATCGGACGGCGCGCCTTCCAGCTCGACATGAACGATACGCCCCTGTGCGACAAAACCGGCAGGGCAGACATTGAAGCAATCCGGGCAGCGTTATCCCGCCGCCCGCGCGCTTAATTGTTGTACGTTCTTTTCACCTTGCGGGTTGTGGTCATTTCAAGCGGATCGTCCAGGATCGTAATGCGCGAAATGCGCTGATACGGTTGAAGAGTCTTGTTCACCCGGCTCACGATATCCTCAACGGCCTGATACACCGGATCAACCGCTTCATTGGTACCGCGCATCACGTTGTATTTCTTGAAAAGTTCCTCTGCGGGATACACCAGCGCTTCAATACGCTCGTTTTTGTCGCCCTTGCCGGCAACATACCCGCGCACGGTTATCTGTTCAATATCGTTGTAATACAGCTGAAACGCATTCTCGATCTCTTCCGGATATACATTTTTTCCACCGTCGGTAACGATCATGTTCTTGGCACGGCCGCAGAGGTACAGGTAATTTTCAGCATCAATCCAGCCGAGATCGCCAGTACGGAACCAGCCGTCTTCGGTAAAGACCTCGGCGGTTTCTTCAGGCATGCGGTAATAGCCCTGCATGACCATGGGACCTTTTACACACACCTCACCGACACCTTTCGAATCAGGATCCAGAATTGTCATTTCCATGTACGGCGCAAAATGCTTGCCGACACTTGCTACTTTAAAATGCTCCCTGGGATTCAACGCGATAATCGGCGAAGTCTCGGTGAGCCCGTAGCCCTGGATAAAATCTATACCAAGCTCGTTATAAACCCTGAAGACGCTTGCAGCAAGGGGACCGCCGCCGGATATGGCGATGCGGAGGGTTGCTATGCTGGCCTTTTCCAGAACCGCGTGGAAGATTTTCTTTCCGGGATTTTTTCCCGTAATTTTCTTTATCAGATACGAGATGCCCATCAGAATCTTCATGATTCCATACACCACAAGACCCTTTTCCCGTATTCCCTTGAGAATCCCGGCAAGGAGCTTGTTGAACAGGAGCGGCACGCCAAGAAGCATGGTAATTTTTCCTTCCCGAAGCTCCCGAAGCATCCGGGATACAGCCATGCTCTTCGCGAATACAATTTCCGCACCGACGGACAGCGCTTCAATAAAAACGGCAAGCATGGTGTAGGAATGATGAATCGGCAAGAGGGCGTAAAAAACATCCGTTTCAAAGATGTCCAGATTTGTCTGGGCAATGTAGCAGTCGGAAACAAAGTTCCGGTGGCTCAGCATGACCCCCTTGGGGTTTCCGGTTGTTCCGGACGTAAACAGTATGGCGGCAAGATCCTGCTCCTCCGCAGGGGTTATTGCCGCTTTTTTGTCCGTTTCGAGCGAATACACATAATTTTTCTTGTATTTGGGACTCAGGGAATACACCTTCCCCACATTCTTCTTCGCGGAAAACGTTTCATAGCGTTCCTCGTCAACAAAAAAGACCTTGGGTTCGGCGGCCTTGAGCAGGTTTTCTATTTCATTATCATGAAGCGCATAATCAATGGGAACGACAACGGCTCCGGCAAACAGGGTCCCCAGGTAGGCAACAGCCCATTCCGGTGAGTTTTTCCCGGATACGGCAACATGATCCCCCTTGCGGACACCGCTGGAATGGAGCCAGGCTGCGAGTTTCTCTACTTTTTCCAGGGTTTCCCGATAGGTCAATGAAATCCTGTCCGGCTCAAACATGGTCAAACAGGGTCGGTCACCAAACCGTTCAACGCTGATCCTGAACATTTCCGGTAACGTAGGCCATTCGCCGTTAAATGCGGTCCCTCTCCAGGCATCAAGAAAAGCCCAGGGGGTTTGTTTTGTCAGTTTTGTTTCTTTCATAGTGACCTCGCCGTATCTTGGATTAAAAACAGTGGTGCGTTAGTATATACAGACACCCTATTCAAGGAAGAGGTTGCATCTGACCGATAGTAAACTCATGAAACACCATATATACCCGGCTATAATTGCCTTTACACTTTTTTTCCCGCCGTTACTGTCCGCGCAGGTCATTCCTGATGCACCAGGAGATTCGCCCCGATCAGCGTTTATTGCAGAAGCCAGAAAATACCTCGGCGTACCGTACCGATCGGGCGGCTCAACACTCCGGGGAATGGACTGTTCCGGCCTGGTATTTCGTGCGGCGATTGACGGCCCGGGGCTTTCCATACCTAGAACGGTTCAAACGCTCTCGGATCGGGCAAAACATGTACCCGACGCGTCCCGGGAACCGGGTGATCTCCTGTTTTTCAACACAACCGGCAGAATTTCCCATGTAGGAATTTATCTCGGAAACAACCGCTTTATCCATGCCGCGTCCGACGGACCGAATACCGGCGTCATCATCTCAGAACTTTCGGAATCCTACTGGAACCGGACGTACCGGTTTGCCGGAAGCATACTCGATACCGAACCGGGAACCTCCTGGCCGCGGCCGGAAGATTCCGGTACGACCGCCGCCAACACTGAACCGCCCGCCCATCCGTTTTCCGGAACGATCGGAGTTCGCCTCAACACTACGGCCGGTATCCTGTGGGATTTTATACCGGGAGAATACCCCATCCGCGGCGGTGAAGCCTTCGCCGAAGTCAGCTGGGTCAAGAACATGAGTGTGTACCCGGGTCTCGGAGCAGGATTCGCCTGGGACCGCCGCACCGGCTCCGTCAGTTTTCCGCTCATCGCCTCGCTTGCCATGCCGTCTGGCTTCCGGTTTTTCATTGGTACGCAGTATCATGTGCACGCGGATAGCGATCTTGACCGGGAACTTCAGTTTCCCGGCATCATCGGCGGTTCATGGACCTCAAAACCGGCGGTACTTCTGGGACAAAACCTCCATTTTTACCAGAGTGCGGAATATTCCTGGTTTCCCGGTGAAACCTTCGGGCTTGGATTCCGTTTTAATACCGGAATTACACTGAGTTTCGATTTTTAGGGAGCACCGCATGATCCGACCAAATTCACTGTATCCGCTACTTTTACTGGCCGGCACCCTGGTTTTGGCCTCCTGTTCGCCGGCTCTGATAATCAGCGTACACGATGATTATTCGTCTGATATCGCGTTCTCGTCGAACCCTTCGCCAGCCGGATCCGCACTCATGCGCCGCTTTGCCGGGGCCGGAGACGCGAGCGGCCCGTTGTATGACCGTACCGCCGTCAGTGGCGGGATTTCCGCCATGGGTATTGATATCGAAACCCTTTCATTTCCGTCCGGAGACGGATTGTCGTTGACCGGAAGGACAGCCAGTACCGGGAGAATTCCCGGCGGTGCGTTGTTCCCGTCCCCGTCCACACCGGGAATCACCCTCTCCCTTTCTCCCGAATCGGTATCAGCCATCATGGGGAACCTGCCCCCGGAAACCCGGGACCTTCTGGAGCTTCTCATGGCGCCGGTATTGACCGGGGAAGCCCTTGAACGGGAGGAATACCGGGACATTCTCGCAGCGGCGTACGGCGAACGTGCCGCGGAAGAGATGACCTCGTCCACATGCACTGTTCAAGTACGAGCGCCCCGACCGGTTCATTCCGTCCGGCTTACCGGGCCGGACAGCGACACGATCCCGCTTGAGAACGAGGGCTCCACCGTAACCGCCGCCATCCCGCTTGATCTGCTGTTAACCCTCCGGGAGCCCTTAAACCTGACTGTATCCTGGTAAGGGCGGATTGAATTTATTTCCATTAGATAGTAGAATACGGTCACAGTTTTATAGATAAACTTTTATCGTATTATTTTTTTTGGGGGTTTTCCTTATGGCAACAGCGTGTGGGTTCTCAAAAGAACTCGATGCTTTCATCGAAGAATGGAAGACAAAGCCCGGCAATCTGATCATGATTCTGCATCGTGTCCAGGAAGAGCAGGGATTTATTTCCAGAGAGGCTGCGGACGAAGTAGCCAAACGAACCGGAACACCATTGGCCCGCGTTTACGGAACAATGACGTTTTATCACTTTTTCAAGACCGTCAAACCGGGAAAAAACACCATTTCGGTATGTCTCGGAACGGCTTGCTACCTCAAGGGGTCGCAGGATCTCTTTGACGAGGCGAAGTCAATTCTCAAGCTCGGTGACGGTGAAGTTACCTCGCAGGACGGCCAGTTCTCTCTCGAACCCGTACGTTGCATCGGCTGCTGCGGACTCGCTCCCGTTCTCTCGGTAAACGGAGAAGTGTACGGAAAGCTGACCCGCGACGAAATAGAAGGCATAATCGCCAAATACCAGACTACCTGACGGTATGCATTACACCCTGTGCGATCTGTTCAGCGACTTGACCCAGAACGCGGTCGAAGCTGGAGCTGACCATATCGCGGTAGCGCTTGAGGAAACAGACCGGTCCATTACCCTGACAATCAGGGATAACGGACGAGGCATGAGTCCTGATCAGCTGGCGCAGGCAACCGATCCATTCTGGACCGACGGGATCAAACATCCCGGACGAAAGGTGGGACTCGGGCTACCGTTTTTAATCCAGACCGCCGAATCTACCGGTGGATCATGGAATATTGAGTCAAAACATACCGGAACAACGGGGACAACCGTTACCGCCTGTTTTGATTTGGCAAATATCGACACGCCGCCTGTCGGCGATGTCACCGGATTTTTCCGGCATGTTCTGACCTTTGAAGGAACCTACGAAATGGAAATCGTTTTTTCAGCCGAACGCGGCGGAAAACGGTGGTCCGAAACGATACGGCGGTCGGAATTGCTGGATACACTGGGCCTCGGAGAGGCAGGGTCCTTTACGGACGCAGGCTCTCTCGCGCTGCTCGGCCGGTATCTGGAAAGCTTGATGGAGGAATACTATGGCTAAGATGTCCCTTGAGGACCTGCGCAAGCTGCGCAACGAAACACAGCAGCAGATCAAGAAGCGCGAAACCGACGACAAGATCGCCCAGGTCATCGTCGGAATGGGCACCTGCGGAATCGCGGCGGGAGCGAAAGCTACCCTCGACGCGTTTGTAAAGGAGCTGGACGAAAAGAACATGGGCGGCGACGTCATTATCCGTCAGACCGGATGCATGGGAATGTGTCAGAACGAACCCACCGTGGAAATCGTGATGGCCGACATGCCCAACATTATTTACGGCAAGGTTGACGCCGTGGTCGCCAAGGAAATTGTCGAGAAGCACCTGTTGAAAAAAGAGCTGCTCAACGACCGGATACTTGACCGCCCGGCGGTTGATATCCTCAAGAAGTAAGGAGACTACGCATGGCATACAATCACTACATTCTGGTCTGCGGCGGAACGGGCTGTGAATCCAGCAACGCGGGCGGAATTTACAACAATCTGGTTGCTGAAGCAAAAGCCGCCGGAGTTCTGGATAAAGTTCAGATCGTAAAGACCGGCTGTTTCGGTTTTTGTGAGAAGGGACCGATCGTCAAGATTCTTCCCGAAGATTCCTTTTATGTTGAAGTAAAACCCGAAGACGCCAAAGACATCATCAACGAACATATCGTCAAGGGACGTGAAGTTACCCGTCTTCTCTACAACAAAGAAAAGAAGAGTGCCGAAACCGTTGAAGAAATTGAATTTTATCAAAAACAGCTCCGCATTGTTCTGCGCAACTGCGGTGTTATCAATCCCGAAGACCTGAACGAATACATTGCCCGCGACGGGTACATGGCACTCGAAAAAGCGCTCTTCGACCTGACCCCCCAGCAGATCATTGACGAACTCAAGGCAGCGGGCCTCCGCGGACGCGGCGGTGCCGGATTCCCCACCGGTCTCAAGTGGGAAGGGGCCATGAAAACAGAGAGCGACCAGAAATTCGTCGTCTGTAACGCCGACGAAGGCGATCCCGGTGCCTACATGGACCGTTCAACCATCGAGGGAGACCCCCACTCCGTGCTCGAAGCCATGACCATCTGCGGAAAGGCGATCGGCGCGAACCAGGGCTTTGTGTACATCCGCGCGGAATATCCCCTCGCCATTGACCGCCTCAAGATAGCCATGAAACAGGCCCGCGAAGCCGGTCTTCTCGGCAAGGACATCCTCGGGTCCGGATTCGACTTCGACATTGAAATCCGCCTCGGCGCCGGTGCCTTTGTCTGCGGTGAAGAAACCGCGCTCCTCCGCTCCATCGAAGGTCAGCGGGGAATGCCCACGCCGAAGCCCCCCTTCCCGGCCCAATCCGGTCTCTGGGGAAAGCCTACTGTTATCAATAATGTTGAAACCTGGGCGAACGTTCCGGTAATCCTGAACAAGGGAGCCTCCTGGTTCAGCAAAATCGGAACAGAAGACTCCAAGGGCACCAAGGTATTCGCGCTTACCGGAAAGGTTCGCAACTCCGGCCTTGTAGAAGTTCCCATGGGAACAACCCTGCGTGAAATCATCTTCGAAATCGGCGGCGGCATCAAGGACAACAAGAAGTTCAAGGGTGTACAGACTGGCGGTCCTTCCGGCGGTATCATCACCGAAGAAGCGCTCGACACCCCCATCGACTTCAAGGCACTCCAGAGCCTCGGCTCAATGATGGGCTCGGGCGGTATGATCGTTATGGACGAAGACGACTGTGTTGTCGACGTTTCCAAGTTCTACATGGAGTTCTGTGTTGACGAATCCTGCGGAAAGTGTTCACCGTGCCGTATCGGAACCCGCCAGATTCACTCTCTGCTCGACAAGATTTCAAAGGGTAAGGGCGAACTGGCCGACCTCGAAAAGATCAAGGAAATCGGTTTCGCGATGCAGAAATCGTCCCTGTGTCAGCTTGGCGCTTCAGCTCCCAACCCGACCCTCTCCACGATCAAGAAATTCGAAGCGGAATATGTAGCACACATAACCGATCACAAGTGCCCGGTAGGAAAATGCCGTGAACTGACCACCTACATGATTAACGACAAATGTATCGGATGCGGCGCGTGCGCCCGCAAATGCCCGGCGAACTGTATTACCGGCGAGCGGAAGACCAAGCACGTTATTGACCAGGCAGCATGTCTGAAGTGCGGAGAGTGCTTCAATGTCTGCAAGTTTGGCGCCGTGGAAAAGGTATAAGGTATTCAAGGAGTAACACCATGATCAATGTCAAGATAAACGGAAAACCGATACAGGTACCGGACGGAACGACCATCCTTGCCGCTGCAAAGATGCTCAACATCAAGATTCCCTCGCTTTGCTACAACTCCGATCTTCCCGCGTGGGCATCCTGCGGTATTTGTATCGTACGCCAGGAAGGCACCGCGCGTATGCTTCGCGCGTGCTGCACCAAGGTAACCGAGGGCATGAGCGTCATTACCCATGACCCCGAGATTGTAAAAGCGCGCCGAACCGTGCTGGAACTCATTCTTTCAAACCATCCCCAGGAATGTCTCACCTGTACCCGGAACGGCCAGTGTGAGCTCCAGTCGCTCGCGGCGGAATTCGGGTTGCGCCAGATCCGGTTCGAACATTTCATTATCGACCGCCCGCTGGACAACTCCAACCACGCCATCGTGTTTGACCGGAACAAGTGTATCAACTGTGGCCGCTGCGTTGAAGTATGCCAGCAGATGCAGAAAGTTAACGCGATCGAATACCAGGGACGCGGCGGCAAGACCGTTATCGGACCGGCCGCGCTCACCGAGCTCGCAGATTCACCCTGTATACGTTGCGGCCAGTGCGCTGCGCACTGCCCTGTCGGTGCCATTTACGAAGATCACTCCATGCGCAAGCTCTGGGACCGGCTCGCCGATCCCGACACCGTTACCGCGGTGCAGATTGCCCCGGCGGTTCGTGTTGCTCTCGGTGAAGAGTTCGGTATGGAGCCCGGCGACATTTCCACCAAGAAGATTTACGCCGCCCTCCGCCGCATTGGATTCAACTACGTATTCGATACCAACTTCTCCGCGGACCTCACCATCATGGAAGAAGGCTATGAGTTCATCGCACGCCTGACCGAAGGCAAGGGAGCCATTCCCCTGTTCACCTCCTGCTGTCCGGCATGGGTGGACTACGCGGAAAAGAACTGCCACGACCTTTTACCCAATGTGTCCACCGCAAAGAGCCCCCAGCAGATGATGGGCGCCATGATCAAGACGTACTGGGCAAAACAGGCTGGTATTGACCCCGCGAAGATTTTCTCCGTATCCATCATGCCCTGTACCGCGAAGAAGTATGAACGCCGACGGGATGAAACCATGAACTCGTCCGGTTATTCCGACGTTGACTCGGTACTTACCACCCGCGAACTCGCGCGCCTCATCAAGCAGTCCGGATTCGACTTCAACCAGCTTGAAGATGAAGAAGCGGACAATCCGCTCGGCCCGTACACCGGCGCCGGTACTATCTTCGGCGCGACCGGCGGTGTTATGGAAGCGGCTCTCCGGACCGCATACGCGGTGCTTACCGGAAACGAGCTTGCCGACATCAACTTTACTCCCGCCCGCGGCCTCAAGGACGTGAAGGAAGCGAAGGTTGACGTAAACGGCACCGAGGTCCGCATCGCGGTGGTACACCAGATGGGAAATGTGGAACCGGTTCTCGAAGCGGTTCGCTCGGCAATCGCCGAGAAGAAGGAGCCGCCCTACCACTTCATTGAAGTCATGGCGTGCCGCGGCGGTTGTGTCGGCGGCGGCGGACAACCCTACGGTGCTACCGACGAAATCCGTGCCAAGCGCGCGGCAGGTCTCTACAGTGACGATGAAAAGTCCGTGGTTCGTGTTTCCCACAAGAACCCCAACATTATCAAGCTGTACGACGACTTCCTCGGAAAGCCGAATTCGGAAAAACCGCACAAGTACCTGCACACACACTATGTAGAGCGCCCGCTGTACAAATAACGGTTACGTTTTTCAATTATGCCCCCTGTGTGGTCTCACCCGGGGGGCGTTTTTTTATACCCCCTTCTCACAGTCCGAAAAAAGGAATAGCATTATTAAAAGGAATATTTCATGAACAAACACTATGAACCCCAACTCGTATCCGTTCTCCGGGAGGGATACACCCTCAAACAATTCGTTTCTGACCTTTCCGCCGGCATTCTGGTTGGCATTGTCGCGATCCCGCTCGCCATTGCATTTGCCATCGCCTCAGACGTAAACCCTGCACAGGGCATTACCACCGCGGTAGTCGCCGGACTTGCCATTTCCATCTTCAGCGGAAGCCGGTTCCAGATCGGCGGACCAACCGGCGCTTTTATCATCATCATTTCCGGGATTGTCGCACAACATGGATACAGCGGCCTTGCCATCGCAACATTCATGGCTGGACTACTGCTTATCCTTATGGGCATGCTCAAGCTCGGCGTGATAATTCAATACATCCCCTACCCGGTTACGGTAGGATTTACCACCGGTATCGCGGTAATAATCGCCAGCGGACAAATCCGTGACGGACTGGGTCTGGCTATGGATACAGTTCCCCAGGAATTTGTTCACAAGATTACCGCGTACGCCGGACATATCAGTTCGATCAATCCGTGGGCGGTTCTCATTTTTGCCCTATCGATTTGCATCATTCTTCTCTGGCCAAAAATAAACCGGAAAGTTCCCGGTTCGTTTATCGCGATCATTGTATGCACGCTTGCGGTACGCTTGCTCAACCTTCCCGTTGAAACCATAGAAGCGCGATACGGTACCATAAGCGGCGCAATCCGCCTTGCGCCAATTCCTCACCTTTCCCTCGATCTGTTACGAACACTTTTCTTTCCGGCACTCACCATCGCGTTTCTTGCGGGGATTGAATCGCTCCTTTCCGCCGTTGTGGCAGACGGCATGAAGGGAACAAAACACCGCTCAAACATGGAACTCGTTGCACAGGGAATTGCGAACTGCTTGTCCCCGCTTTTTGGCGGCATCCCGGCAACCGGGGCAATCGCCCGTACCGCGACCAACATAAAAAATGGTGGCAGCACACCGGTGGCCGGCATAATCCATGCGCTCACCATATTCCTTATCCTGCTCTTCTTCGGAAAATGGGCATCACTCATCCCCCTCTCGACCATCGCGGCAGTCCTCATGGTTGTCGCCTATAATATGAGCGAACTGCGCCTCTTTACCCGAATGTTCAAGAACCCGAAAAGCGATGTCGCCGTCATGCTCGCGACCTTTCTCCTCACTGTTTTTCTCGACCTTACCGTCGCGATAGGAATTGGCGTTCTTCTGGCTGTATTCCTTTTCATGCGCCGGGTAAGCGAAGCTACCACCATGCAATATCTCTCCCGCTACTCTTCGGATGAATCGACCGCGGAAGATGGCGTACAGAAAATACTCTCATCAATTCCTGATGACATTCAGGTCTTTGAAGTAAACGGCCCATTCTTCTTCGGCGCGGCGGACCGCTTCAAGGACACAATCGCATCTCTGGATAAAAAGCCACGGGTCATGATCCTGAGAATGCGGAAAGTCCTTTCGATAGATGCTACAGCGATCAGGGCAATTGAAAGCATTTACACACGGACACAACGTGATGGCACCCGCCTCATCCTTTCCGGCGTACATACCCAACCCCTTCTCGCGCTCATCAAATGCGGCTTCATGGACGAGATCGGCAAGGAGAACATTTGCGGAACACTTGAAGAAGCGCTCCAGGCCGCTCAAAACACCTGATTTTTTTCACCAAAACCCGGGTCTGGTCCGTCATAGAGTATGAAAACCATGATACCAACGACAACGGAACCGACAGCAGCCAGCCGCCTCGAAGAAAGCTACATTCAGGACCGCTCGTCACTTTTTGCCCGTGTGCGGGCAGCCGGACGGACCCTGGAAGAAGCTGAAGATATCCTGCAGGATTTATATGCTGAAGCCCTGGACAAGATTCCGCTACTGCCCGAAATCCGCAATCTTGGCGGCTGGCTTCAAACCCTGCTGACCAGAAGGATCATCGACTGGTGGCGACATGACCGGGTCCGGAAAAATGCCGGTGAAACCGGTGTTGCGGACGAAGTCATCCAGGAAATAATCGACAGCGCTTGCCTGAACCCGCTGGACGAGTATGTTCAGGACGCGGTAATCGACGCACTCTACAGCGCCATAGCCGCGCTCCCCAAAAAGCAGCGGGACGTTATCCGGTATCAGGTTTTCGATAACAGGACATTCCGGGAGATTTCCGATCAAACCGGAATCAGTATCAATACACTGACGGCACGAAAACGTGCCGCAGTATCCGCGCTCGGCATTTCGCTCAGGCGCTGGATGGAAGAATAAGCACGTATGGAGGTTTATAATGATTGAAAGAAACGGACATCATCGGCAAGACTGTGATCCCGATCAGTGGTGGAGCAGACGACCGATTGGCGTCAAGATCGTACTCGGAATCATCTTCGCGGCAGCGGGAATCGCCCTGATTGGTTTATTCGGATTGCTTATCATGAGTCTGTGGAACGCGCTCATGCCGGATATTTTCGGACTGAAGACGATAAGCTACTGGCAAGCCTGGGGACTCTTCCTGCTCAGCTTCATCTTTTTCAAGGGGTTTGGCGGCAGCCACAGCCGGACTGAACACCGGCGAAAGACACAACTCCGGCGTCACATCCATACGGTCATGGAAAACGAAAACGCTGGAACAGCAACAGAACCGTCTGAAACCGGACCGTCGTAATAACCGAATCATGCTGCAAAAAGAAACCGCGCCAACCCGGCGCGGTTTCTTTTATTTTTTTCAACAATTTTGGTAGCAGTAATTTTACTACGCGGTTTCCAGTATCCGCCAGAAGAACTGACAAGCCGTAACAATCTTGTCTACCGGTATACGCTCGTTCTTCGCATGCATGCTTGCACGCTCCTCTTTGGTGAGCGCCATGGCGGAGAACTTGAGAACAGTGGGCGATACACGGCAAAAATGCCGCGAGTCGGTGCAGGCAACCATGAGATACGGAGAGACTATTGCATCCGGCCAGGTTGACGCAACGGCATCATGAACACGTTTCCACGCATACCCGTCAAGATCGGCGACAGGGGAAGGATCATTGGCATATACGGTACGAAGGGTAACTCCGGTTTTCCGGACAATTTTCTCAAGACGATCACGGGCGGCAACCGCCGTATCACCGGGGAGCAGCCGCAGGTTCGCACCGGAACGGGCAACGGGAGGCATCACATTGTATTGGGGCGCCCCTTCAAGCACAGTGAAGCAGCAGGTTGTCCGCATGAGCGCGGCCAGTTCCCCGCCGGACAGTTTGCATACCAGTTTGAAGAGCGGCAGAAAACACCAGAGGTTGGCAAAAAGAAGCCGGAACGTAAACGATGAATGACGGCCCAGAGTGTTGAACATCTTCGCTGCTGCGGGCGTTAACCGGAGCGGAAAGGGTTTTCGTGAAATCTTTTCAATTGCCTTTGCAAGGTCAACTACCGGTTGCCGAAGCGCGGGAGCCGATGAATGACCGCCGGCGGCACGTGCGGAAAACTCGATATCGAGCACACCTTTTTCGGTAATGCCGACAACCGCGCAAGGCTTTTTGACACCCGGGAAAACCCCGGTAACAACGGCCCCGCCCTCATCAAGCACCAATGCCGGATGGATGCTTTTTTCTTCCATCCAGGCAACGATAGCCGGAGCGCTTGGTCCCATGATCTCTTCATCGCCGGAAAAGGAAAGGTATACATCATGTTCCGGGACAAACCCGTTTCGCATCCGCATTTCCGCCGCTTCAAGGATGGCGCACAGGGTAATCTTGGTATCAATTGCCCCGCGCCCCCACAGTACGCCATCTTCATCAATTTCGCCGGAAAAGGGAGGCTTGTCCCATTCTGCAGAATCGGCGGCAACTACATCGTAATGCGCCATGAGCACCGTAGCATCGTCCGGAGAACGGCCCTTCCAACGATACACCACACCGGTTTCACCTATCAGCGTGCGTTCACATTGAGCGGTAATTGTTGGATAGAGGTCTCCCAGCAGGGCACGGAATTCATCAAATCTGGCGGAATCAACCTGCCCCGGATCGCGGGACGAAACGGTCGGAATCCGGATCATGCGGGATAGATGACCGGATACGGTGTCCCGGTCGAATTCATGCGAGCTCATAGTCACGATATCCGCGTCGCCGGGACGGAACAGCAGCGCCCGAATGATAAGGACCGCGATAAAGAGGACGAAAACGCCGACAACAACCAGGGCAGGACTCATACCAGGCCCCGATTGTAGAGGATACGAGCGCCGGCAATTGCGATAAGCGCGCTCACCGGTACCAGAATGCTCACCGCCGTCGCGAGCGCCGGAACACAAATGAAAAGAATGATCATGGCGACGAGCGGAGCCACCGAGATCTTCCAGTTCCGTGCGATAAACACAACCCCGAGTGCGCCAAAGAGCGCGGGGAGAATCATCTTGAACGCCGGAAGAAGAACCGGATTCTGTAAAACCGGCGCAAGGAAACTGAAGAGAAGCACGCCCGAAGCCAATATGAGGGTCGTTACAATGGATGTAACTGCGATTGCTATGGTAGACAGTATCTCGCCTTCTTCGGTGCCCGGCTTCACGCTGGCAGTCTGCATGGCCGAAATGGCGGCAGGTGCTTTGAGATTGGTTATGTTGCCGGTAACAAAGGCCAGATACGTACCGCCCGAGCCGAGCATTGGCGCATAGGTCAACACTTCAATGGCGGTTACGGTCCAGTAGACCGGGGCCACCGCGAGTAGACCGCGGAAAACAGGCATGAAACCCGGCCATGCGCCGAAACGGATGCTGATCGCAACAGGAACGGCGACCATGACCGCGAGGGCGGACAACATCCAGACGCGGCCCCAGACATGTATGTCAGTTTGAAAGTTCTTCATTAACGCTACTCCTCAAAATCCTGCCGGAAGCATTCCCGGCGGCAATATCTGCGCGTACCATACGGCAAGCGCCATGGCGCCGAGCATACTGACCGGCAGGGCAAAGTTTTCCAGCCAGGTCCATTTGCATACTGTAATAAGCACCGCGCAAATACCCATGAGAAGCGCCGAGGAAAGAAGCACCATTATGGGAAGAATTCCCCCGGAAATACCCATTCCGAGAAAGGCCGAAATCATTCCGATAAAGAGCGCCGACATGAAAATCTGTCCCCACCGGTTATCCTTTTTCTGTATGGAAAGCACACCACTTTGAATTTTCTTCAGAAACAGGGGAATTATGAACAATGGAGCGATACAGCCAAGGGTCATGACCCAGGCTACTGCAGAAAAAACTTGCGTATCGGTAACGGGTTCTGTTATACTCGCCCCGAGTGTTTGCATCGCGGCCGTCGCGGCGGGAAGCTCATAGGTAACCGCTCCAAGAACACTGAGCCTGATCCACGGCAGGGGCAGTCCAAGCGCATACGATAGCGTAATGAGCCCCAACAGGATTGAAACTGACGGAAGAACGGAAAATATCGCGGAAGAAAGAATCGTTTTCCGTACGATCTCCCGCCCAATTCCGAGCTCACGGCTCCGTGCTGTTGCTTTAACGAGAAAAAAAACCGATTGGGATATGACAAATACCCCGACAAGACCGCCGAGAAGAAAGAGAAACGGTCCGTTCTGAAAACCTTGCATACCATACTCCTGTATGAGCAGTATAGGGGCATGCATTCAAACTGTCCAGAATTGTCTTGTCCGGTTAAGCGGAAATTAATGCAGGGGAGTTATACTTATGTCCATGGCCGAAAAAAAAATACTTGTCGCTGAAGACAGCACAAAACTGCGAACCTATATCGCGGAGAATCTGGAAAACGCCGGGTATACCGCCCTGGAAGCTCCTTCGGGAGAAAAGGCGTTCGATGTACTCAAAAATGAGTATGTCGATCTTGTTTTACTCGATCTCAATCTTGGCGACATGAACGGTCTGGAAATTCTGAAAACCATACGCAGACAGGATGAATTCCTGCCGGTTATCATTGTATCGTCCATAACCAGTCATGAGTCAAAGCTGACCGGTTTCTCAACCGGCTGTGACGACTATATTACCAAACCGTTCTATATTGATGAGCTTCTTGCACGGGTTCAACGCATGCTGAAAAAAGCCGCCGCCGCGAACAGACCGGGAACGCCGCTCGATGAAACCATAACAAGCGGTCCGTTCACCCTGAATCTGGGAACCATGCGGGTTACCAAAAACGAAACACCTGTTGTTCTGAGAAAAAAATTGTTTTCGCTGTTTCTCTATTTTATCAAAAATCCCGGTTTGGTACTTTCCAATTCGGTTCTGTTTTCACAGGTTTGGGACCCGGCCGAAGAGGTAAACGAGAACAGCCTGTACGTCCATATACGCCAGCTCCGCGCGCTTGTTGAAGACAACCCGGATCAGCCGAAGTTTATCAAGACCGTACGCAACGCAGGCTACCGCTATACTCCCGAACCCTGAAATTGTACGGTAATGATCAGTTCCATGTGATCCTTTATCATATAACTGATCTCGACACCGAGCAGTTCAAATAGAAACCCCGAAAGGAAGAATCCTGCAGGACAGGCAGCGTGTTCTTTAACCGGCACGTTAATTTTCAGCATTGCCAGCTCTTTGTTTCCCGATATGGTCATTCCTGCTTTTGCATCCCGTCCAATCGCGGGCAGCAATTTATACAGTAAATCCTCCAACGCTACGAGCAGGAGACTTTCCTGTCCGCGTACATACAAGTCGGCGTCATGCTCGCCAAGGGAAAGAACAATCCCCGCCGCAGAAAAATCATCGGCAACCAGAGTCTGCACCTGTGTGCAAAGAGTATGGAGATGAACCGGTTCAGGACTGACGGCATTCCCGTCGGGATCACGAACCGGAATCAATGCTGTCCCTGTTTTCCCAAGGAAGGAACTATATCCGCATAAATCTTCCGCAACGGGGTCAGGCGAGTTCCCTTCCCGGAGCGCCGTGCCGCAGCGGTTCATGAGGGACTGCGCTTTTTTTACCAGGGAAAACTGCGCTTCGGCAACCGCTTGCAGGCGCGTAAAACGTTCCCGGTTCCATTGTAGTTCTCGCTCCATGGCCCGGAAAACATATCGGACAATCAGAAAGGCTCCGACCGCAAGCAAAACAAACAGGGTAAAAAATATAGCCGTCAGACGGCGGGATTCCTGCCGGTACATATCGAGAAGTCGCATGCGGGAGAAGGTCATGATAACCGTATTGCCCGATTTCCTGTCCAAAATACCCCAGAGCAATGGAACACTGTGCCCTGACGGTTCATACAACGGGCCATATCCCTTGTCCAGTATTTTAATGCGAGCGGTCATGATCCTCTGCGAAACGGTTTCGCTGACGGTTTCGGGATATACCAGAAAACCGTCAGGATCAAAGACATAGACACGCACACGGCTTGAATCCTCGAACGTACGGAGCTCCAGGGCAAGATCATCCCCTGTTGGTCCGTCTATTGTTCTAAGCAATGTAGTGCCAAGATACGGCAACTCGTACCGCTGAATAACATGCTGGACAATAACCCGTTCCCGGAACATGGAAAACAGCAGTGCGACAAAACAAAGCCCTATCAGAAGCAGCTGTACGAGTACATACGTTCTCCGGCGTTTCACACCTCGCCTCCATAATACCGTTTCAGGGTAAGCACAAAACAGGCGCCCGGACTATCGGCTCCATATTCAAGCGATCCGCCGTTCATTACCGCCAGTTCACGGGAAACGTGCAGTCCAAGACCGGTCGATGCTTCACCGCCCGTGGGCCGCGGGGAAAGGCGCTCAAACCGCTGAAAGAGGCGCGTCCGGTCTTCCAACGGGATACCGGGTCCGGTATCACAAACAGTTATCCGGACGTCGTGCTCTCCGCTAACGCTGATCGTAACCGCCCCTCCGGACGGAGTAAATTTGACCGCATTGTCTATCAGGTTATACAAAATGCCCCGTACAGACGTTCTATCGGCGAGTATCCGGGGGACATTCCCGGGTTTGTTGACGGAAATCGACTGCTTCTTCTGCTCCGCACGCTTCGAAATTTCACGAACAGTTCGCTCCAGTTCTTCTGACAACTCCACCGGTTCAAGCCAGAGGGTCTGACGTCCGTCTGTAAGACGAAACGAAATGAGAACATTCTGGACTATATCATTAATTTCCTGGACACAGTCTTCCATCTCTCCGATTTTGGCCGCTTCTTTTCTATTTGAGGGTGCCGCTGCAAGTTCGCGGATGAGATTCATGAGGACCGTCAACGGTGTATTAACATTATGGGTAAGAAAATAGAGAAAGGCGTTCTTTTCCTTTTCCGACTGTTCCAGATCCCGGTTCATCCGGTCAATTTCCCGAAGACGGAGCAGGGAACGAATGCGTGCGGTCAGTTCGGCACCATCGTAGGGCCGGGTCAAAAAGTCATTGACACCGACTGCGTAACCGCGCTTGAGCATGGTCTGCTCATAGTAGTCAGCTATGAGGAGGATAGGGAACTGAAACATGCTGTGTTTGTCCCGGATAAGCCGACAGAGGGTAAAGCCGGCTTCTCCGCATGTCGCTGCGTCAATGACAAGAACATCTACGCGACCATCCGATATATCCGCCAACAGACGGTACCGGTCAATCTCCGGTTCGGCGTCAAAAGAATCCGCGCAAAGCATGTTTGCCATACGCGCGGCTTGTTGCTTGTCGAAGTCAAATATACGTACTACCGGCGACGTTGCTCCGGCATGGCTTCCGTATGAAAAGGCTTCGTGATCGAATAACTCCTGCAGTACGGGCACCTGGAGCATTGTCCGCCCGACATGTTTTATTGTTTCCGCCTCTCCGATAATGATCTGCGCGACAGCCATGATTCCCGGATCCGCATATTCTTTCTCCATAATCCTTGCCGATGCGATTATGCTGTCCAGTGGTTGGTGAAACCGGTAAAAAAAGCGCTCGTTGCAGTTCTCCTGGATCATACTCTGACGGACCGTGGCTGCAGCAGCGGGATCGGGAGCAACCACTACCGGAACATCCGGGGAAACGAAACGGGCATAGGTGTACAACCGGGTTACCAGCAACAACACCAATGAAGTAAGAAGTCCGACCCAGAGCTTGAAATCCTCTGAATTGGTTTGACGCTGAGTAAATTGCGCCTTGATAACATCGATTACCATGAGAATAATCCAGGGAATAAAGGACAGCACTACCATGAGCGGCATATAGTCCTGGCGGAAAGCGGCCTTTGCGGTGTAATAGAACAACAGGGGAAGAATCAATACCGAGAACGCGTTGAGAATGTCGCCAACATCATAGGGCTTATAAAAAAGGGAAATAATCCCTAGAATAACCGATACACCCATCAGGACTTCAATGGCTTTTTTTTCCCATCCTGAATAATCGGTTGGAATAAGCGACCGGAAAAAATACAGCGCTCCAAGACAGTTTATGCTGATAGAGACCGGATACAACCAGTCAGCATATGTCAGAGGATCGATTACCAGCATGAGCAACCGGCTTTGACGCATGTAAAAAAAGCACAGCGTAAAGAGAAAAAGCGCCGTACTGAAAAAATAGCGGTTGCCAACCAGAATAGAAAGAATCAAGTTCAGAAGAATGAGGATTATTAGACCCCCAACAGCAAAAGACATGAGACTCCGCTCATACAGATGCTGTGAAAGCCAGAGATCAATTCCAAGAACATCAAGATCAATCTTGATTCCGCGCACTCCATAATATTCCAGAATGTACACGATCTGCGAATCGGCGGGCACAATGACCGGGAACGATGCCTTGTAATGCCGGAGCGGGCTTTCACTTATCGGGACGTTATCTCCGTGCCGTGCCAGCAAAACGGCGCCCTGTTCCAGCGGCTTGAGTAATGATGTTCGGTAATTCCGTACATTGTTGTACAGTATTACTTCCCGGTCGGTTTGACTCTGGTTTCTTAGTTCAAGCCGTACATAGGCAAAAGAATCAGATACCATTATACCATCTGAAGGCAAACGTTCCCACGGTGCGTTTCCGGATACAAGAAGCTGTGATGTGGCTTCAACTCCGGACGGAAACCATGAGTACACAACCGAAACAGGTTGTTCTTCATAGGGCTTCTCCGCATAATCCCTGAGGGAAACAACAAAAAGGGCTGCGGTCGCAAGAAAAACCGTGATCGCGAGTTTCCCCAGAAATGCCAGCTGTGTTGTTTGTTGATTATCGTTGTGTATCATGAGTCAATACTCTGTAGCAAGGTTTCGCTCTCCGTTCCCGGGAAAGTCAATATCCGGTATTCAAGTTCACCAGGGATTAACCGGGCGGTTTCAAACCCGGTACAAATTCGAGCGGCACAGTTTTCACCGATAGTATAATCCGATTCCGGCAAAAGAATGACAAGACGCCCGGAACGCGAATATCCCGGATAATCAATCCGCCGTACAGCCTCCCGAACGACCGTGGCAGCCGTGAATTTTGTGTCAGCACCGAAATCTCCCAGGTAAACCGAAAAACAGACCATGGTAAAAGGTATCTGTGGTGTTTCAACCCCGGACAAGAACACACGCAGTCGTTTGGCAAGAAAATCCGAAGAAAAAAGCCCGGTATCCGGATCCGCCATGCTTTCAACAAGCAAGCGGGCGGTTTCCTGCGTACGTTCACCGGCGAGTTTCCCCAAAGTATCTTCGAGCAGGCGAATATCGGTAATGTCTTCCATCATGAATACGTTTAGCGGAACCGTACCCTTTTCGGACAGGACCGACGTTCTCCGGAACCGAACCCAGTTCTCACCACCGTCAGAACCGATAAAATGTTGTACTTCGGGATTATTGGTTTCATCAGCACGATAATTTCTCATGCGGGCACATGCCTCGCGCCAAAAACGATTCTCGCTAAAAACACCGGTTACCAGATTGTGCCAACGCAGACCAACCGGTACGGTGTCGATAACAGCATACAGACTATCCCGCTCATCACGGATTTTCCGCATCTGCCGGAGCAAAACCAGACGGCTGGACAAATATGAAACGCCCACAAGAACCATGGCACCGAAAATATTTACGAAAATCCTGGCAAACAACCGACGAGCCGGATGATTTGCCGGCAAGTTCTCAGGCGTTCCCGGGAACCATTTTTTTCGGAGCTCGGACAATACACCATTGCGCGAAAGCACAACAATTGCGTCATTCAGACGAAACAACAGCGCCTTGTCACCTTTTTTGACTGCAAGCCGATAGGATATCGGAAAAAGATTCCGCCCGGTCGCCCGGACCGCGGGAACGGCTAACTCGCCGATAATTTTCTTCCCAAGAGAATAGGGAGCCAGGGTATAATCGGCAGATCCCTGTTGAACAAGCTGCATTGCTTCCGTGTAGGTTTCAGTTAAAATGAGCTGCTTGTCGAGGCCAGCGGGGATAATGAACCGTTCAAGAGCCGCGTCGTCGCGCAGAATCGCCAAAATTTTACCATCGGTATCCTCAGGTACCGTTATACCGGAATCTTCACGGCTGAACAGCGTGTAATAATCGGTGATATAGGGAATGGTAAAATCATATTTCTCGCTTCGCTGATCGGTATGGATAATGGCGGTTACCAGATCGAGGTCGCCATTCTCAAGCGACTGCAGCACTGAAGCCCAGGAGCACGGAACAAATTCAGGCGTAAAGTCCGCGGCCCGTGCCAGATGGTGAATGAAATCCGCGTCAAAGCCCGTTACTCCATTGCCGACTGCCACCGAAAAGGGTGGATAATCCTTGTCACAGCCGACGGCAAGTACGGTTTCCCCTGAAACTGCCGAACAAAGCAGCAGTAGCACCAGACAGAATGCCGGAGTACGAAAAGAGTTCAACCGATATGTACTATTTTTACAAAACTTAAGTGCCATTTAATGTCATTATTGTATCATGTTTTAACAAGAATACATTGTTTATTTGTTTAGTTGATCGACTTTTTCATACATGATATTTTATATTTAATTAAGAAATAAAAGCCTCATACCACCAAAATGTCCAAACGTGTGCTATACTCATAGCCATGGACGATCAAACCGAACGACTTGTTGCACTGGAAACAAAACTCGCCTACGTGGAAGACTACATGACCCGCCTCCAGGCTATTATCGTTGAACATACCGGAACACTTGACCGGTTAACCGCGGAGAACAAAGCACTCCGGTCAAAAATTGTCGATGTGGAAGAATCAATCCAGGAAATGCCCGATCAACGGCCCCCTCATTACTGATTTCGGAGAAAAAGCATATGGCAAGAATTTTAGTAGTTGAAGACGATCATTCGATAGCGGAACTCATCCAGACCGTTCTGGAATCCGAGAATCATTCGGTGAAGCTCGCATCCTCCGCCGAGAATTCCAAGAAAATCCTTGATTCGGACGTTATTGACCTGGCGATCATAGACATCATTCTGCCCGGACAGGGCGGGATGGACCTGATTCTGGAACTGCACGCAAAATTCCCGAATCTGGCGATAATCCTTACCTCCGGCAAAATAGACATGAGCAAGTCCACCTTCAAGGTTCTTGCCCATCAATTCGGAGTACTATCCATATTACCGAAACCGTTCACCGTTGAAGAGCTCATCGACACCGTAAATGAAACTCTTCAGGGTGAAAAAGCTCCGGTTTGACCCGTCCTCAGGAAAAAAGCTTCCTGATCTGTCTGGTATAAATTTCCTCGAGCTTGTAGCGCATTATTTCCTGTTTTGCAGAAAGTTCAACGCCCTGTTCGAACGGTTTTTCGAGCAGTTCAAACCGGTTGATCCGTTCAAAAAGCCTGAATCCGTTTTTTCCGCAGATCAACTCGTTAATCTCACCTTCATACAGCTTGAGAACCTGCGGCTCCTCCAGGAGACGCGAGAAGTCGGCCGTGTCCAGTGCGTTTTCCGCCGCCCAGGCGAGCAACTCGTCACGGTTAACCACAATCAGGGCACCAAGGTAGCGTTGATCCTGACCAAGAACCACCGAAGTAGAAATATACCGTGATTCATTGAGCTTCATCTCGATCGGAACCGGCTCAATGTTTTCGCCGCCGCGCAGAACAATGGTATCCTTCATGCGACCGCGGAGGATAATCTCGCCGTTCAGGGTTTTTAACCCGATATCCCCGGTATTGAACCAGCCGTCCGGCGAGAGAACCTTGTCCGTCAGCTCCTGCTTCCGGTAATACCCCTTCATCACGTTTTTACCCCGGACAAGCACACATCCTTTTTGCCCCGGGGGAAGCTCCCGACCTTCGGTGTCAACAATCCGTACTTCACAACAGTCAAGAGGTGTTCCAATCGTTCCGAATACCGGTTTGGTAAACGGACGTACTGCGACAACCGGGGCTGTCTCGGTCAAGCCGTACCCCTCAAAAACCCGGACACCTACGGACCAGAAGAACTCGTCAATATTCGGAGGCAGGGCGCCGCCCCCGGAGACGCCCTCAATGAACCGCGTTCCCAGCTTGGCTCGAATTTTTTTGAAAACCAGCAGATCTCCCAGCGCGCGAAGAGGAAATAACAGCAGCCAGGGAATCACGCAGAGAAACGCATCAGTCCAGCGCCGAACCCGGGAAAATACCGGCTTGTTGCCCAATACCGACCGTGAACACCGCCCATACGCGATCGCGACGGAGACAAAGAAGGAGAAAAGAACGAGAGAAACCCCGCCCTTTTTGCGCATTGCCCGGTAAATACCGTCATAGACCGATTCCCAAATGCGGGGAACCGACGGCATGAGCGTCGGATTCATGGAAACAAAGTCAGCAAGCAGTATGCTGCCGATAGGCTTTGAGTAAATGATGCCGCCCGCGCGGTCAAGAATGACATACTCGCACATACGTTCAAACGAATGCCAAACGGGAAGAACACAGAGGGCCCGGTCGCCCGGGTTGAGGGGAATCCGCTCACGCAGGGAAGGAAGCTGACAAAGGAAATTCCCGTGCGTAAGGATAACCCCTTTCGGTTCACCTGTTGTTCCCGAAGTGAAAATGATGGTCGCGACCTCGTCTTCGGTCCCTGCTTCCAGCTCTCTTTCAACCGCGCCCTCATTATCAGAACGGAACTCGATTCCGCGGGCCATTATTTCGTCAAAGAAATACACCGCGATCTTCGCATTTTTCAACGCTTTGATCATTTCCGGTGAGACGGAATCATAGAAAACCACGGTTTCAAGATCCGGCAATTCCTTGCGGTTCTCGAGAATCTTGACCGCCTGTGCCTCGTTTTCGAGGAACACGGTACGACACTCAGAAAATGAGAGAATATATACAACGTCCCGGCTCGTGGCGTCGCTTCCCCGGGGAACATCGGCCGCTCCGAGTGCCATGACCGCCAGACTTGTCTGAAACCATTCCTTGCGGTTGTCTGAAATGATACCGACATGATCCCCGCGCGCATGGCCAAGAGACAGCAAACCTGCAGCGCAATTGAGCACGTGAGAATACAACGCCGAATACGAAATTTCGTCGAAGCCGCCCGCTTCGTTGCGGGAGTATTGCGCGGGAAGCGCGGAATGGGTTTCAGCAATCCGTTTAAGGAGCTTGGGTACGGTTTGATCCATGTTTACAAAATATCATGACATGTCATTTTGCGCAACATTTATACACTGCTACCAAAATTGTTGAAGAATATTGGAGCAGTGATCCGTAATACGATATACTAAAGAACATGAGCAGTAAAAAACCCCGAATAGGCATTACCGCGGGAGATCCCGCGGGAATCGGGCCCGAAATAGTCCGGGCAGCCATAACAAATGCGGACGTTCTGGATAGTTGTGAACCCGTGGTGTTCGGCACCACCAATCCGGATGAAATCCACCGTCTTGGAATACCGGTCGGCAAGGTCAGCGCACGGGGAGGAGAACTCGCATTCAAGGCGATTGAAGAAGCGGTCCGCGCGGCGAAAAGCGGCGCCATAGATGCCATAGCCACCGCGCCCATCAACAAGGAAAGCCTCAACGCTGCGGGCGTCCCGTATATCGGTCACACCGAAATTCTCGCAGGACTCACCGGAGCGGCGGACCCCCTCACCATGTTTGAAACTCTGTCCCTCAGGGTCTTTTTTCTTACCCGCCATGTGCCGCTGCGCCGTGCCTGCGACATGGTCACCGAAGAACGGGTGTATGCCTACCTTGTCCGCTGCAGTGCCGCCATGAAAAGTCAGCTCGGCACGGGAGAACCCCTCATCGCCGTTGCCGCACTCAATCCGCATGGCGGTGAACACGGCATGTTCGGCGACGAGGAAGACTGCATCCCTCCCGCAATTGAACGGGCGAAGCGTGATGGCGTCCGTGCCGTCGGGCCGGTTAGCGCGGATTCGGTGTTCCACCTGGCAAAAATCGGAAAATTCGACGCGGTTCTTTCCCTGTATCACGACCAGGGACACATCGCCTGTAAAACACTCGACTTTGCCCGCACTATTTCCCTGACCCTTCAGCTTCCATTTTTGCGGACAAGCGTTGATCACGGCACCGCGTTTGATATAGCAGGAACCGGTACAGCCGATCCGCTGAGCATGATAGAAGCGATACGGGTCGCGGCAAAGTACCGTTAGCCAACAATTTTGATAGCAGTGGTGCTTTTTCCCGAATTTTCGCTTTCTTTTGTTGACTGAAACAACATTTGATTCTAGGATGATAGCATAGATCAAAGCAAGGAGACACGCATGAAGGGAATTACCATGGACCAGTTCCGGGAAACAGCGCCCGGTGAACCTTCAGGAGAATTTTGTACATTCCGGGGAGAAATGTGGTACCGCATTTCCTCATACGACGCGATTCCGCCGTTTTTTATGACTATTGTCAGTTCTTCGGATGTCTGGAACTATTTATGGTCAAACGGCGGTATTACCGCGGGACGAATAAATTGTGACAACGCGGTATTCCCGTACTGCACGGCGGACAAGGTATCGGACAACCGCTACAACACCGGCTCGTATACAGCGCTTCGGGTATACCAGGACGGGAAAATTTACCTTTGGGAACCCTTCGCGGACACGGCTAACGGATTATGGACGATTCAGAGGAATCTCTATAAAAACACCAGCGGCTCCCGTGTGGTTTTTGAAGAAGTAAACAAGGATCTTGACGTTACGTTCCAGTACGGATGGACTTCGAGCGACAAATACGGTCTGGTAAAAGAAAGCCGTGTAATTGACGGAGGAACACGGAAGCGGAAGATGGAAATTCTCGACGGCTGCAGAAACATTCTTCCCGCCTGTGTAACGGCCGACTTCCAGAATGCCAACAGCGTTCTCCTCGACGCTTATAAGAAAACCGATCTGATACAGCAATCCGCCCTCGCGGTATTTTCGGTCACGTCCATTATCACGGACAAGGCTGAACCGAGCGAAGGTTTGTACGCGAACGCGGCCTGGTTCTCCGGCTTGGATCCAGTCCACCTCTCACCCGCAAGTCCGGAATGCTTCCGGACCGGACGGGCAATCCCGGATGTTTCCGTGGTAAAGGGCGAGCGTCCTGCCATGTACACCCTGATTACACTCGCCGAAAACCGGAGCGAAGCCGAACGAAACTGGTTCCAGGTGTTTGATACGTCTCTCGATCATACCCGGCTCATGGCGCTGGACAAAGCCCTTCGAAACCGGTCGGCGATTGTCCGCGATCTTGAGCAGGATATTACCGCTCAGTGCCGTCTTCTAGACGAGTACATCGCGGCCGCGGACGGCGACCAGCATACCGCGGACACAGCGGTATGCGTTCACCACAAGGCAAACGTGATGTTCAACATAATGCGCGGCGGTATTTTCGCGGACAACGGCCTCATCCCGACGAAGGACTTCCTGGCTTTTGCCCGGGAACGAAACAGGGCCGTTGCAGTCGATCTGGAAAAAACCCTCGCAGGGGCCGGTGAAAAAATAACCGCGGACGAACTTGAAGCGGTTATCCGGAAATCCGGTTCCGTCCAGGCGGAACGCCTCCGCATGGAGTATCTTCCCCTCACCTTTTCACGCCGTCACGGAGATCCAAGCCGTCCCTGGAACCGGTTCTCCATTGATCTGAAAAACCCCGACGGATCGCAAAAGCTCAACTATCAGGGAAACTGGCGGGATATCTTCCAGAACTGGGAAGCGCTCGCCCTGTCCTACCCGCGTTCAATCTCCAACATGGTCGCGAAATTCCTCAACGCCATGACCGCGGACGGATTCAATCCCTACCGCATTACCCGGGAGGGCATAGACTGGGAGATCAAGGAACTGGACAATCCCTGGTCAAATATCGGCTACTGGGGAGATCATCAGGTTATCTATCTTACGAAACTGCTTGAGGTTCAATACCGGTTTGAACGGGAAGCCCTTCTGCAGAGTCTTGATCGGGCCTGTCATTCCACGGCGAATGTTCCCTACCGCATCAAACCGTACGCGGATATCGTGAAAGATCCCCGTTCAACGATTATTTTCGACGACACGCTGCATGAAAAAATAATGAAAGATGTCGCAGAATACGGTTCCGACGCCCGCCTGCTCCGGGATGCGTCGGGGGCGGTTTCACTGGTGTCAGCAACAACCAAGTTCCTGACCATTCTCTCGGCGAAAATGGCGAACTTCGTTCCCGGAGGCGGTATCTGGCTCAATACCCAGCGGCCGGAATGGAACGACGCAAACAACGCCCTCGCCGGATACGGTCTTTCCATGGTAACTCTCTACTACATCCGGAGGACACTCGTATTTCTTCTCCAACTGTACCGCGAAAGTCCGCTTGTATTCTTTTCCGTTCCCCGGGAAACCGCACAGTTCTTCCTCGACCTCGCCGAACTCTACCGTACCAGCGAACCGGGATCCCTTCTGGAGGGGAAATCCCGGCGCGCGTTTGTGGACAGGGCAGGGCTCCTCTTTGAAACACAGCGGAACGAGGTGTATCGCGCCGGCTACAACACGGAAAGCATTGCGCTGCCAAAAGACGCGGTCCTTTCCGGATTTGAAGCATTCCTGAAACACACTGAAGACGCAATCGAGAAAAACCGGCGCGACGATGGTCTCTATCACTCATACAATACCCTTGAGGTCGACGCGTCCGGCGCGATGCAGGTACACAATCTTACCGAAATGCTCGAGGGTCAGGTTGCCGTTCTCTCATCCGGTAAACTCGATTCGCAGGAAGTGGTGGATCTCTGCGCGGTACTGAAGAAGAGCCGGCTTTTCCGGGAAGACCAGTACTCGTACATCCTCTACCCGGACAAAGAACTGCCTCATTTTTGCGAAAAGAATACATTCTTTGCCGCCGAAGCTGAAAAAATCCCGCTCCTTGCGAAAATGATCCGGGAAGGGGACAGCCGCATTGTCAGGAAGGACGAAGACGGCCTGTGTCATTTCAACCCCGGCTTCCGCAACGCGCGGGTCATGGACGAACTGTTCGATACAATCCGGAAAAATCCGGAACAGGGAAAAAACCTTGACGAAAAAACAGTCCGCGAAATTCACGAGCTCTATGAACGGGTTTTTGATCACCGGAGTTTTACCGGCAGGTCGGGAACCTTTTATGCGTATGAAGGACTGGGAAGCATCTACTGGCACATGGTTTCAAAACTGCTTCTCGCGGTTCAGGAGCAGTGCAGCCGGGAAGAAAATCCCGAATTGAAGAAGAAACTCACGACCTGTTACTACGACATCCGCAAGGGCATCGGGTTCAACAAGACGCCGCAGGTATACGGTGCCTTCCCTACCGACCCCTATTCCCATACCCCGGCAGGTCAGGGAGCGAAACAACCCGGCATGACCGGTCAGGTCAAGGAAGAGGTCATAACCCGCTGGACTGAACTCGGCCTTACGGTGGAAGACGGCATTCTTTCCCTGCGCTGTCCCATCCTCGACCCGGCGGAATTCCGCGACGACGGCACCCTGGAATTCACCTGGTGCGGTGTTCCCTTCACATACCGGAAGGCCGCCAACAGGAGTGAAGAATCGATCGAAATCGTAATGGATGGAAAGACGGTAACGAGAAAGGGAACCGGGCTTACCCGTGAGGAATCCGATACACTGTTCTCACGGAGCGGCCGGATCTCCGAAATCAGGGCGACAGTTCATGCCGGGGAGGCATTTCCGGCCAACTGACCTTTTGGCCGATTTATGGTATCCTTGCGACCATGATTCAGCATTTGCTACTTGATATGGACAACACGCTGTATCCGGCGTCCGGTAAAATGGACGCCGGCATAAACAGCCGCATGCAGCGGTTTGTGGCGGATTTTCTCGGCGTTCCCCTCGAGGAAGCCATCGCGCTTCGCGCGCAAAATGTTCCAAATTTCGGCACTACCCTTGAATGGCTGAAGGCGCGGCATGGTCTTGTTGATCAGGAAAACTACTTCAACGCGGTTCATCCTGAAAGTGAAATTGAAGAACTCCAGTTTGACGAAAACCTCCGCCCGTACCTTCTCTCCCTGGGATTTCCCATGACATTGCTCACAAACGCACCCATGTCTCACGCGACCCGGGTGCTGGATTTTTTCAATATCACGGATATTTTTCTCGGCGTGTTTGACCTCACGTTTCACGAGGGCAAGGGAAAGCCTCATCCGGACTGTTTCCGCAACACACTGAATGAAGTGAACAAAACCGTGGAAGAAACCCTTTTTGTGGATGATCACCCGAAATATGTACGGGGGTATCAGGCCATAGGAGGCCGGGCGGTCATTGTTGATGAACACAACAGGCATTCAACTCTGGCGCAGACCGAAGGATTCGGTCACATCCGCTCAATTTATGAACTGAAAGACTGGCTTGCAACACATGCCGGTTTTGTACAATAGTATCCGTGATTTCCGGATCAATTTTTTTCAAGGAGTCTGTCATGGATCCCAATTCATTGTTCAACCGATATCAGCACCTGTTTCCGGAGCTCAAACGTCTGTCACGGGCTGAGAACCGCATTACCGAAGAAAACGTATTCCAGCCGGCGAATACCGGCATCCGTGCAATAATGGACAAGCTTTGCGGGGAAAACATGACGAAGGAATCGGAATTCCGCAATCTTGACCATGCTGCCGATTTTCTCGACAAAATAAAAAACGGCAAGCGCGGCATCATCCTCATGGAGCACTACAGCAACTTTGATCTGCCCGGCATCATGTACCTGCTGGGAAAGGCCGGACCCGTCGGTGAAGAGCTCTCAAAACGGATCATCGCTGTCGCGGGGATGAAACTGAACGAAGACGATCCCCTCGTTTCTGCCTTCGCGGAAGCGTATTCCCGCATCATCATTTACCCGAGCCGATCCCTCGCGTCCATCAAGGATCCTGAAACCTACAAGCGCGAAGAACAGCGGAGCCGGGTCATCAATCTCGCGTCCATGCGGGCTCTGGACCGCATCCGCAAGGAAGGAAATGCGGTACTCGTATTCCCCGCAGGAACCCGGTACCGTCCCGGGAAACCCGAAACAAAGCGCGGAGTACGGGAAATCAACTCCTACATCCGCATTTCAGATGTCATGATGCTGGTCTCCATAAACGGCAATTGCCTCAGGTTCTCCGATACGCCCGAAAACATGATCAGCGACGTGGTCTGTCCCGACCGCATCATCATGACCGCAAGCCCGGTCTACGACTGCCGCGCGTTCCGCGACGAAGCGGTTGAATGGGGCGGCAGTGACACTGAAGATAAAAAGCAGCTGGTGGTAGACTATGTCATGCACCAGCTGGAAAAAATGCACGAGGAAAACGAGGTAGGGCGTCTCAATTAGTCCATCCGACAGCGTGCGGCGCGCGCGTGGAAGGTTAATCCCTCGGCAAGCGCGAGCTGTTCCGCCGCTGCAAGCGAGGCTTCCCATCCGGAGCGGTCGCTTCCGGCTTCCCCCGTACGCAATGTGGTAACCGTTTTCAGGAAGTGCCGTACCGAAAGACCGCCGGTGAATCGGGCGGCTCCGGAAGTCGGCAGGGTATGGTTAAGACCGGCCGCATAATCCCCGAGAATTTCCGCCGATCCGTGACCGATAAACAGCGATCCGTAATTCCGCAATTCCTTCACCAGACGTTCCCGCTCACCGCCGGCCTCAAGCGCAAGCTCAAGGTGCTCCGGCGCTTTGCGGTTGGCAATGTTCACCGCCTGCTCCAGTGTTTCAACAATAATAACCGCGCTGTTTCCGGCAAGACTCTTCCGCGCCGGAGCGTCTCCGGGGAGATCCCCGAGCTGAATCTCGAGCTCGGCGGTAACCGCGTCCGCGAGCGCCGCGGAAGTGGTGAGAAGCACGGCCTGCGCGTCCACATCGTGTTCGGCCTGGGCGAGCATGTCCGCGGCGACCCAGGCGGGATTCGCCGAATCGTCGGCGATGATCAGCACCTCCGACGGGCCTGCCGGTATGTCGATACCCACTTCGCCGAATACCAGCCGTTTCGCGGCGGTAACGAACTTGTTTCCCGGACCCACAACCACATTGACGGCAGGAACGCTTTCCGTTCCGTAGGCCATGGCGGCTATCGCCTGCGCGCCGCCGGCGGCGAATACCCGGTCTACACCACAGAGAGAGGCAACCGCGAGTATCCGGGGATCACAGTACGGGGAATCAGGATTTCCGGACGGATGCGGAACCGGCGGGGAACAGAAAATAACCGAATCACAGCCGGCGGCCTTCGCCGGGGTCACGCCCATGATCACGCTCGAGAAAAGCGGGAAGCGGCCGCCGGGCACATAGACTCCGGCACGTTCCACCGGCAGGGTCTTTTGTCCGGTAATGATCCCGGGAACCAGTTCGGTTTCAAAGGTATCGAACGACTCTTTTTGACGGAGCGCGAACTGCATGGCGAGATCCCGCGAATGGCGGAGCGCCTGGTACAGTTCGGGATTTTCATTTTTCAGGGTTTCTTCGGCGGCGCGTACATCGTCGGAGGATACTTCAAGCCGGGACGGGTTAGCCCGGTCAAACTGCGACGCGTAGTGCCGCACGGCCGTATCGCCGCGTTCGCGTACCGCGGCAAGAATGCCCGCGGCGACACCCAGGGCGTCGTCGAGCCGGCGTACGGAAAAAAAAGACTCCGGTACGGTATTCGCGGTATATCGCGGAATAATCGGGTTGGTCATGGTTCCTCCTTGCGGTGATCGCTTTTGCGGGAACTGGTTACTTCTTGTGGCGGCGGTCAAGCTCGTCCAGAACGTCCTTCCAGGACACGCCTTCACGGTTCATGAGCACGTTTACAAAATAAAGAAGATCGGCGGTTTCCCAGATAACTTCGTCGCGGTCTTCCGCCTCGGTGAGCTCCTCGGCTTCTTCCATCACTTTTTCCCGAACCCGCTCTCCGTTCAGGGTTGCCGTGTAGGAACCCGGTTTGGGATTCGCGAATCGATCGGCGATAACGGATGAAAGATAGTCCAGACTGTACGGCCGGTCGGCCACCGTGGAAAAACAACTCCATGCGCCGGTATGGCAGGCTGGGCCCGCGGGGCGAACGGTAGCGAGAATGGTGTCGCGGTCGCAGTCCATGCGGAGCTTGATCACTTCGAGCGTATTGCCGGAAGTTTCGCCCTTGGTCCACAACTCGTTCCGGCTGCGGCTCCAGAAGGTGAGCAGGCCGCGGGCAAACGTGGTCTTGAGCGCTTCCCGGTTTGCGTAGCCCATCATGAGCACTTCGCCGGTCACGCTCTGCGCGATCACCGGCATCATCTCCTGCTTGTTCCAGTCGAGACATTCAACAAAGCCGTCCGCGGGTGAGACGGCGCCAGTATACAGGGCCATGCCGAGCTGAACATCGCAGCCGAGCTTTTCGAGCGCGACCACTTCTTCGAGCGTGGACACCCCGCCGGCAACGACCAGGCGGCAGCGTACGGCCGCGCGAAGTTTCTTGACGAGCTCGAGATCGATCCCCGTCATGGTGCCTTCCCGCTCAACGCAGGTAAACAGGAGCTCGGAACAGTACGGTTCAACAGCCTTCGCGCCTTCGATTACATCGATACCGGCGCTTTCGGTCCAGCCCTTTACGGAGATCTTCCCCTCACGGGCATCCACCGACACGATCACATGTTCCTTCCCGACCGCTTCGGCAAACTGGGAGAGGAACTCGGTATTCACACCGGCGGAACCGTCGGGCAGGGTAAACGCGGCGGATCCCACGATGACCTTTTCCGCGCCCAGGGAAACAAGCTCCCGGGCGGTTTTCGCGCTCCGGATTCCGCCGCCCACGCGCACGTTTCCGCGGCGGAGCAGACGCTTCAGAATTGTCGAGTTCGCGGTACTTCCGTCCGGCGCCGTGTTCCGGAGCGCCGCGTCGAGATCAATGATCGCCACTTCACCGTAACGGTTAAACTCGGCAATGAGCTCGTCGGGATTGTCCCGTTCGAGCACCAGGTCTTTTCCCTGGCGGAGTTGAACCACCTTGCCGTCTTTCAAATCAATGGAAGAAATTATCATTATGCTGTCCTTGTTGTCAGTCTGTAAGGGTTCCCTTGGTACTGGGAACCGTGCCGCCGAGGCGGGGATCAATGGTGACCGCCTGGCGGATCGCCCGGGCCGCGGCCTTGAACGCCGCCTCTATCTTGTGGTGGTCGCTCCGGCCCCGGAGAATGTCCAGATGAAGGTTGCACTTCGCGCCCGTGGCAAATCCCTGCCAGAAATCGTCTACCGTGTCGGTCTGGAACGCAGGAATACTGTTTCCGGACGCGTCCGTAGCGACAAGCGCCGTACCGCTCAGGTCAAGGGAGCACTCGAGCCAGGGGCGTCCGCCGAAATCGACCGCCGCGCGGGCAAGCGTTTCATCCATGGGATAGAGAAAACAGCCGGAGCGGGTTATGCCCGCCCGGGTACCGAGCGCCTTGTCGAAGGCCTGACCGAGCACGATGCCGGTGTCTTCAACCAGATGGTGCTGATCCACATGGAGGTCTCCGGAGAGGGACCCGGCAAGGTCAAACAATCCGTGCTTGCAAAAAGAGGTGAGCATGTGTTCGAGGAAACCCAGCGGACAGTCAACCGAGCAGATCCCGGTACCGTCGAGATTCAGGGTGAGATCGATGACCGTTTCTCCGGTTTTCCGCTGAACCTGTGCCGTTCTTCCGCTCATGGCATTACCTTCCTCAGTTCGTATTCAAGAATGTCGGTCGCGCCGAGCTGTTTGAGACGGGGCATGAGGGTGGGCACTTCGCTCTTACGCACTACAATTTTGACTGCATAGCCGTCGTCGCCGTAGAGGGGGGCGACAGTCGGGCTTTTCATCGCCGGAATTCCGCTCACCAGGTCGGAGAAGCGGGCCTTGGACACGTTCATTTCAAGCATGACACGGTTCCGCGCGGCAAGCACCGCTTCGAAAAGCATCTTGAGCTCGCCGATTTTCCGCGCCTTGTCGGGGTCCGCCATCGCTTCTTTCGAGGCGAACATGCGGGTGGAGCTCTCCATGATGGTGTCCACAATGCGAAGACCGTTTTCCTGCAGCGTCCGTCCCGTGGACGTGTTGTCGATAATCATGTCGGCGTCGTCCGGCGGAAAGACCTCGGTGGCGCCATGGGTGCGAACCACGAGGGAATTGATGTTCTGTTTCTTGAGCCAGGTTTCCGAGATGTTCACGTATTCAGTCGCGACAATCATGCGTTTCGTGCGGAGCTGCACATCGTCAATCTCGTTCGGAACCGCGGCGACAATCCGCACCCGGTCAAACCCGAGATCAAGAATCTCGACAACCTCGGCGCCGGTTTCTTCTATCCAGTCCACGCCGGTAAAGCCCACGTCGTGGGCGCCAAGTTCCAGAAGCTTTCCGATATTCTGCGGTTTCATGACTTTCGCTTCAAGGTCGTCCTGGTTGACGGTGGGGCGGTACGCACGGTCCGGCAGGGTAATCTTGATTCCCGCCTCGCCAAACATGGCAGACACATTTTCGTAAATACGCCCCTTGGGCAAAAGCACTTTCAATTTTTCCATTACAATTCCTCCAGAACTCTACTAGTACAGTATCGGAACCCGCAGGCGCTAACGGTACCCCGCGTTCGTTCCCCGCAAAAAAAAACCGCCGTAACCCGGGGGTTCGGCGGCACAATTACTTGAGCAAACACACCAAATTCAACCCGGAATCGAGAACACGAGAAAATGGTGATGATGATGTATCCGGGTTCCTTTCATGATGTAAAAAAGTAAACCACAAAGCCGGTACCGTGTCAACCGTACAATCGCCCCGGTTGACGCCGTCCAATTCCTGCCGTACCATACCTGCATGATGCACACAGAAGGGATCCGGGATGTTATCCGCTACATCCGCAAGTTCAAGGGCAGCACCATCGTAATCCGCATGGACGACGATGTGGTTGATTCCCCGCTTTTTTCGAGCCACATCCACGATCTTGCCCTTTTGCACGAAACCGGCATACGCATTGTGCTCATCCCCGGAGCCCATGAACACATAAGCAGGGTTCTGGACTCATACGGTATCGCCTGGAAAATTGAGAACACCATCCGCATCACCTCGGACGAGGGGATGAATTTCATCAAGATGGCAGCGTTCGATGTGTCCAACCGGATCATGACCCGCCTTTCCGCCGAGGGGTTGACGGCCGTAATCGGGAACTGGGTACGCGCCCGCGGCCGCGGCGTGCTTGACGGAACCGATTTCGGAAGTGCCGGCTTTGTTGACAAAATCCAGCTCGACTCCCTTCTCACGGCTCTCGAAGACGGTTTTATTCCCATCATCCCCTGTATCGGTTGGACGAGCACCGGCAAACCCTACAATATATCGTCTACCGAACTCGCGGTCGCGACCGCCACCGCGCTCAAAGCCGGGAAGCTTTTCTTCCTCGGTTCAGGAAATACCATATCGATAGACGACTTCACCATTCCCGAGTCCGCGTCGCTCTCCCCGGAGGGACGGCTTGCGGCACTCTCCGTGGAAAGCATCGACGAATTTCTCGAACTGAACCGTGATAGCGGAAGCCCGACCCTTCCGGTTGATAAACTCACGGACCTGTTGCTCCAGGCTCGCACAGCCTGTCTGGGCGGAGTAACGAGAGCGCACATTCTCGACGCGGACATTGACGGCGTAATCCCGGCGGAAATATTTTCGGATCTCGGATCCGGAACCATGATCTATGTAAACAACTACGGAACGTTCCGCGCCATGACCCGCGAAGACATTCCCGCGGTCCTTTCCCTCATGAATCCCTTTGTGGAAAAGGGCATACTGCTTCCAAGGACCAGCGAAGAACTGGAGCAAAAAGCCCATGAATTTGTTGTTTTCGAGATTGACGGGGGCATCCGGGCTTGTGCGGCTCTCCATTCCTATCCCGAAAACGTGGGAGAAATTGCCGGCCTTGCGGTGGATGAAGCTTATGCGCACATGGGAATCGGACCCCGGCTCATGGACCTTCTCCTTCAGCGGGGGAAAAGCGCCGGATTTTCGTCAGTTTTTGTCCTTACTACACAAACCGGCGACTGGTTTGAAAAATTCGGCTTCAAATCAGCGGAAACCGGCCAGTTGCCCCGTGAACGACAGGAAAAATGGGATCCAAAACGGCGTTCCCGAGTTTTCATCAAAACCTTTTAGTCACTTTTCTTGAAAAACCGTACATCGAACACTATCATTACGTACATACCGGGAAACAAATCACAGGAGTACAGGTGTGCCGCAACGAAAAAAGAACGCGCGAATTCTGCTTGAAGACGGGACCGAATTTGAAGGCTACGCTTTTGGACACGAGAAATCTGCCGCGGGAGAACTGACGGTTTTTACCGGCCAGCCCGATCCGGTCAGGCTTCTCACCGATCCCGCAGTACGGGGGACCATTGTTCTCCTTCCCCAGCCGCTGACCGGTGCAACCGGAGCCCCTCCGAACGAAATGGACGAATTCAATCTTGAACGTTTTCAGGAATCTCCCGCTTGCCAGGCCGCCGGGTTGATAACGTCACAGGTTCCGACGGAAGTCTTTCATTACCAGGCCAAGAAAACCTTTCCCCGCTGGCTCAAAACACAACAAATTCCGGGCATATACGGTGTGGACACCCGCGCGCTTGTTCAGCGGGTTATGATGCGCGGAACTCTGCGGGCAAAAATTCTGGTTGGCGAGAATCGAGATGTTTCATTTGCCGCGGCCCAGGGTCATAACCAGAGCAGTCATGTGTCAGTTAAAAGCCCGGTCTCCTATGGAACGGGAAAACGAAAAATAATACTCGTGGACTGCGGAACCCGCAACTCGGTCATCCGCGCGCTCCTTGCCCCGGACATCACCGTCCTCAGGGTACCGTACAGTTATGACTATTCCGCGGGAAATTATGACGGCATTTTTATCGCGGGCGGTCCGGGGGATCCCACCACCTGTGAAAAAACTTGTGCCGTACTGCGCAAGGCGCTTGCGCGCGACACACCGGTTTTCGCAACCGGTCAGGGTGCGGTAATTCTGGCGCTCGCAGCCGGAGCCACCCCGTACAGGATGGCGTGCGGACACCGAAGCACGAGTGTTCCCTGCATCAATCTGGAAAACGGCCGATGTTATATTACCGCGCAGAACCATGGATACGGCATCAGGGATGACTCGCTTCCCGCCGGCTGGTATCCAACCTTCTTGAATAATGCCGACAACAGTCTTGAAGGGTTCGCGGCGAAAAAGGGACTCATTAGCGGTGTATTCTTCAATCCCGAAGGAAATCCCGGCCCGGATGATACCGCCTTCCTCCATGAATCTTTTGTATCCCTGGTACGCAACGGAGGGCTGAGAGAATGAACAAATACCGGATTTCAACACCAATGACCGTACTCTTTCTCGGATCAGGCGGACAAAAAATCGGCCAGGCGGGAGAATTTGACTATGC